>WNGG01013428.1_pt1 | contig 10974 bp, 11 predicted proteins | sample 5400661 | NCBI WGS metagenome assembly WNGG01 (sample SAMN13153372, study PRJNA577476) | soil metagenome | isolation source: 100 cm soil or saprolite under Garry oak tree replicate 1 | place: USA:California | collected 2016-06-15 | reverse complement strand
CGCACCAGGTCATGGCTCGGCGCTTCTGCCCCATCGAGGCTGACCTGGATGGAAAGCCCCGGGAAGTCGAGTTCCCGCAGGATAGTCACCTGTTCGTCGGTGAGGAGCATGGCATTTGTCTGCAGAGAAACGCTGCTAAACCCGATGGAACTGGCGAGCCGGATGAGCTCCAGCCAGTCCGGATGACAGAGCGGTTCGCCGCCGGTGAGACGGATTCCCGTCCCGCCAATAGCTGCAAACTCTTCGAGCAGGCGACTCAGGGTCTGCGTCGGCACATGGGGGGCGGAAGCGGCCTCCCCTGCCTCGACCCAGCAATGGCGACAGGCAAGGTTGCAGATTCCGGTAATGGCGATGGTCAATGTTTTTGGCGGGCGTAGTCCCTGCTGTCGCAGTATTTCCTTTATCTGTACAGCCGTAAATTTTTCTTTCATCCCGAAAAATCCTTTTTGCGGCGTTTTGACGGGTATTCCTGTTGCGGGGTGTAACTGGTGTGCCCCGGTACTGGGTAATTTCACCCCAGCGGGGAGTATTTACCCAATTACTTCCGGGAAGCCGTCTCCATGGGGAGGAGAAGCGCCGTAGCATCGGACAATTTCGGGGAGTACGGCGAAAGTGACAGCTGGAATCAGGGTTGTATTCCCTGACCAGCAAGAGCAGGCGTGCTACTGTGGGCAAAAATGCCACAACCGGCGCTGGAGCAGGCATGCTGATGGCGTTGGGAGCAGCATCCGGACACCAGTCAGGAATCCATAGGGTGGATCGGGTCTCCGGTCCTTACCACCCCACCCTTTAGAACCTTGACGAAAATCCCTTCTTTCGGCATGACGCAGTCCCCCGCCTGGTAGAAGATGGCGCAGCGGGTGTGGCACTCCTTGCCGATCTGTGTCACCTCGACGATGGTTTCTCCCACGGCAAGGCGGGTGCCGATGGGGAGCGAAACGAGGTCAATGCCGCGGGTCGTGATGTTTTCGGCAAAGTCGCCGGAATCGACGTCGAGTCCCAATGCGCGCATTTTGGCAATGCTCTCCGTGGCAAGCAGGCTCACCTGGCGATGCCACTCCCCCGCATGGGCATCGCCGACGATGCCGTGATTTTCCTTCAGTTCGACTGCGGCCACCGGCGTTTTCCGCTGGCCTTTCTCCGCGCTGATACAGACTGCGACAACTTCTCCAACCATAGACATCTCCTCCGTACGCGTAGAGACGCATTGCAATGCGTCTCTACAATCCTTTCGTCAGCCGCCGATGGCCGACATGACGAAGGGCGTGTACTGCTGTTCCGTCTCCGCAAGGGAGTGCCTGCCGGGCTTTTGGACAACGATGGCCCGCAGCGCCGCCGCCAGCCCAGTCCCGGTAGCGGTGACCCGGATGCGGTTGCACTCCCCGCAGAAATGGCCGAAAACGGGGGTGATGACACCGATGGTGCCTGCCGCGCCATCGATCCGGAAGGTCCTGGCCGGGCCTGCCAGCCCATCCCGTTCCAGTGGCGTGAAGCTGAACCGCTGGCCGATCCGGTCCAGTATCGTTTCTCCCGGCACAATGCGTGATTCCCAGTCGTCGCTCCGGATCGCCGGCATGTACTCGATGAAGCGGATAGTCAGGGGACGGTCGAGGGTCAAGGCGGCAAAATCGAGGATCTCCTGGTCATTGATGCCGCGCATGATTCCGGCCGGAGGGAGTCGAGGCTGATGTTGAGGCGCTGGACTCCCGCCTGCCGGAGGCTTTCGGCCATTTCGCGCAACTGCAGGCCGTTGGTGGTAAGTACCAGCTCGCGCAGGCCGGGGATGGAGGCCAGCCGCGTCAGAAACGGGATGATCCCCTTGCGGACCAGCGGCTCGCCCCCCGTGACCCGGATTTTTTCAATTCCGGCGGCGACGGCGGTTTGGGCGATGAGCAGGAGTTCTTCATAGCTCAGGATGGCGTCGTGGGCCAGCATGGGTATGCCGCCTGCCGGCATGCAGTAGACACAGCGCATGTTGCAGCGATCCGTCACGGAGAGCCGCAGATAATTAATCGTTCTGCCAAAAGTATCGGTCAGTTCCATAATGCCACCCACCTAGATCGCGAGGCCATAACGCTCCAGTTTAGTGTAAAGGGTCTTGCGATCAATTTCAAGGACCTTCGCGGCCTTGCTCTTGTTGCCGTCGACCGTACCGAGAACCCTCTGTATGTGGTCCCGCTCTACGACCCAGAGCGGCAGTGCCGGCACGGTGGACGAGCCATTGGTAGCGGTCGGCGGTGCCATCTTGGGGGGGGCGAACGGCAGGAGGTCGGAAGAGATCACCTGTTCCGTTGCCAGGATACTGGCGCGGCGGATGACGTTGCGCAGCTCCCTGACGTTGCCCGGCCAGGAGTAGGCTGAGAGCGCGGCCATCGCTTCATCGGTGATTTCCCAGGTGTCGGTGTCGCTCTCGCTGCCGGTTTTGAGAAAGTAATAGGCAAGCGGCATGATATCATCAGCCCTCTCCCGCAAGGGAGGGATGTTGATGGGAAGGAGATTGATCCGATGGAACAGGTCCTCCCGGAACTCGCCGCGGCTCACGCATTCCTCAAGCTTTTTGTTGGAGGCGAAGACGAACCGGACATTGACGCTGATGTCGTGGTTCCCTCCCATGCGCCGGAAGCTGCCGGTCTCCAGGATGCGGAGAAGCTTCACCTGTACGTCCAGCGGCATTTCGGAGATCTCATCCATGAACAGGGTGCCGGTGTCCGCCAGCTCAAAAAGGCCGGCCCTCCCCTTGGTAGCACCGGTGAAAGCCCCCTGCACATGGCCGAACAGCTCGCTCTCGGCGGTGTTGACGTTGAGCCGGCCGCAATTGACCGTGACAAAAGGCTTCGCGGCCCGGCGGCTGGCGTCGTGGACGGCCCGGGCGAACAGCTCCTTGCCGGCGCCGCTTTCCCCGCTGATGAGGACATGCTCGTCGGTAGGCCCCCAGCGCCTGGCGGTTTCGAGCACTTTCTGAATGACCTGGCTTTTACCGACGATACAGTGCTGGTCGAGCTTGTTGATTTCCATCTTCAGGCTGATATTTTCGAGACGCAGGCGGTTCTTATCATAGGCCTTGTCGATTACCATCTCCAGTTCGTCGAGCTTGACCGGCTTGGTGAGGTAGTCATAGGCCCCGTGCTTGATGCACTCGACGGCGGTTTCGATGGTGCCGTGGCCGGTAAAGACGATGACCTCGGGGATGGTCGATTCGGTTCTCATCTGCTTGAGCACCTCCACACCGTCCATTCCCGGCATCCTCATATCGAGAAGGACTACATTGAAGACTTCCTGCCGGTATTTTTCTAGTCCTTCTTCCCCGTTTGCCGCCGATTCGACCTTGTAGCCGCTCCGGGTGAGCTCCATCTCAAGGAGCTCCCGTAACGGTTTTTCATCTTCGACAATGAGAAGTTTCGCCTCTTTACGCATTTTTATGTTTGACATGCTGGCAGCCTCACCGTGAATTTTGATCCTTGTCCATGCTTGCTTTCGACGTGGACCTCGCCGCCGTGCTTTTTGATGATGTTGTAGGTGACGGCCAGACCGAGACCGACCCCCTTCCCCACATCCTTGGTGGTAAAGAACGGGTCCCAGATCTGGTCCATGAGCGTCGGGGGGATTCCGCAGCCGCTGTCACGGATGGTGGCGGTCACCATGCCGTTTCGTTCAAAGGTGGCAATTTCGATGGCACCCGGCCCGTCGATGGCCTGGAGGGCGTTCATGGTCAGGTTCAGGAAGACCTGCCGCAGTCCCGCCGCATCCCCCATGACCATCGGCAGGTCCTGCTGCAAGGCTTCCCGTATCTCGATATTTTCATTGCGGGCCTTATGCCGGACCAGCTCCAGAACATCGTTAAGGATCTGGTTGACATCAACGAGCCCGATGGTTCCTTCCGATTTCCGGCTGAAGCTCAGCAGACTGTCGATAATCCCCTTGCACCGGTAAGATTCGCGGATAATGACTTCCAGGTATTTCCTGAAGTCCCCGAGGCGGGGATCATCCACAAGTTGCGGCTCATCGCGAAACCTCCGCAGCAGGGCTTCGGCATAGCCGGCCACGGAAGTGAGCGGATTGTTGATCTCGTGCGCCACCCCGGCAGCAAGCATGCCGATGCTCGACATCTTCTCCGCCTGCAGCAGTTGAAGTTCATTAAGCCGCTTTTCGGTGACATCCCGGATGAACACCAGGGCGCGCGTTTGTTCGTTGAGATCTTCAATCGGCGTGGCGGTGACGTCGAAATAGCGGCTTTCTCCGGCCCCTTTCGTGGTGGTGAAGGAAATCTGCATACTCTTGCCGGCCAGGGCCTGTTCGACCGGGCACTGCTCCGGCAAATATTCGCTCTCGGGATGAAAGAGCGCCCTGCAGCTCCGCCCAATGAGTGTTTCCGAGGGGAACAGCCTGGGACAGACGTGATTGCGATGCTGGATGGAGCCATTGTGATCGTAGATGACCACGCTGTCACTGATGGCGTCAAAGACGGCCTGGAGCTCACCGGTTTTTATCCGCAAACCGAGATTGGCCGCCTCCAGTTCCTGGATCTTCTGCTTTACCTCGGAATAGAAGCCGATCTTCGAGCTTTCCAGCCCCAGCAGCCGTTCGAGATTCGGCTCGTCAACCAGTGTTCGCCTCACATTTCCCATGTCAGTACGACCTTTCGAGAATTGCCAGGAGGTCATTCTCGTCGGCTTGGCGTGGCGAAGTAAGTATGCAAACGTCCTTGAGTGCGCGCCGGGCCAGTTCCGGCAAGTCCTTGCGGGCAACGCCGAGGCTTCTCAGGCTCCGTGGCGCACCAGCGGCTTCGAGCATGGAATACAACGACTCCTGGACCATTTCGGACGCCGAATTTCTGTTCCCGTTAGTCTGGTGCCCCAGGCCCCAGGCCAGTTCCGGCAGCTTTTCCGTGACGACCGGGATGTCATAGCGGATCACTTCCGGCAGCAGGACCGCATTGATGCTTCCGTGGTTTCCGTCATAGAAACCTCCGATCGGGTGAGCCAGGGCATGGACGATGCCGAGGAGGGAATTGGAGAACGCCATCCCGGCATGCAGACTGGCCTTGGCCAGATTCTCCAGGTCGGCCGCTTTTCGCTCCCTGACCGCATCGACCAGGCTGGCCGATAAAAGACGCAGCGCCTTGATGGCATGGACATCGGTGAGGGAAGTGGAAGCCACTGAAAAAAAGGCTTCGAGCGCGTGGCTCAAGGCGTCGGTGGCAGTGGTGCAGACATACTCATCGGGAAGGGTTTCGAGGGTATCCGGATCAGTGAGGCTGATGTCGGGGGCGACGCAGCGGCTCATGATGGTCATTTTGCAGCGATTCTCGGTATCGCTGATAATGGCGAACTGGGAAACATCGGAACCGGTCCCGCAGGTGGTCGGACAGAGCACAAGCGGAGGGAGGGGTCGGAAAATCTTGTCGTGCCCTTCGAAATCCCTGATCCGGCCGCCATTGGAAACGAGTATCGCGATTCCTTTGGCCGCGTCCATGGCGCTTCCCCCTCCCAGCCCCACGATGACGTCAGCCCCCTGACGTATATACTCAAGCGCTCCCGCCTCCACCTCCACATCCTTGGGATTCGACGTTATGTTGTCGTAATAAATCACTTCAAGCCCGGCATCCATGATGTTTTTGAGGGCCAGGTCCACCCATCCGGCATTGAAGAGGCCCTCATCGCTGACCAGAAAAACCTTGTGGCCACCCAGGCGGCGGGCGCACGAGCCGATCTGGTTCAAGAGCCCTCGGCCGAAGATGATCTCCGGTACTTCAAATTTGCAATGATGAAGATTGCTCTCCACATTCTCCATAACCAACTCCCCGGTCATTTTAACATTGTTCTAGGGCTTTGTTTTCGTTTCTTCGCCCCTGTCATTGCTCTTTAATACATTAGCAATAGATGTGCCATAATGTCAAACATGGTTTTATGTTTTTTAATTAATTAGACTGTCCTTTTTCACGGGCTGACTACCCCGCATAAACTTGGTTTTGTCCGATTTTTCCGCGGTGTGGTGGGAGTTTTTTCCACAATGTGGCCTTACTCCACACCATCTCACCTTCCTTGCAATCAACCCGAACCGGCCATTCTGATCGTCCGCATTTCTCTGAACAAAGAGATTTAAAGGCATAACCGCTATATTAAGCAGAGCCATTTTGCGAAAAATAATATTGTTTTATTTATGGCACTACCGTTGCAAAGCTGGTTCTTCATTGCGATCGGCGCACCGGGCGACGACAGTGACGTAACAAGGAAACACTTGTATAGCATCATGTTTCACACACCAGGGAATCGCTGCTTACCTCACCAACGGTGAAGAGGGTCTGGTTCCCGACCAGAGTTTAGCGGTAACATATCTTGAGGAGGAGGTTAGTATATGAAAAAATTAGCATCATTGGTCGCGGCACTGCTCCTGGCGCTGTCCTCACTGCCATCTGCCGAGGCGGCGTTCGTGGTCGGCGGGGAAAACGGCTGGCAGCTCAGCACCGACGGGATCGTGGACATATTTGGCCACTACCGGTCCACCAGCCCGGCCCCCGCGGGGCACCCGCTTGCCCTGCTCGGCAACGATGACCAAAATTTCGGAGTCACTGTCGGGCTTCTGCCGTCGGTGTTTGGCTTGAACGTCAAGGCTCCAACCGTTAATGGCGTTGACTCGTCTGTCCGGATCGGCATCTATCCGAGTGTCCAGAACAAGAGCCAGGCCTCACGACTTGATGTCAACCCCAACATCGACTTCCGCGAGCTCTTCTACACCGCCAAAGGGAAGCACGGCGAGTTGCTCGCCGGCCGCGCTCTGAACCTCTACCAGGGAAAGAACATCCTGACCGACATGACCCTCCTCACCGTGGGTGTAGTTCCGGGAACGGTCGGCAGCACGACCCTGGGCCATATCGGCTACGGGTACCTCTACACCAACTTCGGCCCCCAGTTCCGTTACACCACCCCTGATTTCGGCGGCGTCAAGGTGGCTCTCAGCGTCGGCGAACCGTATAAGATCAGTGCCGATTCCGCCAAGACCAGCGTGCCGCGCATCGAGACCGAGATCTCCTACGCCACGGTCTTCGGCGGCGGCAACACCTTCCAGGCATGGGCATCCGGTCTTTTTCAGACCGATACCCGCAGCACCGCGGCGGGCACACCCCGTCCGGGCGGACACAACAAGTCCCTCGGCGGCGCGGCCGGCGTCGAAGCAGGCTTCAGCGGCGTAGATCTCCTGGCATCCGGCTACGCCGGCGAGGGGCTCGGCATGCTCAGCGCCCAGGACGGCGATTTAGGCACACGCGGCCTTACATCAGTGGATAACGTTGGCACCGAGAGGACTCAGTGGGGTTTTCTGGCCCAGGCGACCTACAAGCTGACCCCCGAAATCAAGATCGGGGCCAACTACGGCCAAACGCGCCAGGAAAAGACCGATAACGACAAGGCCGTAGGCGCAGGGACACTGAAAAAGAAGCAGGAAGCGGCCGTGGCCATGGTTGCGTATAACTTCAACAAATTCACCCAGTTCATCACCGAGTATACCTATGCTCAGGATACCTGGCACGACGGCGCTACCAACCACTCTAATACCGTTTCAGTCGGTACCATGTTTTACTGGTAATCTGCCGGAATACTACAGCAGCGTCAAATGAAGGAAAGGAGAACTTTATGCCAAAGTATGTCATCGAGAGGGAACTTCCGGGTGCGGGGCAATTGTCCGCCGAGACGTTGCAGGCCATATCGCAGAAATCGTGCAGCGTACTCCAGGTGCTCGGCCCGCAGATCCAGTGGGTGCAGAGCTATGTGACCGACGACAAGATCTATTGCATCTACATCGCTCCCAACAAGGATATGGTCCTGGAGCACGCCCGGCAGGGCGGATTTCCGGCCAACAGCGTGGCCGAAGTCAGAACAGTGATCGATCCGACCACTGCCGAATAATAGCAACCTCAATCCACCCCGTCCGCCGTTGCAGGTGAAGGCGGGAAAACAGATATCAAGGAAGATATCAAGGAGAATGGAAATGACTTTAGCATTACTGATTGCCATAAGTGTCATGTGGGTTCCCGTAGCAATACTGTTTCTGGGCAAAGGTGAAGCAAAAGGTACCGGCGCCGTCACCGGCTTCGTCGGCTTGACCGTAGTCATCGGGGCATTCCTGCAGACCGCCATATTCAAAGACCCGTTCACCGGCGGCCTCCTCTTCGCTCACGGCCTGCTGTACTGCACCGTCAGCTATGCGCTGCTCGCGGGCCTGGAAGACCTCCGCTCCGTAGGCAACGTGAGTCTCATTGTCGCCGTCATATCGGCGGTCTACATGGTGCTGTTCTTCATCGGGGGAACTGCCGGCCCTGACGGCAAGCCGCTGTCACCCCAGAGCACGTACCTCGCCTTTGCCTGCGCCGGCTACACGGTGCTGACCGTGGAGGTGTGGTTGAACGCTTACGGTAAAGTTTCGGCCAGTACCCTGGCCTGGTCGCTCATATTCTGGGCCTTCCCCGGCCTGCTGATACCGTCCTTCATGCTCATGTCAGCGGGAAAACTGCCGTTCTAGGGATTTAAATCGCACCACATTCCAACCAAACACGTCGGAGGGAAGCCATGAAAAATAATGCAATTGTCATACTGGCGGCATTGTTGTTGTCAGCAGCGCTGCCGGCCGTAGCCCAGCAGACCAATGAAGAGAAAGTGATCTGCGAGCTTGCGGCCAAGAACTGCCTGAATAAAGCGGACATCCTGGAGAAAAGGGTCAAGAAGCTGAATGCCGAGATAAAGAAAGGGAGCAAGACCTATTCGGCGGAAGACCTGAAGAAACTTGAGCAGAAGCTGAAAGAAACCCAGGACCTCCTCGACAAGATGGAGAAAACGCCGGCCAAGTAGGGATACCCCTTGCGGGTATCCTGATTACGGGCACCCGCAAGGGGTGCCCCTACAAAATCTGTCACGGATTCAGGTTATCCCCCACCCTGACCCTCCCCCCGGCGGGGGGAGGTTAGGAGGTGGGCGTTGCACAACGAATTTACTCGGGTAGAATGTAACAAATGTGAGGGGCGCACTGCGCCCCTTTTCTTTCATCGGCAGGAAAGCAGAAAGGGAGACGACAATGAAAGAGAGCGGCAATCGGATCAAGAGTTGGGGTGCAAAGCTTCTTGCAATTGTGCTCCTTGTCACAGCCGGCGGGATCACGGGGTGTGCGACCGCGAGAACAGGGGAAGTTCGGGAAAGGACCATCTGGCAGGCCCGCGACCAGCATGTGAAGATCGAAAAACAGGACCACCCGGCGGGGCTCACGGTGACTGCCAATCTCCATCCCGCGGATGTTCCCGCCGACCGGCTGCGCGGCATGCTCGAATCGATAGAGGTCCGTCCCCAAGGGGATAACAAGGGGGCGCGGCTATTCAACGAAGACGAGCTCACTATCCTGAGTGAAAACATCCACGCGGGGCTTGCGCAGGCCGGTCCGGACGAGGATGTCACGTTCGCGATCATCGGCCACTACCCCGCCCTGATGGGTCTGTTGAAGGAACCCATGGTGACAACCGGCCGGGTCTTCTGCCGGGACGGGAAGCTCGACATCATCTTCGGGGACGTGCACCGGGCTGTGCGCGAGAACGAAGACCGGCGGCTCTATCCGTTTGTTCCGGGATCGCGGGGAACTGCCGCGCCACGGGAGTGGCGGCTTGCCGCCAAAGCGGGGGGTGAGACCTTCGACCAGAAGCGTCAGGACTGGATAACGTTCTCTCTCGCGGCACCACCGGCCCCGGCCGTTGCACCACCGGCACGTGAAAGCACCGGCACGGAGCAGAAAGCGGCGCCTGCCGTTTCTCCGACGAAACCGGCCGCTGTCGGCAAGAAAAGCGCAGAGGAGCGGTTGATAATTCTGAACGAGCTGCACAACAAGAACCTGATAAACGACGACGAATACCGGACGAAGCGCCTGGAGATCCTCAACGAACTGTAGAGATCACCTGAATCCATGAGGGATCATGGTAGGGGCGCCCCTTGCGGGTGCCCGGAAACAGGATACCCGCAAGGGGTATCCCTACGGAGGGTCCCATGCACGACCGCGACAAACTCTATATCAACGGTGCGTGGGTGCCGGCGCAGGGGAAAGACACCATCGAGGTCGTTAACCCTGCGACCGAGCAGGTGCTCGGCCGGATCCCGGCAGGGACGGCCGCGGATGCGGCTGCGGCGACAGAGGCGGCGCGAGTAGCGTTCGAGCAGTGGGCTACTACCCCGCCGGCAGAGCGGGCGGCGCTTCTGACCAGGCTGCACCTGGGACTCGCGGCCCGCACGGAAGAGATCGCAAACGTGGCGCCGGCCCTGGCCGCCGGCTGCACGGTGATCCTCAAGCCGAGTGAACTCGCCCCCGGGAGCGCCTTCATCCTGGCGGAGATCATCCACGAGGCGGGCATCCCGGCCGGGGTGTTCAACCTGGTCACCGGCACCGGGGAGGTCGTCGGGGAGGCACTCGCCTCCCATCCGGCGGTTGACCTGGTCTCCTTCACCGGCTCGATCCGCGCCGGCAGCCGGGTGGCGGAGCTGGCCAGCCGGAGCGTCAAGCGGGTGACCCTGGAACTGGGGGGCAAATCGGCGTCGCTCATCCTGGACGACGCCGACCTGGCGGCGGCGGTCAAGGGGACCGTGGCCGGCTGCTTCGTTAATTCCGGCCAGACCTGCAACGCCGTGACCCGGATGCTGGTCCCGGAGTCCCTTTACGACGAGGTGGCGCGTCTGGCGGTAGAGGCGGCCGCGGGTTACCCGGTCGGCGATCCCTTTGCTGAGGGGACGAGGCTCGGGCCGCTCGTCTCCGCCCGACAGAGGGAACGGGTCAGGGAGTACATTGCCAAGGGGATCGCCGAGGGGGCGGAGCTCCTCTGCGGCGGCGTAGAGCCACCCGAGGGGATGGACACGGGTTACTTCGTCAGGCCCACCGTCTTCGGCCGGGTCGAGTCCGGGATGACCATCGCCCGCGAGGAGATCTTCGGACCGGTCCTGGCGGTCATACCCT
>WNGG01023391.1_pt1 | contig 10975 bp, 7 predicted proteins | sample 5400661 | NCBI WGS metagenome assembly WNGG01 (sample SAMN13153372, study PRJNA577476) | soil metagenome | isolation source: 100 cm soil or saprolite under Garry oak tree replicate 1 | place: USA:California | collected 2016-06-15 | reverse complement strand
CTTACCGCAAAGGCGCTGGAGGCGGCCGCTGGAGAGTTCGTCAGCGCAGATGACCGCGGCCAGGCACGAGCCGCCTTCACCCGCGCTGTGGAGATCTACACCTCGCTTGGCGCCGCCATAGATGCCGCCCGGTTACAGGCCAGGTTCCGCGCTCTTGGCATCCGCCGCGGCCCGCGCGCGAAACACCGGCAGGCGCGGAGCGGCTGGGACAGCCTCACGCCGGCCGAGACCAAGATCGCCGAATTCGTGGAAGAGGGATTGTCCAACCCAGAGATCGCCGCCAAGCTGTTGCTGTCCCGGCGGACCGTCGCGACCCACGTCTCCCACATCCTGAAGAAACTCGACGTCCATTCGCGTACAGAGATCGCCCGTGAGGCAGCCTTGCGCACCATCTCATCAAGGTGATCGCGGCGCGGGAATGGTTGGCGCACAGGGCGTGTCCGGTGGGATCACGGGGGGCTGACGATTCACCGGACACGCCCTGGCGAGCTGCGGTCGCCGCCCTTGTCAGGGATCGGCACGGAACGCGAGCGTGAAGTACACGGCCTTGCCCGTGCAGGTCCGGTAGTGACCCCAGCCAGTCGACAGGCTAGCGATCAGCATCAAGCCCCTTCCGGCCTCTGCGTCGGCTGGCGCATCCACTGGTACCGGCGCGGAGCATGACGTGTCATGGACATCAACGCGTAAATGGCCGCAGGTGCAGTTGATGACAAGCAAGACAGTCTCGCCCACCTCGTGCGTTATGGCATTGGTTACCAGTTCGCTGGTGAGCAGAACCGCGACCTGTGGGTCGACGGGGACATCCCAGGCGAGGATTGTCGCCCGCACATGGCTGCGGGCTGCGGACGCTGCGGCCGGTCCTGCGGTCAGCGAGATGCGCCGCTGGCGTTGCACGGTCGGGCGGATCGGTGTCGTCGTATCCATCTGGTTTCCTTGCCAGGCCGGGCTGAACAAGTCCGGGAAGGCGCGAGTTACTTGCGTGGCCAGGCGTGGGCGATCCCGACCAGGCTGTTGACACTGGTAGTGCTTGTTGCGCGACAAATGCTGCTGCAAGTTGCAGACGAAGACATCGGTCAGGTGACGGACTTTTAACCGGCACCATGACCGATGAGGTCCTGGCACGACGCTGACCTGGTAGAAGCGCCTGGCCCTGGCGGACGATCCGATCGGCGGCGGGCGCGCGCCGGGCGCTGGCACGAACCATGTCCGGATCCCCGCTGAGCGCCCCGCGGTAACCAGACTGCTGGCCGTCGACGATCGCCAGGCTCGTTGGTCCCGGACACGGCTTCAAAAATCCGTCACCTGACGGATGTCTCCGCCTGCAACTTTCAGCAGTATTTGTCGCGCAATTACCAGCACGATCCAGCGTCAACAGTTTGATCGGATCTCGTAGGCCGGATGTCAGCGGGCCAAGATCAGTCAACGGGATGGCGACAGCGGAGAAAGGCGGGACCGTTGGACATTGTCCGGCTGCGGGAAAACTTCGGCCGTGTCGCGGCGCACGGTGACGAGCTACCGCTGTTCTTCTACTCCGACCTGTTCATCAAGCATCCTGAGGTGCGAGAGCTGTTCCCAGTCTCGATGGCGGCGCAGCGCGGACACCTCGTCGATGCGCTGGTGAAGATCGTTTCCCAGGTAGACAGAGCTGATGATCTGACTGCGTTCCTTGAGGGACTGGGCCGTGATCATCGCAAGTTCGGCGCTGTCGCCGAGCACTATGAAGCCGTGGGCGCCAGCCTGCTAGCGACCTTGGAGCATTTTTCCGGGCCAGCCTGGACGCCAGAGCTAGCCGCCGACTGGAAGGCGGCCTACGAGCTCATCGGCTCCATCATGACCGAGGCGGCCGCTGAGGACGAGCAACTGCAGCCGGCTTGGTGGCGGGGCACGGTCGTAGCCTATGAGCGGAGGGCGGCGTTCGATATCTCCGTGCTGCACGTCCGGCCGGAGCCGCGAATGGACTACCTGCCAGGGCAGTCCGTGGCGATCGAGTGCCCGAGCCGCCCGAGGCTGTGGCGCTATTACTCTATGGCGAACGCGCCGCGTCCTGACGGTCTGCTGGAGTTTCATATCCGGCTGATCGACGGCGGCGCGGTGAGCATGGCGCTTACCAGCAGCACAATCGCTGGCGCCGAACTCAGGCTGGGACCTCCTGTCGGTGCCCTGACGCTGAGTCAGCCCCTCTCCGGCCGGGACCTGTTGCTCATGGCGGGAAGTACTGGGCTGGCCCCGCTGAAAGCCATTCTCGGTCAGGTGGCGGCTCTAGAGCAGCCGCCAAAGGTGCATCTGTTCTTCGGTGCGCGGAATGCTGACGGGCTGTACGACCTGGACAGTCTGGAGAAGATGGCCGCCCAGCACTCGTGGCTGACCGTCACGCCAGCGGTGTCAGCCGACTGTAGGTTTGCCGGCGAGACCGGCAGCCTTCCGGATGTGGTGGCCCGGCACGGCGATTGGTCAGAGCACGACGCCTACCTGGCCGGCCCGACCGAGATGGTCCAGGAAGCTGTCACCCGGCTGGCTTCGGCGGGCATGGCGCAGGATCAGATACATATCGAGGATTTCGGGTGGAGCGAGCCTTGACAACAACGTGGTTCGACGAGAAGGACCGGCTGACTCTCGAGGAGCTGCAGACCGTGACGTTCCCTTCGTCGCGGCTGGGGCGGCGCGGTTACGAGGAGGAGTCGGTCAAGGAGTTCCTGCGCATGGTGCACGCCGAGTTCGTGCGTCTGGTGAACGAGCGGGCGTCTTTGTGGCAGGAAGTTCAGCGACTGCGCCAGCGGATTCACGCCGGAGAAGCCGACGGCGATCCGCAGGAGGTGCTGTTCGGTAAGGCAGATGCGCACATACATGCGGTGCGGATACTGTCAACCGCGCAAGCGACCGCAGACCGATACGTGGCCGATGCGCAGGCTTACAGCAGCCGGGTAACCGAGGAGGCCAGGCTGCGCCGCGATCACATCATGCAAGAGGCCCAGCAGCACTCGGACATGATCCTAGAAGATGCTCACGCCAGGGCCCGCGAGGCGGCGGTTTCCGCGCTGAACGCCCCGGCGCCGCCGCAGACCGACCGCGAGCGGCAGGCCGCCCAGGCCGAGCTGGCGTATCTGCGGACCTACGGCGACATCTACCGGGCACACCTGCGGGCCTACACCGAGGGCGTCCTGCGCGGTATCGAGGAGTGGGAGCGCAAGCAAGGAGCCTCATTCCAGGAAGCAACGCAGTGGCACTCCGATCACGGAAGCATCGGCCGTTGATCCGACGCATCGGCTCAGCATTCTGCGGCCGGGCCTGGCTGACGATCGTGGAAGCAGGCCGACTTCAGCCGTGCGGACGGCGGGTGGCGGTAGAAGTTCGGCGTCTGGTCGAAATCCTCGTAATACCGGTGAAAGACCGGGGTGGCGGACGATGCGGCAGGCGGCACGATCCAGGTCCAGTCCGCTGGGCAGGCCCGGCCAAGCTGCTCTTCCCGCTCCAGGTGCCGGAGAAAGCGAACCGATTCGGTGTGATGATCGGAGATCGTTACACCTGCGGTGCTGAACGAATGCAGGACCGCGAGGTTGAGCTCGGTCATTGCCTTGTCTTTCCACAAGGTCCGGTCGCTGGCCGTGGACAGGCCCATCTGCCGGGCGATCACTGGCAGCTGGTTGTAGCGACCGGTGTCGCCGAGGTCGCGCGACCCGATCTCCGTGCCCATGTACCAGCCATTGAATGGCGCGGCGGGGTAACAGACGCCGCCGATGTCCAGGTACATGTCGCTGATCACCGGCACGGCATGCCACCGCAGCCCGAGGTCGACGAACCAGCCAAACTCCGGATGTTCAATGATTACCTCGAGTACCGCGTCTGCGGGCAGTTGGTGCAGCGTGACAAGCGCGCCGGCCTCCTGCACGAGCAGGGGGAGTATGTCGAACCGGCCGACCGGTCGGCCGCCTGGCCAGCCGAGATCGCCGGCCAGGCCGGTGACGGCCACATTCAACGGATCCCCGATGACGGCGCCGTCGGCGGTCTCGTAGCCCGCATACCGGACCAGCTGCGGGTTGAGGATCCGCGGACCTGGTCGGCCCGGAGCATCCGGCGCGAACACGGTGATCACCGGCCGAATCCGGCCGCCGTTTGTCGCCTCGCGCAGGTGGACGATCGACTCTGCCGCGATATCCGATGCCGCGGTGACCTCGCGGCGGTCGCGCACCCGCAGGCTCCGCCAGTACAGTCGCCCGATACAGCGGGAACTGTTCCGCCAGGCGACGCGCGCGCCGAATTCCAGCTCAGCAGCGGTGTGCCGGTAGGTGCCCGTCGCCTCGATCTCGTGGCGGACATGCCGCAGCCGCCGGTCGGGCGGCCCCGCGCGATTCTCGCTGTGGAACATCGTGATGAACCGCTCGGCGCTCACGAGCAGGCTCTCCAGCGCGAACGAGTCATCGCCCGCCACGGACCGCCCGCCAGGAAGCATGCCCACGTCAGCGGCGAAGTCGGTCTCAATTTTGTTCGACGCCACCGGGCAGGCCTGCAAAGACGGGACCACGGAGGATTCCTCGTCGGGCTCCAGGCCGTGGTTGCGGCCGTGTGCCCAGCCGGGACCAGGAATACGCCAGTGAAAATCCGGCGGGATTCGAGCTTGGTTCAGACCCACGGAGACCTCCCCAGCAGCCCCGAGCTTTTGCTGCGCCCGCAGGTAGGGGCGCCGCCAGCGACTCCCGCTGCTGGGGACTGCAGCACAATCGTGTGCCACCAGCCTGGACGCTCATCTTGCACTCGCCTTGACGCCCACCTTGCACCCCAGGTCACAGCGCAAGCCGGGGGCCGGGGGGGCACGCCGGATTAGCGGCGGCACCCCGGGTCACGGTGCAAGCCGGGTGCCAGCGACGGCACGCGGGAGTAGCGGCGGCACGCTCGACTAGGAGATGCGGAGGGCGAAGGCGGGGTCAATGGTCTCTATGCGTATCCGCGCTGACTCTGCCTCTGGCACGCCGAGCCGTTCGAAGATGTCCAGCGCCTGCCTGAATAGAATCCGCGCCGCATCGGGCTGCCGATGTGTGTTGAGCGTCGATTCTGCGACTCCTTCGAGGATCTTGCCTTCCTCGTATGGGTCGCCGATCTCTCGGGCCAGCCTGAGAGCGGTGTGGTAGTGATCAAGCGCTTCGCCGTACCGGCCCGATCCGCGATGTATGTCGGCAATCCTGCGAAGTGCGATCAACTGCTGGGACAGGTTTCCGATCTCCTCGGCGATTAGCCGCGCCTTCTGGTGATAAATAAGCGCCTCGTCGTAGCATGCCGCGCTCTGGTAAATGGCGCCAATGTCATTGAGCACGTCGGCTTCATTCGGGAGGTCGCCGATGTCACGGTATATCGCGAGTGCCCGCCGGTAGGCAGCAAGTCCTTCCTCGTAGCTTCCCTTGTAATGGTGGACGCTGCCAATGTTCTGGTACAGGATCGCCTCGTTCTGCGTTCCGCCTATCTCACGGAATATCTGCAGGGACTTCTGGTAGGCGTCGAGCGCTTCCCTATGGCGGCCGTTGTACAGGTGTATCCTTCCCAGATTGTTGAGCGCTTTCGCTTCCCCGCGCCGGTCGCCGACCTCACGGTAGAGTGAAAGCGCGTCACGCATGTGAGCATTTGCCTCGGGGTAGCGCCCCAGATGCCAGCAGGCGATCCCGGAATGGCTTAAGGTGTCGGCCACGCCGCGCGGGTCCGCGGCGGCGCGGTACAGAATCCGCGCTTCATGGAAATAGGCGAGTGCCTCACGGGAACGGGCTGTGCGCTGGTGGGCCAGGCCTATCTGGTCGAGGGACTCGGCCTCGCCTCTCCGGTCGGCCAGCGACCGGTAGATCTCCGCGGCTTCCTCAGCCAGGGGAAGCGCCGCCTCGTGCCGCCCGGTCTGCTGGCGCACCGCGCTGAGCGCCAGTGACGCCTGCGCGATCCTGGCCGGATCAGCGAGATCACGGCAGGCCTGCAGGGCAACGGTGTGGGCCGCGATCGCCTCGTCCCAGTAGGCCTTGATCTCCACGAAGTCGGCCAGCACATGGATGAGGTCGGCGCACCTTTGCTTCCATTCGCGCCTGCCCGCGTGGCGCGCTGCCTGCAGGATGTTGCGCCACTGCGATTCCAGCCAGGCTGCCGCGTCTTCCTGCGTGCCCAGGGCCGGGCTGACGGCTGGCAGCTGGGTGACCCGCACGGGTGCCCGGCGCCGGAATAGGTGAAGGACCCGGTCGGCCTGATCGGCTGTGTGCAGGTAGTAGTCAAGGAGCCTGCCCACGGCCTGCCGCTGCTCAGCCTCGGGGTCATCACGCGCGGCGCGCACAGCCGCATAGCCGCGGATGAGGTTGTGGAACCGGAACTGAGCGTCGGGGGCCCGTGCCAGCAGGTGACAATCGAGCAGGGTGACCAGGGCCTTCTCCGCCTCGGCGAGGGTGCAGCCGGCCCGCGGCCGGCAGGCTGAGAGAAGCGCACGGACTGACGCCCAGCCGCCGGAAGAACCGCTGATGGTCGGGTTCCAGCGCACGGTAGGACAGATCGAAGGCGGCTATCACCTCTGGGCTCGCCGCGCCGGTGCCTCCCAGCCACGCGGGGGACTGCGACAGTTCCTCGATCAGGCTGTCGAGGCTCAGCGGTCTGTCCTGCGCGATCCGGCTGGCGGTGAGCTGGATCGCCAGCGGCAGCCGCCCGCACAATCCCACGGCCGCTGCGACCTGATCCGCGTTCCCGGCGCTGCGCTCGCCCGCGATCCGCCGGAACAGCGTGATGGCCTCGTCGACGGACAGGACGTCGAGGGTCAGCGTGCGGGCGCCCCGGGAGTCGGGAAGCCTGCGCCGGGTGGTGATCAGGATCAGGCACCGGCCCGTCACCGGTAGGAGCGGGCGGATCTGGTCATGCCCGGCAGCATCGTCGAGGATCACGACGGCGCGGCGACGGCTCAGGTGGGCCCGCCACAGCGCGACGCGCTCGCCGATGGTGTCCGGTATCTGCGTGGCCGGCACGGGCAGCATCTGGAGCAGGCGGTGCAGCGCCTCGGCTGGGTCGAGCGAAGGGCTCCCGGGATCATGGGAATGAAGGTTGAGGTAGAGCGTCCCGTCCGGGTACCGCCCGGAGACCAGGCGGGCCGCGCGGACCGCCAGCGCGGTCTTTCCCACGCCTGGCATGCCCTCGATTATGGCGATCCCGGGGATGCTGCCGTGCTCAGCGGTGAGCAGCCCGAGTTCCTCATCGCGACCCACGAATTCCGCCGTCTCGGGCGGAAGGGTGTCTGGCGATGCCGCCCGGCCAGGGCGCTGGCCGGAGGGCCTGACCGCCAGGTCGGGGTCACGGCCCAGGATGCGTTGATGGAGTTCGGACAGCATCGGCCCCGGTTCTGTGCCCTGCTCATCAACTAGGCGGCTGCGGGTTTCCCGGTACAGGCTCAGTGCGTCGGCTGGCCTACCGCTCCGGTAAAGGGCCGTCATCTGGTGGGCGACGAGCGTTTCATCCAACGGGTACTGAGCCAGCAGATGGCCAAGCTCACCTACCAGGTCGGCGTGTCGGCCAAGCTCCAGCTCGCACCCCACACGTTCCAAGATGGCCGCCCGACGCTCGTCTTCGAGACCGTGCCGCATCCGCGCTACCCAGTCGCCGCGGATCCCGGCCAGCGCCTGGCCGCGCCAGAGTCCGTCCGCCTCGCGTAGCAGCGCGGCTGCGTGATCGTGGTCGCCGCTTGCGGCCAGGGCATCCGCTTGCCGGCGCAGGCGGCGGAACTGATGCACGTCGACGGCCTCGGGATCGACCTCGAGCACGTAGCCCCGTGCGCGCCCCACCAACTGCACGCTGTCACCCACGGCCTGGCGTAGTGACGTCCGGAGCCTGGCGATGTAGACCGAGAGGCTCTCCCTGGCCTTTGGCGGAGGCCGCGTATCCCACAGCCTGTCAATGAGAGTCTCAACCGGCACTATCGTGCGTTGCGCCAGCAGGAGCATGGCAAGGATGCATCGCGCCCTGGCTGGCCCAAGATCCTGCCGCTGTCCGGCCGACCAGAGCTCAATTGGTCCGAGCGCCCGGAATTCCATGTCCCCCTTGCATCTTCTTCCGCTCGTGAACAGGGTCGCAGCTGGCACCTGAACGAGATGTGCCGAAGCATTCCATCGCGTTAATACCCGTTGTGGATAGTTCCACCCCGTATCCTGACAGAATTAGCGGAACATGGAAAGTGTTCGCCGTTGCCGCTAATATGCGATGCAATTTTCACCGCGATTCTCATTGCGCCGCCCGCCTGTCGGCCTGCAATGCCCTGTTGACGGGTGTCTTCGCATAGTGGTTGGGACGGGCCGGTACTGGTGAGTGACAGACGGTGCTGTGCGGGCTGCCGTGCGATAATGCGGCCAGTGAGGTGCACGTAGCTGCAGGGATCTAGCGGAGGTTCCCCGGCAGGGGATGCGGTGCCCAGGCCCTTCCTCCCCGAAGTTGCCCGGCTCGTGCCTTTCTCCATCGCCCGCGTGCTACTCCCGCGTTCCCGGGTGATATCGCCCGGCCGCCTCTACCGGCGGTGTGGTCGGCAGCAATGCGGGCCGCTCCCATCGCCCGGCCGGGGCTGAGGCGGCCGGAACCATGAGCGGCCTCCGGTGCCTGCCATGGTCTTCGGGCCGGCGGTCGTGTAAGGCCGCCGGTATATCCCGGAAGATCTGATGCGGCGCGATGCAGCACATCACAACTCCTATCCGTCCGGAACGGCACGGCTACCACCGGCCTGCCGGCCAGGTCGTCGCCGACAGCCGCCACGACGATTGGTCTTCTGCCGAAACGGACGGCCGCGGTCGGCTCAGTACGGCGCGAGCAGGTACGATCATGTGCGCGCCGCGGACGATACCAAGCACGCCTGACAAAATGTCGTGCGGATCGATCCGAATGCCACATCTCGAGATGGATAATCGTGTAGTTTCTCTTTTAAGAGACTGTGCAGACTCTGATATCTAGGTTACCGATGAGGGGATCATCCCGATGAAAACCGATAGGTGGATACTGCACGTCGTCATACAGGCGCGGACCGTTCCCGTCGACGGCTTACCGGGAGCGCTGCGAACTGATCCGCTAGTCTGGACGGCGCGCGGGATTCTCATTCTGGCTCTCGTGCTTGGAAGCCTCGGTGCCGGCGCGGCGGCATCGTCGGGTTACGGCAGCACCGACCATGCGACAGCCCATCAGCCAGCGGGTAGCATTAGTCTCGCGGCGAGCGCTTATCCGATAAGCTTCGGCGACACTAAAAATGCGCCCTGGATGTATTGAACCAGCATCACGCTCAGGATCTATTGAGCCTTGGATCTCCTTATGCGGTGTGGTCGCATTCCGGGCTGCTCTGATTCCTGCTGAATGAGCTGTCGGCTTTTCCGGACGCCGTTCGCGGACCTGGAAAACAGTTTCTGCTTGGTGCGTCTCGCCGACGCCAGCCTGGTAGTCAGGCCGACCGCAGCAATGCCGCTAGTGCCAGGCCGAGCGCCTCGGCGTTGCGTAGCCCGGAGGCACGCGCGTGAGCGGCACCAAGCGCATGGAGGTTCAGCGCTGGGTCCAGGCGGGTCGGCGGACGCCGCTCGCAGCTCGATCTTGCGATCGGCGTTGCCGCTGGCACACTTGGCGCATGGCGGACGTGCACACCGACGATGAGACGACGGCCGCTGCGCGTAACGATGTGGCTCAGTGGCTGCGGGTCAGTTACCGCGCGCTGGGGCTGTTGGCGACGCCTTGGCGACGGTCAGCATGATTTTCCTGCGGCGGCTGTGGGCCTCGAGGTTCAGCGCCCGTTTGACCGGTCTGGTGCCGAACTTAGGATCGCGTAAGCGGTGAACCGGGAGACGGTCACGAGCACTGCCACCACAACAGCGCACCGGGCAGTATCGCGGACGGTGTCACCGTCGCGACGATTGCCGTGATGAGGCTCGTGCCATAACCACGCCCAGGGCCAGCGCGATCCGGCGTGTATGGTATAACGGCCGGGTTTTCGGCGGCATCCGCGGCACCTGGACCGCCATGTCAATCATTCTTTTCTAGTTCTTGAATACCTCGGTTCGCGATACAGGTTTCAGATCAAAGTATCTGAACCATACGTCAGCGATTCCAGCGGCACGGCGCACTGGCTCGCGCTTGGCAACTCGGAGGACGCCTAACGGCCAGAACCGCGCGACGGGCTAGCGGTACTGCGCCGACGCAACCCAAGGCCATGGCTGTGTTGGGCGGATCGGGCTGTGATTTGTGCGAAGCAGTTGTTACCCGCCTCGCAGCGCGCCAGCCGTCTTGTCACGTCGGCAACGCTGCTGCGCTGGCGCCGACGCCTGTTCCGCAGACTGTGGACAAACCCGAGTCGTCAGGTCGGCCTTCCCTGACCGCTTTGGTCTCCTGTAGGGATTCAGTGAAGTCGTCGGTTCTGCGCAGCCTTCCTGTCGGCTGGACGATCTGGATGATGGTCCTGCTGTGCAGGGAAGTTGTCGGTTCTTTACTGGCCGCTCTGGCTTGCGTTCCTACGCAGCGCCGGTATGCGCGGTCTGCGTGAGCAGTTCCGCTGTCAGGTTTGAGCCTGCCGGGTGACGAGGCGGGACGGTGCGTCGGTGTTAATGGGTGGGACAGGCGTCGTTGACAAGACAGGTTCCAGTCGGTCACTTCGAACGGCGTCGAGGTGCAGGTGAGCGGCCCGTGGAACACCTGCCGGGCCGGCCGATCAGGCCCCTGCGGCGTGGCGCCTGTAATAACTTGACCGGGTGAGTTCCAGGTACGAGTCTTTGGTCCTTGATGTCATCCCGCCCGGTTGTAAGCGGGCAGTGGACGTGGGTGTGGCAATGGCGGACTCACCCGGGCGCTCCGCGGGCGGGGCATCCCGGAGGTGGTCGGCATCGACCGGGACGAGGGGTGCATCGGGCGCTGCAATGCCCATCCGATCGGTAGCGGGGCGTGTTCAACAGGGTCGAGTAGGCGCGACGTGGCACGATTTCGCAGGTGACCAGCAGACCCGCCGCGGCGCAGCACCTAC
>WNGG01011378.1_pt1 | contig 10975 bp, 8 predicted proteins | sample 5400661 | NCBI WGS metagenome assembly WNGG01 (sample SAMN13153372, study PRJNA577476) | soil metagenome | isolation source: 100 cm soil or saprolite under Garry oak tree replicate 1 | place: USA:California | collected 2016-06-15 | reverse complement strand
TTATTGGGCAGGAATGTCCCGACTGAACCAAAGCAACCATAGGGCTCCGCACACCGCGCGATTTTCACCAGTTCCTGCCGGTCAATGGCCAGGAACACCGCCCGCCGCACCCGTGGGTCATTGAAGGGGGGCTTATTCATGTGCAGGGTCAGATAGAACTGTACGGCCTCAGGAATGTAGATGGCCCGCATCCTGCCCTGCGTCTCCCGTTGGATGCGCATGGGGTCTTCATTCCCGTATGTGCCGATGGTGGGCCCCTCCGTGGTGTGGGCCTGCCCCACCTGCATCGCTGCAAGGCGGCGGTTATAGTCCCGGACGATAGTGAAGATCATGCCGTCGAAGTACGGCAGGCCCTTTTTGAAGTAGTTGGGGTTGCGCACATATTCAATGGAAATGTTCGGTTTGAACTCCTTGAGCTTCCAGGGGCCGGACCCGATCAGCTTACCCGGCTGTTGCGCCTCCTCCGGCGATAGACCCTGGGCGATGTGCTTCGGGTACATCTTCATGTACTCCGAGGCCAGATTCTCCAGGAACAGGGGGCTGGCGAACTTGATCGGTACCCTGATGGTCCTGTCGTCGAGCACCTGGGCGCTCTGGTGCTCATAGAACGTCCGTAACACCCCAGTCCTGACGCGGATTGCCCCGGGCTCGGTGATCCGGTCCAGGGAGAATGTGATGTCCTCGGCAGTGACCGGTTTCCCGTCGTGCCACTGCGCCTGCCGCAGCCGGAAGGTGTAGGTCTTGCCATCTGGACTCACCGTCCAGCTCTCGCACAAGTCGCAGATGATTGCGTCGGGGTTGAGCGGATTATGGTAGACAAGCCCGTTAAACTGAGGGCCAGAGGGCATGAGGCAGCCGGGGAGGGTACCACAGGCCTGCACGTCCCACTCGCCCGGGTTGGAGGCGACGATCCCCCGCAGGACCATCTTCTGGTACTTCCCCCGCGCCACCCATTCCGGCGGCCAGGGGAAGGTGAAGGTCTGCCCCTCTAGTGCTGGAGGCGGGGTGGGAGTGGCCACTTGCGCACGGGCCACACTGCAGATCAAGAGGAGCAATAAGGCAATGGGAACCACCCCTTTGGCCTTGCATAACCCGGAGTATGCCATGATTGCACCTCCCTGTTCGCACTGACAGTCGTGCACCACTGGGGCACGTATGCCAGCCAATGACATCACTGACGTCAACATGCGTTGTGTGTTGGTCAGGCCGTCACCTCTTGCCGCGACGCTGAGTGCAGTCTCGGCCATCTCCAACCAACCGCTCTAGAGGCAAGCATTGTACGCATTTGCGAAAACTTGTCAACGTGGCTCTGTTCTGACCGCGGACCGACACGGGTCGTCCGTTGATCGCATACATTGCGGGGGTGCACGGCGGCACGCAGCAACTGGAGGCGCGCGGTAGGATAGTGACGCTGGAGGTAAGGAGGCCCGATCTTCCCATCGGCAGGGTACACACCTTCTCGTAGGATCAGCGCATGTGTCTCCTCGTGCCAGCGTTCGACCACGGCCCGCCACTCGGCCGGTGTGTGTGCTGTCATGGGCGGCTCGGCAGCCCGCACACGCTGCCACAAGGGGTGAAGCTGCCGGGCCAAGGCTGGGGCATCGTCAGGATGCCCAAAGCCGGTCGCGGCTTCGATGAGTTGGCTATCCCATACCGCGTGCAGATTCTCGCCCGTACAACTGGTCTTACCATCGCTGGTCACAAGCCGGGATGGCTCTCCCATCCACGCCACGCAGGTAAGATTCCCCCCACGGTCCTCAGCCTTCCCGGCGTGCAGAGGCTGATGCATGTCGCCAACCAGATGTGCCACCCACGCCAACGCCACGGCGCGCTGTGGCAGCGAGGCATGGCGATTGGCCAGGATGGCACGCTGCTCCAGCAGGGTTTCGATGGAGCACACTCCATCCGCACAGTATTGGGTCCGGCTATAATGCGCTGTGAAGGGCAGATTGACATAGTGGCGTTGATCATCTGCTGGCAACATACCAGGCTGACGTTTGTGCCAGTCTGGCCAGTTCGCCAGGGCGCGCAGGGCTGTGCCAGGTTCAGGCGGTTCCGTGCCGAGGAGAGCATCTGTGATCTGTTGATACTGTGTCGGGTCCCGGAAGCGCCTGAGGAGGCTCAGCAGCTGCGCATCGTGTTTGAGGTCGTCTTCCGCCAACTGCCCAATGACGGCATGGGCCACTGCTCCCCAGGCGAGAGCCGGGGTGACCTGGCTCAGCCAGAGCAGTACACCGCTCAGCACCGCGCAGACGTAGCTGTTCATGCCCCTGAGCCCATCAACAACCGCGGCTTACGCGTATGAAAGTCCGTCACCGCTTCAAACGCCGCGGCGACCTGCAAGAGCAGGTCCTCGCGGAACGGCGGCGCAATCATCTGCAGGCCAATGGGCAGTTCCTGGCGCGTCAACCCGCAGGGCACCGAGAGTGCCGGCAGGCCAGCCAGGTTTACCGGAATGGTGAAGACATCCGCGAGGTACATCTGGAGCGGGTCAGCCAGGCGCTCCCCGAGACGAAACGCCGGGGTCGGCGCGACCGGCGCCAGCAGGGCATCACACTGCGTGAAGGCCTGGTGAAAATCCTGCCGGAAGAGGGTGCGCAGCTGTTGTGCCTTTTTGTAATAGGCGTCGTAATAGCCGGCGCTCAAGGCATACGTACCCAGCATAATGCGCCGTTTCACCTCCGCGCCAAACCCCTCAGCCCGTGTGCGCATGTACATGTCGAGCAAGTTCGCCGCCTGGGGCGCGCGTACCCCATAGCGCACACCATCATAACGCGCCAGATTCGAGCTCGCCTCGGCATTGGCCAGAATGTAATACGTCGCCACCGCATAGCGCGTGTGCGGCAGCGACACGTCGACCAACTCGGCGCCTAGCTCCCGCAAGGTCTCGGTACCAGCACGTACGGCCTGCTCGACCTCCGCATCCATCCCGGCCACAAAATACTCACGCGGGACGCCAAGCTTCAACCCGCGTACGCCACGCGCCAGGGCCTGCCTATAGTCCTGTACTGGCACTGCCGCAGAGGTCGAGTCATACATGTCATGCCCGGCAATAACCTGCAGGAGAAGTGCGGCATCCTGCACGTCTTTCGTCAACGGCCCGATCTGGTCCAGGGACGAGGCGAAGGCTACCAGGCCAAAACGCGACACCCGGCCATACGTGGGCTTGAGTCCGACGACGCCCGTCATGGCGGCCGGGAGGCGAATCGAGCCCCCGGTATCAGAGCCCAGCGCCGCGATGCAGAGGTCGGCGGCGACGGCTGCCGCTGGCCCGCCGCTGGAGCCGCCAGGCACGTAGTTAAAACCACCCCAGGGATTGCGTGTCGGCCCAAAGGCGGAATTTTCCGTCGAGGATCCCATGGCAAATTCGTCCATGTTGGCCTTGCCAATACACACCGCCCCGGCAGCCCGCAGGCGCTGCATCACTGTGGCATCGTAGGGCGGCACAAAATTGGCCAGGAGCCGCGACGCACAGGTGGTCCGTACCCCTGTGGTGCAGATATTGTCTTTGATCGCTAATGGGATGCCTTGCAGGGGTGAGCATACTTCCCCGCGCGCCAACGCCTCGTCTGCCGCTGCCGCCTGCTGGCGCGCCAGCTCCGGCGTCACGGTAATGTAGGCCTGGACGCGTTCTTCTACTGCCTCGAGACGTTTTAGCACGGCCTCGGTGAGCGCCGTGGCGCGCACCTCACCACGGACGAGCTTGTCGTGCAGGGCATGTATGGTCAAACCAGCGAGTTCCATGCGGGGTTACTCAACAATCCTGGGTACGACGAAAAAGTGCTGGGCCGTCTCCGGCGCATTGGCCAGGGCTGCGTCAGCACTGAGGGTCTGGCGCACCAGATCGTCCCGAAAGACGTTCACTAGATCGAGCACATGGGTCGTCGGCTCCACGTTTTCAGTGGGCACCTCGTTCAGTTGCTCCATATAGGTCAGAATGGCATTCAACTGCTCGGTCAAGCGCTGTTTTTCCTCGTCGCTCAACGCCAGCCTGGCCAGTTGTGCGACATGCTCGACCTGCGCTGCAGAAATCATGCTCCGCACTCCTCAGGCCCTATGACAGTGGCTGCATAGGGGCATACTTCGCCAACAGTTTCTTGACGCCGTGGTCACGAAAGCGCACCGTGAGCTTGAGCTGCTCGCCCTCCCCTTCGCGCCTCTGCACCACCCCACGGCCAAAGTGCTGGTGGAACACCCGGGTCCCAACTGCATAGGCCAGCGCCGGGGTGGTGCCACGGCGGACCGTGGCCGGCGCGGTCAGCGGTGATGCCGGGGGAGCCTCCTGCTCTGTGGCCGACCACGGCTGGCGAGCGACGGTCAGCACTGGCTGCGCCGAATAGTCCTGGATGCAGGCCAGCGGGATATCGACCAGAAACAGCGACGGCGTATGATTCTGCTCCACGCCGTAGATGCGTCGCCGCGCCGCACTGGTGAGAAACAGCCGCGTCTCAGCGCGGGTCATGCCAACGTAGCACAGACGGCGCTCCTCTTCCATCTCGGCCGACTCGTCGAACGACCGATTATGGGGAAACAGGCCGTTCTCCATCCCAGCGATGAACACCACCGGAAATTCTAACCCTTTCGAGGCGTGCAGCGTCATCAGCACCACCGTGCCACTGTCGTCCTGCAGGCTATCCTGGTCAGAAATGAGCGCCGTGTGCTCCAGGAACTCCTGGAGACTGGCACCAGGCGTGTGACGGTCGAACTCATCGGCAGCATTGACCAACTCGCTTAAATTCTCCAACCGGCCCTGCGCCTCAGCGGTGTGTTCCGCCTCGAGCTGCGCGTCATACCCCGTGCGTATGAGGACCTCGCGCGTCAGATCCGCCACCCCCATGTGCGGCATATCGGCCCGCAGGCCGCGCAGGAGTTCGTAAAATGCCTGCAGTTTCCCCAGGGTCCCCCGGCTCACCAGGTCCGTTGCGAGAGTCACCTCCAGCGCTTCGAGGCCACTCAGGCCGCGCTCGGTAGCCAGGGCCTCGATTTTCCCCCACGTGGTCTGGCCGATGCCACGGCGTGGCACATTGATGATACGCCGCAAGCTGAGGGTATCGCGCGGGTTCACCAGCAGGCGGAGGTAGGCTAAGGCGTCCTTGATTTCCTGACGATCATAAAAGCGCAGTCCACCGATGATCTGGTAGGGAATGCCAGCGCGGCGCAAACCGTCCTCAAGCACACGCGACTGCGCATTGGTGCGATAAAAGACGGCAAAGGCGCGGTACGGCAGCCCGGCGGTACGATGCAACCCGGCGATATTCTGACAGATGATCTCGGCCTCGTGCACCTCGTCCTGGGCACAGCAATACCCGATGGGCAGGCCACGCGCGTTGTCGGTCCACAGCGTCTTGTCCTTGCGCCCCGGGTTCTTGGCCACCACCGCCGTGGCGGCGTCCAGAATGAGCGCCGTCGAGCGGTAGTTCTGCTCCAGTTTGATCACCTTCGCATCAGGATAGTCACGTTCAAAATTTAAGATATTGCGCACGTTGGCACCGCGAAAGCGGTACACGCTCTGGTCGTCATCGCCCACCACGCAGAGGTTGCGGTGTGTGGCCGCCAGGAGGTGCAACAGGTGATACTGCGCCATGTTGGTGTCCTGATACTCGTCCACCATGATATAGCGCCAGCGGTGCTGGTAACGCTCCAGAATGTCAGGGTGGCGGCGCAGCAGCTGCACGGTAAGCATGAGCAAGTCATCAAAATCCACCGCGGCGTTGCCGCGCAGGGTGCGTTGATACAAGGGATAGACCCTGGCTACCACTTCATCGAGGCCAAAATCTCCCGCCTCGCGCACGAACGTGTCGGCATCGATCAGGTCATTCTTGAGCGCGCTGATGCGCCGCATGACGCTCTGCGGGGCATACAGTTCCTGGTCAATCTGCAAGTCGTGCAGGCACTGTTTCACCAGGGCGAGCTGGTCGGCCGTGTCGTAGATGACGAATTGCGGCGACAGACGGAGCGCCTCGGCCTCACGGCGTAACAGGCGGGCACAGGCGGCGTGAAACGTGCTGAGCCAGAGAGGCAAACCGGAGGCACCGAGCAACTGGTGCACACGCTGACGCATTTCCTCGGCGGCTTTATTGGTAAACGTCACAGCCAGGAGCTGCTCCGGGAGGACGCCACAGACACGGATCAGGTAGGCAATGCGGTGTGTAATCACGCGCGTTTTGCCCGAGCCAGCGCCAGCCAGAATGAGCAGCGGCCCATCGCTGTGTTGCACTGCTTCCCATTGGGGAGGGTTGAGTTGTGCTTGCCAAGCTGCTTCCATCACAGAATCCTCAGTACCGTGTGCACTACATACGCAGGTGCTGCCGTTGCCGCAGCAGGGTCTCGAGAGAGGCCAGTTCGGCATGGGTGTTGACACCCAGAATCTCCTGAGCATCGGCCACGGTGACATGCGCCACACGGTGGTGCTCGGCCACCGCGACCGCGACCACATCCGTGAGGTACTGCTCGCCCTGGGCGTTATGCCGGCCAACGCGCCGCAGGGCGGGGAAGAGAAAGGGCGCCCGCAGACAGTAGACGCCGCTATTGATCTCATGCACCGCCTTTTCCGTCTCCGAGGCGTCACGCTCTTCGACAATGCGCATAATCCGCCCGTGTGCATCGCGCAGAATGCGCCCATACCCCGTGGGATTGTCGAGCAACGCCGTGAGGACGGTCACGGTGGCCTGCTGCTGCCGGTGTGCGTCCCACAGAGCCCGTGCCGTGGCTGGCTGCAGGAGGGGCACATCGCCGTAGAGTACCAGCACGTCCCCCGGAAAATCGGCCAGGATTGGCTCCGCCTGCGCCACCGCATGCCCGGTCCCGAGCTGGGGTTCTTGCACCACACAGGTGGCGCCATAGGGCGCACAGACCTGGCGTACCGCCTCGGCCTGGTGACCCACGACCACCACCAGCCGCTGTGGCGCCAGCACCAGCGCGACCTCGAGGACGTGCGCGAGTAATGGTCGACCAGCGAGTAGATGCAGCACCTTGGCGAGCGAAGAGCGCATGCGCGTGCCTTTGCCAGCCGCGATGATTACGATGGCCAGGGGGGGAATGGCCGAGGTCATAGCCGGCTCTTACGTAGTGTCATGTGGGGACGAGATCCCAAACTCGCGCATTTTCTTGCGCAGCGTATTCCGATTGATACCCAGGAGCGCGGCGGCTCTGACCTGGTTGCCACGGCACTCATGCACGACAACCGTCAGCAACAGCTTTTCGACATACGATAAGACCACCCGATGCAGCGAGCCGCGGCCTAACAGTTCCAAGCTGGGCATCAGGGCGCGCAACCGGCGTATCAGCGCCTCTTCCAGGCGTCCGAGTGTGCCCTCGCCAGCTTCTGCAGGGACCTCTGCAGGGGCTGTGGGGTCTTGCGGCAGGCACCAGAATTGCCGGTGCTGCCGCAACTGCGCGCGGAGAAAAGCCAATTCTAGGGTCCGATCCAGCATCAGGCACACCGGTCCCAGCGCTAAAGGCTTGCCGATCGCATTGGCCGCCACCTCAAGCATCTGGGGTGGGATGTGCTGGGCGTGTTCTGGAGTATGGATGAGAATGACAGGCAGGTCAGGGATTTCAGCGTAGAGTCCATCCAACAGCGCCCTATTGGGCACCAGAGTAAACGACACAAAGGCCGCCTGGTAGGCGTGGGCACCGGCGAGGGCGAGGGCACTGGCCATGGTTGTGGTGGCGTGCATCTCATACCCGCGCCTGGCTAATCCAAGCTTTAACGTCTCGTACGGCCCCTGGTCCTGATCGATCACCAAAACCTTTGCATGGGCCATCGCCCAGCCCTCCGCTCCCGAGAAATGCGCAAAGCTTGCCCGGTACAGGGCAGACGTATCCTGCGTTATATGCCTTCACAGAAGGTCAGGGGGTTCGTTATGTGCGTTAACGGCAGAGACAGCTTTACCTGGCCGCCTACTCAACGTGGGTTAGCCAGGCTTTGAAGGTATCATCCTTCCCTTGCACTACCCGGAAGAAAGCCTGCTGCAGCTTGTGCGTGATGGGACCGGGACGTCCGTTCCCAATCGTGCGATTGTCCACTTCGCGAATCGGGGTGATCTCAGCGGCTGTACCAGTAAAAAACGCTTCGTCGGCAATATAGAGTTCATCCCGGGAAAAGATTGCTTCGTGCACCGTCAGCCCTAGATGACGGGCCAGATCCAGAATGGAATTCCGCGTGATGCCTTCGAGGATCGAGGTGAGCGGCGGCGTCTTGAGTTCGCCACGCCGCACAATAAAGATATTTTCGCCGGAGCCCTCCGCCACGTTCCCTTGCACGTCGAGCATGATCGCTTCGTCGTAGCCGGCATTGACCGCTTCCATTTTTGCCAGCTGTGAATTGGCGTAGTTGCCGACGATTTTAGCCTTCGTCATCATGACATTGACATGGTGGCGCGTGAAGGACGAGACACAGACCCGGATGCCTTCAGCCAGGGCCCCTTCACCGAGGTACGCGCCCCATGGCCACACGGCAATGGCCACACAGACGGGATTGTGACGGTTGTTGATGCCCATCTCGCCATAGCCCAGGTAGACCAGGGGGCGAATGTAGCACTCACGCACATTGTTGACCTTCACGGTGTCGATAATGGCGCGCCGTATGTCATCCGGCGTCCAGGGCATTTTCATGCCAGCGATATGCGCCGAATGAAACAGGCGCTCGAGATGTTCCTGGAGGCGGAAAATTGTTGGTCCACTCGCTGTATCATAACAGCGAATGCCCTCAAAGACGCCGAGCCCGTAGTGGAGGGTATGGCTGAGCACGTGTACCTGGGCCTTGTCCCAATCAACAAACTGTCCATCCATCCAAATCTTTTGCGTGGCTTGCATAACCTCGTGCCCTCCAGGTCCCAGCTACCCTTGCCCACCTGATCACTTAGCTGTACGTGATGCACCACTCTAGCAGAGCGCAATGCCGGGCGCAAGAGATTTTCTTATCCCTCACGGTGTGCTTACCTTGCATTGACAAGCTGCGTCTGAGTCAGTATCCTCTACGGACCTCTCAGCGCTGCTGGTAGAGGCCAGCCCCCCTTTGGGCCGTTAGCTCAGGTGGCAGAGCAGCTGCCTTTTAAGCAGCGGGTCGCTGGTTCGAGTCCAGCACGGCTCACCTGTCAGTGTGTCCCCATCGTCTAGCCTGGCCTAGGACACCGGCCTTTCACGCCGGCAACAGGGGTTCAAATCCCCTTGGGGACGCCTTCGTTGATGACCTATCCCATTGGCGAGCATGTCAAACGGTTTTCTATAGACGGCTGTGAGGTTTCCGTCTTTCAGGGAGCAGTTCAAAAGGACAAATCTGAGCAGTGTGGCGCGTTCCTTGTGTGGCTGTTGCAGGTAGAGAGCATACGCCCTATTCGCCAGTTCGAGAATCTGGACGCCCTGTTGCAGGTAATTTCTATCAGCCGCCATATGGCTATTGATTTGTCGTTCAAGGGTTTCTTGCCGCTCCGTGTACCTGACATGGAGGTCGGTCCGCATGCGCTCATCAATCTTGCCATCCAGCTTATCTTCGTATGCCTGGCTCATCCGACTGCGGATTTTGCCGAGTTCCCGCGTGAGGTCATCGACGGCGCTCTTGTGAAACTCCGCTTCATCCTTATGACTCGATTTGAGGGCCTCGACCACCCACGCCAGAGTCTCATTATCGATGTGAATGGCTTTGACGAGGTCCGCCAATTTGTCAGCCAAGTCTTCTTCCCGCATGAACGGTTCACCGCAGTTGCCCTTGAAGCCGGTACAACGGTAATAGACATAACGACGTCAGCAATTCTAATTTTGGCTCGCAAAGGGTTCGCGGTTGCCAATGGACACCGACAAGGCTAAGGTGACTCTCTCCACAGAACGAAGGAGAGAGTCATGACCAACCCTTGAGGCTTCGATGTCCTCAAGGGCATCTTGCACCGACGGATCGCTCCATTGCCTGACCATCGCCACAAGGGACCCAACACCCGATACGCCATCCAAGAGGCTGCCTTGGGTGCCTTTGGCATCTTTTTCACCCAATCGCCGTCGTTTTTGGAGTATCAGCGCAGGCTGCAACACACCAAAGGGCACAATAACGCCCAGACCCTATTGGGCGTAGAGCAGATTCCCTGTGACAATCAGGTCCGCACGCTGCTCGATCCGCTCGCGCCGCACCATCGCGATGCGGTGTTTGTTGAGGTCTGTGAGGGCCTTGAACCGCACCGCATGCTGGCACCCTTTCGGGTCCTTGGCGACCACCTGTTGGTGGCCCTGGATGGTACGAACTCCTGTGCGTCCAAGGCCATGCATTGCCCCCACTGTCTCCCCCGTCAACTCAGCACTGGCCAGACCCTCTCTTCTCATGCCGCCATCACCCCGGTGATCGTCTGCCCTGGACAGTCGCAGGTCATTGCCTTGCCCCCGGAGGACATCATGCCGCAAGACGGGCATGCCAAACAGGACGGTGAACGCGCCGCGGGCAAACGCTGGCTGGGCAAACATGCCGCACAGGTGGCACCCCATGGGGTGACCTTCCTGGGCGAGGATCTCTCTAGCAACCAGCCCTTTTGTGCATTGGTGTTCCAGCATCGTTGCCACTGCATCTTGACGTGCAAACCCGACTCCCATCCCACGTTCTCTGAGCGCTTGGCGTTTTGGCAGGCCAACGACGCGAGAGCCGAGCGTGAAGGGCACCCCTGGCATGGGCGTTTCACGGCAGTGACGCTGGTGCGCTCCCTCAACGACGTGCTCCTGCGAAGCAGTGACGATGCCGGGTCGGTCAATGGGTTCGACCTCACCGTCGTCAACGCCACCACGGGCGAGCAACTGTATCACAATAGCTGTATGACCAATCATCCCCTGACGGCTGACAACGTTGTGGACGTTGCGCACGCGGGGCGTGGGCGCTGGAAGATTGCAAACGAAAACACCAACGTGCTCAAGACCAAGGGCTCTCATCTGGAGCACAACTTTGGTCATGGCAAGCAGTATCTGGCAGCGTTTCTGCTCAGCCTCAACCTGCTGGCCT
>WNGG01008956.1_pt1 | contig 10975 bp, 9 predicted proteins | sample 5400661 | NCBI WGS metagenome assembly WNGG01 (sample SAMN13153372, study PRJNA577476) | soil metagenome | isolation source: 100 cm soil or saprolite under Garry oak tree replicate 1 | place: USA:California | collected 2016-06-15 | reverse complement strand
CCAGAGCGGTACCTGCTCCTTGAGTGTGTCGATCGCGTCCTTGCAGGCGGCGAGTGCGTCCTGGCGGTGAGGCGCCGAGACGGCGATCACGACCGACGGTTCGCCGATGTCCACGCGCCCGGTCCGGTGGTGGATCGCGATCTCGCAGAGGTCGTAGCGCCCCTTCAACGCCGCCGCGATCTCGGCCATCACCTGTTCCGCCATGCCCTCGTAGGCCTCGTAGTCGAGGTGCTCCACCGTGCGCCCCCGCGACTCGATCCGCGTGGTGCCGATGAACGTCGCGATCGCGCCGGCCCGCTCGGCGCGCACTTCGTCGACGACCGCGTCGAGCGACAGCGGCTCCACGCTCAACCGAAAGGACCCCCCGGAGACGGGCGGGATCACGGCAACCTCGTCGCCCTCGGCGAGCTCGTGGTCGCGTTGCACGTATTCCTTGTTCACCGCGTACAGCAGACCGGCGGGCTCTAGGCCGAGGCTCAGCACCGGCCACACGTCTTCGACACGCGTGATGCCGTCCACGTCCCGTTCCGACCACCCCGCGCGCTCCCGCAATCCCGCGAAGAGCTTGACCTTCACGCGCATACCGACCAGCCTAGTAGTGATGGCTGCGGCTCCTCAGAACAGTCCTACCTCGGAGAAAGGCCGGCGCCGGCTACCACGGCGTCCCCTGGGTCCGGTGGGAACGTGGATCGCCGCCGTCGTCATCGCCGCCTTCGTCCTCAACTACTGGCTCGCGTCGCGCTCGCTCTCCGAAGCGCCGCGTGTCCGCATCCCATACAGCCCCCTTTTCCTCGACCAGGTCCGGGACGGGAACGTGGAGAGCATCACGTCCCAGGGAGGCTTCCTGCAGGGCACCTTCCGCGTCGAGGTCCGCTACCCGGCGACCGGCAGCGACGCGCGCACGGCGCGCCGCTTCTCGACGCTGATTCCGGCATTCGCGGACACGCGTGCGTTGTCGAATCTGCTGCAGCAAAAGCAGGTGGTCATCAACGCCGAGCCGCTCGACACGGGGGCCGCGTGGTGGAAGACGCTCCTGTTCGGGTTCGGTCCGACGGCGCTGCTGATCGGTCTGCTCGTTCTCCTGATGCGACGCGGCCGGGGGAACGTGCTCGGGTCGTTCGGGCGTTCGCGCGCACGGCGCTACCAGGCGTCGGCCGGGCGTGTGACGTTCGCCGACGTCGCCGGCATCGACGAGGCGAAGGCCGAGCTCACCGAGATCGTCGACTTCCTCAAGAACCCGGACCGCTATCGCCGGCTCGGCGGTCGAATCCCCCGCGGAGTCCTGCTCAGCGGCCCGCCGGGGACCGGCAAGACGCTGCTCGCCCGGGCGGTGGCCGGAGAGGCGGGCGCACCCTTCTTCTCCATGTCGGCATCGGAGTTCATCGAGGCGATCGTCGGAGTCGGCGCCTCCCGTGTCCGTGACCTGTTCACTCAGGCAAAGGCCGCGTCGCCGGCGATCGTCTTCATCGACGAGCTCGACGCGATCGGGCGCTCCCGCTCGGCCGGCGCGGCCCACGCCGGGGGCGGGGACGAGCGCGAGCAGACCCTCAACCAGATCCTCACGGAGATGGACGGGTTCGATCCGTCCACCGGAGTGATCGTGCTCGCAGCGACCAACCGGCCGGACATTCTCGATGCCGCGCTGCTTCGGCCCGGCAGGTTCGATCGGCGCGTCGCGGTGCAGCCGCCCGACCGGCTCGGCCGGCGCCGGATCCTCGAAGTGCACACGCGTGGAGTTCCGCTCGCGACGAACGTCGATCTCGACCGGATTGCGGGCAGCACGCCGGGAATGGTCGGCGCCGACCTCGCGAATCTCGTCAACGAGGCGGCCCTGCTCGCGGCGCGGCGCGGCCACGACGAGGTGTCCCCCGCAGATTTCACCGACTCGCTCGAGAAGGTGGTCCTCGGTGCGGAACGGAAGATCGTGATGGGGACGCGTGATCGGGAGCGAACCGCGTACCACGAGGCGGGACATGCGATCGTCGGGATGCTGAGCCCGAGCGCCGACCCCGTGCGGAAGGTCTCGATCATCCCGCGCGGCATGGCGCTCGGCGTCACGCTCTCATCGCCGGAGGACGACCGCTTCAGCTACGAGGAGCTGTATCTGCGGACGCTGATCAAGGTGGCCCTCGGGGGCCGCGCCGCAGAGGAGCTCGTGTTCGGGCACTTGACCACAGGTGCCGAGTCGGATCTCCAGCAGCTCACGAGGATCGCGCGCCACATGGTCGGCAGCTGGGGGATGAGCCCGGCCATCGGTCCGGTGACGGTCCTGTCTCAGGACGGCCAGGGGCCACTGCTCCCGGGCGTGGCGGGGGGGTCCGAGCGGACCCAGCAGCTCGTCGACGAAGAGGTGCGGAGAATCGTGGACGAGCTGTACGACGAAGTGATGACGCTGCTGCGCCAGAATCGCGACAAGCTCGACCGCCTTGCGCAAGCGCTGCTGCAACAGGAGACGTTGGATCAGGTCGACGCCTACGCCGCAGCCGGGATCGAGCCGCCCGGAACGGCCGAGGCGCTCGTCGAGGTCGAAGCGACGGCTTAGGGCGAGACGGCCAGTCGGGACGGCCAGTCGTAGTGGCCGTAGTAGTTCAGCCAGTCGCCGGCCGAGTCCGGGCCGCTGAACCGAAACTCGTGCAGCTGGGCCATGTGCCCGCTGCTCAGCAGTTCGAGCTTGGCACGCGTTGTCGTCCACCACTCGCCGTTCCGGTTGAACGGCACCTGCCGCGTGCGGACGAACAGCACCGAACCATCCGCGAACAGATGCGGATACTCGTCCGACCAGCCTGCGGGCGGATGTGTCAGTTGCCGCCGCACCGGCAACAGCTGCCAGATCGCCCGATGCTCGCGGCCGATACGGTTCGGCACGGTGTTCGCGCTCACAGCCGCGACCAGAGCGCCGTTCGCGACACACGAGGGTGAGACCCAGGAGCGCGAGCGGTCGCGCGAGATGTCGCGACCGTCCCAGAGGATCCGTTTGCCGTGCATGGCGTAGCGGTCGCCGCCGGCAGCGATTGCGACGTGCGTGCCGCAGACGTCGACGTAGTCCCGGTACATGAGCCCGTTGGCGATCCGACGATCGTTCTCGTAGACGTTGACGCCGTCGGCTGCGATCGACCCCGAGTTGGGCCAGTCCCACCAGAGCACGTGCCCGTCATGCCAGGCGAACGTTTCAGGACGTCCGCCGTCCGTCTCGAGCAGCTTGCGCAACGCGCCGGATCGCCAGACCCAGATCTCGGTGTGCGACGGCAGGCCACAGGCGCCGCGGCAAACCGCGCGTCCGATTGCGAGCGCGCTGTGGTTGTTCCACGCGACGCTCTGCGCCCCCCAGCCGTCCGGCACCACCACCTGCCGCGCACGTGACGGCGTCCAGATCGCGACCCCGCCGGCCGTCGTCACGTAGGCGGCCCGCTCTCCGGACGGCGCCCACCTGAGCTCGACGGTCGGCAGCTGGACGCCGCCGGCGACGATGTAGCCGCCGAAGGAGACGAGCCTCCCGTCACCGCTCCAGTGCGGCGTCCCGGTCTCGGCGAGCGGGACCGGCTGCCGCAGCGCGCTGCCGACGTAGACGAGCAGCCCCTGCTTGCCGTGGACGTACGCGATCTTCGCGGCGGCCGTGCGGGCGGCGGCGGCCGGAACAGTCAGCAGAGCCAGACCCAGCGCGAGCGCGAGCGCACGCATGCGGCGAGCATACTTCCCTCGATGGCGACCACCGAGGACCGGCGCGAGACCGACTCGGGCATCGAGATCAAGCCGGTCTACACCGCCGAGGCTGCACCGGACGAGCTGGAGCTCCCCGGCGAGTTCCCGTACACGCGCGGGCCGTACAAGGACATGTATCGCGGGCGCCCGTGGACGATCCGGCAGTACGCCGGGTTCGCGTCCGCCGAGGAGACGAACCAGCGCTTCCGCTACCTGCTCGAGCGCGGCCAGACGGGTCTGTCGGTCGCGTTCGACCTGCCGACGCAGCTCGGCTACGACTCCGACGACCCGCGTGCGGTGGGCGAGGTCGGACGCACCGGGGTCGCGATCGACTCGATCGCAGACATGGCGCTGCTCTTCGACGGGATCCCGCTCGCGGAGGTCTCGACGTCGATGACGATCAACGCTCCCGCCGCGCTGCTGCTCCTGCTGTACGAGCTCGTCGCCGACCAGCAGGGCGTGTCGGGTGACCGCCTGCGCGGGACGGTGCAGAACGACGTCCTCAAGGAGTACATCGCGCGCGGGAACTACATCTTCCCGCCGCGGCCCACGATGCGGATCACCACCGATCTGTTCGCGTACTGCTCCGAGCGGATCCCGAGGTGGAACACGATCTCGATCTCCGGCTACCACATCCGCGAGGCGGGCTCGACCGCCGTGCAGGAGCTCGCCTTCACGCTTGCGAACGGGATCGCCTACTGCCAGGCGGCGGTGGACGCCGGGCTGTCGCCCGACGAGTTCGGCGAGCGCCTGTCGTTCTTCTTCAACGCGCACAACCACTTCTTCCAGGAGGTGGCGAAGTTCCGCGCGGCGCGGCGTCTGTGGGCGCGGATCATGCGCGAGCGTTTCGGCGCGACGAACCCAAAAGCGTGGGCTTTGCGCTTCCACGCGCAGACGGGCGGCTCGACGCTGACGGCGCAGCAGCCGGACAACAACATCGTGCGAGTGGCAGTGCAGGCCCTGTCGGCCGTCTGCGGGGGCGCCCAGTCGATCCATACGAACGGCTACGACGAGGCGCTGGCGCTGCCGAGCGAGCGCGCCGTGCACATTGCGCTGCGGACGCAGCAGCTGCTCGCGCACGAAGCGGGCGGCACCGATACAGCCGACCCCTTCGGCGGCTCCTACTTCATCGAGGCGCTGACCGAAGAGCTCGAGGCGAAGGCGTGGGAGCTGATCGAGCGCGTCGACGAGCTCGGCGGCGCCGTCGCCGCGATCGAACAGGGCTTCGTGCAGGGCGAGATCGAGCAGGCCGCCTTCCGCTGGCAGCGGGAGGTCGAGGCCGGCGAGCGCGTGATCGTCGGTGTCAACCGCTTCACCGAGGGCGAGGAGGAGGCGATCGAGCTGCATCGCCTCGATCCGGCCGCGGAGCAGCGGCAGCTCGAACGTACGGCCCGCGTGCGGGCGGAACGCAGCGCACAGGACGCCGAGCGGGCGCTCGCCGCCGTGCTCGAAACGGCGCGCGGCGACGGCAACCTGCTCGTCCCGATGCGCGAGGCGCTGCGCGTGCGCTGCACGGTCGGCGAGATCTGCAACACCCTGCGCGACGAGTTCGGCATGTACGACGCCCAGCGTGCCTAGCCGCGGTTTTGCCGAGCTCGTCCTGATCGTCGAAGACGTCCCGAAGGCGGCGCGCTTCTACCGCGACGTCGTCGGCCTCGAGCCGGAACACGAGACCAGCGACGAGTGGGCCTGGTTCTGGGCCGGGAGGCCGGGCGACAGGCAGCGCATCGCGCTTCATCGCGGCACGCTGCTGTTCGAGCAGCACTCTCCCTATCCGGAGGGGGAGCGCTTCGGCCGCGTGCACTTCGCGTTCGACATCGCCAGGCGCGACCTCGACGAGTCCCTCCGACGCGTGCGCGACGCAGGGGTGGAGGTCTACGGGCCGGTCGAGTTCGAGGAGCCGTTCAACGCGCGGTCGTACTACTTCTACGACCCCGACGGCAACCTGCTCGAGTTCTTCTCTCCGAAAACGATGGAGGAATGGGAGACGGTGCAACCCTGTGCGTTCCGAAACCCCCTCAGAATCTCTCTACTTCTACGACCCCGACGGCAATCTGCTCGAGTTCTTCTCTCCGAATCAGGCCGACGCGCCGGAGTAGTGCCGCAGGCCGAAGCGCCAGAACCAGCGCGTGAACGCGAACAGCGCGCACCCGAACGCGACCGCGAGCACCAGCGTCGGCCAGTGGAGCCGTGACGTCAACGCCTGCGCCGGCACGGTCACGGCAAAGCCGATCGGGATCAGAAACGTGACGCTGTACCGCAGCCAGCCGGGATACACCGTGACCGGCCAGCGACCGGTCTGGTAGATGCCTTCGAAGAGCTCGAGCACGTTCTCCATCCGCACGATCCAGAACGCGCCCGTGGTCATGATCAGCCAGAAGCAGTAGACGAGCACGCCGCCGACGACCAGGGCGATACCGAACGCGACCGCGTCGAAGACGCCGATCGACCGTTCGACGCCGGCGAGCCCGACGAGCAGCAGGATCACACCGGACACCACCTCGACCACCTGCCACATGCGGACCATGCGGACGCTGATCAGCAGCTGGGAGTCCTCCGGCTTCGTCAGCGCGAAGTCGAGCGTCCCCTGCTGGACGTCCTCCATCAGGCGCTCCATGTTCGGCTGGATGAAGGCGTGGATGAAGCCGCCGAGCAGGACCTGCACGCCGACGAGCGACAGGAGCTCCGGCTGCTTCCAGCCGTGCAGCGACGTGGTGTGCGAGTAGACGAGCGACAGCATCACCAGTGCCGTGCCGACCTGGATCAACGACTGCAGCAACTGCACGAAGAAGTTGACGCGGTACTGCAGCTCGTTGATGACCCCGATCTTGAGATAGAGCCAGCCGACGCGGAGCGCGTTCATCCGCCCACCGCCGAGAAGCGCTTGATCGCCGCCGACCAGGCGACCTTGAAGAGCGCCAGGCCGATCACGACCCAGAGCGCCTGCGCCCCGAGCCCGAGCAGGAGCGACCGCGTCGACATGTGGCCGACCAGGGATTCGATCGGAAAGCCGAAGGTCCACTTGAACGGCAGGAAGTCGGCGAGCGTCTGCACCCAGCCGGGCATCAGCTGCAACGGCACGAGCCGGCCGGAGAGCAGCATCTCCGTCGCCATGTACAGGTCGAACACGGCTGCGCCACGCGTCGTCCAGAAGTTCAGCATCCCCACCGTTCCCTGGAACATGCTGCGCACCAGGTAGGCGCCCCAGATCGCACAGATGAACACGACGATCTGCAGCGCGGACGGATGCAGGTCGGGATGGAACACCGCCGACAGGCCCACCGCGATCGGCAGCCAGAGGCCGACGACGACGAACTTCCAGCCCGCGAAATACGCGAGGTCGTAGTGGAGGATGTACATCGGTTTGATCAGGTCGCCGGCGAGGCGCCCCTCACGGATGCGGTACTCCCAGAACGGCGCCCCGAAGACGATGTTCATGTTGCGGACGAGCGTCCAGACGATGTAGTACGCCGCGAACTCGCCCGTGGTGATGCCGTTCACGGAGCCGCCCTGCTGCCGCGCGATCGTCGTCCAGACGACGAGATACACGACCGGCTCGGCGATCATGCCGAGCATGTAGAAGTAGTTCGTGACGCGGTACTGCAGCTGCGACGCGACGGCCGTACGCATCGTCGTCACGTAGAAGTCGAAGAGCGAACGCCAGCGCCCGGCCTCTGGAAGGCGAGCGACGTCGACGCTCACGAGGAGGCGGGTTGCGCGAACACCGACTCGATCACGTCCTCGATCGGCGGCTCCTCGATCGTGAGGTCGAGCACCTCGTGGTCGGCGAGCAGCCGCGCGGCGACGCGGGACGTCTCCAGCTTCGGAACACGCAGCGAGACGCGGTCGCCCTCGTGGTGGACGACCTCGCCGTAGGCGTCGAGCGGTGCCGCTCCGTTGGCCAGGACGACGCCGATCGTCTTGTACGCGGCGAACTCGTCCGCGAGGGTCGCGAGCGCGCCGTCGAAGAGGATGCGGCCGTGGTGGATGACGATCACCCGCTTGCACAGCGCCTGGACGTCGGCCATGTAGTGGCTGGTCAGGAGGACGGTCGCTCCGTGCCGACTGTTGTACTCGGCGACGAACATCCGGATCCGCTTCTGCATCGTCACGTCGAGCCCGATCGTGGGCTCGTCGAGGAAGAGCACCTGCGGCCGATGCAGCAGCGAGCCGACGATCTCGACCTTCATGCGCTCGCCGAGCGAGAGGTTGCGGACCGGCTTGCGCACGAGATCCCCGACCTCCAGCAGCTCGACGAGCTCGTCGCGCATCGCGAGGTAGTCCTCACGGCGCAGCCGGTAGATCGCGCGGTTCAGCTCGAACGAGTCGAGCGCGGGAATGTCCCATTGCAGTTGGTTGCGGTTCCCCATCACCATCGTCATCTGCCGCAGGTATTCGCGCTCGCGCTTCGACGGCACGAACCCGAGCACCCGCGCCTCTCCTCCAGTCGGGTAGAGCAGCCCGGCGAGCATCTTCAGCGTCGTCGTCTTGCCCGCGCCGTTCGGGCCGAGGAACCCGACGACCTCGCCGGCGCCGATCTCGAACGAGATCGCGTCGACGGCGCAGACGGCGCGCGTCTGGCGGCGGAACAGCGCCTTCGCGGCCGCGCGCAGGCCGGCCTCGCGCTCGGGCACCTTGAAGATCTTCGTAAGCTCGGAGACGTGAACGACCGGCTCGGACACGGCGCTCAACCTACCCGCACGTGAGGATCCTCCTCGTCTCGCAGATGTATCCCGGCCCGGCCGATCCGGATCTCGGCGTCTTCGTGCGCGGGCTCGAGGAGGCGCTCGCCGCACGAGGCCACGTGATCGAGCGCGCCGTCCTCGATCGCCGGACCAGCGGGAAGCGCAAATACCTCACGCTGTCGGCGGCGACGCTGCAGGCCGCGCGAAGGTTTCGGCCGGACGTCGTCTACGCGCACTTCCTCGTCCCGACGGGCTTGATCGCCGCGCTGGCGGGACGCGCGCCGCTCGTGGTGACAGCGCACGGACGCGACGTGCGCAACGTCGGTTGGCTGCCGGGAATCGGAGCGGCGACGCGACTCGTCGTCCGGCGCGCGGCCACAGTGATCGCAGTCTCCGACTACCTTCGCCGCGAGCTCGAGGTCAAGGTCCCGCAGGCCCGGGGCAAGACGGTGGTAATCGACTCGGGCGTCGACCTGGAGCGATTCACGGTCGAGCCGGCGCCCGACGACGGGCCGCGCTTCCTGTGCATCGCGTCGCTGATTCAGCGCAAGAACGTCCTGCGTCTCGCGGACGCTTTCGCCCGCGTCGGGAAAGGCATGCTGACGTTCGTCGGCGACGGCCCGTTGCGGTCGCAACTGGAAGGACGGAACGGCGTCGAGCTCGCCGGGCGCGTTGCCTACGACCGCGTCCCGACGCTCATCGCGGCGTCACACGTCGTCTGCCAGCCGAGCCTGATCGAGCCGTTCGGCCAGGCGCTGCTCGAGGCCATGGCGTGCGGGCGCTCGGTCGTCGCCACGCGCATCGGCGGACCGCCCGAGTTCGTCCCGCCCGAGGCCGGCCTGCTCGTCGATCCGGCCGACGAGGACGCGTTGGTCGCCGCGCTCGAGGCGGCCGCCGACTTTCCGTGTCCGAATCCGGCCGCCCGCGCAGCGGCCGAGGCGCACGACGTCAGGGCTCAGGCGGAGAAGGTGGAGCGGGTGCTCGAGGGAGCCGCTCGAGGTCGGCGAGCCTGAGCTCGACGAGCGGCCGGATCGATTCCTCGAGCCCCGCCTCGCGCGCAGCCTCGAGCGCCTGCTCATAGCTTTGCCGCGCCTTGCCGGGGTCGACGCCCTGCTTCAGCCGGTTGTCGCCGGTGACCAGGAGCTTCTGAATCCGCTCCCGAGCATCTTCCCCCTTCACAAGCTCACCGTAACAAGTCACATTGTGAGCAGGAAGAAGCAGCTGGAGGCCGTCGTCGACAACCTGCCGCAGAAGATCCGCGTGCTGATCGCGGACGACCATCGCATGTTCGCGGAAGCGCTCGAGGCGATTCTCGGCACGGACGAGCGGCTCGAGGTCGCTGGCCAGGCGAGCGACGGGGCGGAGGCGGTCCGCCTCGCCTTGAGGCTCCAGCCCAACGTGATCCTCATGGACATCGCCATGCCGATCATGGACGGGCTTCAGGCGACGAAGCAGATCCGCAAGCAGTGGCCGTCGGCGTGTGTCCTGATGCTCACCGGCTCGAATTCGAAGAGCGACGTCGACCGTGCGCGCGAGGCCGGCGCGGCAGGCTACGTCACGAAGGAGCGCATCGCCGCCGAGTTGATCGACGCGATCTTGGAGATTGCAACGCGCTGATACCCTGGCGGGCCGATGGTTCAGGTGCTCGCCGTCATCCAGGTTCTGATCTCGATCGCGCTCTGCTCGCTGATCCTGCTGCACTCGGGTCGCGACACCGGGCTCGGCGGCATGGGCTTCACGCCCGCGTCGCAGGGGGGCACGCATATCGTCGAGCGCAACCTGACGCGGCTGACGGTCGTCGTCGCGATCCTCTTCGTCGCAAACTGCATCGCGCTCTTCCACGCCCTGAAGTAGCGGCGCTCTGCCTCGCGGTCGCGCTCGCCGCCGGATGCGGCTCGGGAAGCGCGTCGCGCGTCGTCGTCTCGTCTGCAGGCGGTCCGTCCGGCGTGGTCCGCGTTGCGCTCACGAGCTTCCGCTGGCCGCTCGACCCCGCGCTTGCCGCCGGCCGCGATGAGACAACGCTCGCCCGGGCGCTGTACGCGACGCCGCTTCGTACCGATCCGGTCACGGGCGTTGTCGTTCCCGGCCTCTGCAGGGCGTGGACCGCGTCGGGAGATTTCCGTTCCTGGCGCTTTCAGTGTCGCGCCGCGCCGGCGATTGCCGCCGCGGTGCGGCGTGTCGCGAAGCTGCGGGCGGCGCCTGCGCACTGGTTGTTCGCGGGGGCACGTGTCTCCGTGGCGGGCTCGGCGCTGGTGGTGCGACTGCCGTTCGCGTGGCGCCGTTTTCCCTACGCGCTGACCGTCGTCGGCGCGGCGCCGCGTTTCGTGCCCGGGCCGTTCCGGCTCGTGTCCGGCTCGCCGCACCGCGTGGTCGTGCGTAACGACGTCCTCACCGTCGTGTTTCGCCGGTTCACCGTGCGCGGCGCGGAGCGTGCGTTCGAGCGCGGCGTCGTCGACGAGGCTCCGGTTCCGCAGGGGGACGTCGCCGGCACGCGGGCGCGCCTGGGGGACGTCGTGCACACACGGACGCTGCTGGGGCTCGACGCCGTCACCCTGCGCCGCCTGACCCCGGCACTACGTCGCGTGTACTGG
>WNGG01008954.1_pt1 | contig 10975 bp, 9 predicted proteins | sample 5400661 | NCBI WGS metagenome assembly WNGG01 (sample SAMN13153372, study PRJNA577476) | soil metagenome | isolation source: 100 cm soil or saprolite under Garry oak tree replicate 1 | place: USA:California | collected 2016-06-15 | reverse complement strand
AACTTTTTCCGCGGATCGACGAACACGTACACCTTGCCTTCCGATGTCGGCTCCGACGCCTTGAACGTCAGTGTGTCGGTGGGCGTCAGCCGGAAGCTGGTGCTCTCGGCGGTGGTGTAGACGACCGCGTGCTTGGCCGGCACCTGAACAATCAGCAGCAAAGACAAGAGCATCATACTAAGCCTCGATCTTTGAAAACCGCCACGCGCCGAACAACACGAACAGGACCCCCACAGCCAGCAGCACCGCAACGTCCACCGCGACGCCAAAATGCGTCCGCCCGATCAGCACACCGCGCACGCCGTCGACCCCGTAGGTGAGCGGGTCGACGCGCGTGAACGCGGCGAGGACACGGGGGAGTCCCTCGAGAGGATAAATCGCGCCCGAGAGAAAGAAGAGCGGCAACACGAGAAAGTTCATCACCATCTGGAAGCCCTGCATTTCCTTGATGCTCGACCCGATCGCCGTCGCGAGCGCCGAGAAGATCACGGCGATCAGCGCGCTCACCAGAAACGCGAGCGGCACGGCGAGGATGCTCGCGGGACGGAAGCCCGCGATGAGCGTCACGACGAAAATCAGCGTGCCCTGCAGCACCGCGACCGTTGCACCGCCGAGGGTGCGGCCGATCATGATCAAGAGGCGCGGCACCGGCGCGACGAGCGTCTCTTTCAGGAATCCGAACTGGCGGTCCCACAGCATGGCGATCCCTGAGAACATTGCGGTGAACAGCACGGTCATCCCGATCACGCCGGGCGCCATGAACTGGAGATACTTGCCCTCGCCCGCCCGCTGAAACACGGGGCCCAGGCCGAACCCGAGCACGCCCAGATACATGAGCGGCGAGCCGAGGGACGCGACGATCTGGACGCGCGACCGCAGGTACTTCTTCACCTCTCGCAGCCAGAGGACATACACGACGCTCATGCGACTATCTCCTCCATACCCGGGATACCTGCCGCATCTGATCGGCGGCAGTGGCACTCTCGTCGCGAATCGTAGTGCCGGTGAGCTCGAGGAAGGCGCCTTCCAGGGAATCGGTGCCCGTCTGCTGCTTGAGCTCGGCTGACGAGCCCGTCGCGACGATGCGCCCGTGGTCGATTACGGCGATGCGGTCTGCGACGCGGTCGGCTTCGTCCATGTAATGCGTCGTGAGAAACACCGTGACCCCCTCGGCCTTGTTGAGGTTGCGCACGAGGGTCCACATCTGACTGCGGCTCTGCGGATCGAGGCCGAGCGTCGGCTCGTCGAGAAACAACACCTTCGGGGTGTGCAGGAGCCCGCGGGCGATCTCGAGCCGCCGCTTCATCCCGCCCGAGAACGTCTTCACGAGATCCCCGCGCCGATCCCACAATTCGAACATCGTGAGCAGTGCCTGGGACCGTTCCCGCCGGATCTGGCGCGGTACGTGATACAGGACGCCGTGGATGTCCATGTTTTCCCACGCCGTGAGCTCGCTGTCGAGACTCGGATCCTGGAACACGACGCCGAAGCGCCGCCGCACTTCCGTCTGATGCCTGGTGGGATCGAGCCCGTCGAGCTCCAGCGCCCCGCTCGTGGGGTGAAGCAGCGTCGTGAGCATCTTGATCGTGGTGGTCTTACCGGCGCCGTTCGGACCGAGGAACGCGAAGATCTCGCCGGCTCGGACGTCGAAGGAGACGTCGTTGACCGCGGTGACCTTCCCGAACGATTTGACGACGTGTTGAACCCTAATCATCAGTAGCTGCGACCAAATCCAAACGGATAGAGCGGCCGGGCGCTGTCATGCGGCACGTCCGAGCGCTGCGCCAGCACCGCCTCCATCGACGACGGCAGCTCGAACGGGAGTTTGCCCTCCGGCTTGACCCGCCCGGTGAGGACGTCGAGCAGCGCGGCGTCGCTCACGCCGAAGTTCCCGATCAGCGCGCTCGCCCTGTCCTTGAGCGGTGTCAGGATCGCGGGGCGCTCGAGGTAGATAGTTACGATGGTCGGCACCGCCGCGCTCGCCTGCTTGAACGCCTCGTAATCGGGATCACCGTCCTTGAACGCGAGACTCCCCTCGTGGAAGAACTGGCCGAAGACGTATTGCGGATGGAGCCGCTCGAACGGCGCGCTCAGCCGCACGATGGCGACGTCGGCTTGTTTAGGGTCGGTGACGATCGTCCAGCCCTCGCGCGTCGCCGCGTCGGCCGAGACTCCGCGAAGATAGACGTGGAGCGGACGAGAGGAATGTAATGGGAGGAGGTTCCCCTTGTTCTCGAGCAGCACGAGCGCCCGGCGCTGCGCATCGACCCCGGCAGCGAGGAACGTGGGATTCCCGACGAGCCGCGCCGCGGCATCGGGGCTGACGAACGGATGCTCGAACAGCCCCTGCGCGAACTTCTGGGCGAGAATGCGGACGACCGAGCTGTCGAGCTGCGCCTCGGACAGCTCGCCCGCGTGCACGGCGTCGACGAGCAGATCGGCGCGTTCGGTCCCGCCGAACTCATCCACGCCGGCCTGCACTGCCTTCACGAAGCGCGCGCGCATCGCCAGATCTTCGACACCCCAGGGCATCCCGACATCGGCGAACGACGGTCGCTCACCCGCGGGCGCGCCGTTCTTGCATCGTTCCGCGCAGTCCCACGTGATCGCCCAATCGGTGACGATCACGCCCTGAAAGCCGTAGTGCCTGCGTAGCATGTCGGTCAGAAGCTGGCGGTTGAATCCGGCGCCGACCTGCTCGATCGGTCTACCGTCCCACGTGGCATGCTCGAGCACCGAGTACGTCGGCATCACGCCGCCGACGTGCGCGGCGAATGCGCCGAGGAACGGCCGCACATGGTAGAACAGGTTGTCGCCCGAGAACGTCGCGAAACGTCCGTAGTAGGTATGGCTGTCCCAGCCATCCTTGGCTGCCCCATACCCGACCCAGTGCTTGACCACGGTCGCGACGCCATTCGAATCCACCCCGTTCGCACCGTGCTGAAACCCGACGACGTAGGCACGCACCTGGCGGCCGGCCAGGTCGGCGTCCTCGCCGAACGTACCCGCGACGCGCGGCCAGCGGGGCTCCGTCGCGAGGTCGGCCTGGGGCGACAGGGCCATGTGGATGCCGACGGCGCGGTACTCCTGCCGCGCGACGTCGCCGAACGCCCGAGTCAGCGCCGTGTCGTCGATGGCGGCGAAGCCGAGCGCTTCCGGCCACTGCGAGAACGTGGTCTGCGTGCTGACGCCGGGCAGGTACTGGAAGTGGTTGCGCGGATCGGTGCTGATCGTGACGGGAATGCCCAACCGCGTGTGCTCGGCGATCGCCTGGAGAACGTTGTTCTGGGTTGCGAGCGTCCGTGGATCGGTGTTCAGACGCGTGATCAGGTTCGTGACCTTCACGCTGTCGATCAACGCCCGGATGGCGGCGGTGTCGTACTGGCCGCCCATGCCCGCGCTGGCCATCGGACCGCCCATCGAGCGCGCGGTGCCGTGCATCATCGTGCCCGCTTTCTCCTCGAGGGTCATCCGCGCCACGAGATCGCGGGCGCGCTGGTCTGGGGAAAGACGCCAATCCTCGTAGGGGTCGAGGACGCCGTTGCGGTTCAGATCCTTGAACTGCAGCCCGTCTTTCTGGAGGACCGGCGCCTGCACGAGCAGCAGGAATGCGATGACGGCATGCACGCTCTAGGCCCTCGGGGCCGCGGGTTTGGCCGCGTAGATGAACTCGTAGTACTCGCGCATCGTGAGGCCCGCGGCGGCCTCCTCGTCCACGATCACAATCGCGTCCCGGTGCAGCTGCAGCGCACTCGCCGTCACCAGGCTGGTCACCGGACCCTCGACCGCTTGCGCAACCGCTTTCGACTTGGTCGTGCCGCTCGCCACCAGCAGTAGCTTGCGCGCTTCGAGAATCGTGCCGACGCCCATCGTGATGGCGTACACCGGCACGTCTTCCCGGCGATCGAAGAACCGCGCGTTGTCGTCGACGGTCTGTTTGGACAGCGTCTTGAGCCGCGTGCGCGAGCTCAGCGAGCTGGTTGGCTCGTTGAACGCGATGTGGCCGTCGGTCCCGATGCCCAGGATCTGCAGATCGATCCCGCCGCATTCCCTGATCCGCTGCTCGTACCATTCGCAGAAGGCCGGATAGTTGCTGGTCGTGCCTGACGGGATGTTGATGTTATGCGGCGGGATGTTGACGTGTCGAAAAAAGTGCTCGTGCATGAAGTGGTGATAGCTCTGCGGGTGATTCATGGGCAGGCCGACATATTCATCGAGATTGAATGTCGTGACGCGCGAGAAGTCGAGCTGCTCCTTCTTGTGCAGCCGCACGAGCTCCTGATACAGCCCCAGCGGGGTGGAGCCCGTCGCCATACCGAGGACGGCACTCGGCTTGGTGTTGAGCAATTCCGCGACGATCTGCGCCGCGACTTTGCTCATCTGCGCGTAGTCTCGCTGAACAATGACTTCCATAGGTCCTGAGGTAGGGGCGCAGCATGCTGCGCCCCTACCGGTGAGGACTACATGCCGGTGCGGCGCTGCGCGGTGGGCGGCAGAATGCCGTTCAGGCGCAGGTAATTCGCTTCCTGGCTGTAGTGATCGGCCCAATCGCCGACGGTAATGAGGAGTGCCGTCGCCCGCGTCATGTTCATGCCGAACATCGAGACCGGGTCGGCGAGCTTCGAGTCGTCCATTTTTGCAAAGGCCTGCTCACAGAACTGGAATGTCTCCCTGAGACGTGCGACGAGCTGCTCCTTGGTCGCGGTGCTGTCGACTGCCGTGCGCTGCGGCACCGGGACGCCGGCCGTGTTGCCACACAGGACGTCGTTTCCCTCGTTCGCGAGGTGCACCTGGATTTGGGCGAAACTCATCTGCGCCGGCGTGGGGCGATAGTTGTACTTGTCCGCCGGCATTGCTTCAGCAGCGGCGATCAGAATGCGCGAGAAGCGCTGGTGCATGCCGCGCAGCCCATCAGCGACCGGGCTTTTCGAGGGAGGGGCGGCCTCAGCGGCTGTTGCTTGTGCGCTGAGCGCTTGAGGGAGAACCGCCAGCGCGATCATCAGAAGACAGGCTCGGGGTTTCATCTTGAACTCCAGTGAGAGAGGCGTGGATTTTGTCCCAAATGCGGGTGAGGCGCTAGCCTAGGCGGACCGCGGCTCTTCACCACTCCAGTATCGCTTCGGATCGGCCACACTGCCGTAGCGGGTCAGGAATGCGTCAACCTGCTCGTTGACCCGTGGATGACGGTCCGGCGCTTTCCCGCCCGCGGCGATCAGGGCCTCGAGGACCTCGATGGAAAGATCCGGCTGGCCCCCCCCGCCATGCGCTGCCTTCCAGATGGCGGTTTCGACGATGTCACCGTGCTGGGTGCGCATACCGGGGCGAGCACCGCGTTCGAGCAGCAACCGCACGACCGCGATGTGATTGCCGAGCACTGCATAAAAGAGCGCGGTTTCGCCGTCGCCGGAGTGCGCGTCCACGTCCACGCCGCGATCGAGCAGGTACCGCGTGACGTCGAGCTGGCCATATCCGGCAGCATACCGAAACGCCATTTCACGTCTCGAGACATCGGCCGCCTCGACGAGTTGGCGCACCACGTCGAGTCGGCCGATGCCGGCAGCTCCGACCATGCCGACACGAGCACCCCGTTCGCCGAGGTACTGGGCGGCCTCCGGGCACCCATTCGCGAGACAAGCGTAGACCGCGTCTACGTTGTTGCCCGCGAGATTAGGGTGCTCGATCTGGGCGCCATGATCCAGCAGCACGTCGATGACGGGGATTTGGACGCCGGCTTCGCGCGGCGGAGTGCTCGTCGCGACGAGACCCAGCGCCGTACAGCCGCCGCCATAGACATCCGCTTCGGCTTCGACATCCGCGCCTGCCGCGAGCAGCAGCTCGGTGATCCGGGCCGCGTTCGCGGGCGACTTCTGCCGGTAACCCTCCACACCGTTTGCCGAGACGTAGTGCAGCAGCGTGGCGCGATGCTCGCGCGTGGATCGTGCGCGAATCAGTCCTGGATGCTGCCGCAGCAGCTGCTGCAGCGTCGCCTCGTCGCCGCGCACGATGGCTTCGGCCGCAGCCTCGAATGCGGCGGTCTGCGTGTCACTGTGGGCGAGCGCGTCGAGGTGGGTGGCGAAGGTGGGCCAGCTCAAAAACCCGTGGGAGCGCGCGAGCACGAACTGCGCATCGGCCAGCACGCAGCGCCGTTCCGCGCGGGTCAGGGTTTTGACCGCGAACTCCTCGACTTGCGTTGCAGCGCGATCGACGCTCTTTCGCTCCCGGTTTGTGAGCAGCGATTCCATCCAGCGATCGGCCCACGCCGCGATGGAGCCTTCCTGACACGCCGTGACCAGATCCTTGGCGAGCTTGCGGTACTGCTCGAGGTTGGGACGGGGCGGAAGCGGCAGTGCGTCCTGCGGATTGGGAAACATACGAAGCTCCTTTCAGTGCTCGCCCGTTGTCCGCCTGTTTCGGGCTGAAAGAAGTTCGTCTATCGATTGTACCTGCTTGTGGGTGGGCACGGCCCTTTCCGCGGACTGGATGCGCCCCTAGCGCACCCCGAAGCCTAACCGCCAAAATTGCTGGCGCAAGACCAACCGGGGGAGCTTATGAGCATCGACCGTCGTGCCTTTGTGCAGAACGCAACCGCCGCCGCCGCCGCCGCCGCCGTCACCCTGCCGTCCTTCATCCGCACGCAGCAATCCGATCTCACGCCGGTCTTCAGAGAGGTCGAACGCCGCCACGACGAAGCGGTGCAGCGCCTCCAACAGTGGATTCGGCAGCCGTCGATCGCCGCGGAGAACCGCGGCATGAATGAGGGATGCGAGCTGACGATGCAGATGTTGCGCGACGCGGGCTTCCAGCAGGTGACGAAAATCCCCAGCGACGGCCAGCCCGGCATCTTCGCAACGCTCGACGCGGGCGCGCCCAAGACGCTCGCGCTCTATTTCATGTACGACGTCAAACAGGTCGACCCGGCGGAATGGTCATCGCCGCCGTGGGACGCCGCGCTGGTGGACAAACCGGGGCTGGGCAAGGTCGTCATGGGGCGCGGCGCGGTGAACCAGAAGGGCCCCGAGGCCGCGTTCCTCGCCGCCCTGCACGCGATCCGCGGCGCGGCTCGCAAGCTGCCCGTCAATCTCGTGCTCGTCGCCGAGGGCGAAGAGGAGATCGGCTCACCGCATTTCCCCCAGATCGTGCGCCGTCCCGAGGTGCTGGCGGCCCTGCAGAAATCGGTCGGCATCTTCATGCCCTCGGCGTCACAAGGGCTCGATGGTGAGGTCACGATGACGCTCGGCGCCAAGGGAGTGATCGAAGTCGAGCTGGTCTCGAGCGGTGAGAAATGGGGGAGGGGACCGCGCGCCGACATTCACTCGAGCAACAAGGCGCGCGTCGACAGTCCGGCGTGGCATCTGGTGCAGGCCCTCACGACGCTGGTCTCAGCAGACGGCAACGATCCCGCGATCGACAACTTCGCCGACAAGGCGCGGCCGCTCTCGGCAGACGAGAAAGCGATGATCGCAGTCGCCGCGGCCCGCATGGACGAGAACGCCGCGAAAAAACTGCTCGGTGTCGAGCACTGGGTGCATGATGCGACCTGGACCGAGGCCCTGGAGCGCCTGATGTCGCGTCCCACCGTCAACATCGAAGGGTTGGTCGGTGGCTACACAGGCCCAGGCGGCAAGACGATTCTGCCGCATCGCGCCACGGCGAAGCTCGATCTGCGACTCGTGCCCGATATGACGGCCGCCGACGCGCTCGCGGCGCTCAAGGCGCACCTCGCCAAACGCGGCTTCGGTGACATCGAGGTCAACATGACGGGCGGCTACGATCCCACGAGCACGCCCCGCGACGCGATGTTGATCCGCGTGGAGGAAACGGTGTATCGCCGCTCGCGCGTCGAGCCGATCCTGTTGCCGCGGAACGCGGGATCCTGGCCCGGCTATGTCTTCACAGGGGAGCCACTGAAGCTTGCGGCGGGGCACTTCGGCCTGGGCCATGGCAGCGGCGCGCATGCGCCGGACGAGTACTACGTCATCGAGTCCACCAATCCTAAGGTGCAGGGGATTGACGGCGGCGTGCGGTCGTACGTCGAGTATCTGTTCGAGGTGGCACGGACGCGCGTCTAGCTCAGGGCCAGCGTCGGCGTGAAGCCGGGCGCCCGGCGCGCCTTGGTCGCTTGCTCGAACGCGTACGCCACCCGCAGCAACACCGGCTCGCTCCAGGCGCGCCCGTAGAACGAGACGCCGAGCGGCAAGCCGAGGTGGAAACCCGCCGGTACCGTGATGTGCGGGTATCCGGAGACTGCGGGGAACTGCGAGCTGCCGGGGCCGCCCCCACCGCCGCCGCCGCCCGCGAGGTCGACGAGTGACGCGATGCCGCCCGAGGGCCCGAGCATCGCGTCGAGCTTGTACTTGTCCATTGTGGCGTCGATGCCCTTGGTGCGGGTCAGCTCGATGCACTTGGCGCGCGCGTCGAGGTAGGCCTGGTCGGTGAGCGGCCCGCGGGCCTGCGCGGCGATGAACGTCTCCTGCCCGAAGTACGGCATCTCGCGCTCCTCATTTGCCGCGTTGAAGGCAATCACGTCGGCGAGCGTGCGCGGCTTTACGGTGGCGGGCATCGTGGCGAGATAAGCGTTCAGATCCGCCTTGAATTCGTACTGCAGCACGTCGCGCTCGTTCATCCCCAGCTGGCCGGCCGTTTCGATGGGGGCGGGATCCACGACTTCGGCGCCCTGGGCCTTCAGCACCGCGATCGCCTGCTCGAGCACCGTGTCCACGATCGGATTGTTGCCGGTGCGCGCCTGGACCCCGACGCGCGCGCCCTTTAGACCGCTCGCGTCGAGAAACGCGGTGTAGTCCTTCGCGATATGGCCTTGCGCATCCGCCGTCGCTGGATCGCGCGGGTCCACGCCGGCGAGCGCCGTGAGCAGCGCGGCGGCGTCGGCCACGGTGCGCGCCATCGGTCCCGCGGTGTCCTGGCTGTGGGCGATCGGGATGATCCCCGCGCGGCTCACCAGGCCCACCGTCGGCTTCATGCCGACGATGCCGCAGGTGTTCGCCGGGCTGATGATCGACCCGTCCGTCTCGGTGCCCACCGCGACCGCGCAGAGATTGGCGCTCACCGACACCGCCGACCCCGAGCTCGAGCCCGACGGCGTGCGATCCAGCACGTAGGGATTCCGGCACTGGCGCCCGCGGCCGCTCCAGCCGCTCGACGAGCGGCTGGACCGGAAGTTGGCCCACTCCGAGAGGTTCGCCTTGGCGAGGATCACGGCGCCCGCGGTGCGCAATCTTTCGACGATGGACGCATCCCGCACCGCGAAGTTGCCCTCGAGCGCGAGGGAGCCCGCCGTCGTCTGCATCTTGTCGTGCGTGTCGATGTTGTCCTTGACGATGACCGGGATGCCGTGGAGGGGACCGCGCACCTTGCCGCGGCGCCGCTCGCCGTCCAGCGCGTCCGCGGTCGCGAGCGCGTCAGGATTCGTCTCGAGCACCGCGCGTAACGTTGGTCCCTGGCGATCGAGCGCCGCGATGCGGTCCAGGTAGGCCTGGGTGACGCCGCGCGCCGTGAGGCGTCCGGCTTTCATGCCCTCCTGGAGCTGCGCGACCGTGGTTTCCTCGAGGGCGAACGCCTGGGGCGGACGCGGGCGACCTCGTTCGGTGCCGGGCAGCATGATACCAGCGACGGCCAGGGACGCGAGTTCCGCGAATTCGCGGCGCGACACAGGGGGCATGGTGCAACCCTCGAACAAAAGGTGGAGGAGCTAGAATGCCCAGCCAGCAAGAATCAAGAAGGAGCGAGTCTTGTAGCTCTCCGAGCTCGTGACCGTGCTGAGCTTCAGGTCCGTGAGCCCGTAGATGTAACGACCCTCGAGCGTGAAGGCGCGTGCGGCGCCGAGCCGGACGCCACCGCCGATCACCCCCGCGTAACTCGTGGAAGGCCTATCGGTGTTGGGACAGGCGCTGCCACCCGCGCGGCACCGCAGCTCAAAGGAGACTTGCGGGCCGGCGTACGCGTAGGGCGCGATGCCGGGCGTCGGAAAGAGGGCGCGCAAGAATACCGGCACGTCAACGTAGTCGAGCTTGCGCTCGTCGGTCGTGCCGGAGTTGGTGACGCCGCGCTGCGCGTAGAGTGCCTCGACGCCGAAACCGAGCATGTTGCGGCCGGTCCCGAACGACAGACCCACCGCGAAGCCCGTGCGTTCCTGCAGATTGCCCGGCAGGACGCCGCGGTTCGACACGTTGCCGTAGGAGAACCCACCCTTCAATGCCACGCCGCCCCCACCCTGCGCCGGCGCCACCGTCGTGACGCCGAGCGCGGTCGCGATGAGACAAGCGAATGTCCGTGTCATGGTCAAACCCTCCCTTGTGTTCCGGGAGCTACACCCGGTTGAGAGGGGCGGTTCCCACGATCACCGTCATCTGATGTCCTCGAACGGGACGTTCAGGATCTGATAGCGCTCCCAGCCTCGAAAGTCGAAATGCCACCACTCGCTCGGGTTCACCGTGAACCCTTCGGCCTCCAACACGCGGCGCAGCAAGGCGCGGTGCCAGCGTTGGCGCGACGTGCCGCCGGGATAATCGGAGAGGGCGCGCGGCGTCGCTTCGTCGTACGTCGACGGCATCTCGACCGGCATGCCGGTCGCCAGATCGTAGAGCGTGAGATCCACGGCCGCGCCGCGATTATGCTTCGAACCGCGCGCCGGGTCCGCCACGAGCCAGCGGGACTCGGCGGGCGTCGCGTCCCAGAACACCTTCGTCACGTACCACGGCCGGTAGGCGTCGTGGATCAGGATCCCAAGCCCGAGGGGCCGCAGGACCCGCGCCGCCCGCACCAGGGCGAGGGCCGTCGGCCGCTGCAGAAAGGCGCGGGCCGACGAGTAGACGACGCTGCCGAGGAAGTTGTTCGTCGTCGCGTACCGGATATCGAGCCGGATCGTCGTGTCCAGCCGCGAGGGCTGCACCAGGTCGGGCGCCACAAACGCACCGCTCTCGGCCGGCGGCCTCAGCGCGCGATCGACCCGCAGTAGCTC
>WNGG01019022.1_pt1 | contig 10976 bp, 11 predicted proteins | sample 5400661 | NCBI WGS metagenome assembly WNGG01 (sample SAMN13153372, study PRJNA577476) | soil metagenome | isolation source: 100 cm soil or saprolite under Garry oak tree replicate 1 | place: USA:California | collected 2016-06-15 | reverse complement strand
GATCACCCGGGCAGGCCGGCTGACCCGCATCGGGGGTCGTAACGTCCTCCGTCTCGCACAGAACCCGGCGACCGAGGCCCTCTACACCCGCATTCAACATGCGCTCACGGCGTGAGTTATTTTCGGATTGGGGTTAGCAAGCACGTTTCTTTCCTCCGATCCTCGGGGCTCTAGCGACTCCTCTACCCGAACTGCTCGTGACCCGAGCCTTCCCTTCAGATCGGGAAGTCGTGACGCATGTCAGAACGGTGTGTCCGTCAGTGGTCTGAACTCACCGCGAGACACCATCCCTATTAGCCGATTGAAATTGCCGACTCGTAGGACATGCTGGACTTGGAGCGTTGCAGTCTGCGCGCCCGCGCCGATGAAATCAGACGGCTCGAGGGTATTGAATACCCCGCCCGCGCGAAGACCATACTTTCTAGTGATTCTGGCCAGCATATCTTCGCGCCACGCGTTGACTTCTGCTTCCGCGTTGGGAAACAGGGCCGGTAATTGCCATTGCCAAATCAAAGTGACGCCGCGTTCCCGCCACTGTTCCATTTCGTCTGCATTTCTCTGCCACGCCAGTGGATGCTCCGACCGGCGCAGTTCTTCGGCTTTGGTATGCTCATCGCGCCATGCTAGGAAGAACGCGCAGAGCAAGAAGGCAGCGACAAAAATACCGACGTATGTTCGTTTGCTCAGGTGGTGACCGGACAAACGCTCGTAAAGTCCCACGATCACTACAACGGCGCCACCAGTTCCGCTGCCGCCCGCCCAGCTCTGCCAACGCCAAAACACCGCGGATAGGAACGAAAGAAGATCAGCCACGACGGGCATGCTAGCACTCAGACACCCCCGGGCGCCCTGCTTGGTCCTGTCGGCGCCGCCGGGGCAGGGTTCTCGCCCCGGGTCAACGTTTGCCACAACGGACAGACTTGATCGTGTCACCGTCGGGGGGTAGCGGGATGCGATGTGGGGCGGCGGAGGAACAATGATGATGGAGTGGCGCGATCCGCACTACCAGGAGTGGGCGGTTGCCGAGGCTGGAAGCTCCGGGAAGTGGGTGGGGAAGGTCAAGGGGCGCAAGGAAGCCCCCGCCCAGGCGATGACGGTAGACGAGACAACGGAGACGCTTTGGACATCGGACCCGTGCAACTCGAAGGAGAAGGCGTTGCAACTGGCCAGGGAACGTGTCGAAGCAGGCGGGCCATGGGATTCATAACTCGACTCGTTCGTCGGGTGCTCCGTCCGAGATTGCCGGCGCTTCTTCAAGCGAGAATCTCGGCTGGGGAGGATCACCACTATTGGGTAACATGGAAGAAGATTCATCCTCAGTGCCAGGACCCTGAGTACATCCGACTCGTAGCGCACTACTATGCCAAGGTGCTATTCAACTTCGGCTCACTGGACGACGCTATGGGGCAGTCGGCTCAGGCGTGCCGTCACTTTATGCGGACGCTACTGCGTCACACCATCGCTGATTCGACAGACGTGCTGAAGCTCTCGGATGTCGGTGACACGGCGATCATCATTTCTGATGTGGGCGAGCGTGAGCGGTGGCGGGTCGAGGCGACGCTCTACTTTGCCTCTGTACCTCAACGCCACATTACAACGGATCTTCCGATGAACACGACAGCGCAGCAGATGGTATTCTCCGTGTTTGTTCTGATTCAGTCCGCTCTGCAGCAGTTGTCCGACGCTAGAGACCGGCAGGTTCTCGAAACTGTCCTGCGGAACATGCAGGCCTCCTATGACGGTGGAGTGGCTTGGACAGATCTCACAAATCTGGCTCTCGTGCCAACACGCGCGTTCAACGACGCGATTCTCGGCTAGGCTCGAGGCTTCTTTCGGCGCCGTCACGATGCCTTGTTCAGACTTTCCCTAGGTGAAGCGTCCGGTTTGACGTCTCTCCATCGCCGTGGGACGCTCTCGATGATGCCTCTCCATCTCAGCCCCCTCGAATCGATCTTCCCAATACTCAAGGTGAATTTGGAGCCCTTCGAAATCATCGAGCGCCTCGGCACCGCCTTCTTCGTCCGTGAAGACGGGGTACTCATGAGCGCCAAACACGTGCTTGCCGTAGCTCCGGCCCACGGGGAGGCAGTCGTCGCGGCCTTCTTGGGCGAGCCCGGGAAAGTCTCCTGGCACCGCATCACGGCAATTAACGCCAGCGCGGGTTTTGACATCGCGATCGGGCGGATGGAACCTCCTGTACGCATCCACCCGTTGTCGATCGCGAGCCAGGACCCGCCTCACAATAAGGATGTGCTCACCGTCGAATTCAGCGGCACGAAGCCTGGCCCTCGGACAGACTTCACCCCGTATCATCGGAAGGGCCATGTAGTGGCCGTGTACGACAGCGACTACGGCACTCCGTCGACGAGGTCCTTCGATCTATCGTTTCCTGCCCTCAAAGGATCAAGCGGCGCGCCCCTCATCCTGGAGCGCGACGGAACCGTGGTGGGTATGATCGTGGCCAATGTGGAACGATATCTCCTCCCTGCTCATATCGAGCGACTCGAGTCACCGGGGCGTGCCGTCGAGAGCCATCAGTACTTCCTTCCGACGGGACAGGCCATCAGTTGGATGCACCTGCATGAGTTCTTAGAGACCCAGCACCCTCGTTGATCGATCGCTCTCGGGGAAAGCGGGCATACCGCGCGTCCCAAGGTTGTAGAGAGCGGCGTGTACTAGGCCCTACAATCGCCCTCAGGCTCCGAGAGGAGCCCGCCCGCTTCCCCCGCGGTCCCACTTGGACAGACAGGGGTGGTGACCTGCCCATAACGGACAGCGCCGCGAGACTCTGCTCACCTCGGCGTCGCGAAAACATTCCCTGGACAGACCGGGAACTCCGTCTGTCCACGCCTCTTCCCGGACTTGCTTCAACTCCTTCCGGGGCAGCTCAAGGCGGGTAACCAGAGGCGAAGAAATCCGCTTGACAGCTTTCAGCGTGGGTGCGGGCTGAATCTCGGCGGTCTCTTGGAGATACCAGCTCAGCGGCGCGCGCTGGCTCAGCGAGGCTCCCAAAGCCGCGTCGACTTCGAAAAATCTTGGACCGCGACGCGATCGTCCATCCTCGAGGCGCCACGGAGGCGCGAAAACTGGGGTGTAGAGTCGGCGTAGCAGAAGAGGAGAGTTGCCTATGAACACCGACCTGGATCGGCTCGGCGATGAGATCGCCGAGCTCTCTGCGCACCTCGACGCCGCGACCGCCCACCTCCTCGATCTCATTCGAGAGTTCGACGAGCGCGGCGGCTGGAACACCGGCTTCCGTTCCTGCGCCGCCTGGCTCGCCTGGCGCGTCGGGCTAGCTCCGGGCGTGGCGCGCGAGAAGGTCCGGGTGGCGCGGACTCTCGGGACGCTGCCGCGGCTCGCCCAGGCCCTCGCCCGGGGGGAGCTCTCCTACTCGAAGATCCGCGAGCTGACCCGCGTGGCCACGCCGGAGACCGAAGAGCGGCTGCTGGCAGTCGGGCGCGCCGGCACGGCCGAGCACGTCGAGCGGATCGTGCGTGGCTGGCGCCGGGTGGATCGGATCGCCGAAGCGCGGGAGACCGTCCGGCGCCACGCGGGCCGGACGCTGCAGGTGTATCCGGACGGAGACGGCATGGTGATCGTCCGGGGACGGCTCGAGCCGGAGGTCGGCGCCGTGCTCGTGCAAGCGCTGGCCGCGGCGCGCGAGGCGCTGTATCAAAAAGCAGACGAAAACGTTCCAGCCGGAACGTGTGGCGACGTCTCCGCGGAGACGCCCGCCCTGGCCCAGCCGACCATGCCCCAGCAGCAGGCGGATGCGCTGGCGTTGCTCGCCGAGACGGCTCTCCACCACGGCATCGATCCCGGCGCCCCGGCGGAGCGCTACCAGGTCGTGGTCCACGTCGATGCCCCGGTGCTGGCTGACGCGGACGCCCCTGGCCAGTCCGTCCTCGGGGACGGGGCGCGCGTTCCAGCCGGAACGTCCCAGCGCCTGGCGTGCGACGCGAGTCGGGTGATCATGCGACACGACCCGGATGGCCGCGTCACCGAAGTCGGCGCTCGAACACGGACGATTCCGTCTGCTCTCCGACGAGCGCTGCATCATCGAGACCGCGGCTGCCGCTTCCCAGGTTGCGGAGTTCGGTTCGGCCAGGGCCATCACATCCGTCATTGGGCTCACGGCGGCCCGACGACGCTCTCGAATCTCGCGCTGCTTTGTCGCCGGCACCACCGCGCGGTCCACGAAGAGGGCTACCAGATGGAGCGGCAGCCCAACGGCGAGCTCAGCTTCCGGCGCCCGGACGGGCGGCTACTGCCTGAAGTCCCGCCAGCGGCTCCCGTGCCCGCGGATTCCGTCGGCGCCCTGCGAGCGCGGCACGAGACGCAGGGTCTGAGAATTCACGCGCGAACAGCGAGCTGTGGTTGGTTGGGGGAGCGCCTGGACGTCGGCTGGGCGATCGACGTCCTGCACCCCTTGGCTGCGCGAAACTGACTACGCGAGCTTCATCTGACGCAGGATCGCGCGGGCCAGCGTCGTGCCCGGGTGCGCCAGTTCCCAGACGATCGAGAAGTGATCGTGGCCCTTCATGTCCAGGACCTCGCAGGGAAGTCCCTGTTTTCGCCAGTGCGCGGCCTGCTCGTCGGTCTGGCGGTGGTACTCGGGACCTTCCTTGCCGCCCAGGGCGAGGAGCAAGGACCCGCCGGGCTTGGGCGAGAGGTGGATCGGGCTGTTTCGACGGGCACTTTCAGCCGACAGCCTGAGCGCATCGTTGAGATAGCAGAGGCGGATCGGCTCGAGGTCGTAGAGGCCGCTGATCCCGGTCCCGGCCTTGAGAAGATCCGACGGAAGCCGGCGGTCGAAGGCCGGCCAGTCGGTGGACATGAGCATCGCCGTCAGGTGTCCGCCGGCGGAGTGGCCGGAGACGTAGATGCGGTCGGGATCGCCGCCGAACGACGGAGCATTGAGCCACGTCCACGCGACCGCGGCGCGACACTGGCGGACCAGCTCGTCCATGTCCACGGCCGGCATGAGCGCATAGTTGACGACGACCGTCGCCGCGCCGGCGGGTCTGAAGGCCCGGGCGACGAACGAGAAGTCCGCCTTGTCGAGCCGGTGCCAGTAGCCGCCGTGGATGAAGACGTTGACGGGCGCTCCGGCCGTCTGCGCCGGAAAGACGTCGAGGCGCTCCGCGGGGTGGGCGCCGTAAGGGAGGTCGAAGCTCATCGGCCACTCGCCGCGCACGCGCGCGCTCTCGGCGCCGTAGCGCGCGAGCCAGTCGAGCGTCTGCGGCACCTTCGTCCGGTTGTTGTACTCGCGGTCGAGGGCCGCGCGATCGTAGTCGCGAAAGACGGCGGAGCCCATCGCGCTCGGATGCTACCTCAGATCTGGCGCCGGAGAAACTCGGCCCGGTCCATCCGGTCGCGGATCGACGCGACGTAGCGACGGTAGGCGGCGGTTTTGACGCCCGGATGCCAGGCCCTCGGCCTCGGCAGCGCGGCGGCCAGCTGCGCCGCCTCGTCCTCGTCGAGCGCCGCCGCGGACTTGCCGAAGTATCGGACGCTCGCGGCCTCGGCCCCGTACACGCCGGGGCCGAACTCGACGGTGTTGAGGTAGAGCTCGAGGATCCGGCGCTTGCCCAGCTTCTTCTCCAGCTGCCGCGTGAGCAGCGCCTCCTTCGCTTTGCGCAGCGGATCGTAGGCGGACGAGAGCCAGAGGTTCTTGGCGAGCTGCTGGGTGATCGTCGAGGCGCCGCGCGGCCGCGTACCCTCCCCGACCGCCTTGGCGAGCGCCTCTTTCATCTCGCCGGGGTCGAAGCCGGAATGGGAGAAGAAGCTGATGTCCTCGGCGACGAGGACGGCGCGCTTGAGATCGGGCGAGATGGCTGCGTAGGGCTTCCAGGTCCACGCGACGGCGGATCCGCGCCCCGTCCGCCGCTGCTCGGCGCGATGGCGTTCGATGAATGCCGTCGTCGTCGGGTTGCGCGTGCGAAGCGCGCTCACGTCCGGCCACGTCCGCCACTGCCACAGGAGCCACGCGGCGAGCGCCAGAACGACGAAGGCGGCGAGCCGGCGTCCCCAGCGCGAACGGCGGCGCGTGGTCAATCGAGCCCGGGGGGCGGGCTCCACGGCGGCGCGACGAGTCTCCGCTTGCCGTCGCTGGCGCGCTTCACGTCAGGAGCGTCCAGCTCCACACGGTCCCAGAGCTTGCACGTGACCTGCTTGTGGCGCTGGTCGAGCCCCTCGCAATAGTTGGTGAACTCGCAGCGCCTGACGAGGTGACCGAGGCCGAGCCGGATCTTCCTGAACCAGTCGGGGTCGCAGAGCGTCTGCCGGGCTGCGGCGACGGCGTCGGCCTCGCCACGCGCGAGGATGGACTCCGCCTGCTCGAAGCCGTAGATCCCGCCACTCGTGACGACGGGCGTGGCGTGCCCGGCCTCGCGGACGGCCCCGCGGATCCGGGCCGCGAGCGGGACGTTGCGGCCGAAGGGCCCACGCGCGTCGGAGACCACGGTCGGCATGCACTCGTAGCCGGAACGCCCCGTGTAGGGATAGACGGCCTCGCCGATCTTCGGCTGCTTCGCGTCCTCGAACCGCCCGCCCTTCGAGACCGAGAGATAGTCGGCACCGGCCTCGGCGAACTTCACGCCGAACCACGCGGCGTCCTCGACGCGGCTGCCGCCCTCGACGACGTCGTCGCCCAGGTAGCGGACGCCGACGACCCAGTCACCGCCGACCCGGGCACGCACCGCGCGCAGCACTTCGAGCGGAAGCTTCGCCCGACCCTCGCGCGTGCCGCCGTAGCCGTCGTCGCGGGTGTTGAGGCGCGAGAGGAACGACGCCATGGTGTAGGCGTGGGCGTAGTGCAGCTCGACGCCATCGAAGCCCGCCTCGCGAGCGCGGCGCGCGGCGTCTGAGAAGAGCGGCGGCAGCACCTCGGGCAGCCGGCGGATGTGGGGCAGGTGGGTGTCCCACACGCGCTCGCGATAGCCGTAGTCGAGCGACTCGAGCTCGCGCGCGGTCAGCACGCGCTCGACGAGCGTCCGGTCGGCGGCCTCGTCCGAGACCTCCAGGTGACGGCGGAAATAGGTCGCGGGCTCGGGGCGACGGCGCACGGCGACGAAGTCGAGGATCTGGATGAAGAGGCGCGTGTGTCCGCCGCTCCGGTCGCGCACGGTCTCGACGAGCGTCCGCAGCCCCGGAATGAAGCGATCGTCTCCGATCCGCAGCAACGGGCCGCTCGGAATGTCGCGGATGCCGGTCGCCTCGACGACGAGGACGCCGGGGCGGCCCTCCGCGAACCGCGCGTACCAGTCCAGGACCTCCGGAGTGACGAAGCCGTCCTCGGTGGCGCGCCAGGGAACCATCGCGGGCACCCAGGTGCGCTGCTCGGCCGTGATCGGGCCGAGACGGAGCGGGGAGAACCAGCGCGCGCGCTCGCACTCTTCGGCGGTCGGCCAGCGCGTCGGCGGCTGGCGGTGGCGGACGCGGGGCGGCTCGGCGGCCGTCACGCGAGTGCGGCCACGCCCTCGATCTCGATGAGGGCCCCCTCGGCGGCGTCGAAGAGGTCGCGCGCGCCGACGAGCGTCATCGCCGGGAAGTGCTTGCCGAAGAACTCGCGGTAGACGGGGCCGAGCTCCTTGAGCTGACGCTTGTACGCGGCGACGTCCAGGACATAGATGTTCAGCTTCACGATGTCGTCCATCGCGCCTCCGGCGGCGCTGACCGTCGCGTGAAGGTTCCGGCACACCTGACGGAACTGCGCGACGAGGTCGCCCTTGCCGACGATCGCGCCGTGCTCGTCCACCGCGATCTGGCCGGCGAGGAACACGAGGCGCCCGCTCTTGACCTCGTAGCCGTAGGAGAAGCCGGAGGGCTTTGGAAGCGTGAGCGGCCGGACGTCGGAGATGTGCGTCTTCATCGTTCGCTCCTTGTCGGCGCCGGCGCCGTGCCGTCGAGCACCACGATCTCCCCGTTGAGGTCTCCGCGGACGAGGCCCACCGCGGCCGCCGCGACCTCGTCGGGCGAGAGCAATCTGCGGCCCGGGTTGAGGTCCGCCATCGCCTGGACCGCGGCCTCGAAGGTCTTGCCCGTCCGCGCGGCGACGTTGCGGGCCCCGTTCCACACCAGCTCGGTCGCGACGAAGCCGGGGCAGACCGCGTTCACGGTCACGCCCGAGCCTCCCAGTTCCGTCGCCAGCGCCCGCGTGAAGCCGACGAGCGCGTGCTTGGAGGCCGTGTAGGCGGTGACGTAGGGCGATCCGACGAGTCCGGCGAGCGAGGCGACGTTGACGACACGCCCCCAGCGCCGCTCGAGCATCCCGGGCAGGACCGCGCGCGTCACGAGGTAGGGACCGCGTACGTTGACGTCGAAGTGGCGCTCCCACATCGGCGGGTCGGTCCGCGCGAACGGCGCCGATTCGGCGATGCCCGCGTTGTTGACGACGACGTCCACGGGACCGAGCTCCCGCTGCGCGCGCTCCACGGCCGCCGCCACCGAGGCCGCGTCCGCCGCGTCGAGCGCCACGGCCAGCGCCTTGGCTCCCGCGCGACGCGCGCCGTCGGCCGTGTCCTCCAACTGGGCGAGCGTGCGCGCCCCCACTGCGATCGCGAACCCTTCGGACGCCAGTGCCAGCGCGATTGCCCGGCCGATGCCGCGCCCGCCGCCGGTCACGAGCGCCACGCGGCCGGCCATCACGGGCTCTCGACGCAGAAGAAGAAGATGAGCGGGCGCGTCCCGCCGGTCTCGTTCGGGTTCGCGAGGCAGCGGGCACGCGGCCCCGACGGGGGCGACGAGGACGAGTAGGAGCCGGTGGCGCAGCCTGCCGCGAGCGCCGCGAGCAGCACGCCGGCGAGGAGCGGTTTCATGGCTGCTATTGTAGCGTCATGCCGCGCGCCTTCACCCGCCTGTCGGTGTCCGGCGCCGTCGGCCTGCTCCGTCCGGGGATGAAGGTGCTGCTGCCCCCCGGCTGCGGCGAGCCCCGCGCGCTCGTCGCCGAGATCTGCCGCCAGGCGAGCGGCCTCCACGGCCTCACGCTCCTCGGCGGCATCCACCTCGGCGATTTTCCTTTCGCGCGCTCCGGGGCCGCCGGTCTCGGCGTCGCGACCTGGCACATGTCGCCCGGGCTCGAGGCGGCGCGCGGTGACGGCCGGGTCGACTTCGTGCCGGTGCGCTACTTCGACGTCGTCACGGAGTTCAACCGGGGCGGCGCGTGGGCCCCGGACTGCGTCCTCGTGCAGACGGCGCCGCCCGACGCGCGCGGCTATCTCTCGCTCGGCGTCGCCGTCGGCGTGACATTGCCCGCCGCGCGGGAGGCGCCGCTCGTCATCGCGCAGGTGAATCCGAGAATGCCGCGGACGCGCGGCAACGCCTGGCTCCACGCGAGCCAGATCGATGCGTGGGTCGACGTCGACGAGCCGCTGGCCGAGTATCCGCCGCCCGTCGTCGGCGAGGTCGAGCGGGCGATCGGGCGCCACGTCGCCGAGCGGGTGTCGGACGGGGCGACGGTGCAGGTGGGTGTCGGAGCGATCCCCCAGGCCGTGCTCGAGGCGCTCGCGACCCACCGCGACCTGGCCCTGCACTCGCTCCTGGTGGACGCGTCGGTCGCGCTCGTCGAGCGCGGAGTCGTCACGAACGCGAAGAAGCGCTTCCACCGCGGCCGAATGGACATCGCGGAGGCGATGGGAACGCGCCGGCTCTTCGACTTCGTGCACGACAACCCCACGGTGAACATGGAGTCGTCGGCGTTCGTGCACGATCCGTCCGTCGTCGCGCAGCTCGACCGCTTCGTGGCGATCAACTCCGCGCTGGAGGTCGACCTCACGGGGCAGGTGACGGCCGAGAGCCTCGGGCCGCGGCAGGTCGCCGGGATCGGTGGCCAGTTCGACTTCGTGCTCGGCGCCAGACACTCGCGCGGCGGCGCCTCGTTCATCGCGCTTCCCTCGACGGGCCGGGACGGCGCCGTCTCGCGGATCGTGCCGCGGCTCGGCGCCGGCACGGCGGTGACGTCGCCCCGGTACCTCGCCGACTGGGTGGTGACGGAGCACGGCGCCGCGCGGCTCCGGGGGCTGGGCGAAAAAGACAGGGCCACGGCGTTGATCGCCGTGGCCCACCCGCGCTTCAGAGAGGAGCTCGAGCGCGCTGTTACTTCTTAGCGGCGTCGATCGCCTTGAAGATTTCCTCGTTTTCCGGGAATCGGTAGGTGTCCTGGTTCGTGTAGACGGTCCTGCCGTCGATGAACACCTCGAAGATGCCGCCCGCGCCTTCTCTCAGGCTGGCGGTGATGCCGTACTTACCCTTGATCGCGGCCTGCAGACTGGAGGCCTGGGGCAGGTAGTTTCACTCTCCGCAGTAGAGGATTTCGATGTCCACGCGGTTGCACCCCCTCCCGGGCGAGCGTTGCGGTCATTGTAGTACGATGCGACGACCGGTCGGAGAGATTCGTGCCACCCATCCTGATCGACACGGACCCCGGGCTCGATGACGCGCTCGCGCTCCTCTACGCGTGGGCCGATCCCGCGGCGCGCGTCGTCGCCGTGACGACCGTCTCCGGCAACGTTCCGCTCGACGTCGCCACGACCAACCTCCTGCGTCTGCTCGCGCTCCGACGGCCCGAGCCGGCGCCCCGCATCGCCGCGGGCGCCGACCGGCCGCTGGTCGGGGCGCCGGTCACGGCGGTGCGCTACCACGGCGCCGATGGGCTCGGCGACATCGGCGGCTGGCCTCCGGTCGACGTCGCCGCGGTCCCGCGCGACGCCGTGGCGCTGATCGCCGAGACCGCTCGCAGCGCCTCCGCCGACTTCGTCCTGGTCACCCTCGGACCGTTGACCAATCTGGCGCTCGCGGTCGAGCGCGACGCCGCGGCGCTCCGCGGGGTCCCGCGCATCGTCGCGATGGGGGGCGCGGTCGACGTACCCGGCAACGTGACGCCGACGGCGGAGTTCAACCTCCACGTGGACCCGGCGGCGGCGGCGCGCGTGCTCGCGGCGGGCGTGGCCCTGGACCTGGTGCCACTCGACGCCACG
>WNGG01008950.1_pt1 | contig 10976 bp, 9 predicted proteins | sample 5400661 | NCBI WGS metagenome assembly WNGG01 (sample SAMN13153372, study PRJNA577476) | soil metagenome | isolation source: 100 cm soil or saprolite under Garry oak tree replicate 1 | place: USA:California | collected 2016-06-15 | reverse complement strand
CCGCAGACGACGGTGACGCCGAGCCGCGCGGCGCATTCGGCGATCGGCGCCAGGTCGCCGCGGTCGATGCCGATCGCCTGCTCGCGCAGGATGGCGTGGATTTCGCCGGCCAGCGCCATGTCGGCGCCGGGCTTGAGCCGCCACACCCAGCTCGGATAGCCCGGCAGATAGGCCTCGGGAAAAACCACCAGCCCGGCGCCCGCCGCCGCCACCTCCTCCATGCGCTCGAGCACGCGCGCTATGGTGGCGGCCCGGTCGAGCAGGACCGGCGGAGCCTGCACCACGGCGACTTTGACGGACATCGGTATTCCCCCGTTTGCGAGCTTACTCACACTTGGCGTCGTTAGCGAATAGCGAATGGCGAATAGCGAATAGAGATCGGCTTCTTACCATTCGCTATTCGCTATTCGCTACTCGCTATTCGCCGCTACTGCATCCGGCCGAGCACCTCGGCGGTCGGCCAGCAGTCGAGCCTGAGGCCGTTCGCCTTCTGGTAGGCGCCGAGCGCCAGCCGCGTCTTCATGCCGGCCTTGCCGTCGATCTTGTCCTGATAGAAGCCGCGCGCGGCGAGCGTGCGCTGCAGGCGCTCCAGCTCGCTGGTCTTGAGCTGCACCACCTTGCCCCACGGCGTCTCGAACGGGCGCTCGTCGGCGATACGGTCGGCCAGATGGCCGACGAACAGCACGTAGAGGTCGGAGAAATTATAGTCCTTGATGACGTAATAGTTCGGCAGGATCAGGAACGCCGGCCCGTAGATTCCGGCCGGCAGCAGCAGCGAGGCCTCGCGCGCCAGCTCGGCGGCGCCGAGCTTGCGGTCGTAGGCGGGCGCAAAGCCGCGCTTGAGCCAGGCGGCGATCGGCTGCGTGACGCCGGGATCGGCGGTGGTGCAATCGACGTTCTTGGGCGCGCGCACCTCGTAGGCCCAGCGCTCGCCGCGCCGCCAGCCCTTGTCGGCGAGCTGCTTGGCCGCCGAGGCGAGTGCGTCGGGCACCGAGGTCCAGATGTCGCGCCGTCCGTCGCCGTCGAAGTCGACCGCGTGCTTGTAGAATTCCGACGGCAGGAACTGGGTCAGCCCCATGGCGCCGCCCCAGGATGAGCGCATCTGGCTGCGCGTCACGCCGTCCTCCAGCATCTTGAGTGCGTAGATGAATTCGTTGCGGAAGAACTCTTTGCGCCGGCCCACATAGGCCTGCGTCGCGAGGACCTGGATGGCGTCGCGCCCGCCATAGCGGGTCGAGTAGCCGCTCTCGCGGCCCCAGATGGCCAGCACGATCGCCGGCGGCACACCGAAGCGCTGCTCGATCGCCGCGAGCGTCGCCGCGTGCTCGGCCATGAGCTTGCGCCCCTGGGCGGCGAGCCGCACGAACGACGCCTCTTGGAGATAATCCGCCGGGGTGAGCACGAACTCCGGCTGCCCCGGCTCCGGCCGGCCGGGAATGGCGAGGTCGGGCAGGGTCAGATCGGGCTCGAGCCCGCGCGTCGCCGCATCGAAGGTCGCGCGCGACACGCCGAGGTTTTGCGCGGCCGGCCACAGCGACTGCACGAACGTCGTGAATGCAGGATCAGCGGCGCGCGCCGGGGTTAACGTGGGCAGCAGAATGACAAGCAGTAAGGCGCAGAACGCACCGCGAATAAACTCCGCCCTCATCCTGAGGAGCGCGCCGAAGGCGCGCGTCTCGAAGGATGGGCACAGGCGCGGTGCTTGCTTCCATCCTTCGAGACGGCCCGCTGCGCGGGCCTCCTCAGGATGAGGGCGGAGACTAATAATCACCGGCTGAACTTCTTGTATTTGATCCGGTGCGGAATGGTCGAGTCGATGCCGAGGCGGCGCTTCTTGTCTTCCTCGTAGTCGGCGAAATTCCCTTCGAACCACTCGACGTGGCTCTCGCCCTCGAACGCGAGCATGTGGGTGGCGATGCGGTCGAGGAACCAGCGGTCGTGGCTGATGATCACCGCGCAGCCGGCGAAATCCTCGAGCGCCTCCTCGAGCGCGCGCAGGGTGTCGACGTCGAGATCGTTGGTCGGCTCGTCGAGCAGGATCACGTTGGCGCCGGATTTGAGCATCTTGGCGAGGTGCACGCGGTTGCGCTCGCCGCCGGAGAGCTGGCCGACCTTCTTCTGCTGGTCCGCGCCCTTGAAGTTGAACGCCCCGCAATAGGCGCGCGAGTTGACCTCGCGCTTGCCGAGCGCCAGCACGTCCTTGCCGCCGGAAATCTCCTCCCACACGCTGTTCTTGCCTTCCAGGCTGTCGCGCGACTGGTCGACGTAGCCCAGATGCACCGTCTCGCCGACCTTGATGGTGCCGGCGTCGGCCTTCTCCTGGTCGGTGATCATGCGGAACAGCGTGGTCTTGCCGGCGCCGTTCGGGCCGATCACCCCGACGATGCCGCCGGGCGGCAGCTTGAAGGTGAGGTCGTCGATCAGCAGGTTCTCGCCATAGCCCTTCTTGAGATGGTCGAAGTCGATGACGTTCTGGCCGAGCCGCTCGGCGACCGGGATGACGATCTGGGCGCTCTGCGCGGTCTTATCGGCGGCCTTCTGCAGCAATTCCTCGTAGCGCTGGTAGCGCGCCTTCGATTTGGCCTGGCGCGCGCGCGGCGAGGCCGCGATCCATTCCTGCTCGCGCGCGAGGGTACGCTGGCGCGCCTCCTCCTCGCGGCCCTCCTGCGCGAGCCGCTTCTGCTTCTGCGAGAGCCAGGCCGAGTAGTTGCCCTCGTAGGGGATGCCGCGGCCGCGGTCGAGCTCGAGGATCCAGCCGGTCACGTTGTCGAGGAAGTAGCGGTCGTGCGTGACGATGAGGATGGCGCCCGGATAGCTCTCCAGATGCCCTTCGAGCCAGGCCACGGTCTCGGCATCGAGATGGTTGGTGGGCTCGTCGAGCAGCAGCAGATCGGGCGCTTCGAGGAGCAGCCGGCACAGCGCCACCCGGCGCCGCTCGCCGCCCGACAGGGTCTCGACCTTGGCGTCGTCGGGCGGGCAGCGCAGCGCGTCCATCGCCTGGTCGATCTTCGAATCGAGGTCCCACAGCCCCTTGGCCTCGATCTCGTCCTGCAGCCTGGTCATCTCGTCGGCGGTCTCGTCCGAGTAGTTGGCGGCAAGCTCGTTGTAGCGCTCGAGGATCGCCCGCTGCGGCGCCACTCCCTGCATGACGTTCTCGCGCACGTTCTTGCCGGCATCGAGCTGCGGCTCCTGCGGCAGGTAGCCCACGCGCGCGCCCTCGGCCGCCCACGCCTCGCCGACGAACTCCGTGTCGAGCCCGGCCATGATGCGCAGCAGGGTCGACTTGCCGGCCCCGTTCGCGCCGAGCACGCCGATCTTGGCGTCCGGGTAGAACGACAGGTTGATGTTCTCGAGCACCTTGCGGTTGCCCGGATAGGTCTTCGACAGACCCTGCATGTGATAGACGAACTGGCGGGCCATCGCCGGCCGATCCTTCTTGCCCGCGCTTCAGGCGCTCTGTCGGGAAAAGTCGGCGCTGATGTAGCCGGGCGGCGCCGCGAGGGCAAGGCGCGCGCCGCGCGGCGAAAGGCCCGCCGCCGAGGCGGTGCCTGTGCGCGCGGTGTAACCCTCCGGAAACGCTATCGGCCAATTCGGCAAAAGCAGCTTAGTCCTGCGGCAAATTCTCACCAGTTTTTAACGATTTCGGGCCGACCATTGCGACTGAACCGGGGCGCTCTGCAGGCCGACCAAGGAGCAAGCCGGGTCAACCGGCCCTTCGTGCCTGCGGGAGTTCGTCATGGCCCACACCAGCAGCAAGGCTCCGAGCCTCCGCCGCACGGCCGTGTCGCTGTGGCGCTCGCTCGCCAAGGACCTGTTCGACCCCTACCGGCCCGAGCTTTACTACATGCGCGGTCCCGGCCCACGCTGGCGCGCCAAGCATGCGCAGCCGGCCAAGGGCGCGGTCGAACTCGGCATGCCCGGCTCGCTGCACGCAGCCTGAACCTCCACCTCTGCTTCAGCCGTAGCCCGCATGAGCGAAGCGACATGCGGGAATCCCGGATTTCGCTACGCTCATCCGGGCTACACGGCCCGTTGCAATAACGGCTTGCCGGGTCGACATAATTGGTCGACAAGCGAGGCCCGATGGCATCGGTCGACACGCCCCCCAAGGACGATTACCTGCTGCGCCCCGATCCGGCCGACCCGCGGCTGACCGAGCGCGTGCGCGGGGTCGACCAGTCGGGCGGGGCGGTCGAAACCTCGGTGACGGTCGAGCGGGCGCTCACCATCTACCTCAACGCCCAGGAGATCGTCACCGCCATGACGATCGGCGACTACCCCGAGTACCTGGCGCTCGGCTACCTGCTCAATCAGAACATGCTGCGCCCGGACGACGTGGTCACCGGCGTCGACTACGACGAGGACCTGGCGGTCGCGGTGGTGCGCACCGAGCGGAGCACCGACTACGAATCGAAGCTCAAGAAGAAGGTGCAGACCTCGGGCTGCGCCCAGGGCACCGTGTTCGGCGACCTGATGGAGGTGATTGAAAACGCCGCGCTTCCGCCCGCCGAGCTGCGCACCTCGTGGCTCTACGCGCTCACCCACAAGATCAACACGACGCCCTCGCTCTACCTCGAGGCGGGCGCCATCCACGGCTGCGTGCTCGCGGTCGAGGACCGCCCGCTGGTCTACATGGAGGACGTCGGCCGCCACAACGCGGTCGACAAGATCGCCGGCTGGATGTTCCGCCACCGGATCCGCGCCGACGACAAGATTTTCTACACCACCGGCCGGCTCACCTCGGAAATGGTGATCAAGACGGTGCGCATGGGCATCCCGATCCTGGTGTCGCGATCGGGCTTCACCGCCTGGGGGGTGGAGCTGGCGCGCAGGGCCGGGCTGACCCTGATCGGCCGCGCCCGCGGCAAGCGCTTCGTCGCGCTCGCCGGCGAGGAGCGGATCGTGTTCGACCAGGATCTGCGCTACGTCGAGGAGGAGGCGACCAAGCACCGGCGCAAGGCATCCGCCCATGACGACTGAGCCCGCGACCTGCGGGCTCGTGCTCGCGGGGGGTCTGGCGCGCCGCATGGGCGGCGGCGACAAGGGGCTGATCCGCATCGGCGAGGAGACCATCCTCGACCGCGCGCTCGCGCGCCTTGCCCCGCAATGCGCCGGCATCCTCGTCAACGCCAATGGCGACCCCGCCCGCTTCGCCCGGTTCGGCCGACCGGTGGTGGCGGACGACATCGCCGGCTTTGCCGGCCCGCTCGCCGGCATCCTGGCCGGCCTCGACTGGCTGGCGAAGAATGCGCCGGGGGTCGCCTGGCTCGCCAGCGTGCCGGGCGATTGCCCGTTCCTGCCGCGGGATCTCGTCGCCCGGCTGCACGCGGCGCGGATCAAGGCGGGAGCGCGGCTCGCCTGCGCGAAATCGGGCGAATGGCGCCACCCGGTGGTCGGCCTGTGGCCGGTCTCGCTGCGCGACGACCTGCGCCGGGCCGTCGCCGAGGAGGGTCTGCGCAAGATCGAAGCGTGGACCGCCCGCCACGGCGTCGGCCTCGCCGAGTGGCCGGCCGAGCCGGTCGATCCGTTCTTCAACGTCAACACCCCGGAGGATGCCGCCCAGGCGCAGCGGCTGGCCGCCCAAGAGGCGGCCGTCTGATAGAGCCGCTCCCCAGGTCGCCAACAATCGGCTATCATTTCGCTCAACCAAACCCGGGGAGGACTGCTGCCATGCGTGCTTTCGTAGCCGCCGTCGTCGTTGCCATCGTTCTTGCGGTCGTCGGTGCTCTCGTGCTCGAGAAGATCCAGGAAACCGCCAACATGGCGTACTCGACCCAAGGCGTGCGGCTTTGACGGCGGTGCCCGCGCGCTCTGAGGCGGGAAGCAAACGTCGGTGATTTGGCTCGGTCGCTCCCGCGGCGGCGCCCAGCGCGCGCCCTGAGCGCACACCTCAATGGCCGTCATCGCGTCGCGCATCGATCCCTCCGGCGAGGCCTTCCGGGCCAACCGCGCGGCGATGCTCGCGCTGATCGATGAGTTCCGCGCGCTCGAGGAGCAGGTCCGCCGCACCTCGAACGGCCGCAAGGAGCAGTTCGCCGCGCGCGGCCAGCTGCTGCCGCGCGAGCGCGTGGCGCTGCTCATCGACAAGGGCAGCCCGTTCCTCGAGCTGTCGACCTTGGCCGGCCTCGGCATGCACGACGACGACGGCAAGGAGAACGTGCTGGGCGGCGGCGTGATCGACGGTATCGGCTACGTCTCGGGAGTGCGCTGCCTCGTCTCCGCGTCCGACAGCGCGATCAAGGGCGGAACTACCGCGCCCATGGGGCTGAAGAAGAAGCTGCGCGGCCAGGAGAGCGCCCGCGACAACAAGCTGCCGCTGGTGCAGCTCATCGAGTCGGGCGGCGCCAATCTCAATTACCAGGCGCAGATCTTCGTCGAGGGCGGCCAGACGTTCCGCAACCAGGCGCGGCTCTCCGCGCGCGGCATTCCGCAGGTCACCGTGGTGCACGGCTCCTCGACCGCGGGCGGCGCCTACCTGCCCGGCCTGTCGGATTACGTCATCATGGTGAAGGGCCGCGCCAAAGTTTTTCTCGCCGGACCGCCGCTGCTGCGTGCCGCCACCGGCGAGATTTCCACCGACGAGGAGCTGGGCGGCGCCGAGATGCATTCGACCGTGTCCGGCGTCTCCGACTACATGGCCGAGAACGACGCCGACGCGATCCGCCTCGCCCGCGAGGTGGTGGCCAAGCTCGACTGGAACGCCCGCATGTCGCCGCAAACGCCGCAAAACTTCCGCGAGCCGCGCTACAGCGCCGACGAGCTCGCCGGCGTCGTGCCGGTCGACTACCGCAAGCCGTACGACGTGCGCGAGGTCATCGCGCGCATCGTCGACGATTCCGACTTCCTCGATTTCAAGGCGCTCTACGGCGCGCAGACGGTATGCGGCCAGGCGCAGATCGAGGGCCACGCCTGCGGCATCATCGGCAATAACGGGCCGATCGACGCGGACGGCTCGGTCAAAGCCGCGCAGTTCATCCAGCTGATGTGCCAGGCCGGCAGCCCGATCGTCTATCTGCAGAACACGACCGGCTATATCGTCGGCCCCGAGGCGGAGCGGAACGGCATCGTCAAGCACGGCTCGAAGATGATCCAGGCGGTCGCCAACGCGTCGGTGCCGCAAATCACGCTGCATATCGGCGCGAGCTTCGGCGCGGGAAATTACGGCATGTGCGGCCGCGCCTTCGATCCGCGTTTCATCTTCGCCTGGCCCAACAACCGCATCGCCGTGATGGGCGGCGAGCAGGCCGCCAAGGTGCTTTCCATCATCGCCGAGGAACGCTCCGTGCGCACCGGCAAGCCGGTCGACCGCGCCGCGCTGCAGGGGATGGAGCGCAAGGTCGTCGACCAGTTCGACCGCGAGTCGACCGCGCTCTACGCCACCGCGCGCCTGTGGGACGACGGCCTGATCGACCCGCGCGATACGCGAACGGTCCTCGCCTTCTGCCTGTCGATCTGCCGCGAGGCGGAGAGGCGCTCCCTCAACCCGACGAGCTTCGGCGTCGCCCGCATGTGAACAGCTGAAAGGCAAAGCCCATGATCTACACCGAACAACACCGCGAGCTGATGCGCTCGGTCGCAAAGTTCTGCGAGACCGAGATCAATCCGCATGCCGAGGAATGGGAGCAGGCCGGCATCTTCCCCGCCCACGACGTGTTCAAGAAGATGGGCGACAAGGGCTTCCTCGGCATCCACAAGCCGGAAAAGTTCGGCGGGCTCGGGCTCGACTACGCCTACGAGCTCGCCTTCTGCGAGGCGCTCGGCGCGCTCAAATGCGCCTCGGTCGGGATGGCGGTCGGCGTGCAGACCGACATGGCGACGCCCGCGCTCGCCCGCTACGGCTCCGACGAGTTGCGCGAGGAGTTTTTGCGCCCGAGCATCGCCGGCGACTACGTCGCCTGCCTCGGCGTGTCCGAGGTCGGCGCCGGCTCCGACGTCGCCAGCATCAAGACCTACGCGCGCAAGGACGGCGGCGACTACGTCATCAACGGCGGCAAGATGTGGACCACCAGCGGCGCCCAGGCCGACTGGATGTGCCTGCTTGCCAACACCGGCGACGGCGCGGTCCATCGCAACAAGTCGCTCATCTGCGTGCCGATGAAGACCAAGGGCGTCAACGTCGCGCGCAAGCTCGACAAGCTCGGCATGCGCGCCTCCGACACGGCGCAGATCTTCTTCGAGAACGTGCGCGTGCCGCAGCGTAACCGCATCGGCGAAGAGGGCATGGGCTTCGTCTACCAGATGCAGCAGTTCCAGGAGGAGCGCATCTGGGCGGCGGCGGGCGGGCTCGTCACGATGGAGCGCGCGATCAAAGACACGATCGAGTACACGCGCCAGCGCAACGCCTTCGGCAAGAGCATCCTCGACAATCAGGTCGTGCATTTCCGGCTGGCCGAGCTGCAGACCAAGGTCGAGCTGCTGCGCTCGCTCATCTACCGGGCGGCCGAGGACTACATCGGCGGCGCCGACATCACGCAGCTCGCCTCGATGGCGAAGCTCACCGGCGGCCGGCTCAAGCGCGAGGTCTACGACGCCTGCCTGCAATACTGGGGCGGCATGGGCTACATGACCGAGACGGAAATCTCGCGCATGTACCGCGACGGGCGGCTGTCCTCGATCGGCGGCGGCGCCGACGAGATCATGCTCGGCATCATCTGCAAGGGCATGGGCACGCTCCCGGGCCAGCCCAAGACGAATTATTGAGGAAGTGGGACACTGCGCCTCGGGGAATCCCTCCCCCGCTTGCGGGCTCCCTCTCCCCGCTTGCGGGGAGAGGGTCGGGGTGAGGGGGCCTCTGTGAGCGCGCACTTTGCTCACCCCCTCACCCGGATCGCTTCGCGATCCGACCTCTCCCCGCGCCGAACTCGGGTTTACCCGAGTTCGGCCATGAATGACGTGGCCGAAGTCGGAAACATCCGACTTCGGCTCGGGGAGAGGTGAAGAAAGAAAGGCCAAGCGATGGTGAGCGAGCTGCCGGCGTGCAAGACCCTGCTGCTGGAGCGCCGCGGCTCGCGGCTGCACGTCACGCTCAACCGGCCGGAGGCGCGCAACGCCCTCAACCAGGACATGGTGGGCGATCTGCTCGCCGTGGTCGAGCTGCTCGAGCGCGGTAGCGACATCGCGACCATCGTCCTGCGCGGCGCCGGCGGCACGTTCTCGGCCGGCGGCGACATCAAGGGATTTTTGGAGCAGATCAAGACGCCGCCACCCGCGCCCGGCGAGACCGATCCGATCGCCGTCAACAACCGCCGCTTCGGCGGCTTCCTCGCCCGCTTCGACGCTCTGCCGCAGACCATCGTGCTGGCGATCGAGGGCGCGGCGTTCGGCGGCGGGCTCGGCCTCGCCTGCATCGGTGACGTGGCCGTGTGCATGGCGGACACGCGCTTCGCCATGTCGGAGACCGGCCTCGGCATCCCGCCGGCGCAGATCGCTCCGTTCGTGGCGGCGCGCATCGGCGTGCCGCAGGCGCGGCGGCTTGCGCTCACCGGCATGCGCTTCGACGGGCGCGAGGCCGGCCGCATCGGTCTCGTCCATCACGTGTGCGAGGACGCGGCGGCGTTCGAGGCGACGCTGGCAAAAGTGCTCGCCGATATCGGCCGCTGCGCTCCGGGCGCCAATGCGGCGACCAAGCGGCTGTTGCTGGCGAGCCGCACCACCCCGCTGCCCGAACTGCTCGATCAGGCCGCGGACGCCTTCGCCCAATGCCTGCGCGGGCCCGAGGGACAGGAGGGCGTGGCGGCGTTCCTCGACAAGCGCAAGCCGTCCTGGGTCGATCCGGACGGCGGCCGCAATGGCTGATTTCCGCAAGGTGCTGATCGCCAATCGCGGCGAGATCGCCGTGCGCGTGATGCGCACCGCACGCGCGCTCGGGCTGCGCACCGTCGCGGTCTATTCCGACGTCGACCGCGGCGCGCCGCACGCGGCGCTGGCCGACGAAGCGGTGCCGATCGGGCCGGCGCCGGCGATAAAATCCTATCTGGCGATCGAGAGGATCATCGCGGCGGCGCGCCGCAGCGGCGCCGACGCGGTCCATCCCGGCTATGGCTTCCTGTCCGAGAACGCCGACTTCGCACAGGCGTGCGCGGCGGCCGGCCTCGTCTTCGTCGGCGCGCCGGCCGAGGCCATCCGCCTCATGGGCCACAAGGCGGCGGCGAAGCGGCGCATGCACGAGGCCGGCGTGCCGTGCGTGCCGGGCCATGCGGGCGACGACCAGGACGACGACGCGCTGGCGCGCCACGCCGGCGCGATCGGCCTGCCGGTGATGATCAAGGCCGCGGCGGGCGGTGGCGGCAAGGGCATGCGGCTTGCGGCCGACAAGCTGCGATTGCTCGACGACCTGCGAGCCGCGCGCTCCGAGGCCGAGAAGGCATTCGGCGCCGGCGAATTGATCCTGGAAAAGGCGATCGCTGCGCCGCGCCACGTAGAGATGCAGATTTTCGCCGACGCGCACGGCAACATCATCCATCTCGGCGAGCGCGAATGCTCGATCCAGCGCCGCCATCAGAAGGTGATCGAAGAGGCGCCCTGCCCGGCGCTGACCGAAGAACTGCGCCGCGCCATGGGCGATGCGGCGGTCGCGGCCGCCCGGGCGATCGGCTACGTGGGCGCCGGCACGGTCGAGTTCCTGCTCGCCCCGGGTGGACGTTTCTATTTTCTCGAAATGAACACCCGCCTGCAGGTCGAGCATCCGGTCACCGAAATGGTCACCGGTCTCGATCTCGTCGAATGGCAGTTTCGCGTCGCCGCGCGCGAGCACCTGCCGCTCGCCCAGGAGGACGTCACCGTGCGCGGACATGCCATCGAGGCGCGGCTCTATGCCGAGGATGCCCACGCCGACTTCCTGCCCCAGGCCGGGACTGTGCTGGCCTGGGAACCGCCGGAGCGTCCCGGCGTGCGGGTCGATCACGCGCTGACGGCGGGCCTGGCAGTGTCGCCCTTTTACGATCCGCTGCTCGCCAAGGTGATCGCCCATGGGACGA
>WNGG01012819.1_pt1 | contig 10977 bp, 8 predicted proteins | sample 5400661 | NCBI WGS metagenome assembly WNGG01 (sample SAMN13153372, study PRJNA577476) | soil metagenome | isolation source: 100 cm soil or saprolite under Garry oak tree replicate 1 | place: USA:California | collected 2016-06-15 | reverse complement strand
TCCGGCATGTTCGGCATCGGCGGCGGCTTCCTGATGACGCCGCTCCTGATCTTCGTCGGCATATCGCCGGCGGTCGCGGTCGCCAGCGTGGCGAGCCATATTTCCGCGTCGTCGTTCTCCGGCGTCATCGCCTACTGGCGGCGGCGCGCGATCGACATCGCGCTCGCCCTGATGCTGCTGGGCGGCGGCATCATCGGCACGGCGGCGGGCGTCTATCTGTTCTCGCTGCTGCGTTCGATCGGCCAGCTCGACCTCACCATCGGGCTCGCCTACCTCATCCTGCTGACCATCGTCGGCATGATGATGATCGTCGAGAGCAGCCGCGCCATCGCCCGCGCCCGGCAGGGCAAGCCGGCGGAGCTGCGCCGGCCCGGCAGCCACATGTGGATCCACGGGCTGCCGCTCAAGATGCGGTTCAAGCAATCGCGCATCTACGTCTCGGCCATCCCGGTCTGGCTGATCGGCTTCCTGATCGGGTTCATCGGCGCCATCATGGGCATCGGCGGCGGCTTCCTGCTGGTGCCGGCGCTGATCTATCTGATGCGCGTGCCGACCGGAGTCGTGGTGGGGACGTCGATGCTCCTCACCCTCGTCACCATGGCCGGCGCGACGGTGATGCACGCCGCCACCAATCATCTGGTCGACGCGGTGCTCGCCCTGATTCTGATGGTCGGCGGCGTCATCGGCGCGCAGTTCGGGGCCAGGGCCGGGCAGAGGATCCGCGGCGAGCAGCTGCGCATGCTGCTCGGGCTGCTCGTCTTCATGGTCGGGCTGCGCTTCGCCTTCGACCTGGTGCTGCGGCCGGACGAGCTGTTCTCGGTGCGCCTGCTGGAGAGCGGGCTATGACCACGCGGCGCCGCATCGTCCCGGCCCTGGCCCTCGTCCTGTGGCTCAACGGGGCGATGCCCACGTGGTGCGAGCACCTCGTCGTTGCGCTGTCGAGCCACCGCGTGCAGATCACCTCGAGCTTCGCCGGGACGGAGCTGGTGCTGTTCGGCTCGGTCGAGCGCGACGATCAGACCGTGGCGCGCGTCCGCGGCTATGACATCGTCGTCAAAGTCAGCGGCCCGCCGCAGGCGGAAGTGACGCGCCGCAAGGAACGCGTGCTGGGAATCTGGGTCAACGCCGAATCGCGCACCTTCGTCGAAGCGCCGGGCTATCTCGCCTTCCTGTCGAACCGGCCGGTGACCGAGATCGCCGGGCCCGAGGTGCTGCGGCGCAATCAGATCGGGCTCGACTACATCCTGCTGCCGCAACTCATTTCCGGCGACATCGGCGACGTCCCGCCCAACGACCCGTTCCGCGCCGCTTTCCTGCGGCTCAACCGCGAGCACGGGCTCTATCGCGAGGTGCCCAACGCGGTCACGTTCCTCACCCCCACTTTGTTCCGCGCCGTGATCCCGCTGCCCGCCAACATTCCGACCGGCACCTACGTGGTCGACGTGAAACTGCTCAACGACGGCGTGGTGCTCGCGCCCAGCAATTCGGCGATCGAAATCCAGAAGGTGGGGTTCGAGCAGTTCGTGGCCAGTTCCGCGCGCGAGCACGGCCTGCTCTACGGCCTCGCGACCGCGGGCCTGGCGCTGCTCACCGGCTGGCTCGCCTCGGTGGTGTTCCGGCGCGATTGATTTGAAGCAGCGAATAGTGAATAGCGAATAGTGAGTAGCGAGTAGTAGCAAGCAGTGTCTATTCGCCATTCGCCATTCGCCATTCGCTAATCCGCAAGGCAATGCGTCCCGGCGAAGGCGTGCAGCCGTCCGGCGCCGAGCATGTGCGCGGTGAACCCCGCGCCGAACAGGCCAGCGATGGCCGCATCGCGCACGTTGAGCCCGCCCGCGTAGGCCCCGAAGGCCGGCATCACCATGCGGCGGCCGTCGGCGGCGAAGCAGCGGCGCCGCACGCTGCCGCCCCGCGTCGCGACGCGCGCCATCGGATGCAGGTGGCCGGCGATCTCGCCGTCCGCGGCGCCGGCGGCCGGCTGGTGGCGGAACGAAAGCGCAGAGAGGCGCTGCGGCCCGTCGCCGTCGTGAAAACTGTCGCCCAGCGCGACGACGATGCGCGGCCGGTAGCGCACAACGACCCGCGCGAGCGCCGCCAATGTGGCCGCGGTGTCGTAGGGCGGCAGCAGCACGCCGCGCACGGCGTAGCTCGAGCCCTTCTCCAGATGAAGGTCGGCGACGACCAGCAGGTGCTGCTCCGGCCAATAGAGCGCGCCGTCCGCGTCGGCGACGAGCGCGATACCGGCCACCGCGACGGCGGCTTGTTCGCCGTCAGGCCGGCCGTCGAGATCCGCTCCGCTCGCGGCCCGGTTCACCCATCGCCTCCCTGACCAGCTCTTCGGCCGCTTCCGCCAGCAGCGTATCGGACGCCTCGCCGGGAACCGGCTCGCGCCCGATCTCCAGCAGCACCGGTACCGCAAGCGGCGATATGCGGTCGAGCGCTTTATGGACGATTCGGCCCCGGGTGCGGGAGAGCATGTCGCCGAGCCGGCGGATGTCGAGCAGCCCGGTCGCGGCATCGATGCGCGCCGCACGCAGCAGCACGTGGTCGGGCTGGTGGCGGCGCAGGACGTCGTAGACGAGGTCGGTCGAGATCATGATCTGGCGGCGCGATTTCTCCTTGCCCGGATGGCGCCGCTCGATCAGCCCGGCGATGATCGCGCAGGCGCGGAACGTGCGCTTCATCAGCGAGGACTCGGCGAGCCACGCTTCGAGGTCGTCGCCCAGCATGTCCTGCTCGAACAGGCGGTCGAGCGACAGGTCGGCGCGTGCGATGCGCAAGGCGAGGTCGCCGAGGCCCCAGACCGCCAGCGCGTATTCGTTGGCGACGAAGCCGAGCGGGCGCATGCGCGCGCGCTCGAGCCGGCGGGTGAGCAGCATGCCGAGCGTCTGGTGCGCGAGGCGTCCCTCGAACGGATAGCAGACGAGGTAATGCTTGCCGGCGTGCGGGAAGGTCTCGACCAGCAGCTCGCGCCGGCCGGGGATGACCGAGCGCCATTGCTGGATCTCGAGCCACTCGCGCACCTGCACGGGCAACGGCGACCAGGCGGAGGGCTCGGCCAAGAGGCCGCGCACGCGGTCGGCCAGATAGGTGGAGAGGGGGAACTTGCCGCCGCCGTAGGAGGGGACCTTCGGGTCGACCGCGTGCGTGCGCGACACGTAGGCCTCGTCCTCGACCAGCGCCTCGTAGCGCAGGATCTCGCCGGAGAACACGAAGGTGTCGCCCGGCACCAGGCCTTCGACAAAATATTCCTCGATCTCGCCGAGGATGCGGCCGCCGCGCGCGATCGGCCCGGAATGACCGTGCCGGCCTTCGCGCGCGCGCACCAGACGCACCTTGAGCATCGCCTCCTCGACGATGGTGCCGACGTTGAGGCGATATTGCTGGGCGATGCGCGGATGGCTGATGCGCCAGCGGCCGTTCCTGTCCCGGCGGATTTTGGCGAAGCGCTCGTAGCTTTTGAGCGCATAGCCGCCGGTCGCGACGAAATCGACCACCGCGTCGAACGCGGCGCGCGCGAGCCCGGCATAGGGCGCGGCCCGGATCACCTCGGCATAGAGCTCGTCGGCGTCGAACGCCGCCGCGCAGGCGGAGCCGAGCACGTGCTGGGCGAGCACGTCGAGCGCGCCGGTGCGCGCCGGCGGAGTGTCCTGCGCATTCTCGGCGATGGCGTCGATGGCGACGCTGCATTCCAGCACCTCGAAGCGATTTGCGGGGACCAGCACACCGCGCGAGGGCTGGTCGAGCCGGTGGTTGGCGCGGCCGATCCGCTGCAGCAGGCGCGAGGAGCCCTTGGGGGCGCCGACATTGACCACGAGGTCGACGTCGCCCCAGTCGATGCCGAGATCGAGGGAGGAGGTGCATACGACCGCGCGCAGGCGGCCTTTCGCCATCGCGTCCTCGACCTTGCGGCGCTGCGCCACGTCGAGCGAGCCGTGATGCAGCGCGATGGCGAGCGAATCCTCGTTGATGCGCCAGAACTGCTGGAACAGCATCTCGGCCTGGCTGCGCGTGTTGACGAACACCAGCGTCGTCTTGTGGCGCCTGATCAGGTCGTAGATCTCGGCGAGCGCGTGGCGCGCCGAGTGGCCGGACCACGGCAGATGCTCGCGCGTGTCCAGCATGGTGACGTGCGGCGCGGCGCCTCCGGCGGCGAGGATGAGGTCGGCGCGCGCGTCGCCGCCGCGCGGCTGCGCCACGAGAAAACGGCAGAGATCCTCGGGCTGCGCGACCGTCGCCGACAGGCCGACCGTCGCGAGGCGCGGGGCCAGCCGGTAAAGCCGCGCGAGGCCGAGCGCGAGCAGGTCGCCGCGCTTGGAGGTCACGAGCGCGTGCAATTCGTCGAGCACGACGCGGCGAAGCGTGCGGAACAGCAGCGGCGCATCGGCCGAGGCGATGAGCAGCGCAACCTGCTCGGGCGTGGTGAGCAAAATATCCGGCGGATCGCGGCGCTGGCGCTGGCGCTTCGAGGTGGGCGTGTCGCCGGTGCGCGTCTCGATGCGCACCGCAAGCCCCATCTCGTTGACCGGCTGTTCGAGGTTGCGCGCGATGTCGACGGCCAGCGCCTTGAGCGGCGAGATATAGAGCGTGTGCAGGCCGCTGCGTGCGTTGTTTGGTCGTTCATTCAATTCGACCAAGGTCGGCAGAAAACCCGCGAGCGTCTTGCCGCCGCCGGTCGGTGCGATCAGCAGCACCGAGCGTCCGGTGCGCGCCATGGCGAGCAGCTCGAGCTGATGCTCGCGCGGCGTCCAGCCGCGCGCCGCAAACCAGCGGGCGAAGGGCTCGGGGAGCACGGCCGGGGCTTCGGTTACGTCGGTGGTCATGGGGTGCGAGCGCTGCATTTGCCGAGTGTTTGTAGGATGGGTTGAGCCGTCGGCGAAACCCATCCTACGAGCCTGCGGCCGTTCGGCCACCACCACGAGCCCGGGGACCGCGGCGCCGCTCTCGGTGCGGGTCGAGGCGGGGTCGAGCACCAGCAGATCGAGACCCGCGCGCGCCAGCGCGGCGCGCACGTGATCGGCACCGTGCGCGTAGCGCAGTTTTTCGCCGAGCACGACGCCGGCGCCTGCCGCCTCCACGGTAAACCCGAACAGGCCCGCGGGCGCCAGCGCGCGCGCCGCGGCGCGGCAGATCGGCGCCAGATCGCCGAGGTAGACGAACGCATCGGCGGCGAGAACGAGATCGCACGCGCCCTCCCCTTCCTGCTCAAGGAACGCGAGCATGTCGTTCACGTCGAGACGCTCGTACAGGCCCTTGCGGCGCGCCGCCTCGACCATGGCGGGCGAGAGATCGACGCCGCAGATGGTTTCGCAGCAGCCGCGGAACGCCGCGGCGGCAAGGCCGGTGCCGCATCCGAGATCGATCATGCGGGCGAACCAAAGCGGACCAGTCCGGCTCGCGCGCGCCGTCTCGATGGCGGCGCGCAACAGCGCCGGGCCGCGATAGCCGAGCGCTTCGACCAGCGTCCGGTCGAAGTGCGGCGCGTACTGGTCGAACAGCGTGCGCACATAGGCGCCCGACATCGCCGCCGTCGGCGCGAGCGCGCCGAGCCGCGCGAGGCGGAGCGCCACGCCGTGGCGATCCGCCGGATCGGCGGCGAGCGCGCTGCGGAACGCGGCGACGGCGCCCGCGCGGTCGCCGGCATAAGCGCGGACCTCGCCGAGCGCGAACCAGGCCGAGACGAAGCCGGGCGCGCGGTCGAGCGCCTGCGCCAGGAGATCGGCGGCGGCGTCAAGGTCGCCGTCGGCCTCGAGCCCCCGCGCCCGCTCGTAGCGCCGGTCGGCGAGAAGATCGCCGGAGGAGAGAAACAGCGTGGGGGCGTTCATCGGCACGAACTGGCTTTGCGGCGCTGCTTCTATACATAAGGACGGCATGCGTCCCCACGAGCTTCTTGTCTCGACCCCCGCCGGGCTGTGCTGTCCGCCCGGCGGCTTCCACATCGACCCGCGGCGTGCGGTCGACCGGGCGCTGATCACGCACGGCCATTCCGACCATGCGCGGGCGGGCCACGGCGCCGTGCTGGCGACGGCGGAAACGCTCGACCTCATGCGGCTGCGCTACGGCGAGGGCTTTGCCCGCGAGACCCAGGCCGTGCGCTATGGCGAGACCATCCGCATCGACGGCGTCGCGGCGACCTTCCACCCCGCCGGCCATGTGCTCGGCTCGGCGCAAATCCTGATCGAGGCGCAGGGGCTGCGGATCGTCGCCTCGGGCGACTATAAGGACGTCGCCGATCCGACCTGCGCGCCGTTCGCACCGGTGGCGTGCGACGTCTTCATCACCGAGGCGACCTTCGGCCTGCCGGTGTTTCGCCACGGCGATCCCATGGCGGAGATCGCAAAGCTGCTCGACTCGGTCGCGCTGTTTCCCGAGCGGGCGCACATCGTCGGCGCCTATTCGCTCGGCAAGGCGCAGCGCGTGATCGCGTTGCTGCGCCGGGCCGGACATGACAAGCCGATCTATATCCACGGCGCGCTCGAAACGACCACGCGGTACTACGCGAGCCGCGGGGTCGATCTCGGCGACGTCCGGCCGGTGCGCGATGCCGCCAAGGCCGAGCTTGCCGGCGCCATTGCGATCGCGCCGCCCTCCTCGCTCAAGGACGTGTGGACGCGGCGCTTTCCCGATCCGGTGACCGCCTTCGCCTCGGGCTGGATGCGGGTGCGCGCGCGGGCGCGCCAGCGCGGCGTCGAGCTGCCGCTGGTGATCTCCGACCACGCCGACTGGGACGGCCTCGGCGCGACCATCACGGCGACCGGTGCCGGGGAAATCTGGGTCACGCACGGCGAGGAGGACGCGCTGGTGCGCTGGTGCACCCTCAACGGCCGCCGCGCGCAGCCGCTGCACCTCGTCGGCTATGGCGAGGAGGACGAGCAGGCCTAGAGCATGATCCCGAAAAAGCCTGCCCCGGACTTGATCCGGGGTGGATACCGGTTTTCGGAAAAGATCATGCTCCAACAATAGCTGCCGCCGACCGCATGAACCGCTTCGCCCATCTGCTCGATCGCCTCGCCTACGAGCCCGGACGCAACAACAAGCTCCGGCTGATGACCGAGCATTTCCGCACCGCGCCGGACCCGGAGCGCGGCTGGGCGCTGGCCGCGCTCACCGGCAGCCTGTCGTTCCGGCACGCCAAGCCTGGGCTGATCCGCGCGCTGATCATCGAGCGCGCCGATCCGGTGCTGTTCGAATGGTCGTACGACTATGTCGGCGACCTCGCCGAGACGGTGGCGCTGATGTGGCCGACCAGCACCGGTTGCGAGCACGCGCCGTCGCTGACCGACGTGGTGACCGGCTTGGCGACGCTCGGCAAAAGCGAAATGCCCGGCCGGCTTGCGCGCTGGCTCGATGCGCTCGACGAGACCGGACGATGGGCGCTGCTCAAGCTCGTCACCGGGGGCCTGCGCATCGGCGTGTCGGCGCGGCTGGCCAAGACGGCGGTCGCGGCGCTCGGCGACAAGGCGCCCGACGAGATCGAGCTGATCTGGCCCGGCCTGGTGCCGCCCTATCTCGAGCTGTTCGCCTGGGTCGAAGGGCGCGGGGACAAGCCCGCGGCCGTCAATCCGGTCTCGTTCCGCCCGGCCATGCTCGCCCACGCGATCGAGGAACCCGAGCTCGCGGCGCTCGATCCCGCCGCCTTCATGGGCGAATGGAAATGGGACGGCATCCGCGTCCAGGCGGTGGCGGGCAAGCGCGCGGACGGCAATCGCATCGCGCGGCTCTATTCGCGCACCGGAGAGGACGTCTCGAACAGCTTTCCGGATCTGATCGAGGCGCTGGCGTTCGAGGGCGCGATCGACGGCGAGCTGCTGATCAGGCGCGACGGCCGCGTGCAGTCGTTCAACATGCTGCAGCAGCGCCTCAACCGAAAGACCGTCACGGCAAAACTGCTCGAGGAGTTTCCGGCGCATCTGCGCGCCTACGACCTGCTGATCGAGGGCGAGGAGGATTTGCGCGAGCGCCCGTTCGCCGAACGGCGCGCCCGGCTCGAAGCTCTGGTCGGGCGGCTCGATCCGGCGCGCATCGACCTGTCGCCGCTGGTGGCGTTCGCGACCTGGGAGGAGCTTGCGGCGGCGCGCGCCGATCCGGCCGCGCACGGCGCGGGAGCGGACGCCGGCGCGGTCGAGGGCGTGATGCTCAAGCGGCGCGACGCGCCCTATGTGCCGGGCCGGCCACGGGGCCCGTGGTGGAAATGGAAGCGCGGCCCGATCCTGGTCGACGCCGTGCTGATGTACGCGCAGCGCGGCCACGGCAAGCGCTCGTCATTCTATTCCGACTACACGTTCGGGGTCTGGCGGACCGGGCCCGAGGGAGACGAGCTGGTGCCGGTCGGCAAAGCCTATTTCGGCTTCACCGACGAGGAGCTGATCAAGATCGACCGGTTCGTGCGCCGCAACACCGTCAACCGCTTCGGCCCGGTGCGCGAGGTCGTGCACGAACGCGACAAGGGCCTGGTGGTCGAGGTCGCGTTCGAGGGGCTGCAGCGCTCGACGCGGCACAAGTCCGGGCTGGCGATGCGGTTTCCGCGCATCAACCGGCTGCGCTGGGACAAGCCGCCGGGCGAAGCCGACCGGCTGGAGACCCTGGAGAAGCTGCTCGAGCCGATCCCGGCCTAGAGATCTTTGAGTAACGCATGTTCGTATCGGCGAACCGGTGCCCACCCCGGATCAAAGCCTGCCCCGGACTTGATCCGGGGTCCGGGGCAGGCTTTCGCCGGAACATGCGTTGGGCAATGTGATAATATCGGCTTGAACCTGCTTGCTTGGAGAGCGCCCCATGGCCAACGACGTCGTTCAACGCTTTTTCGGCGGTCCGCCGCTCGCGGTCGTCGTGCGGCTGATCCTGCTGTCGATCCTGGTCGGCGTCGTGCTCGCGGCCATCGGGCTCGATCCGTGGAACATCATCCAGAGCATCCGCCGGCTGATCACGGATATCTGGAACATGGGGTGGGACGCGGTGAGCTGGGTGTGGCGCTATTTCCTGCTCGGCGCGGTGATCGTCGTTCCGATCTGGCTGATCATGCGCGTCGTCCGCGCGCCGCGCGGGCGTCCGTAGCCCGGATGGAGCGAAGCGCAATCCGGGGACGACAGTCCCGCATTTCGCTGCGCTCCATGCGGGCTACATTCGCGTTGAGTCAAACGGGCCAGGCCTCGGCCGTCCATGCCACCGCATCGCGCCCGACGATGTCGGCAAGGCGATCGCATGTCTCGACCCGCAGGAGATCGCCGAGCTCCGTCTTGATGTCAGCAACGAGGCCGATGCCGCGAAAGATCAGGCCGCTGTAGAGCTGAACCAGGCTGGCGCCTGCCTTGATCTTGGCGAACGCCGCCGCCCCGGAATCGACGCCGCCGACGCCGATCAACGGAAAACGGCGCTCCGCACGCACAAAGGTTTCGGCGAGCATCCGCGTCGACAGAGAGAACAGCGGCCGGCCCGACAGGCCTCCGGCCTGCGCCGCGCCGTCGCGCTCGTGCAGGCCGGGGGGCCGACTGACCGTCGTGTTGGAGACAATCACGCCGTCGGCGCCGCGGGCGCGGGCGACCGCCACCACGTCATCGAGATCGCCGAGCGCGAGATCCGGCGCGATCTTGAGCAGCACCGGCTTGCGGCCGCTCCGGGCGGCGAGGCGGTCGCGCGCATCGATCACCCGGGCGAGAAGGTCGTCGAGCAAGGCGCGTTGCTGCAGGTCGCGCAGGCCCGGGGTATTGGGCGAGGACACGTTCACGGCGAAATAGCTCGCGAGGCCGGCAAACGTCTCCACGCCGGCGACGTAATCGGCGGCGCGGTCGGCTGCATCCTTGTTGGCGCCGATATTGATGCCGACGATGCCGGAACGTCCGGCGCGCGCCGCAAGGCGTCGACGCACGGCGTCGTGGCCGTCGTTGTTGAAACCCAGCCGGTTGATCACCGCTTCATCGGCGTCCAAACGGAACAGCCGCGGGCGCGGGTTGCCGGGCTGGGGCCGCGGCGTCACCGTGCCGATCTCCACGAAGCCGAAACCGAGGCGGAGCAGCGCGTCGGGAACCGCCGCATTCTTGTCGATCCCGGCGGCGACGCCGAGCGGATTGGGAAACCGCAGCCCGAACGCCTCGACCGCAAGACGCGCGTCGTCGGCGGGAGGCCGCGGCAACGGCGCCAGCCACAGCGCCCCGATCGCGAGCGCATGGGCCTGCTCGGGGTCGGCCAGGCGCAGCAGGGGCAGGGCGAGGCGATCGAGAAAGCCCGGCACGAAGGATATCCCGCAGCAGGAATCGAGCAAAAGCGATCGGGCTGTTATAGAAGCCTGGCGCGCCGAAGTCTCGACCGGTGTCCCGATTCCGAAGTTCGCCGCGTCACTGCAGGAACTTCAAATCCACCACACCAGCGCATGTTCCGGCGAAGTGGATACCGGTTCGCCGATAAGAACATGCGCCACTCAACGATTCCTAGAGCATGTCCCGATTCCGAAGGAACGGGACATGCTCTAGACGACGCAAATGCTCGCATAACGTGAAGCAGAGCGGGCCGGCACGCCGAAACGTCTCATGTTTGCTCGCCTACAAATAAACCGGCCGAGCAATCAACCATCAAAAAAACTTTCCACAGGGGCCGGACTTTCGCCGCAAAACATGCTACAAGCGTCCTCCCATCAATTGGAGATTCTGAAATGGCGAAGCGAGCAACTCGTCGCGGCTGGACAAGGAAGGACATGGGCGACCTCAAGTCGCTGGCGAAGGCAAAGACGCCGGCGCGAATGATCGGCCGCAAGCTCAAACGTTCGGAAGGCGCGGTGCGGCAAAAGGCCTATGCGGTGGGCATTTCCTTGAGCTTGAGAAAGCGCGCGCGCCGCAAGAAGTAAATCCCCTTACGCACGTCCGGATTTGCTCCCGGGTCTCGACCCGGGTGCGCGACGCAGCTACATCGCGACACCTCGCGTTGCGCGGCATGCCGTCGTGATTCGCGCCGAATCACCGCCCGTGCCCTCAGCCGGTGAAAATA
>WNGG01020744.1_pt1 | contig 10979 bp, 12 predicted proteins | sample 5400661 | NCBI WGS metagenome assembly WNGG01 (sample SAMN13153372, study PRJNA577476) | soil metagenome | isolation source: 100 cm soil or saprolite under Garry oak tree replicate 1 | place: USA:California | collected 2016-06-15 | reverse complement strand
TTGCGATACGGGTGGGAGCGCCGCGTTTGGGAACGATCGACGCGTCGACGGTAGTGCCGTCGGTTGCCGTCATGTGCGGCCAGGCAGACTCGGCCGACGCGAGGTGCGGATGACGGTAGTAATCCTGGATGGGCACCGCCTTGATGCCCGCCGGCAGCACCAGACGCGTTCCCGGGGTGAGCAGCGGTGCGTTGTACCGCCGCTCCACTCCGCGCACCAGGTCGTCGGTGGCCTTCGGGACGCTGCCCGACGAGACGCTGCCCGGCCGCGTCGGCGTCGCCGCCAAAGCGGGGGTGACTGACCCGACGCCGTACAGGACGGGGAGAGCGGCGAGACCGCCAAGGAGGCCGCGCCGACTCAGCGCTCCGTCCCCCACGCCGTCTGCGCGCTCGTCTTCCGCATGCTCTCGTTTGCTTCTCATGATGTTCATTCGCGGCCTGGATGACGCGTGGTGACCTCCTGGACGAACCACAGATTGCCGTCGGGGTCATCGAAGGAGCAGAAGGATCCGTAGCTGGTGCGCTCAGGGTCGATACCGGGTTGGCGCGCCTCGACGGGGAACGGCGGACCGTGCCACACGTCACTCACGTCGATGCCACGGCGAGCGAGTTCGTCATGGGCCGCGGCGATGTCGGAGACGACGAGGTTGCCCTCGCCCGAACCTGGCGCGGCCTTCGTGAGTCCCTCGCCGAACGTGACCGAGGTCCCCGAGCCCGGGGGCGTGAACTGGACGATGCGCAGCCCGTCCATCGGTGCGACGTCGTCGTCGAGCCGCCAACCCAGTTGCTCGTAGAACCCCTTGGCACGGTCGACATCGGACACGGCGATGATCATGACTTCAAGGTTCAATCTGACTGCTTCGGTACCGCTCATTGGTGTCTCCTCTTGGTGGATGGGGAAGGTCAGTGCGGGGCTTGTGGACGCGGCGCTTGCCTTCGTTGCGTCTCGTTGGGCGCTACTTGGCGATGAACGCCAACAGTGCGTCGTTGACCTCGTCCGGGTGCGTCCAGGCAATGTTGTGAGGGCCGCCCTCCACCGTGACGAACTCGAGGTCCTTGATCAGGGCTGGTAGCCGGGCGGCGGTGGCCGCCAGCGGCAGGATCCGGTCCGCGTCGCCGTGGATCACGAGCGTCGGCACGTCGATCTTCGGCAAGTCGCCGCGGAAGTCGGTCAGCCACGTGTCCACGCAGGCATGCGCGGCGTAGGGCGACGCGCCGACGGCGACGATGAAAGCTGTTCTGCCAGGCTTGCTCGCTGATCCGGCTGCCGCGGAGCGTGTCGACGTTGTTGAAGTTGTCCAGGAAGCTCTTGAAGAATGCAGGCCGGTCGTTCAGAACGGCTGCCTTGATGTCGTCGAACACCGATCCGTCGACGCCTTCGGGGTTGTCGCCGGTCTTGAGTACGAACGGCGGGATGGTCCCCATGAGCACGGCCTTCGCCACGCGAGCCGAGCCGTAGGTGCCGAGGTAGCGGACTACTTCGCCGGTGCCCATCGAGAAGCCGACCAGGACGACGTCGCTGATGCCGAGGTGCACCAGCACGGCGTTGAGGTCGGCGGCGAACGTGTCGTAGTCATAGCCGATGGTGGGCTGGCTGGACTTGCCGAATCCGCGCCGGTCGTAGGTGATGACGCGGTAGCCGGCGTGCAGCACCACCCGCTCCTGCTTCTCCCACGACGCGCCGTTGAGCGGGTAACCGTGGATCAACACGACTGGCTGCCCGGACCCGTGGTCCTCGTAGTGGATTTCGATCGGGGCACTGTTCTCCGTGCCGACGACGATGCGTGGCATGACGCGTCTCCTGTCTGGATTGGTGGCAGGGCAACGGCGAGCCGATGCCATTTCGCCTCCCACCGTCGCGCCTCGAGCGGCCTGGCCGCGCCTGGGCCGAACCCCGGTCAATGCCGGGTCCGCCCCGGGTCGTTCGGGTGCTCGGTGAGGGGGGTCGTCTCCGTGGTCATCCACCTGTCCATGGGCAGGGACTTGAGCATCAGCTGTAGCTCCTCCCCGCCTTCGGCTCGCCACAGACCAAGCGCCCGCCAACTGCCCGGCGTGGGCGGCAGCATCCACAGGCGGACGAGGTGTCCCTGCTCAGCGAGCTCACGCGTCCGATCGGCTTCGCGTGCCTTCATGTCGGCGACTTCCTGCTCGCTCGCGCTGTCCGGGAACGTGACCTCGAAGGTCGTCAGGAACTCCGCGTCGTTCGCCATGGGCGACAGGGGCGGATCGTTGGGATGGACCGACAGCGGGACGACCTCATCGGAGCGCCAGATGCGCAACGGCATCGAGGCGAGGACGTCCTCGAGCTCGTGTTCATCGGCGGCCGCGAACAGGCCGAGGGTTCGCCATTCGCCCGGCTGCAGCGGAGGGCGCCACAGGCGCAACAGGTGTCCCTGGGCGGCAAGTTCGCGGGACCGGGCGGCCTCACGGCCACGGATCTCCTGAACCACCTCGTCCGTGGTTCCGTCCGGAACCTGCGTGGTCATCGTGACCAGATACTCCATTGCCGGCGCCTCCTTGAGTTCAGCTGCGGTGCCGACAGAGTCGGCCCTCGCAGCCGATGCTCCCGTTTCGCTGCGCGCCGCGGGCCCGGTGAACACCCCGGTCGATGCCCGGTTCGCTCGCCCCGGGCCGCAACCAGTAGCGGACGGTGGCGGACCCGGCTGCGGCCCGGGCATTCCCCGGGCGCGCCCGGCGAACTGCGCCGCGAGGCTGCATGTCGGACCAAGTCGTACGGCCGTCCGGCCGCTGACCCACCACGTCCTTGGAAAGCAGATCAACACCATGACGACCGTCAACCAGAAAGTCGCCGTCATTACCGGCGCGTCGCAGGGGATCGGCGCCGCGCTCGTACAGGCCTACCGCAAGCACGGCTGGGCCGTCGTCGCCAACTCCCGCTCGATCCCGGCATCCGATGACGCCGGCGTCGTCACCGTCGCCGGCGACATCGCCGATCCGGCCATCGCCCGCAACGTGATCGAGACCGCCGTGCGCGACTTCGGCCGCGTCGACACACTCGTGAACAACGCCGGCATCTTCATCGCCAAGCCGTTCACCGACTACACCGCCGAGGACTACCAGGTCGTGATCGGGGTCAACCTCACCGGCTTTGTCACTGCCACCCAGCTGGCCATCGCGCAGATGCTGCGCCAGGACACCGGCGGCCACATCGTGCAGGTGACGACCAGCCTGGTCGACCACGCGAACAGCAGCGTGCCTTCGGTACTGGCCTCGCTCACCAAGGGCGGCCTGCAGTCGGCCACCAAGTCGCTGGCCATCGAGTTCGCCAAGCGGAGCGTGCGTGTCAACGCCGTCTCGCCCGGCATTATCCAGACCCCGATGCACGCGCCCGAGTCATACGACGGCCTGGCCGGGCTACACCCGGTGGGCCGCATGGGCACCATGAGCGACATCGTCGACGGTGTGCTCTACCTGGAGAACGCCCCGTTCGTCACCGGCGAGATCCTGCACATCGACGGCGGCCAGAGCGCAGGCCACTGACCTGTCGGTACCGAGAGTCGGGAGCGGTTATGCCGATCGTCACTATCCAAGTGACCCGCGAGGGCAGCAGCCCCGGAGCAGACTCGGTCACGGCCGAGGAGAAGGCCCGCTTGATCAAAGGGGTGAGTGAACTGCTGCGCGATGTGCTCGGAAAGCCGATGAACGCGACCGTCGTAGTGATCGACGAGCTGCCCGTAGAGAACTGGGGCAGGGGCGGCCTACCGGTCGAGCAGTACCGTGCGCAACAACGCGCAGCCGGCTGATCGACCCCATGGCCCTCAGCCGCCGCGGGTGGCCGTGACGCCGGCCAGGTTCGGAACAGCGCGCCGCAGAGCCCGGCCGGCCAGTGCTCGACGCTAGGAACTTACGAGGATTGGCGGTTGTCGCTCAGGGCGCGGCCGCGCTGGCCGTGAGCATGGGTATCGGCCGCTTCGTCTACACACCGATCCTGCCGCTGATGGTTCGCGAGGCGGGGCTCTCGAAGTCGTTCGGTGCCACGCTGGCCACGGCCAACTACGCCGGGTACCTGCTCGGGGCACTGGCCGGCATCGTCGCTCCGGCCCTGGTCCGCAAGGCCGGGGTCATGCGTGGCGCCTTGTTGGCGTCGGTGCGGCTTGGTTCGTCCTTCGCTTCGTGGCCGGCGGCGCCAGTGCGCTGGTCTTCATGTTCGCCGTGATCGCGATGCTGTCCCATCTGCGGCACGCCCCCCACCTGGTCGGCTGGGGGTTCGGCGGGGTCGGTGCCGGCATCGCGCTGTCCGGCGTGCTGGTATTGATCATCGGCTCGATTTCGACGTGGTCGGCGGCGTGGTGGTCTTCGGCGCTTGCCGCGCTTCTTCTTTCGGGAATCGCGTGGGGACTTACACCACCCGAGCCGGACGGGAGGGCGACGGTGTCACCGAAAGCCGACGACGTTCCGCCCCTCGATCGTTGGTTCATGGCGCTGTTCGCCGCCTACTCGCTTGAGGGCATCGGCTACATCATCGCCGGCACGTTCCTGGTGGCGGCCATCGGTCAGAAATCTCCCGGATGGGCCGGCATCGCCGCGTGGATCCTGGTCGGCATCTGCGCGCTGCCGGCGTCGGCAATCTGGGCGGCACTCGGCCACCGCTGGACCCGTCCGTCGCTGCTGCTCGCGGCGCTGATTCTCCAAGCGATTGGCATCGGCCTGCCCGCCGTTGTCGGCGGAATTGCGCCCGCCCTGGTCGGGGCCGCACTGTTCGGGTCGACATTCCTAGGCATCGCGTCGCTCGCACTGGCGCTTGGCGCCCACCTACAGTTCCCTCGTGCCGTCGCCCTCCTGACCACTGGTTACAGTGTCGGCCAAATCCTCGGGCCCCAAATCGTCAGGCCATTGCTGCGCAACGGGTACCACTCCGCTTTGCTCGTCGGCGCTGCCATCGTGCTCGCCGCCGCGCTGGCCGCCGCCGCGCTGCGAGTGGGATTCCCACACCGGGTCGGCGCGATGCTCGAGCCATCCCGGATTGGCCGAGGCCGAGCCGGACCAGCCGACAGCTAACCGGGCGCAAAATCAAGTACCGAGTTTCGCAGCTGCCTGCGGGTACTGATGCCGAGCTTGGTGAAGACTTTTCCGAGGTGCCACTCGACAGTTCGCGGACTGAGAAAGAGTCGGGCCCCGATCTCTGCATTCGACAGGCCGTCACGGGCGAGGCGCGCAATGTGGAATTCCTGCGCTGTCAGCTCCTCGGTTCTTTCGAGGCTTCGTTGGAGTCTCTTCTCACCAAGGACGACGAGTTCGCGCCGAGCTCGTTCGGCAAAGGCGTCAGCCCCCATGGCGAGCAGCATGTCGTGCGCGGCGCGCAGCTGTTCCCGTGCCTTGGTGCGCTGGCCGGTGCGTCGCAGCCACTCGCCGTACAGGAGGCGACCCCGTGCCACCTCCAGGCGAAGGCCCGCGCGATCCAGGTGCTCGATCGACTCGCGGTATGCCGGGTCCGCCTCCTCGCCACACAGTAGCGCCCGCAGACGGGCTTCGATCCCCAACGCCCAGTCGGTGGGTGCGGCACGAGCGCGCTCCGACATCCGCTCAAGCGCCGCCACGACCAGCTTCTTGTCGCCTGTGCGCGAGGCCGCCTCAGCGAGCTCGGAGACCGCCATCACCTGGTACCCGCCCACGACGTCGCGGTCGAAGACGCCGCGCGCGGCCAACGCTGCGACGTCGTGACGCCCGACGCCGTTGTTCAGCACGGAACTGGCGTAGTCAGCAAAGGTGACGATCCGCCCCTGGCCCAGTAACCAAGCCTCGTCCCGCGCCGCCGCGATCGACCTCGCAGCCTTCTCGTCGGGGCCGCGGAGGGCGGCCAGGAGCGTCGCTGCGTAGCCGACCGGTGGGTTACCGGTGATGTCGGCAATCATCCGGTCTTCCTCGACCAGGTCTGCGGCGTCGGTCAATTCCCCGGCAAGCAGCTTGTTGGCCGCAAGCACGTTGAGGGCGAACTGCAACTGGACAAGCGCGCCGGCGTCACGGGCTCGCCGGATCTGGAGCTCGGCCAGCGCGCGTCCCGCCTCGAAATCCCACAGCTCGGTGGCGAGTATTGCTGTGACCCGGTTGCCGCCCAGCCAGAGCAGCCGGCCGACGTCCTCGGCGCCGCCGTCGACGATCCGCACGGCCGTGAGCGCTCGGGCGAGCGGCGCCGCGGCCGCCGCGTGACCGTCCGTGAATCGCGTGGCCAGTGCGTCGAGGATCAAGTCGATGGCCCGCGGCTCCGTCCGGGCCGGAGGTGCGGCCCGCGCGGCTGCCGCAACGACGTTCGTCGCGTCGGGCGCGTCAGTCCCGCTGGCCCAGATGGCGGCGGCGAGCGCATCCAGATACGTCTCACGCGCCAAATCGCGGTCGAGCGGCTCGAGGTGCCGGGCGGCATCAAGCAGCAGCCGAGCGGCATCGGTCCCGCGCCGCTGGTCGAAGGCGATCTGTCCGCGCAGGTGCTTAACCTCCGCGGCACGTAACGCATTGGCCGGGCCGGCGTCGACCTCCGCGAGAAGGGCGAGAGCGGCAACGAGAGCGCCACCGTCGCGCTTCCGCCAGGCAGCGGCGAGCTCGCGTTCAACGCGCCGGGCCGGGTCGGGCGTGAGGCGTGCCGCCCGTTCCAGGAGTGCGGCGGCCGCGAGCAGGCCACCGCGAGATTGCGCTCGCGCGGCTGACTCTTCAAGCTCAGCAGCGATATCCTCGTCGGGCGACTGCGTTGCGTTCGCGCGGTGCCATGCACGTCGGTCGGGGTCGATGTCGGCGTCGGTCGCCTCCGCCAGCGCGCGGTGTGCTGCCTGGCGTACCTCGGTGGATGCAGACCGATAGGCGGCCGCGCGCACCAGCGGATGCCGGAAGCGAACTCGCGCGCCGAACTGGATCAGTCCCGCCGCCTGGGCCGCGTCCGCCGCGTTCGGGCCGAGCCCCAGCACAGCGGCCGCCCGCCACAGGAGAGTTGCGTCGCCGAGCGGTTCCGCAGCCGCCGCTACGAGTAGGCGCTGGGTGTCCTCCGGCAGCGTCGACAGTCGACGGATGAAGCCTTCCTCGATGCGAGTCGTCAACGGGTGCGACCGCTCGAACCCGTCAGCAAGCTCTGCGGTCGTCCAGGCGCGTGGTAGCTCGAGCAGAGCAAGTGGGTTGCCGCGGGTCTCGGCGATGATCCGATCTCGGACGCGGGGATCCATGGGCCCTTTGACCACCGAATCCAGCAGCCGGCCCGCGTCGGCTTCCCTGAGGCCATTGATGATGAGCTCGGGCAGGCCGACGAAGTCGCGTTCATCGGTTGGCTCCCGTATCGCCACCACAAGAACAATCCGTTCTGCAACCAGGCGACGTGCGACAAAGGCAAGCGTCTGCGCAGAGACACGATCGAGCCATTGCGCGTCGTCGATGAGGCAGATCAGCGGCCGCTCCTCGGCACGGTCGGCCAGCAGGTCCAACACCGCGAGCCCGACCATGAAGCGATCCGGCGCGTCCCCGCCGATGAGGCCGAACGCCGTGCTGAGTGCGATGCGTTGCGGATCGGGCAGGCGGTCGAGCCGATCCAGGAACGGACCGCAGATCTGATGCAGTCCGGCGTAGGCGAGCTCCATCTCGGCCTCAGCGCCGGCAGACCACGCGATGCGGCAGCCGGCAGCGTTTGTTTCGAGGTAGTCGAGCAACGCTGTCTTGCCGATCCCGGCCTCGCCTCGAACGACGAGCACCTGGCTGTCCCCGGCGCGGGCGCCCGCGACCAAGCCGTCGAGATGTGCGCACTCGCTATGTCTGCCGAATAGCAAGGCCTGACCGTCATTCATCAGGCGACGCATGCGACCTCCCGGGAAAGAGCCGGCGGCCGTACCAGGAGCCGGCGTGACAGCGAGTCCACCCAGTATGGGCTGACCCGAACCGTCTGAACCGCGCACATCGTCGTCCGGCTGCGTGAGCCGCAACCTCCGTGCCATCTCCAACGATTCCTGGTAATGCCCCGAGGAAGTCATCAACGCCTCCCGTGTCGACATTGCCGTGCTCGCCGGTGCAAACGTCGGCTTGTCCCGCCAGTAAGTCGACTCCTGTCAGTCGACGTCGGAGATTTACATTGGCGTAGCTATATAGATACGCGTATGCTTTTGTCGTGGCACAAGGGAACGATGCTCTCGGCGAGGCGCTGTACACCCTTGCCGCCGGAATCATCCGCCGGCGATCCCGAACGCTCAGCCTGACCGCGTTGTCGACGCTGGCCACGCTGGAGCACGCCGGCCCGAAGCGATTGACCGATCTCGCCGTGACCGAGGAGATCACGCAACCGTCGATGACTTCGTTGGTGACCCAGCTCGAACAATTGGGCCTGGCTGAGCGCCGCCGCGATCGCGCTGATGCAAGGGTCGTTCTGGTCGCGATCACGCGCACCGGGCGCCAGCTCATCCGCGAGCGCCGCCGGGCCGGCGCAAAGGCATTGACCGAGTCGATCGACAAGCTCGACGAGCAGGACGCGGCCGAACTGAATGTGGCGCTCCCGGCGCTGCTTCGCCTGGTCGACCTTGTCGCGGAGAGCTGACTCGACGCGTCCACTCGACGCGGCGCACGAGGTGATGGCAGTGGCACAAGACGCTGAGGCAGGGCGACGGCCTCCTGCGCCGGACCGCAACGACGGCGTGGAGCCGGTGATCGTGGTCGGGCTCGACGGTTCACCGAGCAGGTGGACGCCTTCTGCTGGGCAGCCGGCGAAGCCGCGCGCATCAACGGCAAAGTCGTCGCGGTCTACGTGGTCCCGCTCACCGAATCGGCGGCCGCGTTCGTTGTGCCATATGACTACGCCGGCGCCGAGCAGGCCAGGCGAGAAGTCGTGGATGAGCTGAGAAGCGATGCGACTCACCGGGCCACCGAACTCGGCGTGGCGCTCCGTTTCGTCACTGAGCGCGGTGACGCGAGCTGCGCCCTGACCGACGTTGCCCGCCTATTGCGCGCGAACCTCGTCGTCGTCGGCAGGTCCGCGAAGGTGCTGCATCGTCTGGCGGGCTCGCTCAGCCACCGGCTTATCTCGCGCAACGACGCACCCGTTGTGGTCGTCGTGCCATGACCACGTCCGAAATGCCAATCAGGAAGAGAGCTATATGACCCACCCCGCACCAGTCACGAGCCCGTTCGCGCAGCCCAAGGCGGTGTGGGCCGTTGCCTTCGCCTGCGTGATCTCGTTCATGGGTATCGGCCTCGTCGACCCGATCCTGCCGTCGCTGGCGGGCAAACTTCATGCCAGCCGGAGCCAGGTCGACCTGTTGTTCACCAGCTACCTCGTCGTCACCGCGGTAATGATGTGGGTGACGGGGTGGGTGTCGAGCCGGATCGGCGCCAAGCGCACCCTCATCGCGGGGTTGTTCCTGATCGTCGTCTTCGCCGCGTTGGCCGGCGCGGCCGCAAGCATCAACGGCATCATCGACTTCCGGGCCGGATGGGGTCTGGGCAATGCGCTGTTCATCGCCACCTCTCTTGCCGTCATCGTGGGTTCGGCCAGCGGTGGGTTCGCCGGTGCGATCGTGCTTTATGAGACGGCGCTCGGTGTCGGCATCGCGAGCGGCCCGCTGCTCGGCGGGTTGCTGGGCAATGTCAGCTGGCGTGGACCGTTCTTCGGCGTTGCGGTGTTGATGGGGATCTCGCTGGTCGCGACTGTCGTGTTGCTGCCCAAGTCAGCGCCACCGTCTCGACGCGAAGCCATCACCGAGCCGATCCGGGCATTGCGGCATCGGGCGCTGGCGATCACCAGCATCGTGGGGCTGCTGTACAACTGGGGCTTCTTCACCCTGCTCGGCTACTCGCCGTTTCTGATGCACCTGTCCCCGCTGCGCCTCGGGGCAGTGTTCTGCGGCTGGGGTGTGCTCGTCGCGCTGTTCGCGGTGTTCGCCGCGCCCTGGCTCAAGACTCGCTTCGGTACAGCTCGCAGCCTCTACGGCAACTTCGTCCTGCTCGCGGCCGATCTGGCCGTCATCGGCATCTGGCCCGGCAACCCGACCGTGGTCATCGGCGCGGTGATCGTGGCCGGCGCCTTCCTGGGCGTGAACAACACGCTGGTCACCACCGCGGTGATGAGCATCGCCCCGGTCGAACGCCGGGTCGCAGCGGCCACCTACGGCTTCGTCCGGTTCATCGGCGGTGGCTTGGCGCCCTACGTAGCGGCGAAGCTGTAGAGCACACCAACGCGCACGTGCCGTTCTTGATCGGCACCGCGACGATCATCGCCGCCGCGCTCGTGCTCGCCACCGTGCGTGATCGTCTCGCCGCCGCCGACCGAGGCGAGGTCGTCCAGCCCGAACTCAATCAACTCGATCGGTTCGAACACGACGAGCAACTGCAGGTGGCCGCCGGCCTCGGCACCGTCGATTGAGCCTGCGACCTCGCCTCGGCGGGAGTATCGGGCAGCCATCGCCGTAGCCGATCGCCTTGTTCGCGGTCGCACGGTCACGAGCTGTGCGCGAACGATTGATCTCGCGCGATAACGCGCGGTCGACGGCGTGCGCGCGAACGACGGTTATTTGAGCGCATGGAGTCGTCCGCGGTGACGCATATCTATCCACGGGCCGTCTCGTGCAGGGGTGCCCCTGTTAGTCGCTGTGGAGCACCGACTGGGCGGCCTGTCGGCGCTGCTGGCCGGTGCATGTCCGCCGCGGGCTTGGCGCGGATACCGCCTTGCATGTCGGTACGAGCGCACTGGTCGGCGGCTCGGTCTCGGGCCAGGGCTCATGGAGCGGCCCGTCGACCTCGCGGCAGACCTCCCCCTCTGCCAGTAGGCGGTGTCGGAAGCTCCTTCTCAAAGGCTCGGGTGGGACATTCGTCTGCGGCGCGTTTGCAGAAAGCGTTTACAGCCCTGAAAACAAAGGGCTTCGTGGGTGTCCGAGGGGGGACTTGAACCCCCACGCCCGATAAAGGGCACTAGCACCTCAAGCTAGCGCGTCTGCCATTCCGCCACCCGGACGAGCGACTAGCGAGTCTAGCCGATGCCGAGTCGCCAGATTCGGGTGTGATTGG
>WNGG01008941.1_pt1 | contig 10979 bp, 9 predicted proteins | sample 5400661 | NCBI WGS metagenome assembly WNGG01 (sample SAMN13153372, study PRJNA577476) | soil metagenome | isolation source: 100 cm soil or saprolite under Garry oak tree replicate 1 | place: USA:California | collected 2016-06-15 | reverse complement strand
GATACTGGCCGACGATGCCTATCATGGAGTGGATGTGAATGGCGATGGACAGATTGATCCTGTCGTAGGAGAAGGGGGTGCTCTCACAGCCTATCTCCAAGGACAATTGATGGCAACGTTATCCGTCGTTCCTGGCACATAGCCTGGCAGCTCTTTTCTCATCTTTTTTAAGCCAGACCCTGGCGGGCCCAGACATTCACTTGTGCCCGGGTCTGGCTGCATGCAGGTAGCCGGAGAGCCACTGTGATGTTAAGCGAGGACTGGAAACTCCGTTACGCGCAAGTTTGTACAGCCATATGGGATAAGGGTCAACTCCTCTAACGGCTGCGTGGATGTCACCGGACTCTCTGGCAGCGTGCCAGCAGCGTCAAGTGTCCAGGACGGTACACGCCTTCCTTTGACCTGTATGCTGGCGGGAGCTCCTTCTGGCGAGAACGGAGCGCTGCCTGTAGAATGAGATGCGAAGGTACAGGATGCTTCTGGGTGCTCCCGGTCGATCTGGAGTGCGTAGTTCCAGGCACTCGCCGGATAGACCTCCCAATCTGCATGGGGCAGTTCTCCCCGAAGTTGTCTCCACTCCTCGTCGACCTTGAGTGCGTACACCAGGGGGCCTCGTTCGATAGAGATACTACTGTGGTAGCGCGTCTGCGTTCTCATTGGCATGGGCAAATGCAAACGGATGGATACAGGCTCGCCCCATTCGCGCACTATACTATGGAACGCGCCACCCGGCGCTGGCTCGCTCGTGTTATCACCACACGTCACAGTCGCCTCCTCGGCCCAATCCGGAATACGCAGGAGGAGCGGGAAATGCACCGGATGCTCAGCCGATATCAGGATATACACCGTTTCCTCGAAGGGATAATTGCTATTCACTTCCACGCGGACAGGTGTCCCAGCTACCATAGTCGTGACAATGCATGGAGCATAGCTGATAGCGGCCAGACCAGGATCGAGCGTACGCGTCCAGAGATGGGCAGCAAATTTGGGCCAGCCCTGGTGCATATTGGCGGTACAGCAGCCAAAGTTTGGTTCCAGTCCAAAGATGTTGGCCTCAGGCCCATTGGTAGTGTAGATAGGGTCCTCGGAGACGGCGCAGGTGACCTGGTTGACTTGCTGGTCGTACTGGTGGGCCCACATATCCGGATTGAAGGCAGCGGGGAGCGCATTGAAAGCGATGCGCTCCAGGCGATCAGCCAGCACTGGAGGGCCAAGGATAGCGATGAGCACTTCTAAGGAGAACAGGTATTCGACAACGGCACACAACTCCGTTCCTTGCGAGGGGTTCTTTCCTGCCAGGCTTTCGTCCCCTGAGAACACTCCCGTTACCTGTCCATGATAGGTATCGAGCACTTCAATAGCTGTTGCAACTGCCTGCCGATTGCTCTCATCATGAGAGAAGCGATACCACAAGCCTGGTTGTTTGATGGCCATGCTGCTGTTCACGACGTGGTTTTCGAACTGCCACTCCTGCTGCCTTTCCTGGTACTGAAAGTGCTCGAAATGCGCCTGCCAATCATAGCTCTGCTGCTGGATGCTCTGCACAAGGTCGAGGAGCCAGTCTTCACCTGTGCGCTCGTAGAGCCAGTAGATACTCACAACGAGATCGGTGCTGCGCATGCGCGCCCAAGACGCGAGCGGATGATGCGCGATCAGAACTTGAAGTCTACGCAAGAAGCGTTCCATAGCCGGGATGACACGCGGATCGGCGGTGACCTCCTGGTACTGCGTCATGGCCTTGAGTACAACGTAGACCGGCCAGGGATCATGCTCGTAGCCATACTTCACGTCATGGATTGGACCAAGCCAGCCGTCTTCATGCTGGTGGCTGAGGATATAGTTCATCCAGCGAAGCACCTTCATTTTCAGCTTCTCATCGTCGAGCAGGAAGGCCATGGGCACAAGGCCGTCCAACCAGTAGGGGCCGCGTTCCCATCCTTCGGCCGTACCCCCAATCCAACCACTTTCGGCAACATCGGGCCAGAATTCATCGAGGTGTCCTGTCAATCCTTCGGCCTGAATACGCAATTGATGCAACAGCCATCCACCCGGGCGGATACTTCCGAGTGGCAGGGGTTCGAGTGCTTTCTCAACCAGCTTGTTCTCAGTTTTCATGCCGTAGCTCCCTCTCCCGTACCGACCGACCTGCTGTCTAACGAACCACATGATGGAGATACTGGACAAGGAAACCAATGGCGATGATGGCGAGACAGAAGGCAACGGTCACCACGATTACAAGGATCACCGGCTGCCGCATGACATGGGCTTGCGGGGTATCGGGTTTGTACTCGGCGGGTGTCACTTTATCCAGGTGACGCAGGTCATGCAGCAGATCATTGATAGACTTGTAGCGCTTATCCGCATCTCGCCGGATGGCACGCATTACAACCGTTGCTAACGCGGGCGAAAGGGTGGGGTTGAATTGTAGAATCGAGGGAGGGTCTTGCGAGGCGTGCTGATTCATGATGGCAAACACATTTTCCCCTTCAAAAGGTACCCGTCCGCAAAGCATTTCAAATAGTACTGCACCAACGGCATAAATATCAGAGCTTGCTGTACCGCGGCCACCCCGCAACTGCTCTGGGGCCATGTAGTCTGGCGTTCCCACAGTGCCGGAAAGGCCTCGCCAGGTCACGCGGCGGGCCCCTTCCAACAAGGCTACGCCGAAGTCGATAATTTTGATATCGCCATTATCCAGGATCATGATGTTCTCTGGCTTAATGTCGCGATGAAAGACGCCATGTTCGTGAGCATAGGCTATTGCCTCGCAGACCTGGATGATAATGCGTATCGCCTCCTGGGGAGGAAGTGGATTGGGAGCATGTTCTTCCAGCACGGCACGCAGTGTACGCCCCTGGATGTATTCCGTGACCAGGTAATCCTCGCAGCGCTCCTCATCAATATTCAGGAGGTGCTGGATGTATGGATGGCTGAGGCGATTGCCAATCTCCGCTTCACGCTTGTAGCGCTCGAAGACAGCGATATTGCCAAATAAATCGTCATTGGGAAACTTGAGAACGACTTTCTGCGAATTATGAAGATCCAGGGCAAGGTAAACGTGGTTCATGCCTCCATGACCGAGCAAACGAATAATTTCGTAGTGGTCGATTCTCTGACCGGGCGTGTATGTTGTTGACATATCTTTATATGTATACTGATTAAACCTTGTGCCCAATTATTAAAGAGCACAGACCTGTGCCTCCTAGTATACCATACTAGAGACAGGTAATTGATACACAAACCCGGACCCGCCGAGATACATGCCGCCATCAATGTTGACGCACTGCCCACCTGCATATATCCAGGGGCTATCTACCTTTCCGGGCGGGCAGCGGAGCATGGAACTGATGGGGGTATGACCGTGTACCAGTTGTCGCCCGCCGAAGATGCTCAGAAAGCGGCTGGCGAACTCTTCGCCAATGGTCGTGTACATGAATGCTCCACGCCGCGCAAACTCTTCCAGCATTTCTTCCCAGGCTAACGCATCGCTCTGACTTAACAGCTTGTTGAATGCAGCATTCACCTCATCAACGGTGCGTCCACATTTGATATAGAAAGGAGCGTCCGCATGCATGAAGAGGTAATCATCCACCAGCGCCATCGCGGGCAGATGGGCCATCCAATCGAGGTGGCGCAGCGTCAAACTTGCAATGTCCTTGCGGTTTCCGCCGTTCTGTTTCCAGCGGGTCAGAAAATTGCTCCCCAGTCCTGTTGAGCGCCTGCCGAAACGGTAGGCCGCGAGCAACAGCATCTCATGGTTGCCCAGTAAGGACGCCACAGTGCCACCAGAGGCAGCGGCTTCGCTCTGCAAGCGCATCACCAGATCCAGCACAGCAATACCGTCAGGTCCGCGATCGACAAAATCGCCCATAAACCAGAGCGTCGCTGTGCCTGCCTTCCAGGCGTACTCAGCATCTATCAGATGCGCATCCTGCAGGAGCTTGACAAGCTTTTTCAGGTGGCCGTGAACATCGCCAATAATATAGGTAGGTCGGAGGGATGGGATCTGCATCAGTACTCTCTTTTTCTCCTGGTATATTGCAATGAGATATAGACTCACCGCCGAATTCGATGCCCCGACTGTTCAAGCACTCGTATTGCCTGTTCCAGGTCCTTTTCTTGTATGAGCAAGTGGTCAGTCTCATAGGTTGCGATAGCAAGGATGCTGATATTCGCTTCAGCAAGTGGAATTGCAAGAGAGACATGAACCCCTGTCACTGAAAAATCAAAGGGTCCATCTACTTTCGCACAGCGCCATCCGCGCTCCGCTTTTGTTTCTTGTGGCACGTTTTCCTGGAGACATACGATGGAAAGTTCATTTCGCGTTCGTGTCAGAGAGACAAAGTCGTCTCCTATCAGTGCCCAGTGAGGAATGTGTCCATTTGGGTCCAGTCGACAAATGGCATACTTCTGTGGCAAGATTGACAGCGTCAGCTTCATTATACGTTTTTCCTTGCTCCTTTGGCCCTGAGAGCGTGGAGAGCTCCAGGGCCATTGAAAAGTTCTTTGTGTACTACTGGCACGCCGCTTACGTGTTTACGAATTCTTCCTGAGCCTGAGCAGGCGGGATAATCCCATGCTTCACCTTGTGATCTTCAGGATGGAGAATAGGTATGCCTGTCACCATCTGGCGAATCCACAGGAAACCAAAGCCAATGACCAGCCATGCGATACTGAATACCAACGCGATAATCGTGTCAGTCTGTGAGCTGCCGCCTCCCGAAATCGCGAAGTAGAGGACACCGACGAGCATAAACACATTCAAAGCGGTGCCCAGGCCCGGGGCCAGGACAGTGCTGAAGATACCGCGTTTCTTGACTCCGGCAAAAGCGATGATACAGATGATGCAGGTTATACCATACAGTAGGAATGTGCCAATGTTGGAGACCAGGGTCACCTGAGTCAGGTTATCAATATTCAACACTCCATATGACCCGATGATGGCGGCGATAACGGTCAACACAATCACGCCGACATGAGGCGTGCGAAACTTGCCGTGCAAAAAGCCGAATACGACTGGCAACTCAGTATCTTTCCCCATAGCATACGTAACACGCACACCGGTATTCAAGCAGGAGAGCGCGGTTCCCACCAGTGCAATCACCACGGTTATAGCCAGGATAGTGGCGAAGGCGATACCGTTCCCGCCAAGCATCTGGTCGCCGAGAATCTTCGCCATGTCACCTATAGGCGCGCCAGAGCCAAAGGCAGCCGCGAAACCGGTGCCACCGCTGTTGTGATAGCCGGTATTGATGAAAAAGTTCGCCGCGAAGTATTCGAGGAAATAGAAGATAACGGCCTGGATAACGAGCGACAAAAGCACGGCGCGTGGGATATCACGTCCAGGGTTTTTGGATTCTGCAGCCAGCGCCGTAGCCGATTCAAAACCCACTACCAGCAGGATGGCAATAGTAGACTGGAAAAGGAGTCCACTCAGGCTATGCGGTGTGATCACACTCAGTGCGCTGGGATGCAGGTAATGCACGTTAGGATGAGTCAGGCGATAAGCAATCGCCAGGACAGAGAAGGTGACGAGGGCGACAATCTGGATGACATTGATGACGATATTGGCCATCGTGGAGCCGGTAACACCGACGTAAGCGATCATGCCAACAATACCGGCAAAGACCACGCACACGATCACTTCCTGCCAGGGCGCGCCAAAACTGGGGACAAAGGTCTGAATAATGTAGGTGATGAGTAACCCCATGAAGGCAACCATCACACCGGGATACACCCAGTAGTACAGGTGTGATGCCCAGCCAACGATAAACTTGGTCAAACGGGCAAATTTGAAGTGGCGATGCTCTTCCTTATGCAGAATAGATGCTTCCGCATAATAATAAGAACTCCCTGCTCCACCTTCGGGATACTTTTTGGCGAGCCTTGAATAGGCGGTGGCGGTGAGTAATGCGATAGCTGTTGCAACAAAGACCGCCGCCCACATGTTGATTGCCGAACTTGGGGCTGCCTGCAACTGGTAGGTGGTCCAGAGGAATGCGCCAGGCGCGATCAGCGCCATAGCATTGATGGTTACACCGGTAAGGCCTAAGGTAGGCTTCATGCCTGTGGAGGTCTCGCTCGTTGTTTGAGCTGCCATGGGAATATTTCCCCTTTCGTGTTAGACAAAATGCACAACATCAACCCCTATGGCGGCATTACCATGATCTAGCCTGCGTTGCTGACTCGCACCTATCTGTCTTGCCAACTCCTTGGCAGCTACGCGAGGGTCTAGTACTGCGTGCTCGGGCAAGACAAAAGGAGAAGGAGAGATCGAGGTGCAATCACTGCCCATCCTCTTATCTCTACGCTTGTAAGTATAGTGGCCTTCTTTTTTCGATGATACAGATAAAATATGAGAAATTGCGCCACTAAATTTGTGCTAAATATACAAATTAGCCAATATAGGCAAGATGCTTTCCTGTAGATCGATGTTGTTTTTGCCATTTCGCACAAACAGATATGATGCGCATTGTGCAAATAGCCCAAAATATATAATGTGCACTTCGGGTCTCAAAGCATTCTGCTGCCGCAGCGGTGCAGAAAGAAGCTAACAAAGTAGAACTAGAGCAGGCGTGCGGTGAAAAATTACACGCCTGCTCTAGTTCGCTATGCTGACTATTTTTTGGGTGATTGGCGGCAAACAAAGCGCAACAGCATTCTTCATAACAATATATTATAACAATATATCATGTGTTTCATAAACAGTGGGAATGATTTTGTCTGAATCGATACCAGTTTTTCATGTCAAAATAGAATGTTATAAATAACTTGAAGAAATGATTTTAATATGTTAATGTTCTCACAACGAGGCAGAGTTTCCTTGGTTAATAGTACTGATCGCCTGAGGAGGTTATTCATGGATTACCGTATTTCGCTGGTTGGCTTATTGATCGGTTTCCTGGTTGGCTTAACGGGCATGGGTGGTGGTTCACTGCTGGCACCCATCATGATACTCTTCTTCCGCATTCCCCCGGTGTGGGCAGTTGGTACTGACATTGCTTACTCTACAGTGACCAAAGCAGTTGGCTCGATCGTACATATTCGCCAGAAAAACGTCAATTTCAAGATAGCCTTCTGGTTGGCTTCCGGCAGCGTTCCAGCTACATTTTTAAGCGTTCTCCTCGTGCAATACATACGCAAACATTATGGTACTATTATTAACGGCATCATTATTCACGCCATCGGTTTCACACTAATCCTTGTGGCCATAATGCTGGTATTGAAGCCTTTTATTATGCGACGCCTGGAGCGCAGAAACCTGGAATCACGAAAACAAGAAGCCCTCAAGGGCGAAGCACCTTCTCAGAACACATGGGAAAAGCGTTATCGCCCGGTAGTTACCGCGCTCGTCGGTGCATTCGTGGGCTTTCTCGTTGGCCTGACTTCTGTAGGAAGTGGCTCGCTTATCATTGTATCCCTGGCCTTCCTTTTCCCCCGGCTCACAGCGAAAGAGCTGGTCGGCACGGACGTATTCCAGGCCTTTATGTTGCTCGCATCTGGCGCCATAGCCTATTTGAACGCTGGCACCATCAACTGGACTATTGCCGGTCTGCTGCTCATTGGTTCGCTCCCCGGAGTACTTATGGGCAGTAGGTTGAGCAAGTATATCCCTGATCGCTTCATGCGCCCGGTTCTGGCGACAGTATTAGCGGTCTCTGGGTTGAAATTGATTTAAGTTCCGCTTTCGTAGCGGATTAGTAAACGAGAGGAGCCTTCCGAGATTGGAAGGCTCCTCCCATTTGCTGGTGAAAAATTCTTGTAGGAACGCAGGTTAGCTCTTGTAAAATTCTTGTAGAGCATTAGCTGTGCCAAAGAAATTAGCACATTCTGATCCACGATACCAGAAAGATGTCGGCAGCTTGTAATGAGAGTCTTTCAGTAGGGTTCTTACCGTTCCTTGAATTTGCGTCATGATGGCTACCAGAGATGAGGCAGTGCTGTACCAAACTTCGTGCCGATTGCCGATTTGATCATTCCAGGCAATCTCTGGAGCCGTGGGATCCGTGCTGACACCTGACAGCACGGTTTGCGCTGCTTTCTGATCACTGACTTGCTGGCAAGTTTCGTCGCTCATAGGACTCCATTTCCCGTTTGCATTCTGTTGCCATTCCCGGCCGTACAAAGGAAGTTCCCAAATTGTTTTGGACAAAGCCTGCGGAATGGTTTTCCACAAGTAATTCAGTTGTTTTTCTATCCACGGAGCCGTTGTGATGGGACCTGGTTTGTTCAAGACCAGATCGAGGTCCAGAACCATGATGACAAGAAAATCTATGCGGCTGAGCAATTTCCAATCCTGAAAATATTCGAGTTTATGAGGATCTTCGGCAGCGATGTCACTGGATTTAGGAATCAAGGTAACGCCGCACAGCATCCCTTTTTGATGCAAAGCAGCCTGGAGTTCCTGCATTAACATGCCAAACTTCATACGAATGCCTGGATAATCCCATTTGACTAACTCAAAGTCAATGATCACACCTGCATATCCGCCACTAATCGCCCAGTTAACAATCTTACATACATAGGTCGTTGCTTCTGGAGTACAGGGTACCTGTTGTTGGGAGGAGGCCACATCTATGTACTGTGCCAGGTCCTGAGTAGACCACCAGGAACTATCTACTCCCACGGTTAAGAGGGTCAGCAAACCCTGATTTCTAGCCTGACTGATGAGCGCCCCTTTATCACAGTCGCTTGATCCTTCAACAAGATGTCCATCACTTGGATACAACCACGCGGCAGAATCATAGGCTATTGTCGCGTCCATCTGGCTGCGGCTATACGAATCGACTGCTCTACCGCAGGTTACATTATATACCCAGTCCATGACCGGATATTTGGGATTCAACAAACTCTTTGGCAGAGGTTGCTGCACTACCGGTGTTACTTGCGAAGGAGTTGATGGTGAAGGAGTCGATGGCACTAAAACGACGCTCGTTTGATTGCCACATGCCGCTAAAAGCAAGACCATGCTGGCAGCAAACAAGTGCAGGAAACGACAATATTTCATTTTGTCTTTTCTCCTTCGTGCCAGGCAGGAAAAAATGCGCACCAGGGTTTACTTTCTCTTGATCTACGGGGAAAACCGTTATGTGGCATGAAATAAAAGAGCATATTATGTCTCATTCTACCACTCCCAAACTATAACAGCAAAAACTCCACGGCTTACAAGTTATCATAAAAAGGGGCACCCCCCATAAAAAAGTGGGCTACCACGAGCTCCGGGTATCGTGTATACTACAATTACTCATTGCCATTTATTTCAGCGAGGAAGGCTATGGCTCATTGTATATCTATGTGTGCGTCAAACAAACGCCCGATAGTGCTTCGGTCTATATCGATCCCATCAGCAGCCAGGTAGATCAAGAGCGTTTCGTCCAGGTATTGAATCCCGCGGATGCCTGCGCTGTCGAGGCCGCGGTACGCATAAAAGAGCAACTAGGTGGAACTATCGTGGCGCTCACGCTTGGATCAGACAATGCTGAAGGTGCCCTACGAGTTGCACTGGCTATTGGAGTTGATAGTGCAGTGCGTCTGTGGAATCCCCAGGCCGCTTCATGGGGACCGTTTACAGTGGCCTCAGTTCTAGCGGAATACCTGAGAAAGGAGAGCACTACGCCTGACCTGGTAGTGTGTGGTGATAGCGCCAGTGATTGGTCATCGGGAATCGTCGGAGCTGCCATAGCAGAGAAACTCGATCTGCCGCAAATTACTGCTGTGGCGCAATTGGACATCTTAAAAGATTCCAATGCAGTGAAACTGCACGTGACGCGCAAGCTCGAACGGGGCTACCGCGAACTATTAGAAGCAGAACTGCCCTTGCTCATAACCGTTACCAGCGACCTGAACGAACCTCGTTACCCTGCGCTGCCGGCACATATAGCCGCCCTGCGAGCTAACATTTCTGTATATGATGCGCTAACATTTCTCAGCAATATTGGGCAAGAAGAGTCCGAGGAGACTACTCTCCTGGAAATGCATACCCCTCGACCACGAGCCAGACGCATAGCCGCACCTGATAGTCGCCACAGTGCATTTGAGCGCATTGGGGAAATTATCACAGGCGGAGCCACAGGTCGCCAGGCACGGCTGGTGGAGGGATCACCTGAGCAACTGGCCCAGGCGCTGGTTCAGTTTTTGCAGGATAAAGGTTTTTAGCGCCGGCGTTTACGTAGAATGCCTGCCAGGCCCAGCATGAGCATTGAGATGCTGTAGCCTATTATCAGTAGCCATAGCCAGGAAGCGTCGACATTGGTAGTGGAATGGAGCGAATCGCTTTCGACATTGGCTGCCATGAGTTGCGCGCCTACATTGCCCTGGGCAGGACCAGGCGATGGAGTAGTGCCTGGTGTTGGCGTTGTGCCAGGGGTAGGCGTTGGCGTTACACCCACGGTCGGCGTTGGCGGCTGGGTCGGCTTTGGAGTGGGCGTCGGAGTATTGCCCACTGGCCTTGTCGGCGTGACCACGGGGGTAAAATTGACCGGGGTGGATACTCCTCCTCCTCCAATGTTCTGCGTTGGCGTCGGAGTCAGGCCTGGCTGCGACGTGCCGGGTGGGGGAGTGCCGCCCTGCTTGCCAAACGGACCGGTAGCAAGCACAACGGGCAGTTTCACCACGCGACCTGTAGCACCATCACGCACTACGACGAGGTGATGACCAGGAGCCCAGGTCGCGTCGTTTACTGTGACTGCGAATGCTCCCTGTTTGTCGGCCTGCACAGTGTTGGTCTGGCTATTCAGGACAAGCATGGGCTCATTTTTTTCATCAGTAAAGGTGACGGCGCCCTGGGGGCTGAAGCCCTTGCCTTGCAGCTGGATGGATTGCCCGGGCACGAGAGGACCCGTATCCAGCAGGATGAGTGTCAGGCCGGAGGGAGTGGTAATCACCGTTGGCTTACCCGTTCCACCTTGATTGCTGCCTGGGCTTGAGCTTGAGCCATCTAGCAGTCCTCCTTGCCCGATTTGGAGGCCAGGAGTAATCTG
>WNGG01008939.1_pt1 | contig 10979 bp, 10 predicted proteins | sample 5400661 | NCBI WGS metagenome assembly WNGG01 (sample SAMN13153372, study PRJNA577476) | soil metagenome | isolation source: 100 cm soil or saprolite under Garry oak tree replicate 1 | place: USA:California | collected 2016-06-15 | reverse complement strand
GTGACACCCGCAGTCGACAGTCGCCAGCGGGACGGGGATGGAACACGTCGGGGCAGGTCCACGAGAGAAGCCGAAATGGGACGCGTGCGATGCGCAGCCCTTCAGAAGCTGGGTGCAAGAGCCCGGCGTCGGCCTTTTCCCCTTCCGCAGTTCCCCCTCACATTCAGGAGAACTTTATGACCGCCAAGAAGCAGAACCCCAAGGCCGCCAACGGCAATGGCAGCGGCAAGCCGATTATCCGCATCGCCGTGCTGAAGAACCCCGCGACCGGCCGCGAAGTGCTCGAGCGCGTCACGGCCGACGGCCGCCTGAGCGCGCGCGCCGCCACGAAGCTCGGCACGAAGTCCGTGAAGGCGTGGCGCGAGGTCGAGGCAGCCAGTTGGCGCGAGGCGACGAAGAAGATCAAGGCTGGCGCAGGCAAGAAGGTCAGCGGGTAGCGCAGTAGATTCCACACAACCGAAGGAGGCGTCACAAGAAGCGATTCGAGCGCGCCACGCAGCTGTGGGCGGTGTTCGCAATGGCCGCGCGCAACCGCCAGGTGCTGTCGTACGAGATCGCCGTTGCTTTCCGGTGAGTACTAGTTGTCTTTCTTCTTGTTCGGCGGCTTTTTGTGGGTCACCGTGCCTGATCCAAGGTCGAAGCTGATGTATTCAGAATTAGGGCCTAGGATCCGCATCTTTGGGCCTTCGTTTCTCCTGGGAAGCCATTCATCAAGTTTGCTCTGTACATCTCTGATAAATTCGCTTCGCTTTTCCGGGGCACCTTGTGTCGCGGTAAACAGTTCTTGGAGAAAGCGCTCGCCGTGGATTTCGTAGGCTGCCATCATTATGTACGGACCAACCACTCGATCTTCCTCGTGCTCCGTTGCGAGGGCGAATGCATTTCGCCACGCTACAAGATCCCAGTCCTGGCACACGGCCGCCATTAGATAGTACACGAACGCGGTCCGTCGCTCCTTGGCGGCCAATTGTCCGGCTCCTTTGTTGAACCACGCGAGCCCGCACAGAGTGTCGAGCCGCAGCGCATCGTCTAGGGTGGCAGGGTTGTCGGCCAAAGCGAGTGCAGCACGCGTTTGTCTAGTTTGATTCTGGACGCCGAGTTTAAGAATTTGTGTGAGAGCCCAGTGCTTGAGTCTCCATTGTGGGGATAGCTCCTTGGTTCGGTCGAAGTATGCCTCGAACTGGAGCTTCGCTCTCTCATATTGCCCCGCAAACATCAAGGCGTCGGCCAAGAGTGCCCATGTCTCAATACCGGCTCCACGATCCACGCTAAGCTGATAAGACACCACGGCACATTTGAACCGATGTAAGACGAAGAACAGGCCGCCAATTTCCGAGCAGAAGTAGTCGCGATTCCAGTAATCGGGATCCATCCGAGCAGCCATCAAATAGTCCTGCAGGGCTTCGCGCCTGCGCCCTCGTCGATGATTTCCTCGGTTATAGTAAGCCATCGCGATCTGTCTGTCGTCGCTACTTGCCTTGGCAAGTTCTATCCGTCGATCGAGGTATCTCTCATAGATCACCATCTCCGCAGCAGACATTCCTTGGCTTGTAAGGGCCGGGGAACGTAAGGCCTCAGCGGCCCATGTGTTTCCATATCTTGTCGCGAGGCGATCAGAGAGTTCGAGCGCGTCTGTCAGCCGATGTCCAGTCGCCAGGTATCTCACAAGTGGACTGAATACCTCAAAGCGTTCGATCATGATTGACGAGTCGACGACCGCGAGCGCAATCTTGCCAGCCAGTGAATATTGACCGGCCCGTCCGAGCGCGAGAGCGAGTAATAGGAGTGTATCCGCTGCTAACCCGCGATGATTCTTTACGTCGGCGGGGATGCCCATTGATCGGCTGAATTCTTTCCCGAGTTGAACGGTGACCTTGCGAGCGCGCAATGCAATTGTCGCAAGCGCACTGTTTAGGTCGTCAGTGAGTTCGACGGTGCCACGCAAGCGCACCAAGGCAGACTGCAACTCACTCACTAGCTGGGCTTGAACGTCGTCAGGCTCTCGATCCACAAAGACGGGAATGGGAGTTCGTACAGCACCACCGCGCAGAGTGCGCCTAAGAACAACATCGCGCACGAGAAGGTCTGGAGTCTGGGTCGTCCATCGATTCGCATCGTCGAATGTCACCGACACGGTACCGTCCTCTTCCCCCTCGGGAGGATTGATTTCTTGGAACCACCGAGCGTAGAGAGTGGCTGAGGGGGCGTGGTATGAGACGATAAGAACCGGGAGATCGAGCGCGTGATAGTACCGTGCGTTGTCCCGAGTTATTCTCACTGACCTAGCTTGCTCGTCCGTTCCGTCCGTTGCCTTTAGCTGGACGTAGAATCTCAGGCCCGTTGAGGTCCCAGCTTCATCGAAGATCTCGACTTCCTCATCAACGCCGTAGTCAGGCTGCTGGACTCGAGGTACCCACTGGCCGGGCAGCGCCGCCTCGAAGGCGCGACGAGACTCATCGGAGACTTGGTGAGATCTGGGACGGTTGGGCATTTGGTGTGCTCCTGCGTGCTATTTTGCTATCCATTGGACGAAATGTAAGAGGCAGCTTGACTCGGGGACACGAGGGGCATCCCGCCGACTCCAATGAAGCGAATCGTCTTCTACTCCTGGCAATCAGATTTGGAAGCTGGGGTGACTAGGACGTTCATCGAAGACGCCCTCAAAGACGCGGTTCAGCGATTGGCGACAGATGCCACGATTGCTGTGCAGCCGGTCCTCGACCGCGACACTGCCGGTGTTCCCGGCACACCGGCAATTGTGGACAGTATCCTATCGAAGATCGCCGCGGCTGATGTGTTCGTCGCAGATGTGTCTATCATCAACGGGGGAGGTCAGCAGCGGCCTATCCCGAATCCCAATGTGCTCGTTGAACTGGGCTTCGCGGCTGCGCGTGTAGGTTGGGATCGCATCCTGCTAGTCCAAAACACGTCGTTCGGTGGCCCGGAGATCCTCCCCTTTGACCTGAGGCACCGTCGCGTCTTGCCTTTTCACCTCCAAGCAAACGCGCCTAACCGCGACGATATGCGCCTTGTTCTCAGAGACCAGATCGAAGGAGCATTACGCGAAACCCTTGGCAACATGTTCGGACCTTATACACAGCGGCGACCCAATGAACCGATGTGGTGGGGCTACTGGCAAACCCCGAACGAATACGACAGCGAGACTTGGGGTGGGAGCCTGTTTATCCACGAAGTAGGTGCTACGGGCTTTCTTTTTCAGTTGTCAGTCTTCAGTGGTTCTCACACGGGCCTTATTTCCGGAATCGCGCGCTTCGTCAGTCAAGACGGGGCATACGCCACCATTGCCATTCCTGGTGAGGCCAACAAGCAGTGTGAACTCTCGTTTAGAAGGACCCTTAAGGACCGAAGAGAGATTCTCGTTGAGGAAAGCAGCGACTGCCGCACCTTCCACGGCGCGGGAGTTGCCTTTGATGGGCAGCGTTTCGTACACATCCGTGAGAGACTATTTGAGATGGGGGCTTTCGACGAACTCGATTGTGAAAGGCTTTACGGCATCACGGGCCAATTCTACAGGCCCCTCATGCAGCGCTTTCATTTGGCAGGGGAAGCAGAGAATAAGGATCAGTTCCCGGCGCGGGTTATCAGCGGGGGAGTCCGCGGCAGCTTCACAAGTGCGGAGGCAATTGTAATGCGCGGTTCGGAGGGCCAGCTCTGGGCCGCGTATATCGATGAAGAGGTGGTTCGTTACTTCACAACGGAGCCGAAGTACAAAACGACTCTACCAGCCACCATGGAACATTGGCGTGAACGGTTCAAGGAGAAAAAGGTGATTCTTGATTCTCAAGTGAAAACGATTCCTATTCTTCACCCGGGTCTTGTTGGTCCCTAGTCATCTTCTTACTCCTGTTTCTGCGCCCGCTAGTCGGCGTGGTTGTGGGCCGGTGACTCTGCTGACGTTCGCCATATCGCATCATCGTAGGACGTAATTAGGTCATCACACCAGTCGGCGCCGTTAGCGCGTCGCAGGACCGGGCGCCCGCCCGCTTTCACCACCAGCTCCGAGCCGGGAATTGACAAAGTGGTGCGTGTGGGACACATTCCCACTTGTGTAGTAACATTTACGACACCTCTGGAGACTTCACGTATGGCCGACTCTGAATCCCCCCTCAGGCGCAGGAGTGAGGTATGGCCGAAGAACACCTCGACCACGGTACTTGTGGGGAACCCGAAGTATGCGAATGCGATCCGAGAATCCCTCCAACGTGCGACCCCGACGCTACGCGAAGTAGCCGACGAGCTTGGGGTCAACTATCGCACGCTCCAGTCGTATGCCGCGATGGAGCGCGTCCCGCCTCCCGCGTTCGGCGAGCACCTTGTGAAATACTTAGGCTACCGCATTCACAATCTTACGGTGTTGCAGGGTTTTCTGGCGAAGTTGCTCGAAGCCGAAGCCAAAAGGGAGCGCGAGGTTCGGGAGGTTCAGGAGAAACGGGAGCGGGAGATTGAGAAGCGGTGGGGGAAGACGCCATGAAGGCCGACTACAAGGCAGGCTACCTCTACGTCTTAGTGCACCCGTCCGATCCTGACCTGTACAAGATCGGCGTAACTGTCCTTCGCCCAGAGAAACGGCTGGCCCAGCACAACAGCCAGCTCGACAAACACGCTGGGGGGATCGTCAAAGAGACGGGTCAGAAATGGGAACTCAAGACCTACATCGCCGTCCCTGATCCGTATCGGGCCGAACGGGCTTTTTGGGGTGCAACGCCTTTCCCGGATTTTCCGTTTCGAAGAGGCATCGAAGTCGAAAGAATGGAATGGGCCCTGGTGCAGAAGGGCTTGGACGCCGCCGCGCGCGCGGGGGTCCGGCCGCCCCAGCCGCCTCCCAGGGTCGCGAAGAGCCGGACCTGGGTGAACGCTCAACTCGAAGGGACCGGGATCACCCTGACCGCCCGACGTTATCCTGGGCCCGGGTGGGTCGCGGAGTACCAGTGTGCGAAGGGGCACGTTTTCACGGAGTACACAAAAGAAGTCGTTGCTCGCAAGTCGTGCCCTTGTTGTGTGGATTGGGATTGGGCGGAAGGTTATTGGGGCAAGGGCTTGCGAGCGAGTCTCCGGTAGGTCGCCGTCTGAAAAGACCCTAACGCTGTGCTGTTGCGCCGCACTCGTATTACCTGGTAATAGATGCGTGTCCGATGTCGGATCTGAACTCGGATAATTCAGGGTGGTGGAGCGGGCCAAGTCGGATATTTCCGCGCCGGATCCGCGTAGACAAGCCACTACGAAATTACCGATTGAGTTGAATGGGGTTCAGGGGGTCGCGGGTTCAAATCCCGCCGTCCCGATTAGTTACACAACCGGGGTGCTGTTTGGGGTGCCGTTTCCACCTAAGCGCCCTGCACTCGTTCTCGAACCTTGCGCTCTTCGTTCATCACGGCGAGGAGCGTCTCGTCATCTGGCTGCTGGTAGGAGGTAAGGAGCGTCTCCGTATCCCTCCAGCCTCCGGCTGCAGCGACATCCTTGAGCGGGAGATATTTGCGCTCGGTCGCCCATTTGCGGCGATACGGATGCCACAGCCCTCCCTCCAACTTGGGCAGTTCAGCCTTCTCCTGCGCAAGATCGTCATGCATAAGACGGTCATATTCCTTGTCGGACCGACGGATCTTCGCGAGCTTTGCTTGGAGCCTTGCGAATGCCGTTTCAAGTCTCTTGGGGGAGATCGGCCGCGATTTTGCGCGGGCGATAAACGTAGCTACGGGATCGACGTCGATTCCAAACGCCTTTCGCCCCATCAGGATAGACTCTACAAGGAGACTGCCGCTTCCACAAAACGGATCTAGTATCAGCTGTCCCGGTTTTGCGTAACGGTCAATCAGGCAACGGACAGCAGGTGGGTGGAATTTGGCGGGGAATCGAAAAAGATAATGCGTGAACTTGGCATCGCCGCGGTATCGCGCGAATCGCAGGTCACCCATTTAGGATCGCAGGTCACCCATTTAGGAAGGAAAGCTGAGCCGAATAGGTGGTTATATCGAGACGTGCTAGGTACTAACCTTGGTGCCGAAGACGCAACCTGCGTCTCAGTTGGGATGAAGTCTAGGCATTTTTGCGGCACCGAGGGGTGAAAACGCGACACCCGTGCCCTACTTGAAACAGCCTAACCGGACAACCTTTATAAACCTGGGTAGCCCTATACAACCCACTTGGCGAAGGTTGTCGGCTGAGAGGACCAATGCACGTCCGGATGTTGGTCGCGCAGCCGTTAGGCGGTTGTCAGTGCATCCGGTGCCACTACGATGGCCTGGCAGCCCTTCATGGATCCCATGAGAAGCTCATGCGACTCCCGGTCGTGTTCGTTGAAGCTGTACCCTATGCACACCACTTGGGACGACGAACCGAGCAGCTTTCGAGCCCTTTCATAGACTCTCTTGACGAACTCTCCACTCAAACCTGCAGCCTTGCTCGGCACTGGTGCGATGATTCGCTCTTCGACATGCCGGTATGCGAGACCAGCCGCATGCGTAAACGGGAGGAACAGCGACCCCAATCGTTCAGGATCAAAGACAAACAGCGGTTCGTCACGGAGGCGGAGAAGGTCGAAACTCTCTGGCCGCGACTCAATCGAGATCTCTATCGGATAGACACAGCACGTCCCATGAAGATGAAGAACAACCTGGCGGGAGACCTCCGGCAATATTGGTGGCTTTACCAGGTGCGCAACGATCTCCGCTTGAACTGGAACGCCAAAGCCATCTTCAGGACGCCACTTGCCGCGCTTAAAGAGTAATAACTCTACAAATGAATCGTAGTTGAAGGTCAGGATTTGGTTAGTTTCGAAATCGTTGAGAAACTGGGAATACAGATTTCGCTCCAGGGCTCCGCCAGGGGCCAGGTGAGGCACTAAGTAGTAGTCCGCTTCCATCACGAGATCGACTAGACGAGATATCGGACCCGAATCCTTGGCCTCGATTGCCTTCTGGAATCGCTCCTCGATCGAATCAATGCTGTCGTTTTCAGAGATGCCAAAGCACGCCCTTCCGAGGTCCTTAATCAGGGGGTAACGAACCGTGGCCAAAGCGCCGACTTCTCTGCTCGCGTCAACATTGAAGCCTGCTCCGAGAAGGATCGGAATGGTCACGTTAGCCTTGACACGGTGAGCGCCGCTAAAGGCGTGCTGGACTGAGACCGCAAGCGTGAGTCACACTACCCGGAAGCGCGCAGGCACGTTATAGAGCCATGCGCTGGCATGCTTGCGCATTATGTCTTCTCGTTTTGACCGGTAGCCAGTCAATCCCTTCGACAGTGCGCCGACTCCGACAATCGAACTTGTCCACGGCTCAACCACGGCACCGGCGACTGCCAGGACGGCAACCAGCACCTCCTTCGACAAGAGTGAGCTCGTCGCCGTTCGGCGTAGTGCCTTGGCGAGCTCCCGCATGTCGTCAGAAAGCTTCTGGTGGAAGAGCCGTTCGACTTCCTTGCGATCAGACTCACCACGAGCCTTAGCTAACTCGGAAGCCGCCTGATCAACCTCCGTGAGATAGTTATGTCGAAGCTGGCGCAAGAATGAGTCTTCCCGACTTCGGAGCTCATTGAGCTGTTGGAGCGAAGTGTCTGTAAGGTCGAAGGACCCGATCGGGAGCGTCACTAGGCTCTCGTGATCCGGTGACGCACTGCCATAGGAGCCGTTAGCGAACGCAGTTATGTACCGCCCGAGGGCAGAATACGAGTCACTTTCATCGGTCACCAGCCGCTTCGTTGCGCCCGCACACGTTTCGGCGAGAATAGACATCATTGTCAAGCCGAACCACTTGTTGAGGACGTAGTCCTGGAAGTCCATGACGGAATAGGGCTTTGCCATGTTGGAGTTCTTAAGGAGCTCCCATGTCTCGGGCAAGAACTTCTGTGCATATACTGAGTAGCCCAACTCTGGATTACTCGGCTCGAATGCAAACCATTTCGGCAGGTCTGACTGTGCCAACTCCGATATCCGATCATGGGCGCTCTGCTTCTCGTCCTCAGAGGGATGTCGCTGAACAGCGACTAGATCAAGCGCACGTCTCACCTCCGATGACGATGCGAGGAAAGGGAAATCGGGTGTTGGTGTGATGATTTCTACGCTATCCCAAAGCAACAGGGCGGACTTAAGAACTGATTCATCGCGAATTGTGGAATGGGGGTAATAAAGCGCTGAGTACACAGGTGCCACGGCCTTTGGTTGAGACGCCGTCTAGTCAAATAATAAACCATGGGCCGTTGCCAGCACCGGGCGAGACGTTCTCACCTAATTGTGCGGCGCGTTACATCCTGCTACGACGTTGAACAGCCAGTTACATCTGTAGGAGTCGAGCGTCTCCGGTCCTTAATGATGTCGCACGTTCGCCCCTCCGTGCCGCATTTTCGCCCTAACGCGCGCCAGAGCCTTCCCTCCAAGATCTAGTGGTTACCTATCCCGGACTTCTGACAGGACAGGTAACGCCGGCACGGCTTGATGGTCTCTTGATTCTCTGAAGCGATCATCGCCCCGAAGCTCTGCGCACAGCGCAGGGCCTAGGAATGCTCGAAGGAAACACGGACGACGTGCGACAGTAAGGAGAAGAAAGCATGTCTAAAAAGACCGGGGCCGCAGCTCAACAGTCTACTCTTGTCCCCCCCTCCCAGACCGTCCTCGCTTGCGCCCCTCCGAGCACAAAGAGCGGGGTTGCGTTCGAGCTCCTACTGAGGCGCCCGCTCCTATTCCCCGCATGGGTGACTCCTGATGACCTTACCCCAAGACCCCAAGCTGACCGGCTTGCTCTCCTCAGAGGAGTGGTGAGACCCGGAGGAGTAGTGAAGCAGGGAGGAATATTGAAGCAGGCCGCACCGGGGCCACTGAAGATAGGATGCACTCCGCTCACCGTTCCAACCGACCCCGAAAGCTCCACCGACTGCATCTCCCCCGGAGATGACACGCCGACATCGAGTGTCACCGCGTATGTGGCGATCGATGCGACTTTTCTTCAGACCTGGAACCTTGTGAACGTGACGATCGGGGATCTCGCCACAACTATGTCACTGGCTCCTGGAGAGCAACTGACGATCGAATTCCAGAGCTCTCAACGCAAGACGCTCGAAGAATCGACCCTCGACTCAAATGAGTCCTTGCGCTCGACAGAGAGCACTACCTCGGACAAAGAGGCCATCAACATAGCGCGTTCGTCTTCAGCGACTCAAGGTTGGCACGTCGACAGCACGGCTACGGTATCGGTCGGCTTCGCTTCGTTGAGTGTGACGGGCGGTGCCTACGGCAGCGTGACAACTGCCAACCAACAAGCCATCAACCAGATCCACGACACGACGCTGCACTCGGCGCAGAGCGTCAAGGCCTTGCACAAGATCGAGGTGCGAGGTGTCAGCGAGGGGATCGTCCAGAACCGTCTGACCCGGGTTATCACGAATCCATACTACGACCAAACGTTGGTCATCAATGTCTTTCACCTACTGAAACACTTTTCAGTAGAGACCAAGTTGGCCGAACTTCGGGCTGCTATTGTCTTCCAGATCGATGGGCTCCAGTTTGACAAGTGCTTTGTGCTTCGCTTCGGTGATTTCCTGCGGGAGAATCTCCTCGACTCGTCACTTCTCGATCAGCTGCCGACCGCCATTCTAGGGGCGCAGCCACCACTTCAGCCGACGTACCTCTCGGCGGCGATCGACACTGCGCAGCGGGCATTGGCCTACCTCTATAACTACGACGGCCGAGCGCCGGATCTATTCTCCTTTCCCCCGAAGTACAGCAAAGATCCTGGCCTGACCGTCGATCAGAATGACCCCGCCACTTCTTTCAAGCAGAACTTGATGGGTGTGGACGCTGCAGGTAACCCCAAAGCCGTAGGGGCGGACAACAGCGACTTTGGGCACAGCGGATGGGGGGCCGCGGAGGCCAATAAGTGCACCTACCTGCACGCAATACTGGGCTTCTTTTACGCTGTGATCCAAAAGAAAATGCAAAACGTACCCATCCTGCAAGTCTCAGACAACGCAGTTCGGATCGCGAGCGCACTGGCGACGAGCGCTGAGGACGCGTGGAAAAAGCTCTTCACCGACCCCAAGGAGAGCGATACGCTCAACAACCTCGTGAACGAAGTGAATCTCACAGAAGTAATCAGGCGCGTGCCGGGCTTCCTCGCCATGGTAAACGGCATGCTCAAGCCACTGCTTGACCCTGCAAATCTCGAGCAAGACGGGCTGATCGCCTATGCGCAAGCCAACTATGTCCTCCAGCGGCTGCTGACGCACCTTGAATGCAACCGGCACTACTACGTTCAGCGCTTTCTACGCTACATCGCGGACGTAACCCGCCGACAGGCGATCATCGATTTCGCAGTCGACGCCGTAACCAGGCTGAACAAGATCAAGCCGCTGAAGATCATTTCGATTGGCGATCTTGACTTCGACCGCACGTTCATAGACAAGCGAGAAATCGTTGTTCCCGCGATCACGCCGCTCGATAATAAGACCTTCTCGAAATTGGTTTCCAGCCTGCTCAGTCAGGCCGAGGAGATGACTGAACCGGACCCAGCTGTTGCTGCAGACCTTGAGGTCCCGTGCGATGGAGTTCATCTCGAAGTCACGCAAGGGTCCTGTCCGCCCCTCGCCAAGGTTCCGCCGCCTTCGCGTCTTCAGGGAACTGTAACAGTCGACAAGTTCGACCTCTCGCTCGGGGGAAAGGGATCATGACCGCCCCTACGGCGCCGCAGGCGGGGGCCGCATCGACCCAGTTCGACGTCACCTTCTTCCCGCTTACGGGGGGACAGCATGACAGCACTGCAAATGATATCGGTGCTAAGCTCCTAGGGGCGGGCAGCGAGAATTGGGCCATCGCTTGGATACTAACGACCAGTGAAGGCATCATGCTCATCTTGCAGCGGCCAACGCCGGCTCCGCCGACACCAAGGGGGTCTGTCGGTGGCTACAGCAGTTCCGGCGGCTAGGAGGCCGGTTTTGCCCTCAGCACCGGTAAACCCGCGCCGTCCGAATAG
>WNGG01008936.1_pt1 | contig 10982 bp, 11 predicted proteins | sample 5400661 | NCBI WGS metagenome assembly WNGG01 (sample SAMN13153372, study PRJNA577476) | soil metagenome | isolation source: 100 cm soil or saprolite under Garry oak tree replicate 1 | place: USA:California | collected 2016-06-15 | reverse complement strand
CCTCAAGACGAGGCATCTTATGGCCGTCGTAGTCGACGACGTTGATAGAGCGGGGGTGTACGCACGAAGTCCGCAAGGGCGACGTGTTCAGCCCGCCGCCACTAACCGCCATAGCCACACTAGCACCCGTCGGTGGTGCATTGGCGGCTTAGCCGTCAAACAGGTTGCATATGATCGGTCCCGTGATTTTCCCGCGCGATCATCCAAAGAGCGCAAGCGCTCGAACCCAGGAGGCCCCTACCTCGGATGCCCGATTGTTAGACGGTCGGTGGAACGAACACACATACATCATCCCTGTCTAGAATAAACGTTCTAAAATATGGCGACCAACCATCTGGGTGGGTGAAAACTCTTCTTCAACGACAATCAATCACTATTTAGGGAGGTTTCCATGAGCCGAAAGAAGGACACGCAAAAGTCCGCCAAGAGCACCACCGCGAGCAACAAGAAGTTCACGGGATTCACGGACGAGGAACGAGCCGCGATGAAGGAGCGCGTCCAAGAGCTGAAGACGTCCGCGAGCCGCGGCGCCCGCGCAGACAAGGCGGACGGGGAAAGCGCCGTGCTCGCGAAGATCGCCGAGATGCCGGAACCGGATCGCGCCATGGGCAAGCGGCTCCACTCGATCATCAAAGCCAGCGCGCCCACCCTCTCGCCGAGACTCTGGTACGGGATGCCCGCGTATGCCAGGGACGGCGAGGTCGTCTGCCACTTCCAACCCGCACAGAAGTTCAAGACGAGGTACGCGACGTTCGGCTTCAGCGACGCGGCGAACCTCGACGAAGGGGCCATGTGGCCGGTCGCCTTCGCGCTGAAGGAGTTGACCCCCACCGAAGAGGCGAGGATCAGCGCGCTCGTGAAGAAAGCGGTGAGCTGAGGTCGTTCCTGAAACTCGAGGCGCTGGCCGATTGTAGCGCCTATTGAGAGCGGGACCTAACTAGCCAGAAACGAGGATGGCTTGAGCTGCCCAGCCCAAAACCCTTCGATGCCGCGTGTGGCAAATGGCCATCCCGTCAAACATGGACCCGTATGATGGGTCTCGTGATTTCCCGCGCGTGCGATCGGCACAGCCGACCCTCTCGATGGATTTTTCTGTCGGACCGTTTTCTCGGGTCCATGTCCGATCTCTGGATCGGCGATGTTGGCATTCGTGTCACGAACCTTGAGAAGTCGATTGAGTTCTACACCCAGGTGTTTGACCTCGATGAGATCGACCGCGGTGGGGATGACGAAGGCAAGTATGTCCTGTTTCGGGACCGGCGCTCCGGCCAGCGCGTGGAGCTGAACTGGTACGCCGAGCGGAGTCCGTTCTGGACCCCGTACGTTCCGGGGGAAGCGCTGGACCACTTCGAGGTCCGCGTGAAAAGCGTACCGGAGACGCTCGAGCGACTCAAGACCCTAGGCGTCTCGCCCGCGACGAAAAAGCTCTGGGTCAACCGCCAGACCGTCGTGAAACTGAAAGACGATCCGAAGCTTGCGAAGCTCATGCAGGAGGACGTGTGGACGTCGCGGAACGGCCATCAGATCGCCTACATTCAAGATCCGGATGGCATCTTCTTCTGCCTCTACGACCATCCCGAAGAACCCTGGGAGGGTCCAATCCCGGATCACTACTAACCGCTGGTCGATGTTCGAAGCCGAATCCAGCCCCCCTGATTCCATGAATTCATCCGAATTCGCCAGCGCCGGCGGAAGGTTACTTCGGAACAGTAGCGCTCGCGATGCGCGTCTCCGCTGGATCTCGGGGCGCAGAAGATACGAACGCGCGGCCGAGGAACGCGAGTCCGAGAAGGGAGATCCAGGCGCTTGCCCAGATTCCCGCGCCGAAGGTGGACACACTCGCGACCGCGGCCGCCGCGCGGCCATCATCGGCGGGACGCGCGCGACGTTCAAAAAGATGAGCCGACACGATTCACCTAACACCGCTGATTTGCCAGGGTCACCGGAACGTTTACGTCGGCGGGAGGGTTCGACAGAGTGTGCGCATTCCTCTGGTCGTCGATTCGAACGAGCCCGAGGACATTCCTGAGAGACTCCGGGAACTCGGCGTGGAGATCGAGGTGCGAAAGATCGCGCCAGGAGATTATGTCCTAGGACCCGTCGGGATCGAGCGCAAGACCCTCACCGATTTCTTCAACTCGATGGTCCGGAAACGTCTGTTCGAGCAGGTCCAGCGGCTCCGCGATGCCTACCCGCAGCCGCTCGTGATCCTCGAAGGCGACCTGGCGGAGATCTCGACATACAAGAGCCCGCAGGCGATCTTGGGCGCCCTCCTCGTCCTCGAGACCACGGAGCGGGTCCCCGTGCTCACGACCGCGGACAAGGGACAGACCGCGCTCCTGCTGAGCATCCTCTGGAAACGCCAGGAGAAGGGAACGGCCGAATACGGCCTACGGCACAAGCCGAAAGCGATGTCCCTCGAGCAGCGGCAGCGGTTCGTGGTCGAAGGCCTTCCGAGCATCGGCGAAACGCTCGCGCGCAGCCTGCTCGAGCGGTTCGGATCCGTCCGTGCCGTGTTCACGGCGTCGGAAGAGGACCTGAAGAAGGTGCCGAAGATCGGGGACATCAAGGCCGCGGAAATCGTGCGGCTCTCGAGCGCTCCCTACGAGGGAGACCAGAAACACCTCGAGGACGAAAGGTCTGACGTCGACGGTTGACCATGGACTTTCGCGCTCCGCAGTCACAATCCGCGCACACGGCGCGGAGCGAAAACCGGCCAGGACTACGAGCTGTCAGGGACGAGGCCGAGCTGTCGAAGCACGAGGAGTCGGTCCCAATACCCGCGAAGGTCCTCGATCTTCCCATCCCGTGCGATGCCGATGAACGTGGCGGGAACTCTCAATGTCTTGTTGGTTGGCGGTACCGTTTCGGCTCCGTCGAATGCGCCGGTGTGCGTTCCTGTGTAGATCACTTGGAGGACGAATGCGGCGTCTTGGGCGAAAATCCGCTCCTTCGTCCACTGCGAGTCGGGAAACCCGGCGAAGTATGCGGCCGCCCAAGCCCTCCCACCACGACGACCCATCCGGAGGTCCGGGCTGTCCGGCCCAATTCCCAGGAAACCGTCCGATGTCAGCGCCTCGAGGCGGTCGAGATCGTGAGCGTTGAACGCGTCGAACAAAGCTTGGGCGATTTGAGCGCTGGCCTGACTGTGCATAAGGTGTACCGTCACCCGTGACCTAATCGAAGGGACCAAAGGGAAAAGACTCGTCCGCTCCTCCGTTCAGACTCTGGGACGAAGCTGCGTGGGCGGATTCATCATAGATTGCGGAGCGTATAGTCGTATCGGTGCTAAGGATTGGGTTGATACTCAACCGGAAATCGTCAAGTACGGAAAGCGCGGAACTCGGTTCGTGTCGATGGACACCGCATCGCCGCGCGGTATCATCGACCGTTCCATCTAGCTCAAGTGACGATCCACGATCGATGGGCCGCTCGTCCGACGCTCCGCGCGCCCAGCCGATTTTTCGGGGCGCCGACTTCCGGCTCGTCGCGCCGAAGGACGCCAGACGAGGGGGGCGCTTTTTCAACGTGCTGGTTCTCGGTCCATCTTCTCCTTTGTCAATGCCGGAAGCCCGGGCGATAAACTTATGACGGCTTCCCCCTTTTTTGAACACGCGATGCACTCCACGGAGTGGGGTCGGAAGACTCACCATGAACCGGCTCCGAAAACCGGATTGCGCGCCCAACTCGCCCGCGGGTTCCACTTGACCCTCGGGAGCCTTCGGGTCCTTGCGACCGAGCCGCGGCTGATGGCGCTGCCATTCTTGGCCCTCGTCTTCACGGGCTTCGTCTGGCTGATCGTCGTGCTCAGTGTCCTCGCGCTCGGTCTCCCGCCGGCGTCGCCGTCGAGCGGCTTCCTGTACCAGGAGATGTTCGTCGCTTATCTCGTGACGTATTTCCTCTCCGAATACTTCATGGCGGCCATCATCGGCGCCGCCGCCATCCGACTCCAGGGTCAGAGGCCGTACGTGCTGGACGGAATCGGGGCGGCGAACGCGAGCTTCTTCCAGATCCTCGTGTGGTCGTTCCTCGCCGCAACGGTCGGCGCGTTGCTCCGGTTCACCTCGATTCGTTCCGAAGCCGGCGGCCGATTCGTGTCGCGGGTCCTCGGGTACGGATGGCCCATCGCGACCCTGTTCGTGCTCCCGACGATGGTGCTCGAGGGCGTCGGGCCCGTGAAAGCGTTCCGTCGCAGCCGCGCTCTCCTGCGGGAGCGCTGGGGCGCCCATCAGAGTGGAGTCTTGGGGACCGGTCTTGTGTTCCTGCTCCTGTTTTCGGTCGGCCTCATCCCGTTCGTGTGGGGAATCGTCGGAGAGCCCGGCAGCCTGACGTGGCCGGTGACTGCGGTCCTGTACTGGCTCGTCCTGAGCGCCCTCTGGTCTGTCGTCCACGGGATCCTCGTCACGACCCTCTATCACTATGCAACCGATAGCGAGGCCTCGTTCGGCTTCAACTGGCAGGCCTTGAATCACCCGTGGATCCGGTAGGCGAGAGTTCCCGGAACACTCGCGCGATGTCCTGCGACGGCGCGTCCGTCTTCACGCCCCGCGGATGGAAGTGGGTCCGCGTCGCGCGGTAGCCAATCTCCCGCAGGCCCTCGATGAATCGGTCGAGCCTTGGCGGCGAGTGCCGTTCAGCCGCCGCGAGTTCGTCCGTCGTGACGAAGAAAGGCGGCATCTCGCATTCCGATTTGAGGAGCGAAAGCAGTCTCGCGGATGCAACGGAACTCCAAGCGGAAGGCTGAAGGTGGCGCACGACCGCCGGGTCTCCGAGCGGACCGAGCCACAAGGGGCCGATGGCTCCTCGGTCCGCTCCGGATGCGTCGATGAAACGACCGGCGTCGACCCGGACCACATGGTCGATCGAATCCGAAGCCGATCCGGACTCGACCAACACGTGGACTCGCAGGAAGTGTTCCGCGGAGAACGACAAGATCGGTCGAATCTGACGGCCTCTCGCCGCGGCGAGACCATGACAGTAGCCCAGCAGGATTCGAAGCCCGATTTCTGCACCTTGCGCGGAGCGCAGCGGACGTGCGCCGTACCGTTTCTCGCAGGCTTTCGGATAGGTGCCACAGAGGACGGCGGTGTCGGTCGCGGTGATGCCAATCCCGGACCTTTCCTTTGCGGCGCGGAATGCCGCCCGCAGGAACGGGGTGGGCGGTCCGAACGGATCGACGTCAACAAAATCGTGCCGCCGTTCGACCAAATAGCTGGACAGCTCGCCCGTGTGGACATCGGCGGCGAGGCGGTTGCGGCGAAGGTTTTCGCGAATCAGCCGCGTGGCGTCCCGTGACCGATCGTTGAACGCGACGTGTTTCGCCCCGACCTCGAGGGCCATCCGGATCCCCCATGCGCCGGTGGCCGCAAGGCCGTCGAGCAGAGACCCGAGCGGATGCGGCCAGTTGGCGAGGGCGATCGCACTGAGGTCGCGGTTCACCGCCATCGTCGGATTGTAGAATGGCCACGGCCCCGCGGTCCCGGGGCCTTTGCGGCGCGGCACATCCGGGACGAGGAGGTTGGCGGCCCCCTCTGAAACGGCAATGGTCGGGAACGGAAGCTCCACAGGGGTCGCGAAGGGGGCGGGGCCAGATATCCCTTCGTCCTCAGAGGACCTCGCCCTTCATGAGTTTCACAATCTTGTAGGGCAGCAGGTTGCGGTTCACCATCGTGACCTCGAGGATCCGCACATCGTCCCGACGGCGGATGTCCTGCAGGAGCGGATTCCGGGACTTCTTGTGGAGGGTGAGGAGGAGCGGCTTGTCCGCGTCGAGGGCGTCTTTCACCGCGAGGACGAAGTTGGGCGACTCGACTTCCATCTTGCCGACCTCGTCGATCACGATCACGTCCGCGTTGGCGGTCGCGCCCCGGAGGGCGTTGACGCCGACCTCCTCGAGCGCGCTGATGTCGACACCGTAGCGGCCGACCATCGTCTTCGACGTGATCTCGCGCGAGGCGAAGACGCGTTTCTCCTTCGTCGCCCAGTCCATCACGTAGAATCCTTCGCGCCGGTTTCGCTTGACGATCGGCTCCGTGATCATCCCGCCGACCTTGAGGCCGTCGCCTTCGAGCATCTCGATGACCTTGAGAAGGCAGTACGTCTTGCCGGCGCCGGGGAGGCCCGTGATCCCGATCTTGAGCGCCTCGCCCATGCCATCCACGCGCCGTCAGAAATATGCGTTGCGCTATAAAAGAGTCTTCATGTCGGTCGCATCGGGAGGCGAGCTCGACTCCGGGAGGACAAAGGTGATAAACCGACCTCCCCGTTCCAAGCCCGAGGGGGACGCGTGAAAGTCGCGGTCTTCGTGCTCGGGCTCGTGCTCCTATTCATCGGCCTCATCGGAGCCCTCTACGGTTGGTTCGTCGCATCCAGTCTGGAGGCGACGCACGCGTTCACCTGCACGTCGAGCCCTCCGACGGAGCCCTATCCCGGGTGGTGCGCGGCGCTGCTGTCCTCGGCCTCGACCTATCGGACCCTCGCGTTCGGGATGGTGGCGCTCTTCCTAGTGGGCATCGTCTTGTCCGTGGGCGGGGCGATCATGAAAGAAGTCCCGTCGACGCCGACGATGATGGTGGCTCCCCCGCCCGTCCCTCCGCCCGGCGCACTCCACACCTGCAAGAACTGTGGCCGGTCCATGCCCTCCACGGACCGGTATTGTCCCAGCTGCGGAACGCCGCAGTGGTAGTCGGCTCACGAGGGCTGCGGCGGAGCCGGCGACGGAAGCGGCACCGGACTCCGCGTGGGCACCGGCTCTTCCTTGCGGCGGACTTTCCGGACCATGAGGGTCGGCGTCTCCGTCCGCCGCGCGATCTGGTCCTGCCAGGGGCCGAAGGCGAACTGCGTGAGCCGCCACTCCGTCGACGCGCCGAGCGCGAGCAGATCGTAGTTCATCGCTTCCTCGACCACCGTGTCGACGATGTTCCGGGCCTTGACGAACTTCTCCTCGAAGGCGACGCCGTGGGTGCGGCACATCTCCGCGAGGCGCGCGCTGTACCCACGTTCCTTCTCGAGCTCCCGGTCCGTTTGGACGGCGCTCAGGATCGTGATCTTCGCGCGGTGCTTCTTCGCGAGCAAGATCGCGTACCCGGTCGCATACGAAACGTGCCACTCCGGTGCGTTCATCACGAGGATGCGTTCGACTTTCGGCTTGAGGCCGGCGGACTTGAACACGACGACGTCGCACGGGGCCTCCTGGACGAATCGGTCGACGTTCGTGCCAAGGATGCGGCCGCGACGCCAGCCGCCCCTCCATCCCAGGATGAGGAGGTCAGTCTCGTCCTCCCGGATGTTGTCCAGGATGGAATCGAACACCTTGTGACTCACGTCGACGCGGGCCGTCGCATAGGCGCCCAGCTCCTCCGCGCGTCTCCTCAACTTTCCAAGATGGTACCGGACCTCGCTCACATAGGCCCGGTCGATCGCGTCGATCGGCAGGGCCGGCGGCACCTCGATGACATGGAGGAGGGTCAGTTCCGCATCCTCGACCTGTGCGATCAATGAACCGAATTCAACGAGCTCGACGCGCTCGAAGTCCTCGATCGGAAGAAGGATCCGGTACCGGGGACGACGGCGCGGCAAGATCGATTCCACGACCTTGGTCACGCCGACCACGATTTCCTTCCTCTCGTGCAGGTAGTGGACCGTGAGCCCGATCCCGATCCAGGCGAGGGCGATGAACCACGCGATCGGTTCGATCGTCCACAGACTGATCGCGAGTACGAATTTCGTTGCAATGCCCAGGATCGGGATGATGGGGAAGAGCGGCATCAGATAGTACCGCTTCACGTCGGGCATCGTCCTCCGGAGGACGATGGCCGCCCAGTTCACCATCAGGAACAAGAGGAGGAACATGACGTCGGCGCTCGCTGCAACTGTGTTGAGATCGAGCGTCAGCGTGATGAACACGATGATGAGGCCCGAGACGGCAATCGCGACGTGCGGAGTGCGCTTCCGAGCATGGAGCTTGCCGAGGATGCGAGGGAGGCCGCCGTCCCTGCCCATCGCGAACGCCACACGGCTCGAGGAGAAGATCAGAGAGTTCAGGGCCGCAATAGCGCCCAATGTCACGCCGAACACGATGATCTGAGTACCGTACGGCATGACCTGCGCTGCGATCTCTGCGATCGCATTGTTGTTACCTATCGGTCCCGCGGGAGACGGCTGCAACAGTAAGCAGGATGCACTCGGGCCGCCGATGCAATTCCCGGAGATCCCGATTGCGACGAACGCCACCGAAATGAAAATCAGGGTCGAAAGGCCGATCACGATGAAGTGCGCCCTCGGGATGTTCTTCTCCGGGTGGCGCACCTCCTCCCCGGTCTGCGCGATGATCTCGTAGCCCTCGAACACGATGAACGTAAAGCCCATCGCTCCGAGGAGAGAGACAAACTGGAGAAAACCTGAGTTGCCGCGGAGAAACGGCTGGAAGTTTGCCGCCGGCACGCCGGTGTGCGTCAAGTGCAGCAATCCCGCGATGATGAAGGCGCTTACGACCACCACGAGGGCGATTGTCACCGCGGTTTCCGATCTCCCCGTGAGCTTCGTCCCGCGGTAGTTCAGCCCGATGAAGACACCCGCGGCGAGGACGGCGAAGAGTTTTGTCAGCGCTCCTTCATCGAGGCCGTAGAGGACCAAGAATGGAGTACCGAGGATCGTCTTCAGGGCGAGGACGATGCCGAATCCGAATCCGTAGATGTAGAACGACGCGACGATGCAATGGCCAAACCACGACATCCAGCCTCCGAGGAAGCCCCACGGGTCGCGCATCGATCGGCGGATCCAGAGATAGCCGCCCCCGGTCTCCGGGAACGCGGAGCCGAGCTCCATGTACGCCATGGCGGTGAACATAGTCACGACGAAGTTCAGGCCGAACGCGAGGACGAGCGAAGGACCTGTGATCGCGAAGCCGGGCCCGACGAGCAGGAAAATCGTCGTCCCGATCGTCGGGCCGAGCCCGATCATCGTGATTTCCAGGAGCCCGAGGTCCCGTCGAAACTTGACCTCGACCTCGCGGCCCTGTGCCATCGGGTCGCGGCAGAATGGGAGTCCCTTATTAGTCCTTGGTGGGCCCGCCGACGGCCTTCAAATACATGAGGGGATAGTCGAGTTCGGGAACATAGCGGAGCGCGCCGACGGCCTGTGCGGTGCCGACCCGCACGGAGACTTCGACGTCCAAGAGATCCTCCGTCAGCACGCCGTATTTGTAGGGTCCGCGAATCCGCATCCGCTCCTTGTCGATGCGAACACGGACCCGTTCGACGAGCGGTTGCACCCGCGTGGCGGCCTCGATCGCACGCTCGAGAGACGGAGCGGTCTCGGACGTCAGGGGCGCTCCGACGTACTGATGCACAATCGAGCCCAACTTGATTCCCGCCTCGAAGGCGGCTCGGTCGCGGTCTGTTCCGGCGAAGTACTTGCGCGTCGGGTCGGCGGCCATCGCGGTCCTCGCGCGCGACAACGCAGGCATCGGCATAAAGGACGACGCCCAACCAGCATCCGTTCAGACTTCGCCTCCCAAGTGAGACATCATTCCACCAACGTCCGGACCGAACGTATCAAAAGTCGATTGACAGCGGCAAAGGCTTAATTCGGTCGCGAGCTTGAACGGAGATTCCCTCATGGCTCGCAAGTTGATCATCGGAGTAATCGGAGGCGGCAGTACGGCGTCTCCCGACGGACTCGCCCTCGCCGAGGAAGTGGGATTCCTCGTCGCGCGGGCCGATGCGGTCCTGATCTGCGGCGGCCTGAACGGCGTCATGGAGGCCTCTGCGAAAGGCGCTAAGCGGGGCGGCGGCCTCACGGTTGGCGTCCTCCCGACCGGGAACAAGGCGGACGCGAATCCGCACATCGACTTGCCGATTGCCACGGCGATGAGCACGGCTCGGAATCTGATCATCGTCCGCACCGCCGATGCGATCATCGCGGTGAACGGGTCTTACGGAACCTTGAGCGAGATGGCCCACGCCTTCGATCTCGGCAAGACGGTGTTCGGCCTCCGGACCTGGCCCATCGACAAGGCGGGCGTCGATGCGAAGCTGTTCGTCCCCGTCGCCACGCCGCGCGAAGCCGTCGACCGGGCCCTCGAGTACGCCCGCAAGGCCATGACGACGGAGAAAGCCGGACCCGGATTCCAGAAGTAATCCGTTGCCGCGGACCGACACGATCGGAGAACGGTCCGCAGGCTTAAGTGAGCCCGCGAGATTTCAGCGGCCGTGCGGCCCACCATCCGGTCCGCCGACGTCGAATCGTGGGGAGTGCCTCGGAAGCCCGCGGAAGCACTGGCGGCTCTAATCGAGGCGGCATCTCAGCGTCGCCCTGGAACGCTCGACGCGCGCGAACAGGAACGGTTCTGGCTCGAGCTTCGCGCGGTACTCCTGGCAAACCCGGAGACGCGGTGGCGGTTCGCGGCCCATCTCGCCCTGTACCGGCTTGCCTATGAGGGCCGCCACCTGAGAGATGGCCCCGGTCCCGCCTGGATGCCGTCCAAAGCGGGTGTGCAGGCATCGAACATCGGGAAACTGATGGCGGCCCGCCGGTTCGGGTCTTTCGAGGACCTTCAGCGGTGGTCCATAGATCGTCGGGAAGAATTCTGGGCGACCATGATCCGCAAACTCGGGATCGTCTTCCGAGAGAAGCCAAGTGGAATTCTGAAGCAACCCCTCGATCCTCGTCATCCGGAGTGGCTGCCCGGGGCGCGGATGAACATCGCGGAGAGCTGCTTTCGTGCGGGCGCGAACAAGACGGCGATCCTCTTCGGACTCGAAGGATCCGATTCCATACGGAAAATGACGTATGGTGAGCTAAAGCGACTGAGTGCTCGGGTCGCCAACGGGCTGGACGAGCTCGGCCTGGATCGGGGCGAGAGAGTCGCGTTGTACCTGCCCATGACGCCGGAAGCGGTGGCGGCGTACCTCGGGATTGTGCTGTCGGGGCGGTGCGTCGTCGGCATTGCCGACGCCGCGGCGCCGCCGGAATTCCAGAAA
>WNGG01008934.1_pt1 | contig 10984 bp, 7 predicted proteins | sample 5400661 | NCBI WGS metagenome assembly WNGG01 (sample SAMN13153372, study PRJNA577476) | soil metagenome | isolation source: 100 cm soil or saprolite under Garry oak tree replicate 1 | place: USA:California | collected 2016-06-15 | reverse complement strand
GGCTTTGTGCGAAAGATACGTACCTTACACGCCCTTTGGCCCCAGGCTCGTGTCGTCCACCTTGTCCGCGACGGCCGGGACGTCTGTCTCTCCATGATCAATCGACCATTACACAACGTGAATCGCGGGCCTCTTTACACTTGGGCGCAAGACCCTGTGACAACGGCGGGGCTGTGGTGGGAATGGAGCGTGAAATTGGGACGGCAAGCTGGAAATTCGCTCGGCTCGGCGCTGTACTACGAGATGCGTTACGAATCGCTAGTTGCCCAAGCAGCAGAGGAGTGCGCAGCGCTTTGCGTTTTCCTCGGCCTGCCGTACCAAGAAGTGATGCTCCGTTTTCATGAGGGCCGCAAGAGAGCTGCTCCCCCTTCTGACGCAAAACATGCCTGGCTGCCTTCCACGGAAGATGAGTCCGAATTCCGGCTACGACCCATTACTGCGGGCTTGCGGGATTGGAGATCGCAGATGCCCCGCGAGGACCTCGAGAAGTTTGAGGCGGCGGCCGGTGGGCTACTGGATGAGCTGGGCTACGCACGTGCCTTCCAGCGGCTGCGGCCCAAAAGACTGGAAGATGCATCGAGGATTCGCGAGTCGTTTGTCCTGAATGCTAGTCGGCCTGTCGTGGAAAAGGTAAAAACGGAGGCGAGCCCATGAGCAACCCCTGCGTCTTCATCGTCGGATGCCCGAGGTCTGGAACGACCTTGCTCCGTCGTATTGTGAGCGCACATCCGCAGATCGTAATCACACCTGAGGCGCATTGGATACCTCTGTGGTTCGAGCAGCGAAGAGGGCTCACGCCGGATGGATTCATTACTCCCGAGCTGATTTCGCAATCGCTGGCAGGCAATACCGTATGACGGAAGAGACTCATCAGCGTAATGTCGCATACATCGTCAAGTCTTGGCCGAGACTCTCGGAGACCTTCGTTCTGAACGAGATCATCTCGCTTGAGCAGCGCGGCCTGCGCATACGTGTCTTTTCGGTCCGGGAGCCTGACGCAGGCCCGTCCAACAGCAAAGTCTCGCAAGTTCGGGCAGAGGTTACGTATCTGGCTTTCGGGACGCACTGGAAACAAGTTGTGCCAGCCAATCTCCGTCTGTTTTTTCGCCGCCCCGGACGATACTTGCGAGTCCTGCTCCAAGCAATAATATCGACGGTGATCCGACGGCACCGCCTCGCACCGCCCTGGCACTTCTTTGAGGCAGGTTACCTGTCGGACATACTATCGCGCAGTTGGACCGATCACCTCCATGCGCACTTTGCCTCGACCCCTACGCTTATTGCGCTTTACACGCACCGGCTGTGCGGCATTCCTTATACCTTTACGGCGCACGCCAAGGATATCTATGTCAGCGACCCGCACGTGCTTCGCGTCAAGCTTGAGGAAGCCCAGGCTGTGGTTACCTGCACGGAATACAACCAAAGATTTCTTTCCAAGCAATACGGACCGTTGTGCGATGGAAAAGTACGCAGCATTTATCACGGACTTGACGTCTCGCAATTTAATTTCCGGCCGCCCACAAAAGTGGAGTCCGGCGCGCCAGTGATCCTTTCGGTCGCAAGATTGACGGAAAAGAAGGGACTGGGCAATTTGATTGTGGCGGCTGACATTCTTCATCGCCGTGGCCGCGTCTTTCAACTGGAGATTATTGGGAGCGGTCCTCAGCGTGAGGCTCTCCAGGCTCAAACGAATCGACTCGGACTTGCGGATCGCGTCAGACTGCGCGGCAGCCGGGCCCATGATGTCGTCTGCCTTGCCTACCAAAGGGCTTCTGTCTTCGTTCTTCCGTCTGTAGTGGCTTCAAACGGAGATCGAGATGGAATACCCAATGTTTTGCTCGAAGCCATGGCCAGTGGGGTGCCAGTCGTTTCAACCTCGGTCTCAGGAATTCCGGAACTGATAGAGTCAGGACTTGATGGCCTGCTCGTTCCGCCAAACGATCCGGCGGCTCTGGCTGCGGCGATCGACAAGCTGTTAGCTTCACAAGAATTGCGGGAAAGCCTGGCCCGTGCTGCAAGGGCCAAGATCGAATCATCGTTTTCGCTGGACGCCAGCGCGGAACGCCTCCTCGCCCTCTTCGGCGAACCGAAGCATCCTTCTCTGGACCTTAATGCCGCGGTCGCAGCGGGGCGTTCTGTGCCGTTTGCTGAGCGCAAATGAAGATTCTTTACCTCTGCTTCGACTCTGGCATCGACCTTTCCGGTGTGAAGGGCGCGTCCATTCACGTCCGGTCTTTCGTTCGGGCGCTGACCGAACTGGGACACGAGGTGGCCGTTGTGGGCACCCAGGTGAGCTCGCCTGAGTCGTTCGAAACCTTGACCGGCGCGAGTGTCCTTCGAGCACCTTTGTCGCCACGGAGCCGGGCTTTACTCAGGACACTAAAAGCTAGAAGGTATTTGGCCCTAGGCCTCAGCAGTGGTCGCGATCTGGTTCGCGCTTTCCACAATACGGAGTTCTTCAGGGTCGCTGAGGAGTGCGCTGGGCGGCTAATGCCGAGCTTTATTTATGAGCGCTACAGTCTTTGGGGAACTGCGGGGCAGCGCCTCGCCAGGAATCACTCGATCCCATTTGTATTGGAAGTTAATTCCCCCCTTGCATACGAGGAACAGAAATACCGCGGAGGGTCGGTCCTTCGTCCCCTCTCCCGATGGGTCGAGCGTCGCAGCTGGCACGGAGCGGATCTGTTGGTCGCGGTTTCCCAGGCATTGTGTAGTCACTTCGAGGACGCCAGAGTAAAGCGCGGGAAAGTTGAAATTCTGCCGAACGCGGTCGATACCACGCGCTTTCGCCCAGAAGTGGACGATACTCCGCTTCGATGCCGATTGAAGCCCGACGGCCGGTTTGTGGTCGGTTTCGTGGGCAGCTTCAAGGCTTGGCACGGAGTGGGTTTCCTCCTGGAGGCTTTCACGCGGCTGCGCGATAAGGACGCCTCCTATCATCTACTCCTTGTCGGTGACGGGCCAATGCGCGCGGATTTGGAGGCGGAAACGCTGCGGCTAGGTCTTCAGGAAGCGGTGACTCTTGTCGGTAACGTCCCTCACGAGGAGGTCCCACAGTATTTGGCGCTGATGGATGTTGCTGTTGCTCCCTATCCGGCCGTTGAGGACTTCTACTTCTCGCCCTTGAAGCTCTTTGAGTACATGGCCGGCAGCCGCGCTGTCGTTGCCAGTAGGATCGGCCAGGTGGCAGAAGTCATTGCCGACGGTCTCACGGGATTGCTGTATGAGCCCGGCAACCGAGAAGGGTTAATAGCTTGCATTGGGCGATTGCGAGCTGACGAGAGCCTCAGAAGAGAGCTCGGGCAGAACGCTCGAATGGCTTGCTCAATGAATACCTGGAGGCAGAACGCAGAGCGAGTCGTCGGCTGGGTTGAGCCGTTGCTGCATCACGCGGCTGCACGATCGCTTCGCGACACCAGGTTTGCAAACGGGGTCTTGGACCCATGAACGCTCAATCTTCCAAAACGTCAAGACCCTGGAAGGATTGGATTGGCTATTTCCTTCCGCTTCTCCGTCCCCATTGGAAGCAGCTAGGCCTGTCCTTGCTCGCGATGTTGTTGGACGCTCTGTTCACGGTCTTCCGGCCATGGCCGCTTAAGATTGTGATCGACCGTGTGCTTTCGCACAAGCCGAGTCGTGTGCCATTCATCCGCGCCTGGCTGGACAGCGCTTCGTTTACCCGCCAAGAGTTTCTCTACGGGGCGTGTCTCGCAACATTCGTGATAGCGGTGTTGACGGGTCTTCTTACCTACTACTACACGCACGTCATGGGCCAAGTCGGGCAGCGTTTCGTCTATGAGTTGCGGCGTAATCTCTTCGCGCATATACAGCGCCTTTCACTCCGCTTCCATGACCGTCAACGCACCGGCGATCTGACCTCCCGCTTGACCTCTGAAGTGCAAGCCATTCAAGACATGATTGCCAACGGCTTGATCATGCTTGGAAGCAATTTCTTCCTGCTCACCGGTATGCTCGCATTGATGTTCTGGCTTAGCTGGCAAATGGCGCTGGCGACGCTCTCCGTCGCCCCGCTGTTGCTCTGGGTGGCTTTTCGATATACGCGTCGGCTTAAGGTGGCGGCGCGCGAAGCTCGCCTCAGTACCCGGCGGATGGCTGCCTTAGCCCACGAGACGTTTGCCTCTATTCGGATCGTGCAGGGTCTGGCGCAGGAAGAACAACAAGACGAACGCTTTCAGGAGCAAAGTGAAGGCAATTTGCAAGCGTACCTGGAGACAGTTCGGTATCAAGCGCAAGTCACACCGCTGGTGGATGTCCTGGCAGCCGTGGGATTGATGATCGTGATGTGGTACGGGGCAACGCAGGTGTTGGATGGAGTCATGACGACGGGAGACGTTGTCATCTTTTTCGCTTACGTCACAGGTTTCTATTCGCCGATGAAGGCGCTGGCACGGTTTTCCTATTTGTTCAATCGGGCCAGTCTCGGCGCGGAGGGCGTTGCCGAAGTGATGTGCATTCGTAGTGAGCTGGTTGACCGCAAGGGTGCTCGCCCAGCTCCGAGGCTTCAAGGCGCCATAGACCTCCAGCGGGTTTCGTTTGAATACGAGCCTGGACGACCTGTGCTCTGCGACCTTAACCTTTCGATTTTTCCGGGCGAGAAGATTGCCATCGTGGGAGCCACGGGAGCGGGCAAGAGCACCTTGGTCAGCCTGATTCCGCGCTTCTACGACCCTACGCAGGGATCCGTGTGCATCGACGGGAAAGACATTCGGGATTTCACGGTCAACTCGCTCCGCGAACAAATCAGCTTGGTTTTGCAGGATTCCCTGCTGTTCAGTGGCACCGTACGCGAGAACATTGCTTTTGGCCGCCCCAATGCGACCGACGAAGAAATACTCACCGCTGCACGGCTGGCCAACGCCGACGAATTCATTCAAGACCTGCCTAACGGATACGACAGCACTGTTTCCGAGCGGGCCACAACGCTGTCCGGCGGGCAAAAGCAACGAATTGCAATCGCCCGGGCGATCTTGCGTGATGCGCCTATTCTCATTCTTGATGAGCCAACCAGCAGCCTGGACGCCGCGGCAGAACATACGGTGATGGAAGCGCTCGGTCGCGCCGCCGCCGCGCGGACCACTATCATTATTGCGCATCGTCTTTCCACCGTGCGACTTGCCGACCGCATCATGGTCCTCGAAAGAGGGAGGATCGTTGAGGAAGGTATTCACGTGGATCTTTTGGCACGACACGGACGATACGCGCGTCTTTACACTCTCCAAATGCCCGCGGAATTGGAAGTGCCCTCTGTTCGAGGACATGAAGCGATACCGAACGACTGAATTTCAAGAGGGAGGCCGGAGATGATTGTCAAGTGCACTCGGATTTGGATGAGGATGCGCGCGATGCAGTGCCGGCCCAAGCTTTCGGTGGCCGCGGTTCTTATGGGCATCGGCCTCCTGACAACTGCATACTGCCAGGAAACCGGAGCATTGAAAGGGACGGTCGAAGATTCAACGGGCGCGGCGGTCGTCGGGGCCCACGTTCTCTTGAAGCGCCCCGCGGCCGCAAAACAGCACTCCGTGACCGACGAGGACGGTTACTTCGAGGTAGGCCAACTACCCGCAGGCCAGTATGTCCTCACCGTGCAAGCCCCGGGTTTTGAAACTTGGGAGAAGACGATTGAGGTGGGCCCCAAGCCTGCCGGCGCGATTCTGATTCGCATGAAGCTTCCGCAGTTCAAACAAGAGGTGACCGTCCAGGCACAAGCGGAACCCGGGCCTTCTACAGAAAACAACCACAATTCCCTCGAACTCAACCAGACCTATCTAGAGCACATGCCTTTGAAGGAAGGCGATCCGCTCGCGATTCCTACCCTGTTTCTGGAGCCTGCTGCATTGGGCGCCCGAGGTGCACATCTCATTGTGGATGGAGTGGAAGAGAGCACGCTGGAACTTCCTACCTCGGCCATCAAGGAGATCTACGTCAACAGGAGCCCCTATTCTGCGGAATTCGCAAGACCCGGAAATGGCCGAATCGAGGTGTTTACCCTTCAAGGGTCCCGGCGTCACTATCGGGGCAGTGTCACATTCATCCTCCGTAATTCAGAATTCGACGCGCGTAATGCCTTTGCGACGACCCGGCCATTCATGCAGCGCCCCATCGGTGAGGCGCAACTCAGCGGGCCGCTGAGTAGGAAGATCTCGTTCTTTGTGGCGGGAAGGTATGTCCATAGGAATCAGGAGGCGGTGATCCACGCCCTTACTGACACCGGAAAACTGTTCGAGAATTATCCCGTCAACGGCCTGGACGCTAACGGATTCGGCCGGCTTGATTTCAAACTGAGCAACCGCAACCAGCTCACGCTCTCTTACAAGTACAAGGACAAGTCGCGAGGAAATCAAACCGTCGGCGGCTTCGATTTGCCTTCTCGAGCCACGGATACTCTTGATCGCGAAAACGAGGTGAGATTGTTTGATACGGCAACAGTCTCGGAGTCTTTGGTGAACGAAGTGCGGTTCACGTACAAAAAGCAGTCGGTTAGCACGTCGAGCTTGTCTAGTGATCCAGCCGTAATCGTTCTAGATTCATTTAAGAAAGGCGGCGCGCAGCAATCCCAGACGCAAACCGAACAGGTGGGAGTTGCTCAGGACATCGCGACGGCAGTGAAAGGCAACCATACATTCCGCTTTGGAATCGCTGTCCGGCCGAGATACTTTGATGCTTTTAATGCGACGAATTTCGGCGGGACATTTATGTTCTCGAGTTTATCCACTTTTGCCGCCTCACAACCCTATCTGTTTACGCAGAATCTGGGGAATCCCAGCGTCTCTTATCACCAAATCGAATATTCTTCCTTCTTCCAGGACGATGTGCGCATAGGGTCAACTCTCTCGCTATCCTTTGGCGCGCGGCATGAATTTCAATCAAACCTCGACTACCACAAGAATGTGGCCCCGCGAGCAGCTCTGGCCTTTGCGCCCGGGGGAGGGGGAACTGTTATCCGAGCGGGCGCCGGCTTGTTCTACGATCGCCTGCCTGATGTGATGGAAGAGGAGTCAATCCTCTATGATGGCATTCATGGCTCGCAAATTGCTATCCCAAAACCTTCTTACCCCGTACCCTGCCCTCCTGGCCAAGTTCAGTGCGCCGCTCCCAGCGTGATCCATATCGCTCCGGGCATCCGTACGCCAGCTCTATTCCAGGCAAGCCTCAGCATCGATCAGAGGCTGGGCAAGGGCAAAAGCTATTTGACTCTGGATTACACTACGATAAAGGGTTACAGACTCTATCGTATGCGAAACATCAACGCGCCGCTCCCCGCCACGGGCCTGCGTCCAAATCCAAACTTCATCAACATCGATCAATTCGAATCCACGGGGGCCTCAAAAAGTAACATACTGACTACCACTCTAAAGACCTCGCCACACCCGGGGGTCGACTTTATGGCGCAATATATTTATTCACACACAATTGATGACACCTCAGGAATGTTTTCATTGCCGGCGAATGATTATGACTTGCGCGGCGAATGGGGCCGCTCGGACCTCGACCGGCGCCATCGGTTGAATTTAATGACCAGCTATGGGCTGCCGTTTTCGTTTCGCTTTGGGACGGTTGTTGTTTTGAATTCCGGAATACCCTATAACATCACAACCGGGACCGACGACAACCTCGATACGGTTGCGAATGACCGCAAGCCTGGAGTTAATCGAAACACCGGACGCGGGCCAGGCTTCGCCCAAGTCGATATGCACTTGTCGAGACCTATTCACTTTGAAAAGAACAAACACAGGCCGAGATTCGAGCTTGGTATTGATGTCTTTAACGTTCTGAATTCTGTAAACCCCAAAGATTACATCGGGACGATGACGTCGCCATTTTTCGGCTACGCGAACGCCGCTAATCCGCCCCGAGAAATTCAGTTGACCTTGCAACTATATTTTTAGCAAGGCGGCGACAACCGCCTCGTTGTATGGATCTCCTGTGCGCACAGTATTCACCATTGGGTTCAAAGACAAACGTACCGTCCGCGGTAACGTCGGCGCTCTACATAGACTTTCGCGCAGCAGCGTTTCCTAAACGGATGGCAAGGAGGGGTTACCAGAGATGTTTGATAATGGATCTGGCCTTCAGGGGAGTGTCGTCGAGCCACGGTGCAGGGAGGTTTTGAACCTTGATGAACACCTTATTTCGCCGCACGGTGGGGAACTAGTTGACCTTTTGGCAAAGCCTGAGCGCGTTCACGACCTCCGGACCGCATCGCGAGAATGGCCGTCGTGGGATCTAACTCCTCGACAGCTTTGCGATCTGGAGCTGCTCTTGAATGCCGGTTTTTCTCCCCTGCGCGGGTTCATGTCCCGCTCGGACTACGAAAGGACTTGTTGTCAGATGCGTCTAAGAGACGGCGCATTGTGGCCCATCCCGATTACGCTCGACGTGTCTGAAGAGGTCTCTCGGTCCATCAGTCCTGGCAGCATGCTGGCCCTTCGTGACCCGGAAGGTGCGATGTTGGCTGCTCTGCAGGTTGAAGAGGTCTGGAAGCCGGACCTGCTGGAGGAGGCGCAACAAGTATACGGTACGACAAGCTGCGAACATCCAGGTGTCGACTACCTGTTGCGGCGCACGCATCCCTGGTATGTGGGCGGTCGCTTGGAGGGTGTCCATCTGCCTCCGCATTACGATTTTCGCGCTTTGCGGCCAACTCCGTCCCAGCTAAGGGAGGAATTTATTCGGCGTGGTTGGCGCAGGGTGGTTGCTTTCCAGACCCGGAACCCGATGCATCGCGCTCACCAGGAACTGACTTCGCGGGCCTCAAAGAGAGTTCAAGCAAATCTCCTGATTCATCCCGCTGTGGGCATGACGAAACCCGGAGACATGGAGTACTACGGGAGGGTGAGGTGTTATCAGGCCCTCCTTCACAAGTATCCGAAAGATACGGTCATGCTCGCATTGTTACCTCTAGCCATGCGCATGGCAGGGCCCAGGGAGGCTCTTTGGCACGCCATCATTCGAAAAAACTACGGGTGTAGCCACCTCATTGTGGGACACGACCATGCTGGCCCGGGTCGCGACGGAGCCGGTAACGCATTTTACGACCCGTATGCTGCGCAGGAGTTACTGCGGACATACGAGGAGGAAATCGGCGTCACCGTGGTCCCATTTGACAGGATGGTTTACTTGGAGGAATGCGACGCTTATGTTCCTGAGGATGAAGTCCCCGAGGGAGCGCGCACACTCTACATGTCGGGGAATAAGGTGCGCCACCGCCTCGCCGAAGCACGCGATATTCCCGCCTGGTTCACCTTTCCCGAGGTAGCGCGCGAACTGCAGCTTAGCTACCCACCTCGACATCGCCAAGGATTCACGGTTTTTTTCACCGGCCTTTCTAGTTCAGGGAAGTCCACCATTGCCAATGTGCTGCGAGTCAAGTTGCTGGAGATGGGAGGGCGGCCGGTGACCTTGTTGGATGGTGACATCGTACGCAAACATCTGTCATCCGAACTCGGGTTTTCCAAGGAACACCGCGATATCAATATCCGGCGGATCGGGTTTGTGGCGTCAGAGATCACCAAGAACGGCGGCGTTGCGATCTGCGCCCCCATCGCACCTTATGACCTGGTGCGCAAGGAAGTGAGAGCCATGATTCAACCATTCGGTGGATTTGTGCTTGTCCACATTTCCACGCCACTGGCGATATGCGAGAGCAGGGATCGCAAAGGTCTCTACGCGAAGGCACGTGCTGGCTTGATTCAGCAGTTTACCGGCGTCAACGACCCGTATGAGGCACCGGACGACCCGGAGGTTGTGATTGACACTACGGACCTAACCCCAGAGGAGGCGGCCCAGGAGATCATTCTCTATTTGCAGAGACAGGGATTCATTGGAGTAGACGGGGGCGCGTATCCGGCCGTGACGCACTCCTGTGCAAGTTCAAGCTAGGAAAGTGTCCCGTGTTGCCGAGCGGCCGCAATCGAGCTTTCCGATGTTTCATCTTGCTAGCCACGAGGGCGAGAATGCTTTCCATCTAGCCATGAAAAATTCTTCGGGAACAGAAACTCTTGGACGCATACGAGAAGCGCTGGAGGCAGCCGTTAGCGCAGTCTCTTCCTTCGTTCCAGGCGCCATAAGAGTGCACCAGACTTCGGACCGTGGCCCTGTCACTGAGGCGGATTCGGTGGTGAACCAGGTCCTTCGGCAGGTTCTGGTTCGGGACGGGGAGGGGTGGCTTTCTGAGGAAAGTGTGGATGACCTTAAGCGTATGGAAAAACATCGCGTCTGGGTGGTTGATCCTATAGATGGGACGCGCGAATTCGTTGCTGGAATTTCTGAGTGGTGCGTGTCCGTAGGGTTGGTGGAAAACGGTAGGGCAATTGCTGGGGGCATCTGCAATCCGGCCACGTGTGAGACCTTCATTGGCTCCTTGGAGACGGGCATCACATATAATGGCAAAAGAGTTTGGACTAGTAAGAAAAGGGACTTGGCAGGAGCCCTTGTACTCGCCAGCCGCACAGAATTCGAACGCGGAGACTGGGAACGCTTTCAGCATACCCACCTGGTCATTCGACCCGTGGGATCGGTTGCGTACAAGCTTGCATTGGTGGCCGCAGGCCTGGCCGATGCTACGTGGAGTTTGAGTCCCAAGAACGAGTGGGATATCGCTGCCGGGGTAGCATTGGTTGAAGCTGCAGGGGGCGTTGTCCGAAGTTTGGCAAATTCCTCGCTTGCGTTTAATAATAAGAGTGTGGGTGTTTCTGGTTTTCTAGCTGGTGGTCCGCGCCTCAGGGAAGAACTAACCTCGCTCATTCAGCCTCACATTGAAGCATACGCGTCCAGTGCTCTCATTCCTGCCGGCAGCGATCAGAAGCGCGGATGAGCAGCAGGCCTCAGCGGGTTGTCCTGACGGGTGGAGCGGGTTTCATTGGCTCGCATGTCTCTGAGGCACTGCTCCGCCGTGGTGTGCAACTTTGGATTCTGGATAACTTGGACAAATTCTATTCGCCCGCCTGGAAGAAAGCCAACCTGG
>WNGG01009586.1_pt1 | contig 10985 bp, 9 predicted proteins | sample 5400661 | NCBI WGS metagenome assembly WNGG01 (sample SAMN13153372, study PRJNA577476) | soil metagenome | isolation source: 100 cm soil or saprolite under Garry oak tree replicate 1 | place: USA:California | collected 2016-06-15 | reverse complement strand
GATTCGAGTCTGCCAGAACGGGCGGAACGGTTACGGACAACGCGAACAGAACGGCAGCAAGCCAAAACAATGTTTTCTTCACAATGAAACTCCTTGTTGAACTTGGAATTGCACCGTGATAATGTTCCGGCCTAGGCGTCCCGGCTCGGGGACAGCAAATTATTTAAAGTTCCCGAAAACGTAACTAAGCATGACCCTGAAATCCGCCCTCGAAGACCTCTCCCACACCACTCTGGAGGCGATTTCCGGCTGCCTTCGCAAGTTGGAGTATTTGGCGGGCCTGCGAAAAAACGGCGGCGATTATGCCCACTGGGGATTTAATAAAGTTTACGGAGAAGCACCTGCAAACAAAGCACTTACAACGGCCCACCGTGCTGCGGTCTCTGATGTACTCTCCACTCCGTTGAGGAATCTGCAGTCAAGAAGCTGGGGTGGGCACGGAGCGATATCTGGAGAGCTTAGCGAAAAAAGAGGATGAGTTGCTTCCCGATGACCCGGGAGCCGGATCAGCGCGCCATCTCAGTTCAGTGCTGCACGCTCTTTTGGGCCTTGAACGGAGTCGGGAACGGAACGCCACTCGCCAAGCCTCATAGCTACTCCCACAACTTGTCCAATCACCTCCGCTTGTTGGGGATAGCGCAAAACCCGTGGTGCGACGGGAGAAAGCGGATGCGGCTGCAGAATGATGTCCTCACGCGATATCGTACACCAGCAGCAGGTATGACCTTCACGGGTCTCGATGAAGTAGATCGGGCGTTCGTATTCCGAACGCCAGCCCCCTTCAAGAACCTTATTGCGCGCTTCGTCTACCTGGATGAAACTGCCTGGAGGGAGAATGGGATACATGGTCAAATCCTCGCTGCCGATGTAGCCATAGGTGTAGTCAATCTTTGACAGTTGTTCAAGATACGCCAGCGGAACTGTTCCCCATTGCTCGACCATGCGGCCGAAATTCAGAGTCTTGCGCGGATCGAAACTGGGATCCATTCGAATCGGCATCTGGACCACCTCGCTACTGGCAAGGGCCTGAGAGAAGTGCGACTTGGGAGGAGCGCAGATCTCCAGATCGGCAGCCGAGGAATCCAGCTTGACGCCATACCAGGACAGTAATCCCCGGAAATCCTGCCGGTAAATTATCGCCAGAGAGTAGAGGCGATAAATGCTTGGAATCACCCCTTTTGTTTCGAAGTCGGAGAGACGGCTGATGGGTATCAAGTACTCGTCGTTGCCGTGCTTGCGGGCAAGCCGTTCGCTGGCCGTTTCGATGTCCCGCATCGTCAGTCCCAGTTTCTCGCGCAAGATGCGGAGATTCTGGCCTCCAGTGACCATTCCCATCCCCCCTCGCAGTGAGCCCAATAACAGCAGTTTCGAGCTGCTGTTGGACAAACATTGCGCAAAAGCGACAAACATTTGTTCGCAAAAGCGTGGATCAACTCACCGCAACAGTTCTCGACAGTTTAGTCGAAAACCGCCGGGTTTGTTCCGAATTTGTAACAGAGTAGCCTTATCAACGCAAATCAAACATCGGGACTGGCTAAGGGGAGAGCGCCGTCCCTAGCGCCGGAGGTCTTCAGCGGTGGTCGCGGGAGCAGGCAAAACAGGTCATATTGGAAACAGCGATCAGGATTGCAGCTTTCGTCAGAAAATAGCCGCGATTCTTCTCGAAACGCAGGAATTCCGGCATAGTCGCGATCATCGCAGCCAGGCCAACTTCGAGTTTACCGTGTACGGGGAAGCTGATCAGTCTTTTCTTGTGCCCGGGATAACTCGTGAGCACCGCAAGCCCCAGGGCAGAGCCGCCGCAGATCAACGCCCCAAGGGCAGCCGGGCGGTTTCGGCGCCAAAACCAGGTTCCGGCAGCAAGAAACGATCCAGCGATCGCGTAGTCCGCCGCGACATGAGCATCGGCGGCAACAATTTTGGGCAATTTCTGCGTGAGTTCATCCACCACCGTGCTCAGAACCGGCATCTGCTCTCCCGACCGGCTCTTGGATGTCAGGAACCCAGAAGATGTTTCACCGCAGCCACAAAGCTGCCCGCCGGGGCACTTGGCGCTTCTAGTCTGCAGCCTGCGAAGCCGGTTCCGTGGCATGAACAAGCGGACCCTCGACCAAGTGCTCACTCAAGAACCAAGCCTGAAGCTCATTTGGACGAAGCACCTCGCTTACAACCATGTCGTTAGTTCCCTGGTCTCCTAGTCTCGCAGAGCGTTCGGCGAGTTCGCGGCAGTGGCGAACAATGATCTGGTGGGCATCGAGCAACCGGGAGAGCACTACCGGCACCTCTTCCCTGCCCCGCGGCGGACGTTCAACCCGTGTGGTCTCGGCGACATCGTGCGCCATGGCGATGGCAAGTCCTCCCAGCAACTGGATGCGCTCGGCAATCGTGTCCACAATCTCGACCTGTTCGTCGAAGTGCTTGTCGAACAAAAGATGGAGTTGATAGAAGGTTGGACCCGCAACCTGCCAATGAGACTTCTTGTACAAGTCGCGCAGCGTCATTGAATCCGCAAGGAGCTGGTTGAGCTGCTCGGTCATTTCCAAACGGACTGGCTCTTCGAGCTCCAGATGGAAAACGTGAGTGACAGTGCCGTAAGGTTGAATCTCTCGCCCGCGCTGATGAACACGCGGTTCAGCATTGAGTACTGAGTGGTTTAAAGAGGTGCTTCTTCTTGCCATAGCAGTTCTCCTAAAATTTTGATTTGGCCCAATTTTGATGGGTTAGATGAGAGCCAGACCTTGTGCGCCGCAACAAAACTTTCTGCGATTTTCCTGGTTCTCGCCTTTTGCGCGCACTCGTCCCGATCATGTTCGGACTGCTAGTTTCCCGTTAGGTTCACTCAAGAGACACCTTGGTTCGTCTGCTGAGAGGAGGAGCGCCGATTTCGTGTGGTTTGCGCGGTTGGGCATTCAGCAAAAATCTGCAGAATCTTCTATCATGGGAAGTTCCCATTAACAGCGTGGAGAAGGCAGACTTGGCACAGACCCCGGTATTGGCAGAACCTCAGCAACCATCGGCAGCCTCAAGAAACAACGATGGATTGGAAATGCTGGAGACCCGCGAGTGGCTGGATTCGCTCGACTACGTGCTGGCTCGAGGCGGCCCGGAGCGCGCTGGACGCCTGCTACAGCAGCTTTCCCTTCATGCCCGCCGCGCCGCCGGCGTCAATCTTCCCTTCACCGCGACAACCCCCTACCAGAACACGATTTCTGTTCGCCAGCAGGCGCCATTTCCCGGAAGCCAGGAGATGGAGCGCCGTATCAAGAGTCTGGTGCGCTGGAATGCGATGGCTATGGTTGTCCGGGCCAACAAAATGGAGAACGGAATCGGGGGACACATTTCAACCTACGCATCCGCGGCTACCCTCTATGAAGTAGCGTTCAATCATTTTCTTCGGGCCCGCACTGAAAACGGAGACCGCGACATTGTTTATTTTCAGGGCCATGCCGCCCCGGGGATGTATTCACGAGCCTTCCTGGAAGGTCGCCTGCCTAAAGAAAAACTGGAAAACTTCCGCCGCGAACTAAAAGCTGGTGGTGGCCTCTCTTCTTATCCGCATCCCTGGCTGATGCCCGATTTCTGGGAATTTCCCACCGTCAGCATGGGATTGGGACCAATCCAGTCGATTTATCATGCCCGCTTCATCAAGTACCTGGAGAATCGTGGACTGAAAACCACCACCGGCGGCAAGGTCTGGGCATTCCTGGGCGATGGCGAAATGGATGAACCCGAGTCGCTGGGTTCAATCACATTGGCTTCCCGCGAGAAGCTCGACAATCTGATCTGGGTGATCAACTGCAATCTGCAGCGGTTGGACGGCCCGGTGCGCGGCAACGGAAAAATCATCCAGGAACTCGAAGCCATCTTCCGCGGCGCCGGCTGGAACGTCATTAAAGTGATCTGGGGCTGCGACTGGGACAGTCTCATCCTAAATGATCGCGACGGCCTGCTGGTCAAGCGCCTGGGCGAAGTTAGTGATGGCCAGTACCAAAAATACTTTGTCGAAAGCGGGGCTTACTTCCGGCAAAACCTCTTTGGCACCGATCCGCGGCTGCTGCGCATGGTGGAGCATCTTTCTGACGAGCAGCTTTCGCGTTTACGGCTGGGCGGGCACGATCCTATCAAAGTGCATGCCGCGTACAAGTCAGCGGTCGAGCATACCGGGGCGCCAACCCTGGTTTTGGCGAAGACGATTAAGGGATACGGCCTGGGCGAGGCGGGTGAAGGTAAGAACATCACCCACCAGCAGAAGAAGCTCAATGACGACGAGCTGCGCATGTTCCGCTCACGATTCGGCATTCCCATTCCTGATGCGGAATTGCACGATGCGCCTTTTTATCGTCCGGCGGATGATAGCCCGGAGATCCGCTACATGCAGGAGCGGCGCAAGCAGCTTGGCGGCTATTTGCCTGAACGGAAAGTCCGCTCCAAACCGATCAAGGCGGTTTCCGAGTCTCACTTCGAAGAGTTCTACAAGGGGACCGAGGGGCGGGAAGCCTCAACAACCATGGTCTTTGTGCGGCTCCTGGCAAAGTTGCTGCGCGATCCAGAAATTGGCAAGCTGATCGTTCCCATCATTCCTGACGAGGCCCGCACTTTCGGCATGGAGGCACTCTTCCGGCAGGTGGGAATCTACTCCAGCGTTGGCCAGCTCTATGAGCCGGTAGACATGGACACCCTGCTGTACTACAAAGAGGCGAAGGACGGCCAGATTCTGGAAGAAGGAATCACCGAAGCTGGCTCGATCAGCTCGTTTATCGCCGCAGGTACCGCGTACTCGAACCACGGGATCAATACGATCCCGTTTTTTATTTATTACTCGATGTTCGGCTTTCAGCGCATTGGCGACCTGATATGGGCCGCAGCCGACATGCGCACTCGCGGTTTCCTCCTTGGCGGCACGGCTGGACGCACGACTCTCGCTGGTGAAGGATTGCAACACCAAGACGGCCACAGTCACGTGCTGGCACTCTCTGTGCCAAATCTTCTCGCCTATGATCCAGCGTTCGCGTTTGAGATTGCAATCATCATCCAAGAAGGCATCAGGCGCATGTACGTGGACAACCAGTCCATCTTCTACTATCTGACAGTCGGAAACGAGCCGCTTCCGATGCCTGCCATGCCTGATGGTGACGGCATACGCGAGGGCATCTTGAAAGGGATGTATCGCTTCAAAGCTTCCCAAAGAACGGACGCGAAGCTGCGGGCGCAACTCTTCGGCAGCGGAGCCATCATGTTCGAAGTGCTCAAGGCCCAAGAGCTTCTCGATAAATATGGCGTCGCGGCAGACGTATGGAGCGTGACCAGTTACAAGGAGCTGTATCGTGATGCTAACGACTGCGAGCGCTGGAACATGCTGCATCCGAGCGACCCGCCAAAGGTTCCGTTTGTGACCCAGCGCTTAAAGGAAACGCAAGGGGTTTTGGTTGCTGCCTCGGATTACATGAAAGTGCTGCCGGAGTCCATCTCGCAGTGGATGCCGCGTCCGCTGGTTTCGCTCGGCACTGACGGTTTTGGACGAAGCGAAGGCCGGGCTTCCTTGCGCGACTTCTTCGAAGTGGATGCCAAACACATCGTCCTCGCGACCCTGCATGCGTTGGCGAAAGAGAAAAAGATCGAATCGAAAATAGTCAATCAGGCAATCGAAGAACTCGGAATCAATCCCGAGAAAGCAAATCCGGCGATCAGCTGAGTTTTCCTCTGTGAACCCCTGTGTCCTCCGTGGTTGAAGCTCCTTCTCAACCACAGAGGTTCACAGAGGCAGCACACAGAGGAAAAACCACGGAGAAAGTTTGCGTGACGGAATTTAAATTACCAGAACTTGGCGAAAACGTTCATCAAGGCGATTTGGTGCGACTGATGGTTTCGCCCGGCGCGACCGTTTCTGAAGGTCAGCCGGTGATGGAGCTTGAGACCGACAAAGCTGTTGTCGAAGTCCCTTCGTCGGTAAGCGGCGTCGTGAAAGATGTTCGCGTGAAAGAGGGAGAGAAGATCAAAGTCGGCCAGGTAATTTTCACCGTGGAGAACGGCGCGGGAGGAAAGCGAGCGGCATCCGCTCCGCCAGCGGCCGAACCAAAGACCGAGAACACGACCGCGGCCCAGGCTGCCCCGCCTGAATCTGCGCCCGCAAAAGCGGCCGAGCCGGTCCTTTCCGCACCTGCATCGGTTACGCCGGCCCCAGCCGTCCCCTCCGAAGCCGCAGAAGTTACCGAATTCAAGCTGCCGGAATTGGGCGAGAACATTCATCAGGGTGATCTGGTGCGGTTGATGATTTCTCCCGGAGCAATCATTTCCGAAGGCCAGCCAGTGATGGAACTCGAAACCGACAAAGCCGTGGTCGAGGTACCGTCGCCTGTGAGTGGCATGGTAAAAGACGTTCTGGTTGCACAGGGAGACAAGATCAAGGTCGGACAGGTAGTTTTCACGCTGGAACCCGGCGCGACTTCGCAGCCGCATGCGCAGCAGCCCTCCCGCGCAGACGAATCACACCAACATGAACAACAGGCGTTTCAGGCCGCAATCCAGTCTGAGGGCAGGACCGAAGAAGAAGCGCTGCCTCCGGATCAGCCCAGGACCGCGCCGGTTGCCACGTTCAGCATGCCGCTGGATCTGGATCGGGCCGCTGGGGTTGAGCATCGTGGTCCGGTTCCGGCTGCACCCCATGTGCGCCGGCTAGCTCGCGAGCTCGGCGTAGACATCCACAACGTCCCGGGCACTGGCCCTGGGGGGCGAATCAGCGAAGATGACGTGAAGGCTTACACCAAGACGCTGTTGGCCTCAGGCACAGGGACGGCGGCAGCCACTCATCTGAAGCAACCTGCGCTTCCCGATTTCAGCAAGTGGGGAAAGATCGAGCGCGTGTCCATGCGCGGCGTTCGACGGAAGACGGCCGAGCATATGTGGGAGGCGTGGAACGCAATCCCGCACGTTACCCAAAACGACAAAGCCGACATCACCGAGCTCGAACAGTTGCGAACTCGCTTTGGGCCGAAAGCGGTGGAGGCGGGCGGGAAGATGACCGTGACCGCGATCGCGCTGAAAGTTTGCGCCTCTGCGCTGAAGATTTTTCCGCAGTTCAATGCCAGCATCGACATGGAGAAGGAAGAAATTGTCTACAAGCAGTTCATCAACATCGGCGTCGCCGTGGACACCGATCGCGGCCTGCTGGTGCCCGTAATTCGCGATGTGGACAAGAAAAATATTGTTGAACTGGCAGCAGAATTGACACAGCTCTCGAAGAAAGCTCGTGATAAGAAACTTGCGCCTGCAGACATGGAGGGCGGAACGTTCACGATTACAAATTTGGGCGGGATTGGCGGAACGGGGTTTTCGCCGATTGTGAACTATCCCGAAGTTGCGATCTTGGGACTTTCACGTTCCAGCATGGAGCCAGTGTGGATGAATGGAAGGTTCGAACCGCGCATGGTGATACCGCTTTCGCTCTCTTACGATCACCGTTTGATTGACGGAGCAGATGCCGCGCGCTTTTTGCGCTGGATTGCGGAAGCATTTGAGCAGCCGTTCTTGCTTTCGGTGCAGGGCTAAAGCTTTAACCACAGAGGGCACAGAGAAACATAGAGGGATCAAATACAAAGGATGCGAAGGTACGACGAATCGCTTTCCTCTGTGTGACCCTGCGTCCTCTGTGGTTAATTCAGTTCTGTTGAACCCAAATGGAAACAAACCTCAACATTGCAGTCGTTGGCGGCGGACCGGGCGGGTATGCTGCCGCTTTCTTAGCCGCCGATCTTGGGATGAAGGTCACGCTGATCGACCGCGAGCCGAATCCTGGGGGCGTGTGCCTCTATCGCGGATGCATTCCCTCGAAAGCGCTGCTGCACGTTGCCAAGCTGATCAATGAGTCGCGCCATGCGAAGAGTTGGGGTATCGAATTCGGCGAGCCGCGCATTGACCTTGCCCGCTTGCGTTCGTTCAAGGAAGGTGTGGTCAACAAACTCACAGGCGGACTGGGGCAAATCTCAAAGCTAAGAAAAGTCAAATACATCCGTGGCGAAGCCAGCTTTGAAAACTCGAACACCATCCGCGTCGCTAAGAATAGTGGAGGTGAAGAGACGCTGACTTTCGACCGCATCATCATCGCAACCGGATCCCGGCCGGCAGTCATTCCTAGCCTGAAACTCGATAGCCCGCGCATGTTGGACTCAACCTCAGCCCTGGATTTAAGCGACATCCCCGGCACGCTTCTCGTAATCGGCGGCGGGTATATCGGGCTTGAGTTGGGCACGGTTTATGCGGCACTGGGATCAAAAGTTTCTGTCGTTGAAATGACGGCCGGGTTGCTTCCTGGCGCCGACCGCGATCTTGTGCTACCTCTCCACAAGCGTCTGGAAAAGAGCTTTGCCTCAATTCTCCTGAATACAACGGTGACTGCGGTCAAGGAAGAGGCCAAGGGAATTCGTATCAGCTTCGATGGGAAGGACGTGAAAGAGCGCGAGAAAGTTTTCGACAAAGTACTGGTTTCCGTGGGCCGCAAGCCGAATTCGGAAATTCCCCGCCTTGATCGCACCCAGGTCCGCCTGGGACAGCGCGGATTTGTTCAAGTAAACAAGCATCTACAGACCAATGATCCGGCAATTTACGCCATCGGCGACGTTGTGGGCGAACCGATGCTCGCGCACAAAGCTGCACACGAAGGACGTACTGCGGTCGAGCACATTGCTGGACACAAGGTCGCATTTGAGCCGAATGCAATTCCGGCGGTCGTATTCACGGACCCCGAAATTGCCTGGGCAGGCCTCACCGAGACCCAAGCCGAGAAGGAAGGCCGCGAAATCAAAGTTGCGAAGTTTCCTTGGGCCGCTTCCGGCCGCGCTATGACCCTCGACCGCACCGAAGGCATGACTAAGCTCATTCTCGATCCCGCAACCGAGCGCGTGCTGGGGGTGGGGATTGTCGGGGCGGGAGCGGGAGAACTGATTGCCGAAGGCACGCTGGCGATTGAGATGGCAGCGCTGGCGAAAGATGTGGCGCTTACGATTCATCCTCATCCCACGCTATCGGAAACGATCATGCAATCTGCAGAAGTCTTCTTCGGGACGAGCACCGACTTATACCGGCCTAAGAGATAGACATGTAGCCCCGGACGCCCTCGTCCGGGGTGGGCGGACGAGGGCGTCCGCCCCTACATGTAAACCTCCGTGAACCATCTCTCGCAATCATCCTCTACTGACTTTCTGCCATACTCCTCGCAGGGGGAATCTTGAGCGACTACCTGCTTTCCATCGTGCTCGGCATCATTGAAGGGCTGACGGAATTTCTACCTGTCAGCTCCACTGCGCACCTGCGCATTGCCGAATCGCTGTTCCACATCAGCTTGTCGGATGGCTACTGGAAGATGTACACGATTGTGATTCAGCTAGGCGCGATTCTTTGCTTGCCGATCTATTTCCGCACGCGCATTGCCAAATTCCTGTCCACCTTTCCGCAAGGCGAAAATGGCGACCGCACAGCACTGACGCATCCTCTTGGCCTTACCATCGTGGCATTCGTCGTCACCGCGATTCCAGCATTTCTTCTGACCAAGGTCATCGGCAAGCATCTTGAGAGTTTGTACATCATGGGGACTTCCCTGCTTGTAGGCGGAATCGTGATGTGGATCGTGGATGCAATGAACGCGCGTTCAGAAGCACAGGGTCCGAACGCACGTGCAGGCCGCATTCATATCTGGCGTATGGAGGCGATGAGCCTGGGCCAGGCTGTGTGGATCGGGGCATGTCAGATTCTGTCGGCGGTGTTTCCGGGGACTTCGCGGTCCATGTCCACAATTGCTGCGGGACAGATTGCCGGGATGTCGCGGGCCTCGGCGCTGGAGTTTTCATTCTTTCTTTCGATTCCGACTATGGTCGTGGCGACCTGCTACGACTTGTTGAAATCACTGCGCGGCAAAGGCACAAACCCAATCGGAGTTTCGCAAATCGATGCCCATGGCTGGATCGTGCTGGCTATAGGGTTCGTGATTTCCTTTCTTGTGGCCTATGCCTCAGTGGCGTGGTTCATGGGCTATGTACGCAAGCGAGGGTTCGCTCCTTTTGCGGTTTATCGAATCATTGTGGGAGCGCTGGTGCTGGCATTTGCGGGGCGGATGGCGGGGTGAAGCTACGAACCAAGAGCTAACAGCTACAAGCTACGAGCTAGAAGCTAGCGGCTGTTTCTTCAACTCCTCCATCACACTCTGGATCAGCTCTTTGGCGTCGGTCAGGCCTTTCATGACGATTTGAATGTCGAGCACCGGACGCCCAGGCCAACGCTGGCTTTGGCAGTAAACGCCGTGTTGTCCGACCAGCGCCATAGCATCGGTGATCATGTCCATAGTCACTGCAAGGCGTCCACGCGGGACTCCCATCATGGCTTCAAAATGCTCCAGCTCTTCGCGTTTTTCTTCGAATATGGGCATGGAAAGATTGTAAAGGAGCATGCAGCTCCCTTGTTGATCCTCGGTCTTGGCGGTGGGAGAATTGCTAACCTTCCCCTCGCGGGAATAGTCTAAAGCGGTGCACTCAGACATTTAGGCTGGTCAATGCAAGAAGAACTTAGCTGAATGCTGAGTGCTGAATGCCTCTAAGGAGACCTCCATGTTGAGACCGATCTTCCTGGTTTGTCTTTTCGCCGTTGTCATCTGTTCAGCCTCACTGGCTCAGGAAAACAAGAGCCAACGCCCTAGCCCGGCCGCACAGGCACAATGCAAATTTTCCGATGGAAAGACCATCACGGTCGACTACTCCAGCCCACGCATGAAGGGCCGGAAGATTTTTGGCGAACTGGTACCGTTCAATGACGTCTGGCGCACCGGGGCCAACGAAGCGACTGCATTCGTGACCGACGCGAATCTCAAGGTCGAAGGCAAGGATGTTCCTGCCGGCAGTTACACGATCTTCACCGTTCCTGCCGCTGACAAGTGGACCTTGATCGTCAATAAGAAAACCGGCGAATGGGGCATTCCTTACAAATACGAATCTGAGGAACTG
>WNGG01008932.1_pt1 | contig 10985 bp, 7 predicted proteins | sample 5400661 | NCBI WGS metagenome assembly WNGG01 (sample SAMN13153372, study PRJNA577476) | soil metagenome | isolation source: 100 cm soil or saprolite under Garry oak tree replicate 1 | place: USA:California | collected 2016-06-15 | reverse complement strand
ACATCGCGTGGACCGAGCTCCGCGTGGTCGATGCGCGAGAACGACGCGAGGCTCGGCGTCGCCTCTGCCTGGCCCGTTCCGACGGAGTCCAGTGTCTGATCTCGTTCGATTTCTGGCCTGAGGATGAGGCGCGGTTGCAGACGATGTGGGAGAGCGTTCTCGATTCCCTCAAGCTCAACGCCCGCGTCGAGGACCCGACGCGGGGAAAACGGATCGAGTAAGCCCGCTTGGTGTGGCTGATCGACCCGGAACGCCGCCTCGCGCGCGTGTACCGGCACGATGGAAGCGAAAGCACCATCACCGATGACGGGCAACTTGATGGCGAGCCGAGAACACCATCGTGGGAGATGATGCATCAGCTGCGGCGAGCCGAACTGGCTCGCCGTTCTTCGTCGTAACTGGCCCCTTGACAATACTCCTCGCGAGGAGTAATTAGGGGCTATGCAAGTGCCCACGCCCGCCGCCGCAATGGCGATTCGTGATTCGCTCGAAGAAGAAGTCCTGATCGCCCTGGTGCGGGCCGCATGGCTCGCGGCCGAGCGCTCCAATGCGGTGACCGCCGCCGCCGGACTCTCGCCGTCGCAATACAACGTCCTGCGCATCCTCCGCGCAGCGGGGCGGGGTGGACTCTCCTGCACTGAGATCGGAGCGCGGATGGTGACCCGCGATTCCGATCTCACGCGCCTGATGTCGGGTCTCGCTGGCGCAGGACTGGTCGTGCGCGGAACCGATTCCGACGATCGCCGTCGCAGTACCAATCGTATCACCGCCGCGGGAAGGGCCCTGCTGCGTCGCCTCGATGGCGACGTAGCCGACGCCGCGAAGCAGACCCTTGGTCACCTCGGTCGGACTCGACTCACCGCGCTTCGCGACCTGCTGGTCGCCTTCGCACCACCTCAAACCTCGGAACTCACATGACATATCGCTCGCGCTTCTCCGCATTGCTGCTGCCGTTCGCGCTCCTGGCCTTCATCCCGCAGCACCCTCTGGAGGTTGTGATGTCTCCCGCTGAGCAACAGCTGCGCACGTTGTTGACCGGCTACGAAACGTCCTTGAAGGCCGGAGACGCGGCCCGAATCGAACAGCTCTACGCCGAGGATGGCGTCTTCATGCCCGCAGGCTTCCCGACGGCCTCCGGCAGGCCAGCGGTCCGGGGCGCGTACGCGGCGGTCTTTGCGAACATCCGTATCGCGATCCACTTCACCGTCGACGAGCTGACAGTGAAAGGCGATGTCGCGTACGCGCGGACCCACTCGGCGGGCACGGCCACCGTCGTGGCCACGGGAGCGAGCGGGCCCGAGCAAAACCGGGAGCTCTTCGTTTTCACCCGGGGCGCGAATGGCTGGAAGATCGCTCGCTACATGTTCAACAAAGCCTCATGACCAGGAGACTTCGCGTCGGCATCATCGGCGCCAATCCGGATCGCGGCTGGGCGGTGGAGGCGCACATCCCCGCCTTGCAGTCGCTCCCGGATGACTTCGAGATCACGGCGCTGTCCACCAGCCGGCGCGAATCCGCCGAGGCCGCCAGCCGGCGCTTCGGAGTGCCGCTCGCGTTCGACAACCACCAAGACCTCGTGAACAGCGGCGAGGTCGACGTTGTCGCGATCACCGTGAAGGTGCCGCATCACTTCGAGCTGGCGACTGCGGCGCTCACCGCGGGCAAGGCCGTCTATTGCGAATGGCCGCTCGGCAACGGCTTACAGGAAGCGGAGCAGCTGGCCGTACTGGCGAAAAAACAACGCGTCCTTGCCGTGGCGGGGTTGCAGGCACGCGCTGCGCCGCCGGTGCTCTACGTACGCGACGTGGTCCGGCAGGGGTACGTCGGCGAGGTGCTCTCCACCACCCTGATCGGCTCGGGAATGGGTTGGGGACCGACGGTCCAACCGTACAACGCTTACCTCAACGACCGAAAGAGCGGCGCGACGCTGCTCTCGATCGCGCTCGGCCACGCCGCGGACGCGCTGTGCTACTGCCTCGGCGAGGTCCGAGAGCTCTCGGCCACGATGACCATGCGCCGCAAGTCATTCACGATCGCGGGCACGGGCGAGAGCAAGCCGATGAACGCGGACGATCAGGTGTGCGTCACCGGACTGCTCGAGGGTGGCGCCGCGGTCTCGATTCACTATCGCGGCGGAGGTTCGCGCGGCACTAACCTGCTCTGGGAGATCAACGGCACCGAGGGCGACCTCCAGGTTACGGCCGACGGCGGCCAGGCCCAGATCTTCGAGCTGACCGTACGGGGCGGCAAAGGTCCGCAGTCCTCCTTGGAGGTCCTGCCCGTACCGCCGCAGTACCGGTTCTCGCCGCTGCACGGCCCTGGCACCAACGTCGCCCAGGCATACGCGCGTTTCGCCCGCGACTATCGCGAAGGAACGCATCTTTGCCCCACGTTCGACGACGCGGTCACGCGCCATCGGATGTTGGACGCGATCGAGAAGGCCGCGGCAACCGGTCAGCGTCAAACGCCCGGTTGATCCGGCGGGAGCATTCACACTCGCTGAAGATGCTTGCCGTAATGTCTGCCGGTCCATAATTGCCGATAGCTGCCAATGTGGTCCTTTGGTGTGCGTAAGTGGCGAAAAAGCAACGGCCCCGCATGGAGGCCGTTGCATTCAAATCCCGCCGTCCCGATTGATTGAAGATCAAGCTCTGCAGCCACTTCGGCTGCGGGGCTTTTTCTTCGGCGTACTACCCACACGGCGCGCTCCTGCCGCGTAGCCTCCTAAGCTTTACGCGACTTTTCCAAAAGTTTGCGCAGCAGCGGATCGACCTTTTCGATCGCGCCGGCGGCCACCGATGGTGCCTCTTGCCCCGGGCGGGCATACATGCGTTGCCGAGCGCCCTCACGCGGCATTACCTGGCGATTCGGATCGTGGTACGGATTCCGGTCATACAGGTTGCGGAACGCCGGGTCGGCGAGATAGTTGGGCAGCTGAGCAACCACAGCCTCGTCACCAGCAAGCTGCAACACCATCTCGTTGCGGGCGAGGTCAAGCATGGTGTTGCCGCTAATGAAGCCCGTCATCTCGGCCATGCTGTCGGCGGCCACTTGGTTGAGCGCGCCGAAGCACTGAAGCACCCGACAGTTATTGACCATCGTCTTCCAGTCGCGTGAGTACAGCATTTGCAACTGACTGACGTCCTGCCAAAAGCTCCAGGTCTGCAGTCCGTAGCCGCGCAGCAGGGTGATCGCCTGCCGCAGATGCGGCAGCTCGCCGAGCTGAGCCGCTTCATCAAGGATAAACAACGTCGGGTGACGTGGCCGTGCACGGCGCCGTGTGATGCATGTGATCAGGGCGCCAAGCCACAGCCGCAACAAGCGGCTGTGCGACTCCAGCATGTGCGGCGGCAGAATCAGATAGATCGATAGCGGCGAGCCTTTGGTGATGTCTTCAAGATCGAATGAGGTGCGTGCGACGCTGGCCTGGATCTGGTCGCCGCGCAGGAAATCCACCATGTCCTGGCTGAAGGAAATGATGCCGCCGAGTGTTTCCGGAGCACCGATGTTGAGCATGCGCGCGATGCGCTGCACCTCCGGGTGCGGTGAGGCCAGCAATCGCTTGGCCAGCGATTCGGGATCGGCTGCCGCGGCGTTGATGAGCTCGCGCACCTGCAATAGGTTGCCGCCAGGAGGTGCGGCATCCACCAACACCTGGAGCATCGCTCCGATTGCCAGGTGCATGGCCCGGTTGGTCCAGTAGCGGCTGCGGTCATCCTGAGCCGTATCACAGAGTGCTTGCGCCAGAACGGCGGCCTCGTCCACCGCGCTCGCGAGCTGAATGTCGATCACGTCCAGTGGATTCAAAGTGTCCGACGGCAGATCAGTGACGCCCATCGGATCGATGATTACTACGCGCTGCTTCATTTCGCGGCGCCGCCTGGCCGTGATGGTGGCATTCTCGCCTTTGGGGTCGATCACGATCACCGGCCCCGGATGCCGCAAAAGCGCCTACGATCGCGTCGTCGGCTAACAAGCCCCTGCAGTTGCCGGCGCCAGGCTTGAACAACGGAAGGGTAGGTTTGTGCTCTGGCCAGCCCCGGTGTATTCTGAGCTTCTGAGCGCCGGCGGTGCGTTCCGCCGCAGCTGAAGCGCGAGCCGGTAGACCGACACTCAGATAATTGCGAGGACAAGATAGCGCGTTTGAACAAATCCCCGTTTGGCAGTCGATGCGCGGTGCGCTCAAATCGGCATTCCTCGCCGGGGCGTGTGTCCTCGCAACATTACCCACCGCTGTTCGCGCAGACCGACGGAACTTGCGTGCCCATTGCGGAGCGCACGGGACGCACACTCGGCGGAGCAAAACAGTGACCGCAACTGGTGGTAGCGAGGTAAGGATTGGTCGCTGACATCGGGAGTGTCGGGAGGAGACAAGAACACCGCCCCCCCCGGATTTGCGGTATCGGTGGCGGCAATTCAACTGAGTGAACCGCGACTCTTGGGGCAGGCATTGAGCGCTCGGCCGGTCGAACGCCGACTTCACCACAGCGTCGTGCTACGCTTTCGCTTTCTCTCACCATTCGAGGGAGCCTAGGCTTGTGATTCTAATTTCGCTTGCCGCCGCAGTGCTGGCGTTTCAGGAACCCGCTCCGCCTTTGGTGAGGAACGTGTGGTATGAGGTAGCCGAAGCCGACCTGACCTGCACGGCCCTCGCGGATGAGAGCGAGCGTGGGTCACTCAACGCGCCGTTCCTCGAGAATCCTCGTGACTCTTCAAACTTCGAACGCTATTTCCGCGGCACCGTTCAGGATGAGCGTCGGAATGAATTCCGCTATCTCGGTGTTCTCGCCGCGATAGGCTGGTGGGCCAATCGTTTCAACGATCAGACGTTGCTGATCAATGTCTACAGCACGATTGGCGTCAGGGCGGATCAGTACCTGACCTCTCATCCGAACGACATTCTCTTCAAACAGATCGCACGCTGCGCCCGAACGCATGTGCTGTTCGCCGTGCTCGAGGAAGATCAGGTCGATCAGGCCAACAAGCTCGCCGCCATGCTGCAGCAGTCGTTCGCGAGCGGCGGCCCGTCCCTTCCCGTGGAGGATTGGCCGCTGTTGCTGGCTCTTCGGGAAGCAGCCCTCGAGCCGAAGGCCAACAACAGCATCAACAGACTCACCAAGGTTGCGATTGACCTGGCCGGCGCGGCGATGCGTGCCAATCAGAAGGCCCGTGCCAGGCGATTGCTCGCGGCGGCCGCCGGCGGGGCGGAAGCGCATGGGGATACCACAGTAGCGCGGGAGATCATTCTCCTGTCGATGACAGGACGGTCTGAATCGCAGTCCGTGGCAGAGGTAGCCGGGGTCCCGGCCTCCCAAGCGGTGAAATGGCGATCGATGCCGGTGCTGTACGACAGTCAGCTCCGCCTTACGGGCGAGAAGGACGCTGCGAACCTCTCTCAGATGTTGACACCGCCGACTCCGCCCGCGGAGTTGATAGACCAGCGCACCGTCTTCGAGTCGTACCTCCGGCTCTCGATGGCGGCACGGATCCAGGGCCGGTGGGACGACGTTCACAAGTTCAACGCGGCGGCGTTTCAAGCGGTGGCGGGCTACGGCGGCGCACTCGACACGCACAGTCTTCTCTTCATGCGCCACGCTCTCGGTGCCTTGGACGCCGGTCGTGATGGTCTACCTGAGCTAGGTGGTGAGGGTCTACCTGCGCTACTCGTGCGCAACGATCCGGCTTGGCGTCAGCGGACTCTGCTGTCGTTTCTCAAGCTAGCTGAGAAGGTGCTCGCCGAGGATCCGCTGCTTATCGGGACCGCCGCGGCACACCTCTTTCTCAACCACAGGATCGACCTGATGCTAGCGGGGCTCACGGATCTTCGCGAAGCAATGCCGAGTTCGCGCGACCGCATCGATGACCTCAGCTTCCGGTTCGCTCAGGAGCGCTCGTTCGGTCGGCTCACCGTTGCCATGGTAAGCGGAGAGACCTCGCGGGCCAAGCTGAGTTCCGCGCTTCGTTCGGACGTTGAGCTGCTTCTCCACATGGCGACACAAAACGGCTTCTACCTTCGGGCGTTCTTCAACGATGTTCTCCGTTTGCCAGGGCAGCCGCCGCCGAACGGAGACGCGCTTTGGCCGGTGATGTTGACGCTGGAAGGCTTCAATCACATAACGAGCTCAAGATACTCCGAATACGTGGAGTACCTCCGCCGCACCGTTCCGACGATTGCCGCAGTGGCGACGGCGCATCCTCTTCATCTGATAGAATTTCAGCGGCTCCTGCGCTCGGGAGAGGCGTTGGTCGCAACCCAGGTCACTCCGTCTGCACTCTATATATGGGCGATAACACCGGGCGGGGTGCAGGTTGCTCGACAGCGGATCACGGAAGCCGAGGTCACGAACACAGTGACCCGCCTTCGCGCCAGTCTCAAACCATCGAGCGGTTCCGGGTCATTGAGTCTTCCAGCCTTTGATGCCGCCTCGGCGTACCACCTTTATAGTCTGATCTTCGCCCCCATCGCTGATCAGCTGAGGGATGTACGCACACTGATCTGGTATGGCCATGGACCACTCGGCGCAGTTCCTCCGGCCGTTCTGGTAACTGTTCCGCCGACGACTCCGACCGCGACGACCGCGGCCCAGCTCGGGGCACTCGCGTTTCTGGTTGACCGATTCGCAATCGCGGTCCTGCCGGATCTCTCGATGTTCCCACAAATGCGCAAAATGCACACGAAGACCGCGGCGCGGTTGCGCGCCGGGAGCTTCCTGGGTGTAGGTGCTCCGGGGCTTTCGGCCGATGAAGTCGAAGGTGCGCGCCGCGCGCGTTCGGACGACCTCGCGCGCGGCCTCACAGGTGAAGCACCCGGCCTCACACGTCAAGCGCTCGCCGATCTGCCCAAACTGCCCGAATCAGCTGACGAACTGAAGGCGCTGGCGGCGCTCTTCCCTGCGGGCAACTCTACACTACGCCTTGGTCCCGCTGCGGACGAGCATGGCATCATCGGCGATGAGCTCCAGGAATACGGAACAATCGCGTTCGCAACACACGGTTTTCTCACCGACGAAATCAAGGACGTCCACGAGCCGTCGTTGATGTTGGCGCTTGACCCAAACGCAACGGATCGGTTCGACGGAATCCTCACCGCGAGCGAGATCGCCCGCCTCAGCCTGAGCGCCGACCTGGTGATCCTGTCGGCGTGCAATACCGCTGGCACTGACGGGCGTCCGCACGGAGACACGTTTACCGGGCTCACGCAGGCGTTCTTCAACGCCGGGGCGCGGAACGTAATGGTGAGTCAATGGCCGGTCATGTCTGGTGCCGCGGTACAGCTCTCGGTCGGCACCGTTGAGAGAGCACTCAATAGGAAGGAGCTGGAATTCAGCAGGCCGACGCTTGCGCGAAGCCTGCAACTCGCAATGCAGGCCCTTCGGAAAGGCGCGGGCAACGCACTCGAGGCGCATCCGGCCTATTGGGGGCCATTTGTGATCGCGGGAGACGGCCGCTAGTCGCGACCCCAGAGAATCCCATCGGCGATAACGCCGGCGAGCGGATTCCGTTGTCGAACGAGCGGTCTAAGCCTCTCGAAGCTGTCAAAGCGCCAGCGACCACCCTCGATGTTCGAGAGCCATACCGCCTGGGCAATCACTCCCAGGGTGGTTGTGTCGTGGAGGATTTCCTCCGGAGCAGCCGGCGCGCCGGATACGCCTTCGAGGATCCTTTCGAATTGGCGCCCTGTTCCGTCGGTAACACGCAACATGTAGCGGCCTGGCACGAGGTGAACGTGATCCAGGCGCGTCTGACGGGCGTCGATGGCGCGCTGGACCGCGACCGTGTCCGAGCCCTTCATCAACACAACAATGAATGGAGCGCAGCCTCCGCTCCACACGACCGGAAGATCGCGCATTCCGACGGCGACCCTCGCGCCCGACACGAGAATCGGCACTTCGATGGGTGCTGGTGGTTCGCCAGGACTGCACGAGGCGCTGCCCCGCGACGCGGCAGTTCGAGACTGTCGAAAGTCGGCGTCGAACACGGCTGAGAGCGAATGATAGATGGCGGCCACGCGCTTCCCGAGCGAAGGCGCATCGGGGACAACGGAGTTTCCGGCCGGAAACACGACAGCCTGGCCCTCTGCGAGCTGGATCGTCACCGACGCTCCTGACGGCAGCGCAATTTGGTCGCCGGCCCGTACCACAGCTCCAATCCGCACCGGAACCGAGTCTGTTCCGTCCGCGCGGCGAAAGAAAAAACGGCCGGTCGCAGGTCGATAGTCGGCTACGATACCCACTTCATCGATGAGCGTCGAGAAACGAGCGGGACGCGGCGGGACGAAGGGGGATCCAAACACTGCGACTGCTGCAAATAGGATCATCATCAGTGTGCTCCGGATGGTTCGGCGTTTCGCCAGCAACACTTCTTGATGGCGTGACCTAATCGGGTTTTCGCTGGGTGCTCTGCCACTGCATAGTCGCGCCATCCGTCGCGGAAATCCACAAAAGAGTCGACAAGCAGGCGGATCGCCTCATACACGATGGTCAGCAGCAGCGCCTTCTCGAGCGCATCGAGAAAGCCGAACCAGCCAAGTTTGAGTGCGACGAACGTTGTCATCGATCCGATCAGGATGAGCGCGATCGGGCGTGCGGCTCCCTTGAGGAACCAAACCGTCGCGATGAACACAAGAAACAGAAACACCCCGACGAGCCTACGTGTGGATTCGGCCAGGAATCCGCCGGCGGGCTTTAGGGGCGCGTAGAGAATGGTGCTCGCAACCAACTCTACGCCCGGAATCACTCCGGACGGCGTCAACCATTGATCGCCGCCGTCCGCGTGGGTCGCGCCGATCAGCACCACACGGTTCGTGAACAGGCTGGAATCATCACGGGCAATTGCCGGATCGAGCAGCATGGCGGCGGACACGGCTTGCGCCTGCCCGCCGGTTCTGCCGCGTTCTGGTCCGGTTATACGGGAGCCAAGAATCAAGCGATCAGTAACCGGTTTGGCAGACGCACACGTCGCCGGGAGTGGTGGAGGTGAGACTGGCGGAAGCGTGTTGAGGGGCGGATTCGTATGGAGCGCCACAGCCATTTCAACTGACGGCAGCCACGCAGGCCCGTCGGTGAGGCAAACAGGAACCCATTCGTCCCATGTGCGGACTGAGCCGCCGCCACCCGTAACAAACTCGGCATGAGCCCACGCAAGTTTCGAGTTCGAGCGGAACAGATCATCGAGGCTGTTGGCGACGGGGTGTCGGAACCCATCCGCTCCCAGTGAGAGTCGTTTAGGAAAGATGAGTGGTGCGGACCCACCATAACGCTCGAGAAAGGTCCGGAACACGCGGCCGACGGAATCCGTGTTGCCGGGCTGGCCTCCCCATGAGACATCGATGTCTACGACAATGGCTGCCGGCTTCGCCGCTTCAACGACTCTGATCATCCGCAGCAGGTCGGCACGCGGCGTTGCGACTGGATGGTGCCATGCCGCCTGAGTGGCCTCGTCGATATCGACGATGGTGACCGGCACTTTATCGGCGGAATTGAACAATCCCTGCGCGGCTATCCGGAGGGAATTGTCGAGATCGATGTGAGCGAACCCGAACATCTTAAGGTACGAAGTTTGAACACACTGCTGGGGAAGCAGGCCAGCCAATCCGACTGCGATTGCGAGGTATATCGCTCGAGCCCGCTGTCGTTGGGCGCCGGGGGTCGTAGTCAATCGCATCTCGTGGATTGGCAAGCAGTCGACCCGTCATCGCCCATCACCTTGCGCGCTCCTCTGGAGGAGTCCAGATACGCTGGTTAGGCAGCGGCCGGCCCCAAGGCCCGTTGAGTCCTTCAGCGTACGAGCGCCGTGTCGCTCACCGCACGACATCGCGCCTAGGGTTCATAGCATCTGAGTTTGCGGTCAAACGTGCAGGCCCGTACAGCGCACCGCAAGGTGATCTGGCGAGGCGGCGTGGGAGCGGTCCCGTGCGGCGGGCTACCAGTTGCACGATGGCGATCGACCAAATGGGCGGCGACGGTTGGGCTGCAGACGCGGCGCCTTGGCATTGTCGCCCGAGGATGGCAATCTGACGACCCCGCAACACGTCGTCGGCGATGACACTATATGCTAACGCTGCGCTAAACGGGCGGTGGCGCCTGGATCACGCACTTGCGCGGGAGGGAACGGGTTCAACGATCGCCCAGAGAAGTGGTGCTGTTCTTGGCGCCGTTTCTCCCGGCAAACCCCGGCATTTCCGCCAACAGCATACGGCACCGACGCTCGGACGCCACTGAAGAACCGACAAGTTGTCGTTTAAGGTGAATCTCCTCGCCCGCATGAGGGTTCAGGGGGTCGCGGGTTGAGCTGCGGCCGCTGCGCGGCCTCGCTCCGCTTGACCGGCTGCGCCGGTCACCGGGGCTTTGCGCCGGACGCGTCAAATCCCGCCGTCCCGACTGAGTGAAGAGCAAGCCCTGCAGGCTCGTGATGCCTTCGCCACCTTCGGGGCCGCTCCGATTCCATCCAATCGAGCGACGGTCAGGAGGTCCCTTCCATGAAGGCCGCACTTGAGCGAGAATCCGACGGATCACCAAGCGTCACGTCAGCACACCTACAGAAAGGAGATCCCCATGGCAGCTCAACGCATCGTGGGAGCGCCCCTCGCCATCATCGGCCTGCTCTCACTCGCCTGCGCCGGAGAGCGCAGCGTCGCTCCGCCCCTCACGTCGGTTTCGCTCTCGGTCCAGTCCGCCCCTTCGCGGTTCTACGAGCAACACAACCTGGTGTCCGACGGGGCCGTGCCGGCCGACCTCGTCGATCCGGCGCTGGTCAACGCCTGGGGGCTCGTTGCCAGCGCGACCTCGCCCTGGTGGATCGCCGACAACGGAGCCGACGTCTCCACCCTCTACAACGGCAACACCGGCGCCAAGCTCGCGCTGACCGTGAGCGTTCCCAGCGCCCCAACCGGCGTGGTCTTTAACGGGGGCACCGGCTTCGCCGTGTCCCGCGGCACGGCTTCGGCGCCCGCTCGCTTCATTTTCGCCACCGAGCAGGGCACGGTT
>WNGG01008930.1_pt1 | contig 10987 bp, 15 predicted proteins | sample 5400661 | NCBI WGS metagenome assembly WNGG01 (sample SAMN13153372, study PRJNA577476) | soil metagenome | isolation source: 100 cm soil or saprolite under Garry oak tree replicate 1 | place: USA:California | collected 2016-06-15 | reverse complement strand
ACGACGTCCATGCCGTCCGTCACGCGCCCGAAGACCGTGTGCTTCCCGTCGAGCCACGGTGCAGCCTCGGTGGTGACGACGAAGAACTGGCTGCCGTTCGTGTTCGGCCCGGCGTTCGCCATCGCCAGCGCGCCGCGTTCGACCCTGTGGTCGTTGAACTCGTCCTCGAAGGTGTAGCCGGGCCCGCCCGAGCCGGTTCCGGTGGGATCGCCGCCCTGGATCATGAAGTCCGGGATGACGCGGTGAAAGATGACGCGGTCGTAGAAGCCGTCGTTTGCAAGTTTCACGAAGTTATCGACGGTCTTCGGCGCGTCGTCCGGATAGAGCTCGACGTGGATCGGGCCGTGGTTGGTCTTGATGATCGCCTGCATTGCGCTGGAATCTACCGTCCGGCCCGACCGCGATGCTGCAGTGGTGCCGGACGGCCCTGTACGCGTCGTCGAGCTCCTTCCGCGGACGGTGTTCCGCATCCTCGGAATCGTCATCGCAACAGCGGTCGTGCTCGAGGTCGTGTGGATCGCACGTCACGTCCTCACGTGGATCTTCATCGCCCTCTTCCTCGCGCTCGCGCTCAATCCGGCTGTTGACCGGCTCGAGCGGCGCATCAAGCGCCGCGGGATCGCCACGGGGATCGTCTATCTCGCCGCGCTGGGCGCCGTCGTCGGGATCGGACTCCTCTTCATCCCGACGCTGGTCAATCAGGTGAACGACTTCGCCGGGAAGGTTCCGGATTACCTGAACGACCTGACGAAGGGCCGCGGCCGGCTCGGGTTCCTCCAGACGAAGTACCACCTCGTCGACAAGGCCCGGGAGGCGCTGAACAGTGGCGGCGCGTCGAAGCTCTTCGGCATCTCCGGGACGGCGCTCGCGCTCGCGAAGGGCGTCGTCAACGTGGTGCTTGCGACCGTCACGATCGCCTTCATGACGTTCTTCATGCTGCTCGAGGGACCGAGATGGGTGGAGTCGTTCTTCACGCTCCTGCAGCCGCAGCCCCGCCGCCGCTGGCGGGCGGTCGGACGCGACATCTACCGCACGGTCGGCGGCTATGTGACGGGCAATCTTCTGATCAGTCTGATCGCGGGGGCGCTCACCACGATCGTCCTTCTCATCACCGGCGTGCCGTATGCGTTGGCGCTCGGGCTGATCGTCGCGATCCTCGACCTGATCCCACTCGCCGGGGCGACGATCGCAGCCATCATCGTCGGCGCGGTTGCCTTCCTCCACTCGGTGCCCGCGGGGATCATCGTGGTCGTGTTCTTCGTCCTCTACCAGCAGGTCGAGAACCACATCATCCAGCCGGTCGTCTACGGACGCACTGTCCAGCTCTCGCCGCTCGCGGTACTCATCTCCGTCCTGATCGGAGCGCAGCTGGCGGGCGTCCTGGGGGCGCTAGCCGCGATTCCCGTCGCGGGCTCGCTACAGGTGATCTGGGTCGACTGGCTACGTCAGCGGCGTGGCGAGGAGCCTGCCGGCGCGACCTGATCCCTCGATCGAGGTACGCGGCCTCCCAGGCATAGGCCGATCCAAAGGGCATGGCCCGCCGTGCTCTCCTTCTTCTTGCGCTCGCAGTCTCTGCCGTGGGGCTCTCAGCCGGTGCAGGACCCGCAGGCGCGACCGAGCAGCGCCCGGCAAGCGCCATGGGCGCGCTCGAGCAGGATGTCCTCGCAAACGTCAACCTCTTGCGACGCCAGCACGGCCTTGGCGCGCTTCGGTTCTCCTCGAAGCTCGCCGCCGCGGCTCGCTTGCATTCGGGCGAGATGGCACAACGTGGCTACTTCAGCCACGACTCCGCCAACGGCACCTCGTTCGACAAGCGGATCTCCCGTTTCTACTCGGTCGGCGGTAAGCGCTACTGGTCGGTCGGGGAGAACCTGCTCTGGTCATCCCCCGACGTCAGCGCGTCGGCGGCGCTCGACATGTGGCTGAACAGCCCCGAGCACAAGAAGATTCTGCTCACCGCACGCTGGCGCGAGATCGGTCTCGCCGCCGTGCACGTGCACTCTGCTCCCGGTACGTACGGCGGACGCGAGGTCACCATCGTGACTGCCGATTTCGGCGTCAGGCACTAGAACACCTCCGCGATACCCTGTTCCTCCGGCGCCTGTAGCTCAGTGGACAGAGCGGCGGCCTTCTAAGCCGCGGGTCGGAGGTTCGAATCCTCCCAGGCGCATAGCCGCGGCGCTTGGTGGCGAGCGCCGGCTGAGCCGGCACTCGCACGTTCTTTGATTGACGGATTGGGAGCGCTTTCCCGATCTTGAATTCTCACTGGTGCTGTGCGAGAAATTGGGTGCCATACGCAACCGGGTGTCGATCACTCTGCGCGGTCTTGCACTGATCGTCTTGATGGTCCCGCTCGCTGCGACTGCGGAACGGACGACGGCGAAGAGCGCTGCCGTTGTCAAGGTCGCGTTCAACAAGAAGCTCAAGAGGAAGATCATCGTGACGGGGTCCGACCTCACGCTCTACTTCTTCACGGCCGACACCAACACGACGCCGTCCTGCTACGACGATGAGATGTATCACTGCTCGCAGCTCTGGCATCCCTACCGGTCGTCGGAGCCACCCGTCGCAGGGCCCGGCGCGAAAGCGTCCCTCGTGCGATCAGAAAGACACCGAAATAGTCCGCGGCAAGTCGGCCGCGGCAAACCGAAGCTATCCTGAGTTTGAGCGTGGTGGCTGTAGCTCAGTTGGTAGAGCCCCTGGTTGTGGTCCAGGTGGTCGTGGGTTCGAGTCCCATCAGCCACCCTCTCGTCTCTTAGATATGGCCGTAGACGCCGCTACGGGGATAGGAGATGGGGCCCAAATGAGTGCGGGAACCCGGACAACGGAGCCCGCCTGTGACTTTGGACACCGCTCTTTGGAAATACCGAAGGGGGCGTCTCCGGTAAGTACTCATCCATGATCCCCGTCTTGGCCGCCGTAGCGGGCGTGACAGCACTCCTGCTTGGCGTTGCTCTGGGTGGAACATGGCGTCGCACGGCTGCGCTTCTACTACTCGGGTTTGGTCTTGGTCTGGTGTTACTCGTCGTCGCCTATTTCACGGCCACCCCAAGCGATCAGCGCCAAGATTGCTCCGACTGCTACGTCTACCTCGGCCGATGGTGGGAGCCGGGATTCGCGATCTTCGTTGTCGGGCTGGCCCTGATCCCGTGGGTGGTTGGCGTGCTCGTCGGCTCAGGCATCCGAGTCTCATCGCGCCGGCGTGCCATCCCGCCGCAGTCAGCTGAATGATCGGGGGGCGACGCGCCAACTTGGCGGCTAGGGTGACGACTCTGATGAGGTTAGAAAGAGTAGAGACGGTCTCTTTCGTGCGCGGGGGTGCGGCACAGCCTCGGGCCCGCAACCGTCGTCTAGTGTGGGTCTGGCTCGGCGACGTGTGGTCTCGTAGGCGCGATCCGCGACTTCAAGCACAGACATTCCTTCTGCTGGCGTCTCTTGGAGCCGCGGCCGCGTTCAGTCACGTCGTGGAGGACTACCTAACCAGCGACCCGCTGGTCCGCTGGGACGTCGAATTCAGCCGCTGGCTTCACGAACACTCCAATCCCGCGCTCGTTTCGGCTTTCAAGGTCTTGACGCTCCTCGGGTCCGTGCCATTCCTCGCCGTGTTGGTTCTTGTGGTGGCGTTACTTCTGCTTCGAAGGCGCCAGGTGAACGAAGCGGCGCTAGTTGCGCTCGGCGCTCTCGGGATCGAGGTTTTGTTCTCGGTTCTGAAGCTGGTGTTTCATCGGCCTCGCCCTGAGCTTGCGTACGCTCATCTCGATACCTACTCGTTCCCGAGCGGTCACGCTGCCGGATCGACGGGTATTTACGCGATCCTGTTCTATCTCGCGGCGAGTCGCTTCTCGAAAAGCGGCAAGCTCTTGCTTGCCCTCGCATACGCAGTGCTCATCGGGCTAATCGCTTTCAGCAGGCTGTATCTGGAAGTCCATTACCTCTCCGATGTTCTCGCCGGGATCACGCTGGGAGTTGGCTGGGCTGCTGCGTGCCTCTTCATTCATGAACGGACTCGCGACAGCGATATATCTCGACGGTTGCCGCGACACGTGGCGACGGTCGTGGAACGAATCGCGCGCTAGCACAGCGCACCCCGCAACGCTACCGTCTTGCGAATGAGTATTGACGTACTCCACCGGCACGGGCAGCACATCCACAAACACCCGCATACCGGGATACATCGTCACGTCGCCCTCGGGCTGCGTCGGTCGGAGGTGGTGGAGGGAGCACACGACCATACGCACGAGAAGGAGCACGACCACGGCCACTCGCACGGACTGGTTGATCGTTCGATCCTGCGCTCGCGGGCAGGGATCAAGGCCGTATCGCTAAGCCTGGCCGTCCTCACGGTCACCGCGGCGGCGCAGACGGCGATCTACGTGCTCGTACTCAGCGTGGCGCTCCTGGCCGACCTAATCCACAACTTCGGTGATGCGCTCACCGCGATCCCCCTAGGGCTCGCGTTCTTCCTCCGCAGTACCCGAGGCGAAAAGTGGGCGGGATTAGCCATAGTCTTGACTATCTTCGTGAGCGCCGTTGTCGCGCTCGTCCAGACCATCCTGCGCTTCATTCACCCCCACACGCTCACGCACCTGTGGTGGCTCGCGGCGGCAGGTGTCATCGGGTTCATCGGAAACGAGATTGCGGCGCAGATTCGGACGCGCGCGGGCAGGCGGCTGAACAGTCCTGCCCTCGTGGCCGACGGCAACCATGCGCGCGTCGATGGGTTCGTCAGCCTTGGCGTCTTGGCGAGCGCTGCAGTTGTTGCCCTCGGCCTTTCGATTGCCGATCCGGTCATCGGGCTCATCATCACGCTCGTGATCCTTCGCATTACTTGGGACAGTTGGCACACGGTGCGCGAAGCATCCGCCAGCTAAAGCAGTGAGCCCAACGCGTCACGTGCCCGAGACGACGGGATTGCTCGGAGCGCCGTCACCGCGAGGTCAAGCTCCCCGAGCCGCAGCGGCTTCTCGTGCGCGAGGAGCGAGCCAGCGCCGGGCCTAGCCATCCAATCTTGCGGGATCGACCTCGGCCACGAGGCACACGAGATCGAGCGACTCGGCCAAGCCCACTAGGCCCATCTCGCGGGCGCACGCCTCTTCGCCTAGCAGGTTCTTCCGCTCGATTGCGCGCCGGAACCTGGCGCGAGGCTGGCCCTGGGCCGTCATGCACTCCATCCGGGGCCGGAGTAGCTGAACCCTTGGGAGGCGAGTCTACGTCGTCCGCGTAAGCTGCTCTCCAATGAGGCCTCAGGCTTTCCAAACCTCAGGCACGGTCGAAGATGCGCTTGCGTGTGTGCAGGGATTCCAGAGTCGAAGGTAGGCCGGTGTCGTGGCGAGCGACTCAGCCCAGCCAAGCGTGAACTCTATCTTTGGATGCTTCGCGGCTTCGGGGGCGGGAGCGCTCCTTCGGCGGACGCGATCCGCGCGCATGCGATTCGACTCGGCCTTGATCCAGATCAGTCCCGAGAGAAGCTCGCAAGAGAGGACCTCATCCATTTCAACGGCGAAGGAGAGGTGACGGTTGCCTACCCGTTTTCGGGTCGTCCGACGAGGCACCGTGTACGCATCGAGGGCTACACGGTTTTCGCCATGTGCGCGATTGATGCGCTTGGCGTTGCGCCGATGTTCGAGCGGGCGATTGTGATCGAATCGTCGGACCCGCTTACGAATGCTGAGATCAGCATTTGGCTCCAACCCGATGGAACCGGCACGTGGCAGCCGAACGAGGCCGTGGTCGTGACGGGACGTGCTTGCGCGGATCGCGCTGCCTTCAAGGGCTGTTGCCACGTGCTGAACTTCTTCGCCTCCCCCGATAACGCTGAGCGTTATCTGTCCGAGCACGAGGACGTGAGCGGCTTTCCGATCACGATGCGGCAGGCCATCGAAGTTGGGCGAGCCATCTTCGGTGCCGTGCTCAAGGAAAGCTGATGCCCGAAGGGATCGACCGCAACGACGTTCAACGTCTCGTCGCGGAGAGGAACGCTCAGCTTGTGGAGGTACTCCCGCGCCCTGAATACGAGCAGGAGCATCTTCCTGGCGCTATCAATATTCCCCTCAAGGAGCTGAATCGGGAGACGGCGATGCAGCTTGACCGTAGCCGCCCGGTGATCACCTACTGCCACGACTATCAGTGAGACCTAAGCCCACGAGCCGCGTGGCGGCTCGAAGCAATGGGGTTTGAGGCTTACGAGTACGCTGACGGCAAGCGGGATTGGGGTTCGTTCGGCCTCCCGCGTGAGGGAAAGCTTGCGGAGATCCCTAGCGCGGGCGACGTAGCGAGACGTGACGTTCCGACATGCACGCTGGACGAAGACCTACGGGCAGTGCGCCAGCGCGTACGAGTTGAAGGCTGGGACACCTGCTTTGTGGTGGCCGACGACCGCGTCGTGCTCGGGCGGCTCGGTAGACGCGCACTGATCTTGGACGACGACAGCACTGTTGAGGACGCAATGAGTGAAGGCCCGAGCACAGTCCGTCCGAGCATCGGAATCGACGCGCTCATCGAGCGAATGGACGAGCGAGACCTGATGACTTTCCCCGTCACAACTCCCGACGGGAGACTCGTCGGGCTAGTACGGCGGACAGATGCCGAGAAGGCTCTCCCGTCGGGCTCACGGAACGCTCAGCGAGCGAGGTCTATTCTGTTGACGTGAGCAGTGATCCGCTGGCGGTTGCGACCGAGGGCTTGGAAGCCTGGCGAAGGGGCGACTTCGACACGCTGGAGAGAATCCTCGATCCCGAAGTGGAGTGGGGCTGGTTCGAGCCGGGCGAGTGGGACTGCCTCAATCGCGACGACGTGATGCGAACGCTGCGCGAGCGGTACGAGCAAGGGTTTGCGAAGGGAAGGGTGGAGTTCAAAGACGGTGGCCAGGACGCCGTCATCGTTGTCTCGCATCCGAGTGACATCGGCGGATCTGAGTGGCCCGAAGAGACCGCGACCATCATGCGATTCCGCGACGGCAAGGTGGTCTCGATGCGGGATTACCGAACTGAAGCCGACGCGCTCAAGGCCGCTGGCTCACCATGAGACGCAGTCCTGACCTCCCAGCCTACCGACGCCAGCGTCAATCGTTACTCACCCGAGTCCTTTGGTTCTTTGGCTTTCGGTCAAAGACACCGGCCTGTGGAGACCTACCTTTCGATGATCGCCCGCCCGATGCGTTCGTACGCGAACCGCGCCGCCCCCGTCCGGTCGGACCCAGCGGCAGCGTCGCTCTCGAACTACCCGATCTCGATTCTCTGACGTAACTCAACGAAGCACCAAAGGTCGTAACGTCCCGATGGCCCGGGTCGCGGGCTGCCATCTCTTCGAATAGCGATCGATTCAGCATGTCGGCGTGTTCGCCGTAGCCCCCACGGCAGAGCTGCATGATCGCCCGGTACGTCAAGGTTGCACGGGCGAAAACGGCGAGCAGCAGATGGTGCCAAACCTCACCCGACTGCCTAGGCTTATGTCCAAGCGTAGGCGAGGAGATCTCGGCAGGCGGTGAACTCGGCTCGGAAGGTCTCCTCCACCCCCCGAGGATCTGGCTGCGGAAAAAGTTCTTCGGGCTGTGGCTCGCTCAAGACAAAGGCCCGGCTCAGCCCTTCGGGATCTGGATGGCGCCGGCTGCGGCTTCCCAGATCGTTTCGAGACAAGCTGCAGACACTACGATCGCGATTCTCTTCTGCACCGGCATCCCTCCCTTCCGCTTCCTTCAGGAGTGCTCCTGTCCGGGTTCCCGCACTCATTTGGGCCCCCATCTCCTATCCCTAGACGCCGCTACGCTGCTGCGCACGGCCCCGTAGCTCAGCGGATAGAGCGACGGACTTCGAATCCGTGCGCGGAGGTTCGACTCCTCCCGGGGCCACTCCGCGGGAAAGTCCGGCCCGCTGCGGGGGCCATGATTACTTTCCCGCGTTCGCACCTCGACTTCGCGGCGGCTGTGGCTGCGACGGGCAGAGCCCGTCGCCCTCGGTGAATGCGGATCAGTCGAGGGGGGCGGTCCGACCGCAGCGTGGACAGACCCACTCCGTGATCGGTTCCGCGTGCGAGCCCTTTCGGCCCGGATGCGCCTGCTGGCCGGCCCAGCGTGTTCGCAGCCGCATCGCCCCGTGCCCGCTTGGGCACTCCTTCGGCTCGAGCTGGGTCTCCTCTTTCGCGTCTGGCAAGTCGGGGACATCCTAGGGAAGCCGCCCCTCAGCACATATGGCTATGTCTTTCAGTCCAGATCTGCTTGCATGCGAGGCAGATGGCCGGTTTTCTAGCAACCGTGCTCATCTGCGACGACGAGCCGTCACTTCGCGAGCTGATCCGGATCAGCTTGGAGGGCTCGTATCGGTTTGCAGAGGCCGACAACGGCGAGGAATCCCTCGAGTTAGCCCGTCGTCTGCGTCCGGACGTGATGATTCTCGACATGATGATGCCGCGCCGGAGTGGGCTTGAAGTCCTGGCCGAACTGCGGCAGGACGAGGCCATTTCGGACACTGCCGTGATCGTCCTGACAGCGCAGCCAGGAACCCGAGAGGAGGCCTTGCGGCAGGGCGCCGACCTCGTCATGGTTAAACCGTTCGAGCCCGAGCAAATCACGGCTGCGGTGGAGGAGGTTCTCGCCGAACGACGATGAGCCACGCCGGCCCCGACGCAGAAGCTGCAGCAGGCGCGGGCGGATCGAACGGTCGGTCGAGACGGTCGTGGGCGGACTCCGGTCTCGTCGCACGGATCGCCTTCTCCGCGGTCGCGGTCGCAATCGGGCTGGCGATCGTCTTCGCCGTCCTCTTTCTCGCGATCCTCAGCCTCCACCAGCGCTCCCTCGACGCGCGTCGCTCCCAGCAGGTGATCGCGACCGCCAACGAGCTGCAGACCTACGTGATCGATCTCGAGACGGGGGCGCGCGGGTTTGCGCTCACGCGGGACGAGCGCTACCTCGATCCCTGGAACCGCGCTCAGGCGCTGTATCCGGGCGCGATCGCCAGGCTCGTCGAGCTCACCAAGGACAACGTGGTGCAGCACGAGCGCGCGCTCGCCATCGAGAAGGACATTCAGATCTACTTCAGCGACTACTCGGTCACGATCGTGAATTTCCTGCGGCGGAACCCACAGGAGGCGCCAAGCGTCGCGACGGATGCGCGCGGACGGAAGCAGGTCGAGGCGATTCGCGATCAGTTCAAGCGTTTCATCAAGACCGAGACGGCACTGAGCGAGGCGCGCAACGAGCAGGCGCGGGCGACGACTCGCAATTCGCTTCTCGTCGGCGGAATCGGCTTCGGCGCGGCGCTGTTCTTGCTCTTCGTAGGAGCGCTGTACCTCAACCGCGCAGTCGCAAGGCCGCTGCGTCGCACCGCGGACGCCGCGGCACGAATCGCGGGTGGCGACCTGTCGGAACGCCTGGACACGGATGGCCCGGGCGAAGTGGGGGAGCTGGAGCGCACGTTCAACACGATGGCAGCCTCACTCGAGCGCACCGTCGCCGATCTCGAAGAGCGAAACCGGACGCTTGGCGAGAGCGAGCAGGTCAAGAGCGACCTCGTGAGCAACGTCTCGCATGAGCTGCGGACACCGCTCGCCAGCGTGCTCGGGTTCTCGTCGCTCATGCTCGACCGGGAAGTCTCCCCCGAAGAGACGAAGCGCTACCTCGAGGTCATCCGCACGGAGGCGCGCCGGTTGGCGGCCCTCTTGAACGACCTGCTCGACCTGCAGCGCGTCGAGCAGGAGGCGCTCGAGTTGCGCAGCGACGAGGTGGATCTCAACGAGTTGCTGTCCACCCAGGTCACGCTTTACTCAGCTCAGAGCGACGCGCACGAACTGAGGTTCCAGCCGGCGGGAGAGCCGCTCACCGTCCGCGGCGATCGCGACCGCCTCGCCCAGGTGGTCGGGAATCTCCTCTCGAACGCAATCAAGTACTCGCCCGACGGCGGAGTCGTCGACGTGACCGCTGAGGCGATCGGCGACGAGGCCTGGATCTGGGTGCGAGACGAAGGGCTCGGCATCCCCGGAGGACACCAGGAGCAGATCTTCACGAAGTTCTTCCGTGGCGACGTGGGCCGGGAGCTCGGGATCTCGGGCACCGGACTTGGCCTCGTCCTTGCGCGTCAGATCGTTGAGGCGCATAGGGGCCAGATCGGATTCGAGAGCGAGTCCGGGCGAGGGTCCACCTTCTGGCTCCAATTGCCGGCGGCGCGCTCCTACGACGCCGGCGCCCCGGAGCCCTCGCTAGCAGCCCGCGACAATGCGGAGCCCCGTCACGGGATGTAGCTCGGCGCCGTTCTGTGCCGAGCCCCGCACGGACCGGCGCTGGCTCCAGAAGCCGACGCCGCGAACGTAGACGATTGCCCCGAGCGACTGCCACGCCCTGGTGGCCGGGTGCCCGCATTCGGCCGTGAACAGCTTGAACGTCGACGCTATGTCGGCGCGCGCGCGCGTCACGCTCGAGAGACAGTCGGGTGTGGGAATGACGGCGTTGAGATACGACTCGTGGTCGTACAGCTCCAGCCTGATCCCACCGGTCTCGGTGCGGTACTTGGTGATTTGCGCCACTACCTGCCAGACCTGGCGCTGGAAGGCCGTTCGCCGCGTCTTCGGCAACGGGTGCGGGAACGGACGCTCGTTGATCGCGGCGATCGTCGTGCTCTTCGGCTCGAGCTGGACCGCCTTGCGTCCGGGATCGCTCAGCGTCTTCAGCCGCCAGAGCTCGCCGCCGCAGCGGGCCGCCGTCGGACCGGCCGCGTCCCGACCTGCCGCAGCCGCCGCGAAAGCGGTAGCGGCAAGGAGCACCAGGGCGGTAGGTGCCGCAAGCTTCATCACGTTCTGGCCGCCCAGGATCGTACGCCTTTCGGGCAGGAAAGGTCTACCCTGGAACCCGCCCGCGGGCGTGGCGGAATTGGTAAACGCGCCGGGTTTAGGTCCCGGTGGGGCTGACGCTCCTTAGAGGTTCGAGTCCTCTCGCCCGCACTCCCGATCGAAATCCGTCTCCGCTTCGCGGAGACATGATGATTTCGATCGGTTCGACCCT
>WNGG01021518.1_pt1 | contig 10988 bp, 11 predicted proteins | sample 5400661 | NCBI WGS metagenome assembly WNGG01 (sample SAMN13153372, study PRJNA577476) | soil metagenome | isolation source: 100 cm soil or saprolite under Garry oak tree replicate 1 | place: USA:California | collected 2016-06-15 | reverse complement strand
TTCGCGGTGAAGGCGGGCCGTACCCCACAGCAGCGGGCAGAGGTCACCGCGACCGGCACCGAACTGTTCCTGCGCGACACCGACGGCGGTTCACGCGGCCTGTCCGTCGAAGCGTCGGGCGATCCGGTGGTCCGGCCCGGCGCACTGAGCTGGCGCGTCGTTGTTCCAGCCAAGGGGAGCTGGGCAACCGAGATCGTCGCGCAGCCGGCCCTCGGCACACAGCGTGTGCAGCCGCTCTTCCACCGCGGCGAGCGGCTTGAGAGCAGTGAGCCCGCCCGCAAGAGCCGTGCGTGGCGGAGCGAGACCACCCATATTGAAGCGGACGATCCGATCCTGACCCAGGCACTGCGGCGAAGCGTTGAGGATCTGGGTGTCCTGCAGATCCGAAACCCGTCGCAGCGCGGCCTGCCCTTCGTCGCCGCGGGAGCGCCATGGTTCATGACCCTGTTCGGCCGGGACAGCCTGCTGACCGCGTGGATGGCCCTGCCACTCGACGTCGGGCTTGCGCTCGGCACCCTGCAAACGCTCGCCGAGTCGCAGGGCAAGCGGATCGAGCCAAGCACCGAGGAGGAGCCGGGGCGCATACTGCACGAGCTCCGCCACGGCCCGGACAGCGCCCGGGTCCTCGGCGGCAGCCACTACTACGGCACCGTGGACGCCACCCCGCTGTTTGTGATGCTGCTCGCCGAATGCTGGCGCTGGGGCGGCGACGACGCCGCAGTTCGCGCGCTGCTGCCCGCGGCCGACGCGGCGCTGGCCTGGGTTGACGACTACGGCGACCGCGACAGCGACGGGTTCGTCGAGTACCAGCGAGCCACCGGCCGGGGGCTGATCAACCAGGGCTGGAAGGACAGCTTCGACGGCATCAACGACGCGGCCGGGCGGACAGCAACCACTCCGCTGGCGTTGTGCGAGGTACAGGGCTACGTCTACGCGGCATGGCAAGCGCGGGCGGAGCTGGCCGACGGCTTCGGCGACCCATCAATGGCAGCGCGCTGCCGTGCGCGCGCCGAGGAACTGCGGCAACGGTTCGCCGACGCGTTCTGGCTGGCCGATCTTGGCTGGTACGCGGTGGCGCTTGATCGCCGCAAGCAGCACGTGGACGCGCTGACCAGCAACGCCGCGCACTGCCTGTGGACCGGCATCGCCCCAGATGAGCACGCCGTTGTCCTCATCGAACGGCTTGCCACGGCGGACATGGACACCGGATACGGCCTGCGGACCCTCGCCGCCTCCATGGCTGCCTACAACCCGATGAGCTACCACAACGGCTCGGTCTGGCCACACGACACCGCGATCGCGGTGGCGGGGCTGCTGCGCTACGCGCACATCGACGGTGCGGCGCAACTCGCCAAGCGGCTGGCGACGGGCCTGTTCGACGCGGCGGCGGCGTTCGGCGGTCGGCTACCGGAGCTGTTCTGCGGGTTCCCGCGCGAAGACTTCAGCCCGCCGGTGCCCTACCCGACGGCATGCTCGCCGCAGGCATGGGCGAGCGCGGCACCGCTGCTCATGGTCCGCTCGTTCCTCGGGCTGGCGCCGCACGTTCCGCACCGAACGCTGACCGTCCGCCCGGACCTGCCGCCGCGCTGGGGCGAGGTCACGCTTAGTGGCATGCGTCTCGGCCCGGTCACGGTTCGGGTCAGCGCAGAAGGCAACCGGGCAACCGTGGCTGGCCTGCCGGACGACTGGACCGCGCGGTCCCTGTGACAAACCCTCGAGGTCCCCGGGGACGACCCCCGGGATCCCCCGCGAACCAAGAGGGGGCCGCGTGGGCGCCCGCGTCACCACGCACCGCCGTTAAGGCTAAAGATTTTCCTGAACGGCTGCCGCTGCGCGCGCCGGTGCTTAGCTGCGCCGGGCAGACGGTGCGTCGCTGCGCGTTGTTCCGACCATTACTGATAGTAATACATCGGTGACGTATAGTTTACTTGGTCATGCTTGGGGGTCGGCCGTGGCCGAGAACGGGGGATTGAACGTGGCGTGGATGCCCGGTTTGCGGCGGCGCGCGGGCGTAAGTTCTCGACCTTGGCAGCGTCGTCCGCGAACTTGAGGAGATGCTCCGCCGCACCCTCGGTGAGCACGTCGAGCTGACCATCACGGTCGAGGACGGCCTTCGGCTGGTAAGAGCCGACCGCGGCCAGCTCGGCCAGGTCCTGGTGAACCTCGCCGTCAACGCACGCGACGCCATGCCTGGCGGTGGGAAGCTGACCATCGAAGCCAGCAACACCGACGTCGACGCCGCCTATGCTACGAGCCGGCCCGACCTGCAGCCGGGCAGCTACGTCCGGCTGCGGGTCTCCGATTCAGGCACCGGCATGGACCGCGCCACGCTCGACCGGGTGTTCGAGCCGTTCTTCACCACCAAGGAAAAGGGTCACGGTACGGGGCTCGGGCTCGCAACCGTCTACGGCATCATCACCGCGGCAGGAGGCAACGTGGAGATCTACTCCGAACCCGGCCTCGGCACCACCTTCACCGCGCTGCTGCCCGTCGCCGAGGATCGGGCCGCGCCGCGAAACGTGACCGCAGAGCCGGCTCCGCAACACGGCCACGGTGAGACGATCCTGCTTGTCGAGGACGAGGAAAGCCTGCGGCAGCTCGCATGCCGGATCCTGGCACGCAACGGGTACCGGGTCCGAGCGGCGACCACGGCGGCCGAGGCCGTGCGCCAGGCCAGTGATCTCGAGCAGACGATCGACTTGCTCGTCACCGACGTCGTCATGCCGGAAATGCTCGGCAACGAGGTCGCCGAGCGGATACGGGCCATCCGCCCGCGCATCCGGGTGCTCTACATGTCCGGCTATGCCCAGGCTGTCCTCGATACCCACGGCGCGCTCGACGCTGAGGTGGCCTTGCTTGAAAAGCCGTTCTCAGAAACCGCCCTGCTCACCCGGGTGCGTCAGGCCCTGGACTACAGCCACGCCTAGTCATCGAAAAAGGGGAGGCTCCCCGGCCGGGGAGCCTCCCCTTTCCGCGTCTGCTGAACGTTTCTGCGGTCACCGTGCCCTGAATGCCGCGAGGCCCTTTGGTGTGCCGAGGCCGGTGGGCCCGTCGTAACCGCGCCGCGCGGTGCAAAGGTAGGACCGGTGGCAGGAACCGTTGTGGCCGGAGGTCACGTCGTGCAGCGCCGAGCGGTGGGTGTAGGGGTAGGACGCGGGGTAGGTGCCGGCCCGTGGAGTCCCCGCCAGGGCGTAGGTCGCGGCGATGATCGGCGAGGCAGCAGAGGTGCCGCCGTAGATTGCCCAGCCACCTGCCTTGTAGGTGTCGTACACCGCGACGCCGGTGTTCGGGTCGGCAACCGCGGCGACGTCGTTGCCGATGCGCTTGCTGCAGGCCGAGGCCTTTTGCCAGGACGGCTTGGCGGCATCGCTGGAGCAGCCGGATCCCGTACCGTTCCACGCCTTCTCCGACCAGCCGCGCGGCGAGCTTGCCCGCCTAAGGCTCGTACCGCCAACCGCGGTGACGTACCTGGAGTCCGCGGGGTAAGCGGTGGCGTAGCCGCCGTCGCCTGCCGACGCGGTGATCACCACTCCCGGGTGGTTGAAGTACTGGCTGTCGTAGCTGGCGTCCGAGGAAGACTCCGACGTGCCGTAACTGTTGGAGATGTACTTCGCGCCGAGCCTGACCGCGGTGTTGACGGCCTTGCCAAGATCGTTGATGTAGGAACTGGATCCTTCAACGAGCAGGATGTGGCACTTCGGGCAGACGGCCGACACCATGTCCAGATCAAGGGAGATCTCAGCGGCCCAGCCGGCGTTGGAGTGTGGGTAACTGCTGCCGCCGTTCTGGTTCACCTTGCGGAAACAGCCGTTGGCCCTGCTGCAGGGGGGCAGATGGTATGCGCGGCGGTAGTGGGCGAGATCTGACTCCGCCTTCGGGTCGTTGTAGGCATCCACGATCGCCACCACGCGGCCAGCGCCGCGGCTTGATGGCAGGTTGTAGGCATGGCGCAGGGCGGAAGGCCCGTAACCTGCGGGCCGCATCGCCGCGGCGGCGTGCACGGCATCTCCTGTGCGGTGACCGCCAAGCTTGGTTTGGATCTGCTGGCGCGAGATGGCGAAACAGGCGGCCTGACCCGGATGGGTCGGCGCGGTGCACGCGGCGCTCAGCTCTACCTCACCGTTCGGCCCGGCGTAGGACCGCACTGGCGCGAACGGCGAGTGCCGCTCGACCCCGGCCTGCCCGGCCTGGGCTGACTGGGCTGCCTGGGCTGCCTGGGCCGCCTGGGCTGACTGGCCGGCCTGGGCCGACTGGGCGGCGCCTCAAACGCCGCCGCGCGAGGTGCTCGTTGCGGGGTGGTGCGACTTCCTGTCACGGGGAGCCCGGTCGAAGTGGGCGGACATGACGCCTCCTATGTGCAAATCGTGGTGTCATGTCCACTCTCTGTAATTCTTCAATCGGTGCTCAGAGGCACATGCCCTGCGACGGGCGAGGCATAGTCCCCGTCCATCCGGCCCAGTACTCCGCACTGATCAGCCCGTTCGATCCAGGCCAAACGGCCCGGGACCCGGATCGCCGGCCGGCGAATACCGCTCCCTGCAGCGCGCTGTAGTGGGCGCTATCATGAGATAGCAAGGGAGGTGGAGCATGACGGACGTGCTGATCCGCGATGTGCCCGACGACGTGATGGCGGCGCTGGACGCCCACGCGCGGCGTATGGGGCTGTCCCGCAGTGAGTACCTGCGCCGCCGTCTGGCCCAGGATGCGGCGACGTCAGGCTCGACGGTCACCCCCGAGGATCTGGCCCGGTTCACCGAAGTCTTCGGCGACCTGGCCGACCCCGACGTAATGGAACGGGCCTGGCGTTGACGTCGTGGCTGATAGACAAGTCGGCGCTCGTGCGTCTGGCCGCAAGCGTAGACGCGGCTGAGTGGGCTGCGCGGATCGAGCGTGGGCTGGTGCGGATCGCGACCGTTACCCGGCTGGAGGTGGGCTACTCGGCGCGGTCGGGACCGGATCTGCGCGCTGGGCTGCGGCGACCGCCGATGTCGTCAATGCCGGTGGAATACCTGACCCCTGCGATCGAGGACCGCGCGGTCGAGGTTCAGGCGCTGCTTGCCGACGAAGGCAGGCACCATGGCCCCTCGGTTCCCGATCTGATCATCGCCGCGGTCGCGGAGCTCGCCGGACTCACCGTTTTGCACCTCGACAAGGACTTCGACGTGATCGCAGAGGCAACCGGCCAGCCGGTCGAGCGCCTGAACATGTGATGCCGGCCCGGCACGGGGGAGGCGGTGCGCGGGCCTCGGTGGGAACGCCCGCGCGCCCTGCGGATGCGTGCTGCTGCGAAGGCCGCGGCGTAGCAGGCGGCGGCCAGGGCAGTGATGGCGAAGCTGGGTGGAAGCGCCGGGACCGCGTAGGCGAGGGTTAGCCCAGCCCACAGCTCAGCGACGGCGAGGCCAGCCGACAGCGTCATGGCACGGTAGGGCCGATCGGTGAGCAGCAGCGCGGTACCACCGGGCGCGGCGAGCAGGCCGAGCAGCAGCAGGGCGCCGACAGCCTGGGTCGCCTCCGCCGCGGTGGCGCCGACGATTGCGAGGAAGCCAACTCCGAGCAGCCGGACAGGGACTCCGCGTGCGGCCGCGACAGTCTGGTCGATGCTGGCGAACAGCAGCGGCCGGCCGATGACCACTATGGTGACGACTATTCCGGCGCCGATCCACGCTGCCGCCGCGGCCTGCCCCGCTGAAAGCCCGAAGATTGAGCCGAACAGCACGCTGGTTCCCGCGGCGCCGTTTCCGCCGCTGCGCGATGTGGTGTAGGCCGTGAGGAAGAACACACCGAGGCCGAGGACCCAGGCGAACACATTGCCGATGGCGACGTCGTCGGCGTGTCCGCGCTTGCCGAGCGCGCCAAGCACGATGGCGATGCCGATCGTCGCGGCGAACAGGCCGGCGCGCTCGTCGATTCCTGCGGCGAGCGCGGCGAGCGCGCCAGTGAAGGCGACGTGGCTGAGCGCGTCACCTGCGAACACCTGGGCGCGCAAAACCAGGAAGTAGCCAGCCAGGCCACAGGCGGCCGCGATGGCCGTGCCCGCAAGGAACGCGTACTGCATGAAGGGGTGGGCGAACATGGCTAGGCCGTTCGGGTGACAGCTCGCGGATCCACCCGTGGTCCGTGAGGCCGCAGCAGCCGGCGGCCCGCGAGCCGCGCAGCAACGTAGCCAGCGAAGGCGAAGCTCGTGACGTAGAAGCCGATCGGGTAGACCGAGTAGTAGGCGGCGGTGAGGGCCGCCCACGTCACCATCCAGCCGATCACCACGGTCATGATGAGGCTGGCGAACGGCCGTGCGGTCAGCAGCTGCGCGGTAGCCGCGGGCATGACAAGCAGCGCGAACACCAGCAGGGCACCGGTGATCTGGGCCGCCTCGGCCACGGCCGCGCCAAGCAGCATCAGGAAGGCGATCGACAGCCCGCGCACCGGCACACCACGGGCTCCGGCTACGTCGGGATCAACGGAGGCGAACAACAGCGGGCGGCCGATCACCGTGAGCAGTGTGAGGACGGTGGCCGCTGCGCCGCCGAGCAGGGCCACCTGGCCTGCGGTGATGCCGAGAAAGCTGCCGAAAAGCAATGCGGTCGTGCCACCGAGGAAGCCGCCGTAGAGCGAGACGAACAGCAGGCCGCAGGCCAGAGCGAAGGCTTGCACGGTGCCGGTAAGGGCGGTTTCAGCCGCGCGGTCCGCGTTCGGGTGCGTGCCGAGGTGCCTGCCACGGGTCGCTGTCGCTATAACCGCCGCGGCGACGAGGCAGAAGGCGAAGTAGCCGTACGCCGCGCTGATGCCGAGCAAGGTCGCCCCGGCCGCGCCGGGGAAAGCCACAAGCGACAGGGTGTGCCCGGCGAAGGTCTGCCGCCGCAACACCATGAACCAGCCGGTGACCCCTGCGACCACCGCCACGATCGCACCGGCGCGAAACGCGTTGACCATGAACGGGAACGACCACATGTGCGCGAAGTCGGCGACCAGGTTCCAGGAGAATCCGGCGACACCAGCCTGCGCGCTCACCACAGGCCACCGGCGTGCCGATCGCTGTGAACGGCGGGCGCCTCCGGCTGGCCGACGACGACGAGCCGGCCGTCGGATGTGGTCAGCACCTCGATCGGCGTCCCGTACAGCCGGCTAAGGGTAGGCGCAGAGATTACCTCGGCCGGCGTGCCAGAGGCCACACCTCCTCCGGCCAGATAGACAACCCGGTCCAGGTAGCTAACGATCGGGTTCACGTCGTGGGCGACGATCACCACCGTGACGCCATGAGCCAAGCAGATCTGGCTGATCAGTGCCGCGGCTGCCGCCTGGTTCGGCAGGTCAAGGCTGTCAAGCGGCTCATCAAGCAGCAGCAGCTCCGGTCGCCGGACCAGCGCCTGCGCGAGCAGCAGCCGCTGCTGCTCGCCACCTGAGCATTCGCCGATGGGACGGTCGGCGTAATGGCTAGCGCCCACAAGATCAATTACATCCTTAACGGCTGCCGCGGTCTGGCGCGCTCGTGCCCCGAGTCGCGCTGGCAGGGGAACGCCCCAGCGGTCGCCGTCCAGGCCGAGCCGTACCACGTCGATGCCCCGGATCCGCAGTGAGGAGTCGAAACTTCTGCGCTGCGGCAAGTAGCCGATCCGGTGGTTCGCGTGCCCAGGCGGCTGGCCGAGCACCCGGATCTGGCCCGCCGCCAGCGGCTGGAGCCCGAGCAGTGCGCGCAGAAGTGTGGATTTGCCGACGCCGTTGGGGCCGAGCACGGCCACGAACTCGCCTGCGCCGACGGTCAGGTCCACACCGGCCCAGACCGTGGTGCCACCGATCCGCACGGCGGCATCACGCAGCTCAAGAACGTCACCGCGCGTCGTGGGCACGCTATCCGGTCCTCTGGCCTGTGCGAGATCGGCAGCGGTGTTGGCGGTTGCGTCGGTCGTGGCGCCGGCTGGGGCGCCGGCCGTGCCGCCGGCTGGGGTACCGGCTGCGGTGCCGGCTGCGCGAACGGGCGCTGGGTTGCTTGCCACGTGGCTGGCCCGCGCACGCAGGTTCACGGCTGCTCCTCTCATTTAGCTGTGGCCCGGGCGAGGGCGGCTTCGATACCCGCCAGTTCCGTGGCTTGCCAATCCTGGAAGGTTGCGCTCGCGGGAACCAGGGTCTCGGTGACCGTGGTCACCGGGATGCCGGCTGCCTCGGCCTCCCTTACTTGAGCGGCGATGTCCGGTGTGGCGTTTTGACTGTTGTAAATGTAAACCTTGATCCGCTTGCTCTTGATCTGGCGGTCGATGGCCGCCTTGTCAGCGGCGGACGGTTCGGCGCCCTCACTGATCGCCTTCAGGAACGAATAGGGGGTCGCCATCCTGAGCCCGAGTGCGGCCGCCAGCGGCGAGACGATCGACTCGGACGCACCGACCGCAGTGCCCGCGTACTTTGCTTTGATGATGGAGATCAGATGGTTGTATTTCGCGAGTGCCCTGGTCTCGAACTTGTTCTTCTGCATGGCAAAGTAGGTGGCGTCGGCCGGGTCGATCTGCTTGTAGTCAGCGGTGATCTTCTCGATGACCGCGTGTACATCGGCCGGTGAATACCAGCGGTGCGGGTTGTCGCCTGGCTTCAGTCCGAGCTGGTCGCCGACGATAAGTGTTCGCTGCCCTTGTGCCGGGTTTGCCGAGAGCAGCTTCGTGGCCCACGGGTCGTAGCCGATGCCGTTGACGATCACGTACTGCGCTTCGGTCATAGTCCGGGCGTCGGCCGCGGTCGGCTCGTAGTCGTGTGGGTCGCTTGCCGGGTTCGTGATGATGGCCGACTCTGCTACCCGGCTGCCGCCTAGCTGCCTGGCGATACTTCCCCAGAAATTCTCTGCCGCCACCACGACGATCTTCTTGTCCGGCGCGCCGGATCCGGCAGGGGCTGAGGCCGTCGAAGTGGCACAGCCAGTTGCGGCAACCAGCACCGCACTGAACAGCACCGCACTGAGCGGCGCCGCGCTGGACGGCGCCGCGCTGGACGGCGCCGCTGCCACCCTTGTGTGGGTCCTTGCACGGCCGGCTATTGCCCGGCGCGCTGTCACCTTGATTCGGGCCACCGGGGAGCAGCGCATGAAACTGAACATCATTTTCATTCTGGTAAGACAATAATGAAAACTGTTCCCATTGTCCAGGCAGGGAACGCCGTGCGGCGCGCGACGGTAGGGCTCTTCGCGATGGCGGGGCCGCCGCGACGGCAGGGCTCTTCGCGATGCGGGGGCGTGACAGCGGGGCTCTTCGCGATGCGGGGGCGTGACAGCGGGGCTCTTCGCGATGGCGGGGCGGCGCGATGGCCGGGGTGGCGCGATGGCCGCGCGACGGCCGGGCCCGGGATCGTCAGCGCTCAGCGCGCAGCGGCGTCACGTGGGACCGTTGGCCGTGCCGGCCTCGCCGCCGCGCAGTCGGGACAGGTCCCGAAGATCTCCACAGTGTGCGTCACGTCGGTAAAACCGTGCTCGCCGCCGACTGCCTCGGCCCACCGCTCGACCGCAGGCCCGGACACCTCGACCGTCGTGCCGCACGTCCGGCAGACCAGATGGTGATGATGCGTGCCGCTGCCACAGGCACGGTAAACCTGCTGTCCATCACCGGCGTTGAGCACGTCAAGCTCGCCGCGGGCCGCCATGGCCTGCAGTGCTCGATAGACAGTGGTCAGCCCGATCTTGTGACCGGCCGAACGTAGCCGTGCGTGCAGGTCCTGTGCGCTGACGAAGGTCGGTGCCGACGCCAACGCCTGCCGTACCGTGTCCTGGCGAGCGGTCATGTGGACTCACGGCCCCCTTTCCAAACACACCTATTGTGCCGCGTCATGCAAACGGTTCCATCCTCCGCCGTGGCGGCAACCCATGGCGGAGGCTGCTACCCGCCGTCGTGGCGGGCATTCCTGCCCGGTCAGCGACGCCCGGCAGCGACTGTGACGGCGACCCGGCAACTGGCGGCGGCCCTCGGCATTGGCGGGGTATTCCACGGGCCCGGTGGCCATCTGTGCCTGGTGGCGCTTGCGCCCTGCAAGTGACAAGGCACTCCCTTCTCGCGTCGAAGGACTTGACCAGCCATGCACGAGCTATCACACCGGGTAGCGTCGAATGAAAACGATATTCATTCTCAGGAGGTAGCAGAGAGAGATGTCCCTGACCGTTTCGCCCGATCTGGCCAGGCAGGCGCAGCACGGCGAGGTTGATGATGCTGCGTTCGTCGATTGCGTGCGCGTCTCGCTGCCGTATGCGTGGTACGTAGTCAGCAGCCTGATCGAAGAGCTGCGCGTGGGCAGCGCGGATGTCGCAGACAACCAGGTGCCGCCGCCGAATGAGGCCGCGCGTGGCCAGTTGCTGCGCATGATGGCTAGCGACGCGATGCGTGGGGCCATCGAGCGTCATTACGGTGTCCGCCTGGCGTTCCAGAACTGCCATCGCGTGGCCGTGTTCCGCCCCGAGGCGGAACGGGCCCTTGCCGAGTTCATTACGCCACGGGCCCAGATCATTAACCAGCGTCCGGAGCTTGTCAACTGCTGAAACGGCGGGCGCGTGGCGCCACCAACCGCCACGTGCCCGCCCGCGGCGTGCTGAATGCTGCATTCACCACACGGCAGCGAGCGGAATGCCGCATTCGCCACCCTCCAACGTGCCCGGTACCGGGCTTGAAGCGCTCGAAGTCCGAGTAGGCCACAACGAGGCGAAGGAAAGGCAGGCCGAGCACAACAACCCGTTTCCGCCGGAACTACAGCAATGTGTATGCTGCCCACTGTGATGGTGCGGGGAGGGCCAACGGCGCAGGCGGTGACAGGCATCCTGGCTGCAGCTGGTGTTGTCGCGTCTGCAATGGCTGACCGTGTCCACGGTGCCATGATCGCCGTCCTGGTGGTCAGCGCAGCCGTGGCGGTCGGCATGTGCTCGATTGTGCCTGGCGTGATCAAAAAAAAATATCTGCACACTCCATAACTTTAGGTAAGAGAGCGTGCGTCACGTCTCCGTCTCATTGATTACCTCCGTCGGTTGGAATCCG
>WNGG01012275.1_pt1 | contig 10988 bp, 21 predicted proteins | sample 5400661 | NCBI WGS metagenome assembly WNGG01 (sample SAMN13153372, study PRJNA577476) | soil metagenome | isolation source: 100 cm soil or saprolite under Garry oak tree replicate 1 | place: USA:California | collected 2016-06-15 | reverse complement strand
CAGCTCCAGCGTGCCCGCCACCGCGTTGGGCAAGCCGGCCGCGATGCCGGCGAAGATGATGATCGAGATGCCATTGCCGAGGCCGCGCTCGGTGATCTGCTCGCCGAGCCACATCAGGAACATGGTGCCGGTCACGAGCGTGGTCACCGTGGTGATGCGGAACATCAGCCCCGGGTCGAGCACCAGCCCCGGCTGCGACTCGAGCGCGATCGAGATGCCGGTCGCCTGGAAGAGCGCGAGGAACACCGTGCCGTAGCGCGTGTACTGCGTGATCTTGCGGCGGCCGGACTCGCCCTCCTTGCGCAGCTGGTCGAGCTGCGGGTTGACCGCCGTCATCAGCTGCATGATGATCGAAGCCGAGATGTACGGCATGATGCCGAGCGCGAAAATCGTGAAGCGCCGCAAGGCGCCGCCCGAGAACATGTTGAACATGCCGAGGATGCCGCCCTGCTGGTCCTTGAACAGGTCGGCGAGCACGTGCGGGTCGATTCCGGGGCAGGGGATATGCGCGCCGACGCGGAACACGACCAGCGCTCCCAGCAGGAACAGCAGCCGGCGTTTCAGGTCGCCGTAGCGCGAGGCCTTGCCGACGTTGGGCAGCGCGTTGGCCATCAGGCCTTCGGAGTCTCTTCAGGTTTCTTCTCGGTGAACTAGCAGGAACAGCAGCCGGCGTTTCAGGTCGCCGTAGCGCGAGGCCTTGCCGACGTTGGGCAGCGCGTTGGCCATCAGGCCTTCGGAGTCTCTTCAGGTTTCTTCTCGGTGAACTCGACTTTGCCGCCGGCGGCCTCGATCATCGAGCGCGCGCCCTTCGTCGCCTTCACTTCCTTGAGAACGATCTTGCGCGAGAGCTTGCCGGAGAGGATCACCTTCGCGGCGAGCGCCTGGTGCGAGACGATGCCTTCGGACTTGAGCGCCGCCAGGTCGATGTCGGTCGCCTGCATCGTTTCGAGCTCGCCGAGCCGTACTTCGGCAACGTCGCCGCGCGTGAGGGACTTGAAGCCGCGCTTGGGCAGGCGGCGATGAAGCGGCATCTGGCCGCCCTCGAAGCCGAGCTTATGGAACCCGCCCGAGCGGGCCTTCTGCCCCTTGTGCCCGCGGCCCGCGGTCTTGCCCCAGCCCGAGCCGCCGCCGCGGCCGACGCGATGCCGGTCCTTCTTCGAGCCCGCTGCGGGCTTCAGGGAATTCAGTCGCATGGGCTCAGTCGTCGATTCGCACGAGGTAATTGACGCGGTTGATCATGCCGCGCACCGCCGGGGTATCGGCGAGCTCGACCGTCTGGTTGATCTTCTTCAGCCCGAGCCCGCGCACCGTGTCGCGGTGGCGCTGCTTGATGCCCGCAAGCCCCTTCACGAGGCGGACCTTGATCTTATTCACCGAGGATTTCCTCGACCTTCTTGCCGCGGCGCGCCGCGATCTCCGCCGGCGTGCTCATCGCCTGCAGGCCGTTCAGCGTGGCGCGCACCACGTTGTAGGGGTTGGTCGAGCCGAAACACTTGGCGAGGACGTTGGTGACGCCCATCACCTCGAACACCGCGCGCATCGGCCCGCCGGCGATGATGCCCGTGCCCTCGTGAGCCGGCTGCATCAGCACACGCGCGGCGCCCCAGCGCCCGGTCACGGCGTGATGCAGGGTGCCGTTCTTCAGCTTTACCTTGAAAAGCTTGCGCCGCGCCTCCTCCATCGCCTTCTGCACGGCCACAGGCACCTCGCGCGCCTTGCCCTTGCCCATGCCGATGCCGCCGTCGCCATCGCCGACCACGGTGAGCCCCATGCCGATGCCGCCGTCGCCGTCGCCGACCACGGTGAGCGCGGCGAAGCCTAGTACCCGGCCGCCCTTCACCACCTTGGTGACGCGGTTGACCGCGACCATCTTCTCGCGCAGGCCGTCGCCGCGCTCTTCCGACTGCTGCATCCGTGGCTGGATTTTCGCCATAAGAGTCCTGGAACCTGCCCTCTAGAATTTAAGTCCGGAGGCGCGCGCCGCCTCCGCGAGCGCCTTCACGCGTCCATGGTATTTATAGCCGGCGCGGTCGAAAGCAACCTTCTCGATCCCCTTTTCCTTCCCCTTGACGGCGATGCGCTGGCCGACGATCTCGGCGGCCTTGCGGTTGCCGCCGTTCTTCAGCTGGGACCGGACGTCCTTCTCCAGCGTGGAGGCGCTTGCGATGACCTTGTCGCCCGCAGCGGAAGTGAGCTGGGCATAGATATGCCCGTTGGTGCGATGCACGGTGAGACGCACCGCCCCGACGGCGCGGATCCGGAGCCGGGTCTGGCGTGCGCGCCGCAGGCGCGCGAGGTTCTTGTCGATCATGGCTTGCCCGGTTACTTCTTCTTGGTCTCTTTCAAAATGATGATCTCTCCGCTGTAGCGCACTCCCTTGCCCTTGTAGGGCTCGGGCGCGCGCTGCGCGCGAACCTCGGCGGCGACCTGGCCCACCAGCTGCTTGTCGACGCCGGTGATGACGATCTCGGTCTGCGTCGGCGTCGCCACCTTGATGCCCTTGGGCATCTGCTGCACCACCGGGTGCGAGAAGCCGAGCGACAAATTGAGCTTGTCGCCCTGCGCCTGCGCGCGGAACCCGACGCCGACCAGCGCAAGGCGCTTCTCGAAGCCCTTGGTCACGCCGGCGACCATGTTCGCGACCAGCGCGCGCATGGTGCCCGACATGGCGTTGGCATGGCGCGAGTTGCCCAGCGCCTTGCACTGCAGCTGGGCGCCGTTCGTTTCGACCGCGACGTTCGGATCGGCCGCGCGCTCGATCGTGCCGAGCGGGCCCTTCACCGAGATCTGGCCGGAGGCGATGCTCACCTCGACGCCCTTCGGCAGGTCGATCGGGATCTTTGCGATGCGCGACATGGCCGTTCCTACGCGACGATGCAAAGCACTTCACCGCCGACGCCGTCGGCGCGCGCCTTGCGGTCGGTCATCACGCCCCGCGACGTGGAAAGGATCGCCACGCCGAGCCCGTTCATCACGCGCGGGATGTCGTTGCGTCCCTTGTAGACGCGCAGCCCGGGCTTCGACACGCGCTCGAGGCGCTCGATGACCGGCCGGCCGGCGTAGTACTTGAGGGCGATCGCCAGCTCCTTTTTGACGCCGTTGTCGCGCAGGGCGAAATCCTCGATGTAGCCTTCCTGCTTCAGCACCTGGGCGATCGACGCCTTAAGCTTGGATGCGGGCATCACGACTTCCACGTGCCGCACCAGCTGCGCGTTGCGGATGCGGATCAGCATGTCCGCGATCGGGTCGCTCATGCTCATCGATGTCTCCTTACCCTCATTTCTACCAACTTGCCTTGATCACGCCTGGTACTTCGCCGCGCAGCGCCAGGTCGCGCAGCTTGTTGCGCCCCAGGCCGAACTTGCGGTACACGCCGCGCGGCCTGCCGGTCAGCGCGCAGCGGTTGCGCAGGCGCACCGGGGAGGCGTCGCGAGGCAGCTTCTGCAGCTTGTCGCGGGCCGCGTCCTTGGCCTCGTCGGTGGCGCGCGAGTCGTGGATCACCTCGAGCAGAGCGGCGCGCCGCGCCTTGAACTTCTCGACGGTCCTGCGGCGCTTCTGGTCGCGGAGCTTGAGTGCGAGCTTGGCCATGCCTGGATCCTTCAGTGCTTGAACGGGAAACGGAACGCGGCGAGCAGCGCGCGCGCCTCGTCGTCCGTCTTCGCCGTGGTGGTAATCGCGATGTTCATCCCGCGCAGCGTGTCGATCTTGTCGTAATCGATCTCCGGGAAGATGATCTGCTCCTTGAAACCGAGGCTGTAGTTGCCCCGGCCGTCAAAAGCGCGGTTCGACACGCCGCGGAAATCGCGGATGCGCGGCATGGCGATGTTCACCAGGCGGTCGAAGAACTCGTACATCCTCGCGCCGCGCAGCGTCACCATGCAGCCGACGGGAAAGCCGGCGCGAACCTTGAAGTTTGCGATCGACCTGCGCGCCTTGGTGACCACCGGCTTCTGCCCCGCGATCCTGGTCATGTCGGCGAGGGCGTTGTCGAGCGTCTTCTTGTCGGTCGTGGTCTCGCCTACGCCCATGTTGAGCGTGATCTTGCGCAGGCGCGGCACCTGCATCACGGTCTTGTAGGCGAACTTCTGCATCAGCTCGGGCACCACTTTCTCGCGGTAGTAGATCGCGAGGCGGGCCGGCGGTGCCGGCAACTGCGGCGCGTCGGACTTGGGTGCAGCTTCCTTTTTTGCCGCGGCCTCTTTCTTCGGCGCCTGCTTCTGCGCCTGCGCGGGCTTGTGTTCCTGCTTGGGCTTTTCGTCCTTGGCCATGGCTTAGACGTCCACCTGCTCGCCGTTCGCCTTGAACACCCGCACCTTGCGGCCGTCGCTGAGCAGCTTGATGCCCGCGCGGTCGGCCTTCTTGGTCGCCGGGTTGAACAGCGCGATGTTGGAAATGTGGATCGGCAGGTCCTTGTCGACGATGCCGCCGGTGACGCCCTTCATCGGGTTGGGGCGCTGGTGCTTCTTGACGCGGTTGACGCCCTCGATCACCAGGTGCTCGGCGTCGACGCGGCGCAGCACGGTGCCGCGCTTGCCCTTGTCGCGCCCGGAGATCACCACCACCTCGTCGCCTTTCTTGATCCGCTGCATCACAGGACCTCGGGTGCAAGCGATACGATTTTCATGAAACGCTCGGTGCGCAGCTCTCTCGTGACCGGACCGAAAATGCGCGTGCCGATCGGCTCCATCTTGGGGGTCAGCAGCACCGCAGCGTTGCGATCGAAGCGGATCAGCGAGCCGTCGGAGCGGCGCACGCCCTTGGCCGTTCGCACCACCACCGCGTGATAGATCTCGCCCTTCTTCACCCGCCCGCGCGGCGCGGCGTCCTTGACGCTCACCTTGATCACGTCGCCGATCGAGGCGTAGCGGCGCTTGGAGCCGCCGAGCACCTTGATGCAGATGACCGCCCGCGCGCCCGTGTTGTCGGCGACGTCCAGGATCGACTCCATCTGAATCATTGCTTGGCTCTCCAATCCAACTTGCGCCGCACCCGGCGCAGTTTTGGACCCCGAAGGGACGGGAAAAGGCGCGGATTCTAAACGGCTTTGGACTTCTCCACAAGCCTCGTGACGCGCCACGACTTGGTTCTCGAGATCGGCCGGCACTCGGCGATCTCGACCAGGTCGCCATCGCCGAACTCGCCCGTCTCGACATGCGCGTGGTACTTGCGCGAGCGCGTGATCGTCTTGCCCATCATCGCGTCCCGCACACGGCGTTCCACCCGCACCACCACCGTCTTCTGCATCTTGTTGCTGGTCACCCGGCCTACCAGCTTGCGCTGGTTCCTGGGCGCAGGAGCTTGCTCAGTCATTTCGCCGCCTTCTCCCTCATCAGGGTACGCACGCGCGCGATGTCGCGGCGGACCTTCTTCAACTGGCTGGTGTTGGTCAGCTGCTGGGTGGCGAGCTGCATGCGCAGTCCAAACTGCGCCCGCAGCAGGCCCTCGAGCTCCTTCTGCAGCTCCTCGCCGCTCTTGCCGCGGAGTTCGGTCGGGTCCATGTCCTACCCCAGCATGCGCTGCACGACGATGGTGCGGAACGGCAGCTTCGCCGCAGCGAGCGCGAAGGCCTCCTTGGCGAGCACCTCGGTGACTCCGTCCATCTCATAGATGATCTTGCCCGGCTGGATCTCGGAGACGAAGAACTCCGGGTTGCCCTTGCCGTTGCCCATGCGGACTTCGGCAGGCTTCTGCGAGACCGGCTTGTCCGGGAACACGCGGATCCAGATGCGGCCGCCGCGCTTGATGTGGCGCGACATCGCCCGGCGGGCAGCTTCCAGCTGCCTCGCCGTCAACCGGCCGCGGGTGGTCGCCTTGAGGCCGAACTCGCCGAACGCGACTTTGGTGCCGCGGGTCGCGACCCCGGTATTGCGGCCTTTCTGCTGCTTGCGATATTTGGTTCTTGCCGGTTGCAGCATGACTACTCCTTAGTTCCTCCGCCTTCGTCCTTCAATACCTTCTTCGGCCGCTTCACCGTGGTCTTCGGCGCGGGGGCGTCGGGCTTCTTCGCCGCCTTGCGCTCGCCCTCGGGCCTCGGCCTGCCGGAGGGGCGCCTTGCGCCCGGCTTGGGCACCGGCTTCTTCGCCCGCCTCGGCTCCGCGGGCGTTTCGGGCTGCACCGCCGGCGCGGCCGACGGCAATACCGCCTGCACCTCGCCCTTCGGCATGACTTCGCCCTTGTAGACCCACACCTTGATGCCGATCACGCCGAATGAGGTCTTGGCCTCGCCCAGGCCGTAGTCGATGTCGGCGCGCAGCGTGTGCAAGGGCACGCGTCCCTCCCGGTACCACTCGGTACGGGCGATCTCGATGCCGTTCAGGCGGCCCGAGCTCATGATCTTGATGCCCTGCGCGCCCAGGCGCATGGCGTTCTGCATCGCGCGCTTCATGGCGCGCCGGAACATGATGCGCTTCTCGAGCTGCTGCGCGATCGAGTCGGCGATCAGCTGCGCGTCGACCTCGGGCTTGCGGATCTCCTCGATGTTCACATGCACCTGGTTGACGCCCATCAGCCGGCGCAGTTCGGCCTTGAGCGCCTCGATCTCCTCGCCCTTCTTGCCGATCACCACGCCCGGTCGTGCCGAGAAGATGGTGATGCGGGCATCCTTCGCCGGCCGCTCGATCAGCACGCGGCCGACCGAGGCGTGCGCGAGCTTGCGCTTGAGGAAGTCGCGCACCTTGATGTCCTCGGCGAGCATCGGCGCGAACGAGCGGCTGTTCGCATACCAGCGCGAGCTCCAGTTGCGATTCACCGCCAGGCGGAAACCGATAGGATTGATTTTCTGGCCCATTTAGTCCCCGACGGTAATGAAGACGTTGCAGGTGTGTTTCAGCACGCGGTTGCCGCGACCTTTGGCACGCGCCTGAAAACGCTTGAGGAACGTGCCGCGCTCGACGAAGATCGTCTTCACTTTCAGCGTATCGATGTCGGCGCCGTCGTTGTGCTCGGCGTTGGCGATGGCCGATTCCAGCACCTTGCGGATGATGCCGGCGCCTTTCTTGGGCATGAAGGCGAGCGCGCTCATCGCCTGGTCGACCGGCTTGCCGCGGATCAGGTCGGCCACCAGCCTGCCCTTCTGGGCCGACAGGCGCACGCCGCGCAGGATCGCTCTGGTTTCCATGTCCCGGGCGCCTTACTTTTTCGCCGCGGGAGCCGGCGCCGCCGCGGCCGGCGCCGCCGCGGGTGCGGCGGCCGGCGCTGCCGGGCCCTGAGTGCCCGGCGGGAGCCTGCGCTCGCCGCCGACGGCCTCCTCGGTGCGCTTGCCGACCGCGGAGTGGCTCTTGAAGATGCGCGTCATCGCGAATTCGCCGAGCTTGTGTCCCACCATGTTCTCGGTGACGTACACCGGGATGTGCTGCTTGCCGTTGTGCACGGCCATCGTCAGCCCGACGAAGTCCGGGACGATGGTCGAGCGCCTCGACCAGGTCTTGATCGGCCGCTTGTCGTTCGAGCCGCGCGCCGCGTCGACCTTCTTCATCAGGTGGTGGTCCACGAAGGGACCCTTCTTGATTGAACGTGCCATCTTGCGCCTCTCCTATGCCCGGCGCCGGTCGCGGACGATCATGACCTGCGTGCGCTTGTTGCGGCGGGTCTTGTAGCCCTTGCTCTGCACGCCCCAGGGCGAAACCGGGGGCTGCGCCGCCGCGGTGCGGCCCTCGCCGCCGCCGTGCGGATGGTCGATCGGGTTCATGGCGACGCCGCGCACGGTCGGGCGCACGCCGCGCCAGCGCTTGCGGCCCGCCTTGCCGATCGACTCGAGGTTGTGCTCCTCGTTTCCGACCTCGCCGATGGTCGCCCGGCAGTCGATATGCACCTTGCGGATCTCGCCCGAGCGAAGCCGCAGCTGCGCATACGAGCCTTCGCGGGCGAGCACCTGGACGTGCGAGCCCGCCGAGCGCGAGATCTGCGCGCCTTTGCCGGGCATCATCTCCACGCAGTGCACGATGGTGCCGACCGGGATATTGCGCAGCGGCAGCGCGTTGCCCGCCTTGATCGGAGCCTCGGCGCCCGACATGAGCTGCGCGCCGACGCCGATGCCTTTCGGCGCGATCACGTAGCGACGCTCGCCGTCGGCATAAAGCAGCAGCGCCAGGTGGGCGCTGCGGTTGGGGTCGTACTCGAGCCGCTCGACGCGGGCCGCGATGCCGTCCTTGTCGCGCCTGAAGTCGACCAGGCGGTAATGCTGCTTGTGGCCGCCGCCCTTGTGCCGCACGGTGATGCGGCCATGGACGTTGCGGCCGTCGGTCTTCGACTGCTTCACCATCAGCGGCCAGTACGGCTCGCCCTTGTGCAGCTCGGGCGTGACCACCTTGACCAGCGCGCGCCGGCCCGGCGAAGTAGGTTTGACTTTTACGAGTGGCATCGCGAGTCGGGTTCCTATTGCGTCGCCGCGAAATTGATTTCCTGGCCCGCGGCGAGCCGCACATAGGCCTTTTTCCAGTTGCGCCGGCGGCCCTCGATGCGGCCGAAGCGGCGCGGCTTGCCCTTGACGTTGGACACGGTCACCGAGTCGACCTTGGTCTTGAACATCAGCTCGACCGCCGCCTTGATCTGCGGCTTGGTCGCCTGGTCGGCGACACGGAACACGTACTGGCGGTTCTTGTCGGCAACGAAGGTGCTCTTCTCCGACACGACCGGCGCGAGCACGACGCTCATCAGGCGCTCGGCGCTGTACTTCCTCGTCGCCGTCATTTCAGCATCTCCTCGAGCTTCGCCAGCGCGGCCTTCGTCAGGAGCACGCTGGGAAAGCGCACCAGCGCCACCGGATTGGCATGGCGCACGGCTATCACCTCGACGTTCGGCAGATTGCGCGACGAGAGCCGCAGGTTCTGGTCGATCTCGTCGGTGATCACCAGCACGCCATCGAAGCCCATCGACCTGACCTTCTGCGCGAGCAGCTTGGTCTTCGGCTGCGCGACGCGGAACTCGTCGACCACCCGGACGCGGTCCTCGCGCGCCAGCTGCGACAGGATCGAGCAGAGCCCCGCGCGGTACATCTTGCGGTTCACCTTGTGCGAGAAGTTCTCGTCCGGCGAATTCGGAAAAATCTTGCCGCCGCCGCGCCACAGCGGGCTCGAGGTCATGCCGGCGCGGGCGCGGCCGGTGCCTTTCTGCCGCCATGGCTTCTTGGTGGAGTGGTTGACCGCGCCGCGATCCTTCTGCGCGCGCGTGCCAAGGCGCGCGTTCGCCTGGAACGCGACCACGATCTGGTGCACCAGCGCCTCGTTGAAGTCGCGCGCGAACAGCGCGTCGGGCGCGTTGAAGGTGCCGGCAGCGCCTTTGTCGTTCACCATTTTGAGTTCCACGGCGCCTCAGCTCTTCTTCGCGTCGGGTTGCGGTGCCGGCGTGGCGGGCTTGGCAGGCTGCGGCGCGGCTTTCGGGGCCGCAGCCTTGGGGGCCTGGACCACCGGCTTGGAGACCTTGACCGCAGGCCGCACGACCACGTCGCGGCCGCTCGAGCCGGGCACCGAGCCCTTGACGAGCAGGAGCTGGCGCCCGGCATCGACGCGGACGATCTCCAGATTCAGGATCGTGCGGCGCACGTCGCCGAGGTGGCCGGCCATGCGCTTGCCGGGAAACACGCGCGCCGGGCTCTGGTTCTGGCCGGTCGAGCCGGGCTTGTTATGCGAGATCGAGTTGCCGTGGCTGGCGCGGTTGGACGAGAAATGGTGGCGCTTGATCACGCCGGCGAAACCCTTGCCGATCGTGATGCCCTGGACGTCCACCTTCTGGCCGACCTTGAAGATCTCGACGCCGATCTTGCCGCCGACCTTCAGGTTGGCGAGGTCCTCCGCCCTGGCGCGGAACTCGCGCAGCGTGTGGCCAGCCTCGACACCCGCCTTGGCGAGGTGCCCGGCAATAGCCTTGTTGACGCGGCTGGCGCGCCGCTTGCCGAACGCCACCTGGACCGCTGCATAGCCGTCCTTTTCGGCGCTCTTGATCTGGGTCACGCGGTTGTCGGAGACGTCGAGCACCGTCACCGGCTGCGTGCCGCCCTCGTCGGTGAAGATGCGCGTCATGCCGACCTTGCGGCCGACCAATCCTATAGGCATTTCAAGAGCCCTTACTGAACCTTGATCTCAACGTCGACTCCGGCCGGCAGATCGAGCTTCATGAGCGCGTCCACGGTCTTGTCAGTCGGGTCGATGATGTCCATCAGCCTGAGATGCGTGCGGATCTCGAGCTGGTCGCGCGACGCCTTGTCGATGTGCGGCGAGCGCAGCAGGTCGAAGCGCTGCTTGCGCGTCGGCAGCGGCACCGGCCCGCGCACCACTGCGCCCGTCCGCTTCGCGGTATCGACGATCTCGAGCGCCGACTGATCGATCAGGCGGTAGTCGAACGCTTTGAGACGAATTCTGATGCGTTGGCTTTGCATTTCCTTGTTACTCGATAATCTTCGCGACGACACCTGCGCCGACGGTCTTGCCGCCTTCGCGGATGGCAAAGCGCAGGCCCTGCTCCATCGCGATCGGCGTGATCAGCGTCACCACCATCTTCACGTTGTCCCCGGGCATCACCATCTCGGTGCCCTTGGGCAGCTCCACCGACCCGGTCACATCGGTGGTGCGGAAGTAAAACTGCGGCCGGTAGTTGTTAAAGAAGGGCGTGTGCCGCCCGCCTTCCTCTTTGGACAGGACATACACCTCGCACTCGAACTTCGCATGCGGGGTGATCGAGCCGGGCTTGGCCAGCACCTGGCCCCGTTCGACCTCTTCTCGCTTGGTGCCGCGCAGCAGAATGCCGACGTTGTCGCCCGCTCGCCCATCATCGAGGAGCTTGCGGAACATTTCCACGCCCGTGCACACCGTCTTTTGCGTCGGCCGCAGCCCCACGATCTCGATCTCATCGCCTACCTTGATCACCCCGCGCTCAATGCGCCCGGTGACCACCGTCCCCCGTCCCGAGATCGAGAACACATCCTCCACCGGCATCAGAAACGGCTTGTCGATCTCCCGCTTCGGCGTCGGAATATACGAATCGAGCGCCTCGGC
>WNGG01008928.1_pt1 | contig 10989 bp, 10 predicted proteins | sample 5400661 | NCBI WGS metagenome assembly WNGG01 (sample SAMN13153372, study PRJNA577476) | soil metagenome | isolation source: 100 cm soil or saprolite under Garry oak tree replicate 1 | place: USA:California | collected 2016-06-15 | reverse complement strand
CGTCTCGCCCGCGATGCCGCGCTCGTTGCCGACCCAGCGGATGTCCGGCCCCGCGTCGCTGAACAACACCGTGTTCGGCTGGAGATCGCGCACGATCTGCCACGTGTTGGGCCAGTCGTAGTACGTGCGATTGTCGATCTCACGCCGCTCGTACGCGCCGCCGTAATAGCCGTCGCCGCCGTTCGCGCCGTCGAAGAAGATCTCGAACACCGGGCCGTACTCGGTCAGCAGCTCGCGCAGCTGATTGCGGTAGTAGACGAGGTATTCAGGCGTGCCGTAGTCCTTGTGATTGCGATCCCACGGCGAGAGGTAGACGCCAAATCGCACATCCTGCCGGGCGCACGCCGCGGAGATCGCTTTCACGACGTCGCGTTTGAACGGGCTATTCTTGACCGAGTGCTCGGTGTAGCGCGACGGCCAGAGGCAGAAGCCGTCGTGGTGCTTGCAGGTGAGGATCAGGCCTTTCATCCCACCGCCCTTGGCGGCGCTGACGATCTGGTCGGCGTCGAAATCGGTGGGATTGAAAATCGCCGGCGACTCGTCGCCGTCGCCCCATTCGCGGTTCGTGAAGGTGTTGACGGTGAAATGAAGGAAACCGTAGAACTCGAGCTCGTGCCAGGCCAGCTGGCGGGGAGCGGGGAGCGGGGCGAAGGGAGCGGGGGGATCGACCTGCCCGTCTGGGCGTAACGGGAAACCCGCAAGCGAGGCGCTCGCAGCAGCGGTGGTCGTGATGAAGTCGCGGCGAATCACGCGTGAACCTGTAGCGCCTCCAGCAAGGACTCGCGGTCCCATGAGCCGTCATACCGCACGCCATTGATGAAGAACGTCGGAGTGCCGTTGACGCCGCTCTTCACGCCGCTCATGAAGTCGTCGCGCACCCGTGCGACGTGCGTTCCGGCTTCCAGCTCACCGCGCAGCCGGTCGGCATCGAGCCCGAGGTCGGCGGCGTACTCCACGAGACGGTCGTCGTCCAGCGCGAATTGCCGTTCGAACAGCCGATCGTGCATCGGCCAGAACGCGCCCTGGGCTGCAGCAGCCTCGGCGGCCTCCGCCGCATGTTCCGCTTCGGGATGGATCCTCGTCAGGGGAAAGTTGCGGAAGACAAATCGCAGCTGCGAGCCGAGTGTCCGCTGCACGTCCTTTACGATCGGATAGGCCCTCCCACAGTGCGGACACTGGTAATCGCCGTATTCGACCAGTGTCACCGGCGCATTGGCCGGGCCCGCAGCATGGTCGTGCGGTGTGACCGGCGGCGTCAGCTGGGCGCGATCGTCACGCCGGCTCATGGACACCCCCCGACTGCAATTCCTCCAGCGCCTTGAGAATGCCGTCGGCGCCGGGATTCACCCGCGGATCGGAGACGTAGCTCCAACGGATGTTGCCGTCGCTATCCAGCACGAACAACGCGCGCTCAGTCGTTCCCGCGCGGGCGTCGTACACGCCGTAGGCCCGCGCCACCGCGCCCTTGGGCTCGAAGTCTGCGAGGAGCGGAAACCGTAGCTTGCGGGAGTCGGCATAGGCCGCGTGACACCACGAGCCGTCGACCGAAATGCCGACGAGCTGCGCCCCGTATTTCTCGAACTCGGGCAGGACCTCGTTGTAGAGCGCGAGCTGATCGCCGCACACGGGACTCCAGTCCGCCGGATAGAACACGAGAACCACGGGCCGCCCGCGCAGCTCCTCGAGAGATAAATACTTGCCGGGTGCGCTGGGCAGACGGAAATCGGGAGCGCGTTTCATTGCGGATGACCTCCATCCTCGCTTGAGCCTGCAAGTATGTCGCACCGAATCGGCGACGCCAAGGCAGAGTGCGTGAGCGCGCCGATCGCAATCAGCGACGCGCCCGCCGCGGCATAGGCGCGCGCGGTGCCGACCTTAATCCCACCCGAAGCCTGGATCGTCACGGCGGGCCCCGCCCGGTGCGCCCACGCGGCGAGCCGGTCGGGTGGTTGGTTGTCCACCAGCAAATGTGTGACCCCCGCCGCGAGTGCCGCCTCGACCTGCTCGTCGGATTCGACCTCGACGATAACCGGGAGGCCGTCAGGCGCGTTCCGCAGCGCGTCGCGCAGCGAACGGCCGTCGAGCAATGCCCAGTGGTTGTCTTTCCACAGGATCGCGTCGGCGAGCGACGCGCGGTTTTCCACGCCGCCCCCGATCCGGACAGCATACAGCTCGAGATTCCGGAGTCCGGGGGTCGTCTTGCGTGTGTGAGTGATTTTCGCGCGCGTGCCCGTGACGGCATCCACCGCCTGACGGGTGAGCGTCGCGACGCCTGACAGTCGTTGCAGGAAGTTCAACGCCACGCGCTCGCCCGCGAGCAACGCGCCGGCGGCGCCGCGCACAGTCGCGAGTCGTGCTCCAGGTGGAGCCCACGATCCCTCTGCGATCGCTGGCGTGAAGGCGGCTGCGGGATCGAGCTCGTGAAACACCGTCGCCAGGAGGGGTACGCCGGCCACGACCAGGCGGCCCTCTGCCACAAACCGCGCTTCCGCCGATTGCGTGGCGACAGTGCCCAGCAAACGCGTGGTGACGTCCTCTCCCGCCCGGTCCTCCGCCAGCGCGCGTCGCGCCTCGATCAGACCAAATTGCTCAGCCAATCGCCAGCATCCGATCGATGGCGCGTCGTGCGCGGGTAGCGACGTCGGGCGGTACGGTCACCTCGTATTTCAGCTCACGGAGCGCGTCACGCAGCTTTTCCAGGGTGATCTGCTTCATGTAACGGCATTCCGCCGATTCGCGCGCCGCCAGGAATTCCTTGTCCGGGTTCTCGCGCCGCAGGCGGTGCAGCACGCCGGTCTCCGTCGCCACCACGAAACGCCGGGCGGGCGAGACGCGGGCGCGCCGCATCATCTGCTCGGTCGAGACGATCTGCATGCGTCCGACGGCGACGTCGCCCTCGGTCTCAGCGTAGTACATCGCGCTCGTGACGCAGCCACACTCGGGGTGCACCAGGAACTCGGCATCGGGATATTCGGCGCGCCGCTGGGCCAGCGTCTCGCGCGTGAGCCCGGCGTGGACGTGGCACTCACCGAGCCAGACATCGAGCGGGCGACCGGTAACCTTGCGCAAATAGTTGCCGAGGAACATGTCGGGCAGGAACAGCACCGGGACGCCCGAGGGGAGTGCCTGAATGACGGCGACGGCGTTCCCAGACGTGCAGCAGTAGTCGGCCTCGGCCTTCACGTCGGCCGCGGTATTCACGTAGGCCACGACGAGGCCGTCTGGATGCGCGGCGCGCCAGGCGCGCACGTCTGCCGCCTGGATCGTCGCGGCGAGCGAGCAGCCGGCGCTGGGGTCCGGAATGAGGACCCGCTTATCGGGGTTCGCAATCGCGGCCGTTTCCGCCATGAAGTGCACGCCACAGATCACGAGCACGGGCGCGTCGAGCTCGGTCGCCCGGCGCGCCATCTGGAGCGAATCGGCCACGACGTCGGCCAGGTCCTGGATCTCGGGACGCTGATAGTTGTGCGCGAGGATCGCCGCGCGGCGCTCGATGCGAAGCTCGTCGATCTCGGCGATGAGATCGCGAGTGCTGGTCGTTGGTATGGACGCGCCCATCGGATGCAGCTCCCATTGTTATGGTGCCGAGGCTGGGGGGCCGATTGGGTAACGCCTCGGTCCGTCGTGGGGGACGAACCGCTCCCAGCCTGGGGCGCCTACTGCGCGCCAAGCGGAACGATAATCAGAAAGGGGAGGAGTTTGAAGGACCCAAAGTCTTGAAGTGCGTCTCGAGCTCTGCTCGCCAACCCTGAAAAGAAAGCCGGGGAGCCTACTGGGTGGAGCTTTCGCTCGACTTCAACAAGAAGCCGAAGGCGTCGCGCTAAGGCACCCGCTCCATAACGGTAACGTACAGAGATCCTCCATACGCGGAGGGACGTCTCGCCGTGATCGCCGGTTTGGAGAGGCCAAGGCCGGCCACCATCTCGGGGAGCCGCTCGGCGGAGATGGGATACGGCACCCAGCGGCTGGGGCGACGCCCATCATACTCGACGATCACCACTCGCCCGCCGGGGCGCAGCCAGGTGAGCAGACGCGCCAATACGTCCCGCGGATTCGCGACAAAGTGCAGCGCGTTCGCAAAGAGCATTCCGCTGAGCTGACTGACACCAATCCCTGGCAGCTGCAAGGGACGACTGAAGTCCCCAATCACGGGAATTACCTCGACGCCGTCCGCACCCACGCCTGCAATTGACTCGATCGCGGCACGATCGCGGTCCACCGCATAAATGCGGCTGCCCCGCCCCAGCCGGCGGGCGAGCGCGCGGGAAAAGGTTCCACCGCCGGCACCCACATCGGCCCAGTCTCCCGCCTGCAGAGGAACCGCCGCTGCGAGCAACGCTTCAGCGTCAGCGATGTGCACGGTGAAGGACTCCCACGAAGCGCGGGGAGGGACGGCCTGGAGTGGACACCGGCTCCATCTCCTGCGGAGTGGCATCGAATTCCTCGTCTGCAATCGATTCAACCAGCAGCTGCGGCTCGAGCACGCTGGAGCCGACTCGCCACCAGGCACCCAGGGCGCGCAGCTGCCGGAAGTATCGACCGCGAGACACCTGCGGCATCAGAACGAGACCGTGACTCCACCCTGCCACGCCACATCGTGCTGGGTCTTGTCGAAGCCGTAACGGTCGAACTTGTAGACGTAGTCACGTCCTTCCGCACGAAGGCCGACGCGACCGAACCGGTACTCCACACCCGCGCCGAAATTGCCGGCGAACTTCGTCCAGGTGCTGTCCGACTCGAGCTGATGGACGCTGATCGCTCCGGCGCCGCCCACAACATAGGGCACGATGGTGCTGGCCCCCGCGGTGAGCGGATAGCGCAGGACGACATCGGCGTCATAGGCGAACTTGTTGAACTTGCCGCGACCGGTGATCGTGCCGGACCGCAGGCTGTCCTGTGCCCAGGTGCCTCCAATACGCAGGCCGAGGCGGGACAGGATCCAGTAGTTGGCGTCGAGGGAGCCCGCCCAACCGAGTCGCCAGTCCGCGGTGCCGGCATCGTTCAGATTCGCGGCACCGGATAGCCCGCCGAATGCGGCCGAAACGGTGAATCGGTCGGCCAGGGGATTGGGGTTCTGCGCGTGCAGGGCCGCCGGCGTGATCGCGAGGGCGGCGAGCGTGAAGGAGAGGGCAAGCGAACGGCTCGACATAGGATCCTCCGACAAATGGTGATCAGTTGGGACGGCTACACGACCAGTGCTCCGTCTCGGGACGACCCGAGAACGTGTCCACAACACACATTGTTCCTGTGCGGTCAGTCGTCCTGGCTGGCGAGTGTCTCGGTGAGGCGGGCGAGCTGGTCGAGCTGTGAGCCGCTGAGCGATTTCGTCAGCCGCCGCGCGGCGGCGGCGATCTCCGGATCGACGCGATTCAGCACGGCGAGCCCTGACCTGGTGATGGTCGCGATGGAGCAGCGCCGGTCGTCAGGGTCCAGGCGACGCCTCGCGAATCCCAGCCGGACGAGGCGATCGAGCATACGCGTCATGTCTGGAGAGCGGTGCATGCTGCAGCGCGAGGTGACTTCGCCGCGCGCGTAGCCGGTCGGGGGGGCGTCGCGCAGAATGCGCAGCACGCGATACTGATCGGTGGTGACGCCATGCCGCTCGCAGATCTCCGCAAACGACTGCTGCAGATGATCGGCGGCGATCAACACCCCGACGGCGGCCTGTTCGGCCGGACTCACCGCTCGCTGGTGTTTCATACGCTGCCGAACGGCCATGCCGCAAAATCTGTTCCCAACACGGAATGTCAAGACTCCCGCCCCAGGGGAACAATTTCGTGTTCTAAACACGTTCTTGCGCCATTCGGGAATCAGCCGGATCCGTGTCGGCGTCACTGCCGACAGTGCCGTGACATCGCAATGGTTGTCGAATTCAGCTGCTGTCATCCGACGATCTCTGTGAGTCACACCCATCACCATCCGCAGCTCCTAGGAGGTCGTCGTATGCGTGAACGTATTCTCGGAAACGCTGGACGCGGGTCAGCGATTCTGCTGGGCGTCGTCCTCAGCATCGGCATCGCGCTGGCCGCCTGGAAGACCGCGGCCGCCCGCGCCACCACCGCGGCGGCTGCGCATCAGCCCGAGCCGATCGAAGCCGTGACCACCGCCGTCGCGCGTGCCGAAGCGCATCGGGCGACGACCACATCGATCGGAACCGTGCTTGCCCTGCGCTCGATCACGTTGCGGACCGAGCTCGCCGGCACGGTGCGCGAGGTGGCGCTGGTGCCGGGCCGGATCATCGACTCCGGCGCAGTGCTGGTCGCGCTCGACGTCTCCGTCGAAACCGCCGATCTCCAGGCGCTGCAAGCACAGGCGAGTCTCGCGCTGACGAGCCTCGCCCGGCTCGAGCGCCTGCGGCAGTACGGTGCCGTCTCGGCCGAAGAGGTCGATCGTGCGGTCGCCGAGCGCGACATCGCACAGGCGCAAATCGCCCGCACGCAGGCGATCATCGCCAAGAAGACGATTCGCGCGCCCTTCCGCGCGCGAGTCGGTATCGCCGACGTGCATCCCGGCCAGTACCTGAACGAAGGCACGCCGCTCACCACGCTCCAGGGCATCGATGGCGCGGTGCACGTGGACTTCGCGGTGTCACAGCAAGTGGCCGTGGGCCTGCGCGCGGGCGCTCCAGTCCAGGTGGTGACGACGGCGGACTCGACGCCCGTCGCCGCGCGGATCGTGGCGGTTGACGCGCGGGTCGATCCCGTCACCCGCACCACGATGGTCCGTGCGACGATCGCTGGCGGCGCTCCAGCGCCGGGGTCATCGGTCCGCGTCTTCGTGCCGGCGGGGCCGATGGTCACAGCGATCGTCATCCCCGTGAGCGCGCTGCGGCGCGGTCCGTCCGGCGATCACGTGTTCGTCATCGCCGCCGATGAGAGCGGCAAGACCCGCGCGCACGAGCGGCCGGTCCGCAGCGGCCCGATGCTGGGTGATGAGATCGTGATCCTCGAAGGCCTAAAAGCAGGAGAGCAGGTCGCCGCATCCGGCTCGTTCAAGCTGCGTGAGTCGGTCCTGGTGGCGGTCGGCGGAGGTTCTCAGTAATGCGATCCTTCACCGATCTCTTCATCCGGCACCCGGTGCTCGCGGCGGTCGTGAATCTCGCGATCGTGCTCGTGGGATGGCGATCGCTCGCCACGCTGCCGGTGCAGCAGTACCCCAACATCCAAAGCTCGGCCGTCGTGATCAATACCGTCTACTACGGCGCGAGCGCCGAGGCGGTGCGCGGGTTTCTCACGACGCCGATCGAGCGCGCCGTGTCGGCGATCAGTGGTATTGACTATCTCGAGTCGACGAGCCGCGCAGGTATCAGCACCGTCACGATCCATCTCAAATTGAATCAGAACAGCACCGCGGCTCTGGCCGAAGTGACGGCGCGCCTGCAGCAGGTCCGATCCGAGCTTCCGGCGGAGGCCGAGCCACCGCAAGTGGAGGTGCAGCGCGCGGACCGGCCCTACGCGTCCTTCTACCTGAGTTTCTCGTCCAAGCAGCGTGACATCCCGGCGATCACCGACTGGCTGTCGCGCACGCTGCAGCCGCAGCTCGCGACGATCGCCGGCGTGCAGCGGACCGACATCGTCGGCGGCCGGCCGATCGCGATGCGCGTCTGGATCGATCCAGACCGGCTCGCGGCGCACAACCTGTCGCCGGGCGACGTCTTCGCGGCGTTGCGGCGCAACAACTATCTCGCCGCCGTCGGGCAGACCAAGGGCAACCTGGTACAGGTCAGCCTGCTGGCGAACACCGATCTCCGCTCGACGACCGAGTTCGAAAACCTGATCGTCACCGATCGTGACGGTGCCGTCGTGCGCCTGTCGGATGTCGCCAACGTGGAGCTGGGCGCCGAAGAACCCGACATGATCGCGAAGTTCAACGACGAAGAAGCCGTGTACGTGGGGGTCTGGCCGACGATCGGCAGCAACGAGATCGAGGTCTCGCATCGCCTGCACGCCGAGATCGCACGTATCACACCGACGTTGCCGCCCGACATCCAGCTCCGGGTCGCATATGACGGCACGATTTTCATGCAGGACGCGCTTAAGGAGATCACCAAGACCCTGATGGAGACGATCCTCATCGTGGGGATCGTGGTGTTCCTCTTCCTCGGCTCGATTCGCACGGCGCTGGTTCCGCTTGTGGCCATGCCGGTCTCCTTGATCGGCGCCGGGGTCGTCATGATGGCGTTCGGATTCAGCCTGAATCTCTTGACGATTCTCGCGATTGTGCTGTCGGTCGGCCTTGTGGTAGACGATGCGATTGTCGTCGTCGAGAACGTCGAACGTCACGTGCATCTCGGCAAAACAAGGCTGGAAGCCGCCCTGGTCGGCGCGCGGGAGCTCGTCGGTCCCATCATCGCGATGACCATCACGCTGGCTGCCGTCTATGCGCCGATTGGCTTCCAGGGTGGCCTCACCGGTTCGCTGTTCCTCGAGTTCGCCATCACGCTCGCGGCGGCAGTCGTCGTGTCCGGCATCGTGGCGGTCACACTGTCGCCCGTGATGAGCTCGCGGTTCGTGCACCCGCAAGGGAAGGAAGGAAAGCTCACCAAGCTGGTGAATCGGGGATTCGAGGTCGTTCGCAGCAACTATGCGCGGTTGCTCGACGGCGCCCTGCAGATGCGTCCCGCGATCGTGGCGGCGGCGATCCTGGTCATGCTCGCCGCGTGGCCGCTTTACACGTACTCCAAGCGCGAGCTCGCACCCGTCGAAGACCAGAGCCACATCAGTCTGTTCATGCAAACGCCCCCGGACGCGTCGCTCGCGGCCAACAACCGCGCGTCGCTCGACGTGGTCAAAGCGATCACGGCGTTTCCGGAAGCGAAGTTCATGTGGTCGTTGACTGCGTCGTGGGGCGCGTTCGGCGGCATGGTCGCAAAAGACTGGAAAGAGCGCGACCGCTCGACGGCCCAGCTCTTCCCCGCGGTGTACGGCGCCGTCTCCCAGGTGCCCGGCGTACGGGTATTCCCGCGCCTGGATCCGCCATTGCCCACGCCCGGCTCATATGACGTGGAGCTGGTGCTACAGAGCGACGCGCCGCCGGAGCAGCTGCTCGGGACGGCCGGCGCAGTCGTCGGCGCGGGCTGGCAGAGCGGCAAGTTCTTGTACGTCGATACCGACTTGAAGATCGATCTGCCCGAGGCCCGCGTCGTGATCGATCGCGATCAAGTCGCGGATCTTGGCCTCGATCTGGCGACTGTCGGCCGCGAGCTCGGCACGGCGCTCGGCGGCGGCTACGTCAACCGGTTCAACTTCTTCGACCGCAGCTACAAGGTCATCCCACAAATCGGAGAGGCCGACCGCACGACCGTTGGGCCGCTGCTCGACCTGAAGATCAAGACGCCGAGCGGCCAGCTCGTGCCGGTATCGACGTTCACGCACATCGAATCGAGCACTGCACCACGTACGCTGAACCGCTTCCAGCAGCGCAACGCGGTCCGCGTGTTCGGCGCCGTCAATCCGGGAGTCACCAAGGACGAAGGACTGCGCGTCCTGGAGAACGCGGCCGAGGGGCTCCATACGCCCGGCCTGACGCTCGATCACGCGGGCGAATCGCGACAGATCCGGCGTGAAGGCGGAGCGCTGACCGTAACACTCGGATTCGCCGTGATTCTCATCTATCTCGTGCTCGCGGCACAGTTCCGGAGCTTCCGCGATCCGCTGATCGTGCTGTTGGGTTCGGTCCCGCTCGCGATCTCCGGCGCGCTGATCTTCAGCTTTCTCAACCTGACGACGCTCAACATCTACTCGCAGGTCGGGTTGATCACGCTGGTCGGCCTGATAGCAAAAAACGGAATTCTGATTGTGCAGTTCGCGAATACGTTGCAGGAGCGCGGCCTGGCCAAGATGGCGGCGCTGCGCGAAGCCACCTTGACGCGGCTGCGCCCGGTCTTGATGACGTCTGCCGCCACCGTGTTCGGACACTTCCCGCTCGTCCTCGTCTCCGGTCCGGGATCGGCCGCGCGCAACAGTATCGGCATGGTCCTCGTCACCGGCATGACGCTGGGCACGGTTTTCACGCTGTTCATTGTGCCGGTCTTCTACTCGCTCATCGCCGCGGAGCATAAACCGGCGTCGGCCTACGAGCCGGTCGGCCAGGAGGTATTACAGACATGAGACAGAAACTTGCGGCGTTGCTCGTACTGCTCGCGCTGGCGGGCGTGGAACAGGCCCGCGGGCAGCAGTCGGAGCTGCCGCCCCCGATCGCCTTCTGGAAAACACTCGGCGACACGACACTCGTGCGGCTCGTGGGTGAAGGCGTGAAATCAAATCACGACGTGGTGGCGGGCCGAGCACGGTTACGCGGTTCACGCGCCGCGCGGCTCCAGGCGGCGCTCGACTTCGCGCCGGCGCTGACGGCCACGGCGAGTTACACGCGGCAGCGGCTCGCGAGCGCGAGCTTTCCCGGAGGCTTCGGGACCGCCTTCCCCGATCAGAACGTGTGGGACGCCGGCCTACAGCTCTCCTGGGAGGTCGATGTCTTCGGCCGGATCCGCAAGACCACCCAGGCTCGGGGCGCCTTGATTGCCGCCGGGGAAGAGGATGTGCAGGACCTGCAGGTCCTGCTCGCCTCAGAGCTGGCCAGTGCCTACTTCGACCTGCGCGGTGCCCAGGACCGCCTGCAGGTGGCCCGCCGGAACGCCGAGAATCAGCAGCACACGCTGGACGTGACGCTGCAGCGTCTCGAGGCCGGGCGAGGCAACGAGTTCGATTCGGAGCGGGCGCGTGCTCAGCTGAACTCCACGCTCGCCGGCATTCCGGAGCTGGAAGCATCAATCGCCGCCCTGCAGCATCGCATCACGGTGCTGGTCGGCGGGCCGGCGAGCGGGCTGGAGCAGGAGGGTGAAGCGCACCAGGCGCTTCCGGCGCTCCCCGACTCGATCCTGGTCCCGAACCCCGACGTCGCGGTTCGGCTGCGGCCGGACGTGCGCAGCGCCGAGCGCCAGCTTTCTGCCGGCAATGCATCCGTGGGCGCGGCAAAGGCTGCCTACTTGCC
>WNGG01010488.1_pt1 | contig 10990 bp, 14 predicted proteins | sample 5400661 | NCBI WGS metagenome assembly WNGG01 (sample SAMN13153372, study PRJNA577476) | soil metagenome | isolation source: 100 cm soil or saprolite under Garry oak tree replicate 1 | place: USA:California | collected 2016-06-15 | reverse complement strand
TGCGCGCGATCTTCGACTGCGGCTGGTGGAGGAGAGCGTAAATTGCTGGGAAATGTTTTGATCGGCTCAAGCTAAACATAATTCCGGTCAGCCATTTCCTTAGTCAGCCAGTCCCGAGTAATTTGGGGGCCGCATCGCCTGGTTAGACGTATCGTGTGCAAAGCAAATGCTTGATCCGATCCACGGCCTTCTTCGCTCCAGTGACTTGTTAGGCGGCGTGCGACGCAGCTTAAACGCTTTAGTCATGTTTTGTCTCCTCAACCTGGACGCCGTGCTCTACCGCATGATTCCGAATTCTGAACTCCAGATCTTCCAGTCCCTCTCTCAGTGTCTGGCTATAAACCATGTTGACACGAGGATCATGTTCAAGTGGCCAACGGTTTTTCTCTGCGAGTTCAATCTGCCGAACTAATTTACTCTGAAGTGCAGATAACTCGCTATCCTTGTCGATGTTTAGCCGATTCAGAATCTTCAGAAGATCTTCGCGGTTCGCGGCCGTGCCATATCCCTGTGGGTAGTGTGTATAGTAAAGCTTGTGTCGATCTCGTATTGCAAGCCACGCTTGCTTCCAATAAGCAGTTAGCTCTGGTGTTGTGAAAAATACAAAGCTGAATAAACCAAGGCTCCGGTGACTGCAATGAACAGGACAATTATCGGACCTACCCACGCATGTGGTACTATCGGAAACTGCCATTTGAACTGACGGAAGAGCATGTAAAGAACCCCGAGTGCGAGACCAGGAACGCCTAGACTCACAAAAATGCGCCAGATGTCTGGTTCCATATTTTTCCTACGTTTGATCGTCGTGGAATACGTGTTTGTTGCGCTGGGCTTAACGAGAACTGTGCCGAATTATTCAGCCTTTTAAAAGCGGAATAATTCGATCTAATCCGTTCACACGGGGAAAAATGCCGACGGCGCCAGCCAGTCTCCTAGCAGCGGCCATGTCGCGCCTGAGTTTGGGCGCTAACGGTTGGAATCAACGGTCATCGCAGTGTGGCTACCGTTCGCAGCCGCATGGAGCAAGTCGAACCGTTCGACCAGGACTCTTTTAAGCGTGCAAAGGCACCGGGTTTGCCTCAAAGAAGGAGCCATGATTATCACCAAAAACCTGGGAATGCTCTTACTTGCGATCTATCTCATTCTCGTCGGAATCACGGCGCTCGTTCACATCGCCATCCCTATGCTAGTGACGGGAGTGTTGGCGCTCGCGGCCGGCATTTTGATTCTTATCGGCAGATAGCGCCCGTGGCGGACCAGTTACAGGACGCCAATTGCGCGCGAGATCAGCAGCACGACGATACTGAGCGAGATAAAGATCTGAATCATCGCGAGAACTTTCGCCCAGCGCGCCAGCAGCGGCGCGTCGGTCGGGCCAAATGTAGAACTCTGGGTGAAGGCGACGAACAAATAATCGATGAAGCGCGGCCGCCAGCGCACACATGCAAATTGGCCACGCTCGTCATGCGGGATCTGCATCTGCGGGAAAAGAAAGCTGGTGCTGCCGAATTTTTTTTGCTCGTGGCGCAAGGTGGGCCCGCCGCCGTCGAGCCGCCAATACCAGAGCGCGAAGACGATCACGTTCGTCAGCCAGAGTAGCCCGCCTGAGCGCAGGAGCTGCATTGGCGCTTCCCGATGTGAAGGCAGCGCGCGCACGAGCAGAATCACCGAACCGATCAGCGCCAGTGTGATGATTCCATTGATAATGATGCCGAGCGCGCGATTGAGGGAGCGTTTTCCGACGCGATGGCTCACCACCGTTGGCACGAGCAAAACGACAATCAAAGTCGGCAACAACCAGATCGGGCCGATAATGAGATTGCGTGGCAGCGCGAGATAAATTGCGCCCACCGCTAGAAAGGCAAGGAGCGCCTGCCAACGCGGCTCTGGTTTGTCGATGTGGTCTGTCGAGGCACTCATCACTTTCGGTTTATAGCCAGGATTCAGCGCGGCGCGAACGCGAGGCTCTCGGTTCGCAAATTACTCGTGCAAAGTTTTGATTGACCGGCCTGCAGTTTACCGACTCATGTGGATACATGTTCAAGCGTGTGTTGAAATGGCTTGGCGCGATTATCGCGGTCCTCGCGATCGTGATCGCCGTCTTCCTTATCAATCTGATTTGGTTTCGGCCGTGGAGTCTGAATTTATTCTACGACAAGGTCTTTGCCGAAGTTCTGTTCGATCACCCGGAGTTACTCTCCATGCTTGGGTTGGTCGAGCAGTTCGGTATTACTAATCACAATGGGAAACTAGATGACGAATCGCCGGCGCATCAACAGCATGAATTCGACAGGTGGCGGCGCGATCTGACGCAATTGCGCCAGTATCCGCTGAATAGGCAATCGCCTTCGCAGCGTCTTTCCACCCATGTGCTCGATTGGTTCGTCGAGCGCCAAGTCGAGGGTGAAAAATGGCAATGGCACAATTATCCGGTGAACCAACTCTTCGGGGTCCAGAACCAATTCCCTTCTTTTATGGCAAACACGCATCGGCTGCTGAGCCGCAAAGATTGCGAGTATTACCTGATGCGCCTGGATGCTTTGCCGAAAAAATTCGACCAGCTGCTCGAGAATCTCAAAGTGCGCGAGGAAAAGCAAATCCTGCCGCCACGTTTCGTTGTCGAGGAAGTGCTCAAGGAAATGACCGATTTTATCGGCAAGCCTGCTTCGGAAAATATTCTCGCGACGTCATTCAAGACCCGCGCAGCGAAGATCGACAAGTTGACCGAGCAGGAGCGCGCCGATTTTCAAGGACGTGTGGAAACGGCTGTGACGGGAAAGATCTACCCGGCCTATCAAAAGTTGATCGATTATTTCCGGGAAATCTTGCCTAAAACGACGACTGATGACGGCGTTTGGAAATTGCCCGATGGCGACGCTTACTACGCCTATCTCCTCCGCGAGAACACAACGACCACGCTCAAGCCGGAGGAAGTGCACGAGCTTGGTCTGCGTGAAGTAGCACGGATCGAAGGCGAGATGCGCGCGCTTCTCGATGCAACCGGATTCGCGGGCCAGCCGATAGGGGCTTCGATGGACAAACTCGGAAAAGATTCACGTTTTCTTTTTCCCAACGACGACAAAGGTCGCGCTGATGCGCTGGCCGGGTACACACAACTGATCAACGAGGCGATGGAGCGCTCGTCGAAGCAATTATTTCTGACCGCTCCGCACGCGAAGATCGAAGTGCGACGCGTACCGGAGTTTAAGGAAGCAACAGCGCCGGGCGCCTATTACGAGATTGCTGCGATCGATGGCACGCGGCCCGGAATTTTTTTCGCGAACCTGCGCGACATGAACGAGGTGCCTAAGTGGAGTATGCCGACTCTGGCGTATCACGAAGGCGTGCCGGGGCATCATTGGCAAATTTCCACGGCACAGGAACTCAAAGGCCTCCCGCAATTTCGAAAGATCATTCCGTTTACCGCCTACGCCGAAGGCTGGGCGCTTTACTGCGAATGGCTGGCGAAGCATGTCGGCTGGTATGACCACGACCCGTTTGGCGACCTAGGCCGCCTGCGCGATGAACTTTTCCGCGCGGTGCGATTGGTCGTCGACACTGGCATTCATGCGAAACGTTGGACGCGCGAGCAGGCCATCACGTACATGCGCGATAAGACTGGTATGGGCGATAAGGAAGTGAGATCGGAAATCGAGCGATACATCGTCATGCCGGGCCAGGCGTGCGCTTACAAAGTTGGAATGCTAAAGATTCTGGAATTGCGCGCGAGAGCGGAGAAGGAACTAGGCAAAAAGTTTGATCACCGTGAGTTCCATGACGTCGTTCTAAAAAATGGCGCGCTACCGCTCGAAATTCTCGAAGAACAAGTGAACGATTACATTCAACAGAAGAAAGCATAACCCATTTCTGTTGTGGCCGCCGTCTGGTGACTGCGGCATCTTTGATTTGTGCGTAGAATTCTGATTACGTTTGCGATTCTCGCCGTATTCGTCATCGTGCTGTCGGCATTATGGATCTTCCGCGGACGTCAGATTTCATTGTTCCTCGATCGCTTCGGGACGATTGAGATGAGTTCCGTGAAGGTCAACTCGCTTGCGTACGAAGGAAGCGGGACCGGCGGCGTCCTTCGCATCAACGATCTCGGGATAAGTCTGAATAACCGAACTCCGGCTGGCCTTTCCCCTAGCATCGGCTCGACAAAAGATGATCAGTTTGCTTTGGCAGCCGGAGGCAAGGTTTTTCCTTTCGGCCCGTTGCGCACCTCACCGGAGAATGCTGGGGAGACTTTAGCGGCCACACCGTCCGCAGGCGACGATGCTTTCATCGCAATCCAGCGAAGCGCTCTCAGTTGGCCCACCCCATTCGATTTCAATTTTATGACCGGACATTCGCCGTCGTGGAAACGGCACCTTTATTACCGGCTACTTTGGAAGAAGCGTTCCGGCGCGAACCTGGAAATGCTTTGGCGTTACGAACAATACTTTTATCCGGGCGACGGCTGGGCAAGCGGTTTTACGACTCACGAAGGTTCCACTGGTCTGATCCGCATTGATATCAGCCCCTAAACTGAAGCCCAGCTTGTCTGTAGCCCAGTTAGCTGCATCGTTTCTGCGTGCACCTTTCGCGCAAGTTCCAAAAGCTCTTTTCCTTCGACGCGGCGGAAAGCTTTTGGGAGCATCTCTGCCGTTGGAGGCATCCCGTTAGCGCCCGGCGAATTCTGGCGACGCTTGACCGGGCAGAATTTGCCAGGCTACGCGAATGTTATCCATACCGGCCCAATGCGCGAAAGATCAACGCGTATGAAGACGCCGCCTACTGGATCGGCATCAACGTCGAGCGCGCCCAGGATCTTTGGCTGGATCGGACCCCGCCTCTCCGGATTCTCGATCTTGGATGCGGCGCGGGATATTTCCTCTACGTCTGTCGTTTCTTCGGTCACGAGGCAGTCGGCCTCGATACCGATGAAGAACCGCTCTTTCGCGGCACAACTGAGTTGTTGAACGTGCATCGGGTTATCTCGCGTATTCACCCCCGAGTTCCACTGCCCGATCTCGGAGACAAATTCGATCTCGTCACGGCGCATCGCGTTTGTTTTCACCGAATAACGCGCGCGGAAAACGGAGAGTGGAACGAATGGACTCCCGCCGAGTGGAATTTTTTCATCAACGATATCCGGACACGGTTTCTCAAACCGAACGGTCGTCTCCTGCTGGATTTTAATCTGCGCCCTAACGGCGCCTCATTTTTTACAAACGAACTGCGCGACTCTTTCCTATCGCAAGGCGCGCGCATCTTTCGGTCGAAAGCACTGCTCGCTTCGGATCCGACTCGACGTCCACGATTCAAAGAAGTCGAGGGGTAGCTCGGTCGGCGGACAAGATCGACATTCTGTAGGGGAAGCCGTTGGCTTCCTATTGAACGCTGGCAGCGTCCTACAGTTTCCAATCGGAGCAGTCCCAACTGAGCATTCGCTCGAGCCTCGCGATGTCATCCGCGAAAAGATGGTAGAGAAAAATTCTCTCCTCCCAATTCATCGCGCGTTCGTATGGCACAACATTTCTGTCTTTGCTGCGCACCGAACGCAGCGGCTCGAGACGGAGAAACGAAAAGATGGAAACGAGCGTTTCGCGTTGTTTGTCTTTGAACTCTTCGAACTTAACAACCTTCACTTGCTCGCGCGGGAAGAATTTGAAGAGACGCTCGAGTTGCCGGGCATAAAATCCCCGATCGACGTAAGCAAAACGGCGCGTTTCGGCCGGCGGCGCGCCGGCGATGCGCGTTTTCTCTTCTCTCACCGCATCGAAGAAATCCAACGGCTCGCGTCCCTTGAATCTTTGCATGTTCCAATGCGCAAAGGCGCGCTCAACGGGATTGCGCAAAAGAACGAGCAATTTGATTTTCGGATTGTATTGGCAAATTCGTTCCGCCGCTGGCTCATAATAAATGTAACTTGGCGTGCAGTCACCAGCAATGGTTGATGGCGCAACCGCCGGGTAATGCTTGTGTAATTGTTCATAATCGACCGTGCCGGCAAACATCGCTTCGTTATCGAAGAAATGGATTTCCTGCTGGTCGCCCATCGTGATGTTCGGATGTTTCTCGAGAAAATAGTGCAGCGCCGTTGTCCCCGACTTTTGCGCACCCGCCAGAATGAAATCGAGTCGCTCGATCCTTCGCCGCCTCGTCTGAAACATCGCCACACTCTATAACAAATCGTCTCGCAGTTGTCGCGCTCTCGTCAGCGTTTTATGCTGGTTGATGCTTGCTGCTTTTTCGAACGCGCGAAAACTCGTCTTCACGATCGTCTGTGCAATCGGCCTCGCCACAGTGGCCAGAGCCGATGAAGGCATGTGGCTCTTCAGTGCGCCACCGCTTAAACAGCTAAAGGAAAAATATCAGTTCGAGCCCACCCCGCAGTGGCTGGAGCATCTGCAAAAAGCGAGTGTCCGTTTCAACTCCGGCGGCAGCGGCTCATTCGTTTCCGCGACCGGGCTCTGTATCACTAATCATCACGTCGGCGCGGATGCGCTACAAAAAGCCTCGAGCGAGCAGCACAATTATTTGAAAAATGGCTTTTACGCGAAGACCAACGCCGAGGAGATCAAGTGTGCCGATCTCGAGCTCAACGTCCTGGTCTCGACCGAAGATGTTACGGCGCGAGTAAATGGCGCGGTCAAGCCTGGCATGAATGCCGATCAAGCATCGGCGGCACGCGGCAATGCGATAGCGGCCATCGAAAAAGAAAGCAAAGAGAAGACTGGACTGCGTTCCGATGTAATCACGCTTTATCAAGGCGGCGCTTATCATCTTTATCGTTACAAACGCTACGATGATGTGCGGATCGCTTTCGCGCCGGAACAGCAGATGGCCTTTTACGGCGGCGACCCGGACAATTTCGAGTACCCGCGCTTCGATCTCGATATCTGCATCTTTCGTGTTTACGAGAACGGGCAGCCAGCGAAGATCAATAATTTCTTGAAATGGAATTCGCGCGGGCCGAGTGACGGCGAGCTGACGTTCGTGAGCGGCAGCCCGGGGAAAACGGATCGGCAACTTAGCTTGGATGAACTGGCCGACATGCGTGATCGTTTTCTACCTTATCTCTTGCGCATGTTTAACCGGCGCGAAGTGCTGGAAATAGCTTACAGCGAGCGCTCATTCGAGAATGCAAGAAAAGCACGCGACGACCTCTTCGGCGATCAAAACAATCGGAAACGCTATGATGGGTATCTTGCCGGCCTGCTCGATCCGGAGGTCTGGTCTCAGCTGCAAGGTCGCGAACAAAAATTACGTGACGCGATTGCGCGCGATCCTAAGCTAAGATCGACAGGTGCTGCGTACGCTCGAATCAAAAAGGCGCAAGCGGACATCGCAAGGAACGCCCCCCTCTACAATTATCTCGAAATGGAGCGCCCAAAAACGACGAGTTATCGGGAGCCGCGCGCATTGGTCGGCAATCTTTTCAAATACGCGCGCTTGCTCATTCGCGCAGTGGACGAACGCGCCAAGCCCAACGGCGAGCGGATCCCAGAATTTCGCGACAGCGCTCGTGAATCGCTCGAGCTCGAACTTTTTTCCACCGAGCCGATTTACGACGATTACGAAATATTGCGCCTGACTGATTCGTTGACCGATTTCGCCTCGCAATTTGGGGCGACCGATCCACTCGTGCAGAAAGTGCTCGCCGGAAAATCACCGCACGCGCGCGCTATGGAACTAGTCTCCGGCACGAAATTGAAGGATGTTGCGGTTCGAAAAGACCTTTATGCGAAAGGCGCGGCTGCGGTGCAAGCGGCGCACGATCCCATGCTCGATCTCGCAGGCATGATCGGCGCGCCTGCGCGTGAAGCGCGAAAGATTAACGACGCGCAGGAAGAAACCAAAAAGCAAGCGTACTCGGAAATTGCGAAGCCGCGTTTCGCCGTTGAAGGGACGAGCAGTTATCCCGATGCAACTTTCACACTCCGGCTTTCCTATGGAACGGTGCGCGGCTATGAAGAAGACGGAAAACAGATTCCCGCGTTCACTGACTTTGCCGGTTTATATCAGCGTTCATCCGAGCACGACAACCGACCGCCGTTCGATCTGCCACAGCGTTGGATTGACAAAAAGACCAACTTGAATCTATCGACGCATTTCAATTTTGTCTCCGATGCTGACATTATCGGCGGTAACAGCGGCAGTCCGGTCGTGAACAAGGCCGGCGAATTCGTGGGAATCATTTTCGACGGCAACATTCAATCGCTCGTCCTCGACTGCATTTTCACCGACAAACAAGCGCGCGCCGTCTCGGTCGATTCCGCCGCGATCATCGAAGCTTTGCGCAAAGTTTATGATGCAAGCGCGCTCGCCGATGAGCTGTTGAGCGTGAAGTAAATCGGTAGGGACGCCGCGCTGCGGCGTCCGCGGACAGCGCAGCGCGCTGTCCCTACCACGGTTCTGCAGTAAAAATATATCGCCAGTCCTCTGTTCGGTCGACAAGGCCCGCTCGAACCGGATTCGCTAAGACGTAATCGGCTTTTTCACGAAAGTTTTCCTCCTTCCGAAGCCGATGCTCAAAGAAATCGCGCTGCCACTTGATCTGTAGAGTTTTCGCAGTCCACTCTTTCCATTTGCTCACGATTGTTTGCGTGCGCTTGTCGGTCTCTGGAAATGACAGCATTAGATGCACATGGTCGGGCATGATCATTACGAGATGTGCATACCAAACTCCTTGTGCGTTTCTATGTTTGACGGTTTCGAAGATGCCGTCCGCGACCTCGGGATGTGCAAGTTGATTTTTCCCGCGCTGCTCGCAGCCGACGGTAACGAAATAATGCGCTTTGCTCGGATCAACCCAAAGCGGCACATCATGTGGCAAGCGTTTGCGAGTAGGTAACATCTTAGATGGTCCGCGGACAGCGCAGCGCGCTGTCCCTGCCAATTTCAAAGTTGTTTCAGCAACGCCTTCCACCGCGCCCACGCCTCGTCGCGCGCCTTGCGATCTCCTTCGCGGACTTGGGGATTGTTTGGCTCGCCCGAACGCATAAAGCCGTGGCCCGCGCCTTTGTAAATCACCGGCTCGTATTTCTTGCCGGCAGCTTTCATTAGGTCGTCCGCTTTTGGAATGGTCGCGTCCACGCGCGCGTCGTTTTCGGCGTAAAAACCGTAAACCGGGCATGGAATCTTTGCGATTTTCGCTGGGTCATCGAGGGCAATTCCATAAAACGAATACGCGGCTTTCAATTTCGGATTCATGCTCGCGTAATCGAAGGCCCATCCCCCGCCCCAGCAAAAACCGCAAATCGCCAGCGTCCCATTGGCGGCCGGAATTTTTGTAAGCGCGTAATTTGAAGTGGCATCAAGGTCGGCTTGCACTTGCTCTTTCGGTAGCGCGTAGGTCGCTTTGCGCGCGGCATCGACATCTTCGAGTCTTTGTCCGCTGAGCAAGTCAGGCGCGATCGCGATAACACCAGCCTCGGCCAACTCGTCACACAAGCTCCGCGCCCAATCCGTCAGGCCAAAGATCTCGTGAATGACGAGGACAACCGGCGCTTTATCTTTGCGCTCTGGATAGACGACGAATGCTCTGATTGTGCGGTCGCCGGATTTGATATCGACCCATTCGCCGTGACGCGGCGAGCTGTTCAAACGATCCTTGCCGAAATCTTTCATCACCTCGGCGAGAAGTGATTGCGAAACGAGAATGAGCGCCAGCGCGAAAAGAATGCGTTTCATCACAGTAAGAGATTTCTCGACTTCGCTCGAAATGACAACTGTCTCTATCGTATTCAAGCGGTCGGCGCTGGCGATCCTGATTTCCTACGGAACGTGGCGTCGATACTCCAACGTCCTGGGCCGTAAAAGAAAATAAAGAGGAAGACCCAAGAGTAAAATACTGCGCGTTCTCCTTGATTGGCGATGGGGAAAAAGCTATGCGGCGCGTGGGCCATGAAGTATGCCACTGCCATGGTGCCGCTCGATATAAAAGCGGCCAGACGCGTAAGCAGACCAAACGCAATCAGAAATCCGCCGACAAGGCAAATCCAGCCACAAAGCTGAAGGAGCGGTTTATCGGAACCAGGCATCCCGCCAAATATGCCCAACACCAACTGGCCGCCGTGACTGGCAAAATTCAAGCCAAAGATCAAGCGCATCAGACAATAGACCGGATCCGTAAATCGATTCAGAAAGTTCATGGCCGAAGTCAATGAGTCGAGCTTAAGCGGTCGATGGAGTCGTTGCGGGCGCATTTCTGCGAAACAACATTGCATCGATGCTCCAACGTCCCGGGCCGTAGAAAACCATGAACAAGAATATCCAGCACAAAACCACGGCCAGTTCTCCTTTGTTCAGAATTGGGAAGAATTGCTCGATAGGGGCCGCGGCATGGGCGAGCGCCTTGCCCGCGGCGTGTATCATAAAATAGGCAACAGCCATTTCACCGCTGGAAACGAACGCAGCTAGACGTGTAAACAAACCAAATGCGATCAAGAAACCGCCGACGAGTTCAACAATTCCACCCACGAGCATCAGGCCTTGTGCGCCGCTGTGTCCACCGCCGGGAAAACCGAGAAGCTTTTGGCCGCCATGACAAGCATAAACCAGCCCCACGATTAGCCGCATGACGCAGTAAACTGGATCCGTAAATCGACTCAGAAAGTTCATCCGGCGAGGTTGATGATGTCGATCTTGTCTGTCAAGAAATTCACACGCGCCCAGAGTAGCGTTAACATCCCGCTTGCGACCTAATCAAAACGCAAGCCCGGGGCTTGCGTCATTTGTGAGGCAAGAAGCGCAAGCGAGACGCTTACGCTACGTCACGCTGCTTTTTTCGCGTGGTGCGCGTGTTTCGCGCGATGTTTCCTTGCTGTTTTCTTCTTCGCGTCGCGGGTTTTCTCCAGGCTTTGCTGCAAGACGGAAACCAGATCGATTACTTTGGTTGGCTTGGGCGCTTTCTTCGGTTTTTCTTCGATCTCTTTCCCGCCGGCTTCCACCTTTTCTTCAATTACTTCCATGAGCGCTTCGCGATAGTCGTCGCGATATTTTT
>WNGG01008926.1_pt1 | contig 10990 bp, 13 predicted proteins | sample 5400661 | NCBI WGS metagenome assembly WNGG01 (sample SAMN13153372, study PRJNA577476) | soil metagenome | isolation source: 100 cm soil or saprolite under Garry oak tree replicate 1 | place: USA:California | collected 2016-06-15 | reverse complement strand
TACAGTCTTGAGCAATCCTTCGAGCTCTTTCCGGCATTCCTTGTATCGTTCCTCGGAATACTTGACAGTCTGGTCATCCATCTTGTTGATGGCGACAACCAGGTTCTTGACTCCGAGAGTTCTTGCAAGGTAGGCGTGCTCCCTCGCTTGACCGCCAGGTCCAACGGCGACTTCGAATTCGCCCTTCTTACCTGAGATGACGAGAATTGCGACGTCTGCTTGGCTTGCGCCGGTGATCATGTTCTTGATGAAGTCCCGGTGTCCGGGTGCGTCGATGATCGTGTAGAAATTCTTCGGTGTCTCAAACTTTTGGAAAGAGAGATCGATGGTAACTCCTCGTTCTCTCTCTTCCTTGATCGTGTCTAGGACCCAGGCGTACTTGAAAGTATCACCGGCTCCAGTCTTTTCAGATTCCTTCGCGTACTGCTCGATCGTTTTCTGATCGATGTATCCTGCATCGAACAGAAGGTGACCTGTCAGCGTACTCTTTCCGTGGTCGACATGACCCATCACAATCAGGTTGAGATGGGGTTTTGCGGACATTGTCTTAGTTCAAACTCCTTTCTCGAAACGAAGAGAGCAAACGCCCGGTTTCTTTATAAAAAGGCTTGTTCTCCGATTTCCACTCTTCAAATCGAAGAAAAATCTAGAACTGTGATTTTCCCTGAATTATGAAGAAAGGTCTAAATGGGAAGTTTCTCGCGGCTTGTTCGATTCGAAGGCATAATGATTGCTAGAGACCACTTCTAAACACGAAGCCGCTCCGTCAAGCCTCGGCATGCAGAAAACCCAGTACGATATCGCAGTAGAACAGTTCCAGCGCGCCGCTGATCTCATGAAGCTGGACCAGAACGTTCAGGAGATTCTTCGAAAACCTAGAAGGATACTCAGCATAAACTTCCCCGTCAAGATGGACGACGGCAGGATCCTCCTATACCAAGGATTCAGAAGCCAACACAACAACGCCCTGGGACCCTACAAGGGCGGAATCAGATACCACCCCAACGTCACCATCGAAGAAGTAAAGGCGTTATCCATGTGGATGACGTGGAAATGCGCGGTCGCAGGCATTCCATTCGGCGGAGCGAAAGGAGGCGTAACAGTCAACCCGAAACTCCTGTCCAAACACGAACTGGAGAGACTCTCCAGAACATTCTTCTCGCTCATCAGCGAGATAGTAGGTCCATTCCGCGACATACCCGCGCCCGACGTTTACACCGATTCTCAGACCATGGCATGGTTCATGGATGAATACAGCAAGACCGAGAGGAATAACGCCAACGCGGTGGTAACCGGCAAACCGATTATAATCGGAGGCTCACTCGGAAGAGATTCAGCCACCGGGAAGGGAGTCGCGGTCAGTGTTGAGGAAGCCGCGAGACATCTCAAGATCGACTTGAAGAAAGCAACCTGCGCGATCCAAGGCTGGGGAAATGTAGGCTCCTTCGCCCACCAGTTCCTTGAAGAAGCCGGAGTCAAAGTTGTCGCCGTTTCCGACTCAAAGGGAGGAATCCATAAGAAAACAGGCCTATGGTTCAACGAGGTAGCGGCCTACAAGAAGAAGAACACGAGCATGGCGAACTTACCCGGGACCGAAAACATCTCGAACGAGGAACTCCTCGAACTAGACGTGGACATACTTGTACCAGCTGCGCTGGAAGACGTTATCACCGAAGATAACGCTCGAAACATCAAGGCAAAGCTAGTCGCCGAGGGCGCTAACGGGCCGACCACACCTGAGGCCGACGACATCCTCTTCAAGAAAGACATCACCCTGATCCCGGACATCCTAGCGAATTCCGGCGGTGTCAGCACTAGCTATCTTGAATGGGTGCAGAATCTCCAACACCTCTGGTGGACTGCTGAGGAAGTAGACCATCGCCTGACGGCTATTATGAAGAAGGCCTTCGCCGAGGTTTGGAAGACCAGTCAGGAGCAGAATGTCGACATGCGTACCGGAGCGTACGTGTACGCTATTGGAAAGGTCCGAGACGCTATGCAGATCCGAGGCTGGGTCTAAACGACTACATCTGACAGTTAATCCAAGAGCGCCGTGAGCTTTCGTTCTTCACGGGCCTCATCAGCCATGGCATCCATTGCCATCTTATGAGTAACCATATCGGTATCTCGAGTCTTGCTAGCGAGCCTTTGGTAGAATTCGAGTGACGACCTTTCAAGTTTCAAGCTTTCTTTGATCATCGCTTTCAGATCATTTCCCCTTCGCGGCGGGTCCGAATAGGAAAAGAAGGCCTTCTTCTCCCATTCAACCGGTTTTGATACGGGAACTCCTCCTAGCTGTATGATTCTCTCCATGAATCTCGAGGCATGGTCCCATTCTCCGTCAGCCATCTCCCTGAAGAGCTTCGAAAGGGGTAACGAGCTTATGCCGGTGGCTATCTTGCTCAAGTAGAGGTATCGGAAGGCAGCCAAAGTCTCTCCGGCAAGAGCTTGGTTGAGATCATCGAGAAGCGTCGGTTCCTTCTTGACTGACAAGACTGGTCAAACCCTTGGATAGCTTCCGGGAGTCTTTTTAGCCTTATTCCAACAGCCAGATGTTGTGGAAATCACAAAGCAAAGCACGACGGAGAGAGGCTCAGAACGTGTCTAGCCGTGCACTGTCAACTCGTTTGAACGCCTACTTGACGCTGATAAGGCCCCCAAACACCATAATGATCGGGCTTGCCGTAGTCATTGGCGAAGTCATAGCAATCGCTCCCAGGCTTCCGGGAATTTCGGACGCCGTTTTCGGGTTTCTGACCGCCTCACTGATGATGGCGGGGACAATGATAGCCAATGACATTTACGACGTTGAAATCGACAAGGTGAACAGCCCACAACGCCCTCTTGCTTCCGGAACAGTGAAGACAAGAGACGCTGCCGTATTATCAGTAGTTCTCTCTGCTGCTGCGATAGGGTTCGCCGCGCTCCTCGGCCTCTGGACTTTCTTGACCGCGCTCCTCGCTCTTGCCTTGATGATTTACTACAACACTCGGGGAAAGAAAACTGGGCTAATCGGAAATGCGGTTGTAAGCTTCAACGTCGCGCTGCCACTCTTCTATGGTGGTCTCGCCGTGGGTTCGATCAGGCCTCTACTCTTCATCTTCTCGGTTGTCGCATTTCTCGCAAACTTTGGGCGAGAGGTTGCGAAGGGGATCGCTGATGTGAAGGGTGATAGCCTCCGTCACGTCCGGACCCTAGCGGTTGTCAAGGGGACTCGGGCCGCAGCATTAGCGTCAGCGGGATTGTTTGTTACTGCTGTCCTGCTCAGTTTCCTTCCACCGTATCTCGAGAGAATTTCCTGGCTGTATTTTCCTATAGTAATAGTTGCCGACCTTGGCTTTCTCTATTCAGCCTACAGGCTGGTAGGCAATCAGACGCCTGAGAATATTCGATCCGTAAAGGGCCACGTTCTGTTATGGATGCTGTTGGGACTTGTGGGTTTTCTCTTGGGCGGGGCTGCTCTCGTTTGACTTTGATGTTTCGAGCAGAATTTCTCTGGCTCTGTCGAGGCGGATCTTCCGTTCTGAGACCATCTTGTCCGCGACCAAGTCGATCAGATCACCTTGCGCTCCAGCCATAGCGGCAATATTTCTGGCATGCAGAGACATGTGTCCCTTCTGAATCCCTTCCGCGGCCAGGGCTCGTAGAGCAGCCATGTTCTGGGCTAAGCCCACCGAGGCCATAACTTCGCCAAGTTCGCGTGCCGTCTTTACGCCAAGAATCTTCAGGGATATCTTTGCCATCGGGTGAACCGCTGTGACGCCACCAATTATTCCGACGGCCGCTGGGATCTCGATCGTCCCGACCAGGTTTCCTTTAGAATCTTTCTTCCATGTTGTGAGGGGAGAATAGTGGCCGGATCGGGCAGCGTAAGCATGGGCCCCTGCCTCTATCGCCCGGGTATCATTCCCTGTGGCTAAGCAGACGGCGGTTACGCCATTCATGACTCCTTTGTTGTGGGTTGCACATCTGTACGGGTCAGCGGCAGCAAACGCGTAGGCCTCAACAATCCCGTCAACAATGTCCTCGCCACCAAGAGCTTCCTTCGAAACCGTTGTTGTCGCCCTCGCAACTCTTCTGTCCGCAAGGTTTGAGATGATACGCAGTCGTGCTTGACCCTTCGAAATTTTCTCAAGCATCGGTGCCACAGCTTCGGCCATCGTGTTAACGACATTAGCACCCATAGCATCGCGGCAATCAACAAGAAGCTCCACGATGACCAGTATTCCGACTTGGCTCGGTAGGATTCGGACACGGAGGTCTTTTGCCCCTCCGCCCATTGAGACTAGGGTCGGGTCCTGCTGGTTGGCTTTTTCGAGAATCTCTTTCCTCGCTGAGAGGATCGCCTTCTCAGCATCTTTCGGCGAAGGACACTTTACAATCTGGATCTGACTAATCATCACAGGCTCAGTACTGGTCGCCGTAAAACCACCTGTTGGTCTTGACATTTTCGCTGCGTTGCTTGCAGCCGCGACCACCGATGGTTCCTCAATGGCCATGGGCACCAGGTAATCTCTTCCATTAACCAGGAAGTTCGTGGCGATTCCGAGAGGGATCGGGAACATACTGATGACGTTCTCGATCATTCGCTGAGCAGTCGCGCTGAGCATTGTTCCGTTAGCCAGCGTCTGAACCTCGTCAGAGGTTAGGCTCGCGAACTCTTTGACTATCCTGAGTCTCTCTTCTAGGGAGAGCTTGTAGAAAGAGGCGATGGTTGAGCTTCTGTTCAGAACGGATGTTTCCAACTCTAGGCCTCTGGTAGACCTAGGTTTTCCTTTCGTAGCTTGTTGAAGGCGATTGGAAACCAGGGAGTATATTTCTTGGGGTTTTTCTCCAAGTCCTTTTGGAGGTCGGTAACAGTGATCCATTTCCAGTCGTCTACTTCTTCAGGATTCGGTTTCGGGTCTCTATCGTATTGTCCGACAAAGACATGATCGAACTCGTGTTCCGTCAAGCCGCTCTTCGGATCTGTCGCTTTGTATACGAAGCTAAAGGTCTCTTTCAACGGGGTATCAAAGCCGAGCTCCTGCTTCAGCTTTCGGTGAACTGCAGCCTCTAGTTTCTCGCCTTTTGTCGGATGACTGCAACACGGGTTGCTCCAGAGAGACTGAAAGTGGTGCTTAGCCTTAGCCCTGAGTTGGAGAAGCGCCTCGTTCTTGGAATTGAAAATAAAGATAGAAAAGGCTCTGTGCAGCTTGCCACCATCGCGATGGGCTGCCAGTTTTTCTTCGTACCCGATCGGGTTGTCCTTCTCATCAACTAGAACAATGATCTCGGGCATTTTCTCCATCTGCTTATCGAGATGTGAAACGCTCTTTTTCTGCCTTTCCAACCCAAGGTTATCTCAGGCTAGTATACTCCCCGCTTATCGAGGGACACGTTGTAGATCGTTCCTCCATCTCTTCGTAATTCCCTCGCGACACTCGACTGAATCCTCTTGTCAGCGCATAAGGCGATTATGCATCCACCGCCTCCAGCGCCTGTGAGTTTGGCACCGAGAGCTCCTGCTTTCCTGGCCCCAGCCACAAGCCTGTCTAGCCTCGGAGTTGAAACGCCGATCTGACGGAGTAATTCGTGGTTTCTGTTCATCAGACCCCCCAGCTCGTTGTCGTCCTCGTCTTTTAGGGCCTTGACCACTGCATTCGATAACGTAGTGATCTCCTCTAGATGCGTTTGAAACCTATCCGTTTGTTTCCGAGATCTCTTCACTACCGACCCCACCAAGGCTTTGGTTGACCGGTGGACTCCTGAGTCGCATACCAGAATCATTGGTGGTCGTTTTACCTTGATCGCTTTGATCTTTGATGGCTTTCTGAACTGGATAATTCCGCCGTAGGTGCAAGTTGCCTGGTCGACCCCTGAAGGGTGCCCGTGAAGGTAGTTCTCTGGGATGAAAGCGAGCTTGAAGATTTCTCGTCGGTCGAGCCGGGTCCCTCTTGACTTGGCTACTGCTGATATGGTTGCGACTGTGGTGGACGCGGAGGACCCTAGGCCCGCTCCGATCGGAATCTCGCAATTCGCATCTACGTGCACGTTTCGTTTTTTGCTTGCTAAGTGGTCGAGTGTAGCGGTCGCCGCGAGGCGTAGTGGTTCAAGAAGCTCCTGATTCTTTGTGGCCGATGACCTCTTGTCGGCGTCACCGACTAGATGAAGCGGAATGTCAGCTGTTACTTCGATTTCGCCGCTCTGAGAGGGCCTTACATCGATCTTTGAGTAGAGATTAACGGCCATGGCCACAGCTGGAGCGCCGAGAACGACGAATTGTTCTCCTGATAGAATGATCTTTCCAGGGGCTCTAGATGAGACGGTCGCTGGAGAAGATGTTGCCGAGGACGATCTCACTTCGTAAATGCGATCGCGGCGTAGCCGACTACTGATCGCTTGTCTCCTGCGGTGTCTCCGCTCGTCTGATATGACAACAAATTGGCGTGTTTTGCGCCAAGGATCTTGGACGCGTGTAGGACAGCGGTGACAGGGCCGTAACCGCACGCTGAGACACTCTTCTCTTCGATCACGTCTTGGAATTTTTTCTCGTCCATTTCGAGAACGGCCCCGATGGCTTCCATGTCTTTCTTCCTTGCTGACTCGTACGGTTCGTAGTGTGTCCAGTCTGATGAGGCGATAAGCATCGCTCCGGTCCCTGCGGACGCCTTGGCGATGGCGTCGCCTATTTCCGTGCTTGTTTCAAGGTCTTGGAGCATCATGCAAATCGGTACGAACTTGAAGCGTCTTGGATAGATGAATTGTAGGAATGGAAGTTGGACTTCTATCGAGTGTTCTCTCTTGTGGGCTTCCTCTTCAACATCGATCAAGCGCGATGATCTCGTAATGGTGGAAGCTAAGGATTTGTCAAGGGGAACTTCACCGAGCGGAGTTGCCCATTGCCCGTCTGTCATTGTTGAGACGCCGCTTCCATAACCGGTATGGTTTGGTCCCAGAATTATCACAGATTCCCTCAATCCTGACGAGCCAAGTTGGTAGTAGCTGTTGGCAGCCACGGGTCCAGAGTAGTCGTATCCTGCGTGGGGCACGATTATCCCCACGAGCTGGTCGTCACGCGTGGCGGGAATAGATGGTATTGATCTTGGTCCGAGACGATGCAGGAAGCAGTTGTGTATCTGGGTTCGAAGTGCGCCTTCAGTGTCGGGGTAGAAGGTGCCTGCTTGTGCGGGCTGGCGTGTTTTCACGCCTCTCCACCGGAAGCTCGTCCCATGGGCATGGCGGCAAGCTTCGTTTCAAAATCATCCACCGTTAAGGGGATTGTTCCATCTTGGGGAAGTTCTCCTCTCTCGCGGAGCACTTGTCTGGCGAGAAGCCAATAGACCACAGCGAGAGCTCTCCTTCCCTTGTTATTTACCGGGATAACGAAATCAACCCCGGAAAACACGTTGTCAGTATCGCACAAGGCAATAACTGGCACGCCTACGGAAGTAGCCTCTTTGATTGCTTGCCAGTCGGCTCTGGGATCAGTGACCAAGACGACCTGTGGTTCTGCGTGGTGGGGCTGTAGAGGATTCGATATGAGTCCTGGCATGAACCGGCCGACTATTGGAACCGTGCGGGTGATCTCTGCGAACTTCTCCACGGGAGTCTTGCCGTAGAGTCTCGAAGAAACGGCTAGCACTCTTCCCGGATCGAATCGGCCCATGAATCTGGCAGCGATCCTAATCTTCTCGTTGGTCTCGCCGATGTTGAGAATAAACAGGCCGTCAGGGCGGACTCTGAAAATGTACCTTTCCATGTCCACCGTTTTGATCCGTGTGCCAATGTGGAGCCCTGCAGCCAACAGCTCTTCTAGGGAGAGAAGCAGGTTTTCTGCTCTTGGTATCGCTTCTCTATCTTCGATGTCTTGGCTTTCCAACATGGTTCCTCGTCTAGATGAGCTCGGCTCGCTTCTTGGCAGAGACTTGGGGGTACTTTAGGAACTCGTCGATTATCTCGACGTGGGTTATGAGCATTCTTCGGCAGCAGTATCGTCTGATCCCTAGCTCGTCTAGTACTTTGATGGGTTTGTCACCAGCTCGGACCCGCAGATTGAATGTTTCCCATTTGTCGGCTATCTGTTTGCCGCAGGTAAAGCATCTTACTGGTATGATCATTTCTTTTTGTCTCTTACCTGTACGATTTCTGTTTTCTTCGTCGTGCGCTTGGCCCGCCGAACTTTTTGGGTTCGGTTACTCGTTGATCTCCAGCTAGCATTACTCTGTCGAATGCGATGAAGTTCTTTCGTAGTTCGCTACTCTTGGTCCACGAGGCAAGTGATCGTGCTATCGCAATTCTGGCCGCTTCAGCTTGGCCCATGTAACCACCGCCATTTACAGATACGCGGATATCTACGCCTTTGGCCCGGTCCCCGGCTATGATTAGCGGCTCCTGGATTTTCATCCGAACGATCTCGGGAGTAACGTAGTCTAGCTCATGATCGTTGAAGTAGATTCGGCCCTTTCCAGGTCTCACAACAGCACGTGCTATGGCTGTCTTTCGCTTACCTGTCTCGAGTACGGTCTTTTTCTTTTCGCTCAGGCGGGAATGCCTCCGATCTCTTCGGCTAATTGAGCAACGGTGATGAAAGGAACTCTAAGTTTCGATGCGTTTGCATGGGACACCGTGTTGAAGGTCTTGCCTTCGTATTCCTTGGGAACTCCGATGTAGACTATGACTCTGTGGAAGGCATGTTTTCCATGAGGCTTCTTCCAAGGAAGCATTCCCCTGATAACCCTCCGGACGTAATTGTCAGGTCGTCTAGGATGAGTCGGGGCCTTCTCCTGGTTCCCGAGTGTTCGCGTTTTCAGTTTTGTCTTGGCTCGTGCAACGACTCTCGCCTTCGTCCCAGATATGATAGCTTGTTCAGCATTGAGCACAACCATCTTCTTCCCCTCGAGAGCTTGCTTCGCAACGTAGCTTGCCATTCTTCCAAGAATCAGGTTCGACGCGTCAACAACCTCTTCTTCAGGCGAGAGATTCGCAACTAGTTTTTTCAACTCTCAGTCATTCCTCCAAGTCCTTCGCTGAAGCCAGCGGACTTTGCGTTGATGATCCGTGCGGCCTCTAAGACGATCTTTTCGGGGGGCATCGTCCCAGTTGACTCGACCAAGAATGTGAAGGTCCGGGCTTTCTCGTCGTAGCTGTAGGTCGCGGCTGAGACAGATTGCCATTTCGCGTGGACGTTTCCTCTCCCAAGCCTGGCGTATGCTTCGAGTTTGATCTTTTGGCCTTGTGTGAGTTTCACTATGGGGATCTTGTCGGATACCGGCTTGACCTCCGGGTTCTCGGGCTTCAGCTGGGAGGAGTAGACAACCTCGATCGGTTCGGAGGCTTCTATCTCTAGGGAGAATGACGCTCGGCATTTTTCGCAACCCAGCTCGCTCTTACAAGTGCATTCTTCCGGCAGATTGTAGGAGTTGTCCGTTGTAACTGGGATCAGTCCGAGACGGTGTGCAAGAATCTCATCATACATAACGGAGTTGTTTTCAAGGATCATGACATCGTCAATTGCCATTACCGGGATCTCTGAGATCATTATCCGGCGCAGCGCGTTGGCGAAGGCAGGTGACACATCGGAAAGCACGAAGCGGAGTGTCTCTTGTTCCTTGTTCAGGAGTTTAATGTCCATCTAGCTATCATGCTTCCAATACGAAGGTGACCCGCGCAAGCGGTCCGGACTTTATTTAAAGCTGACGAGAAAATGAGCCCGAAAAACAGCAACCGCCACGAAAAACAGCCCCGGCGACCAACCCTGTCGGCCTAGTCTGGCTGTCAATTGCTAGATGGAGAAGAAGAGAATTCCGAAGTAAATGTTGACCAGACCGATGGCTATGGCAATAGGTGGAAAGGCTAGAATTGAGCCTATGAAGTTGAAGATGTCCTCTAAGAACCTCAATAGAGTGTAAATCGCTAGGGCCGCGATTAGAAAGACAATCGCGAGAACCGTTGTACTGAGGGTTGGAAATAGCGATCGCAGGAAGTATGGGATGAGCAGCCCCACTCCAAGCGATATTAGGGATGCCCACCGCACTTTTCGAATCGGTTGTGAGACAAGAAGGATCCCGAGCACGATCATTGCCGGAAGGAAATATTTCAGGTATGGAGAACTCAGAGATGACAGGTCCGCTGGCGAAGGAATCTGGGTAAAGCTGGAGAGAAAGTTGAGTGATAGAGCGTAGTCGACCGCGATCACGAGTACTAGGATTCCGAGAAGGAAGCCGACGATGGTTAGAAAGCGTCCGAGCCCCTTTGAGGCACGTTTGAAGAGGGGCGCGCAGGCACAGAGTCCTCCCACAACCAGTATTATGCCTGCTGAGAAGACCATGAACTGTCCCGTTTTCGAATGGAGTACGAGTTTAGTTTAAGTGGCTTGCTACTTTTTCTCGGGTTCTGGCTCAGCCGCTAGTTCTTCCTCGGGCTCGACCAGTTCTAAGGGTTGTTCCGCAGCGACCTCTTCTTTGATCTCAGGCGAAACCACCGGGAGCGCGGGCATCGCGGGTCCCGCGACTATCGGCGCTTCTTCTATGACCCTGGAAAGTCTCTTGCCTCCCGGCGCCGCTCGAGCCGGGTGTTGAGCGTTGGTTAGTGGGCTTCTCTGATCGAATGCGATTCTTGACTCTTCATCACGTTTGACAATGTAGCTCGGCACTGAAACGATCGCGTTTGCGACGCTGATGTGACCGTGACTGACGAACTGGCGGGCTTGGTGGATGCTTCTTGCCAATCCCGACCTGTAAACGATCGTCTGCAGGCGCCTCTCCATCAAATCCTTGACATTAAGATCGAGAATGTTGTCAACGCTCGCGGATTCGGGAAGGATTCCGAGCCGCGCAAGGCGCCTTAGGTATTGACTTTCAATCTGGGACTTTTGATCCTCTGACGCACCTAGGAGAGTTCTTGCTATCCCTCGTATCTTTGACAGCATCGTCTCGTGACGTCTAAGTTCCCGCTTGTTTCTAAGACCATACTCGCCGAGAAGATGGAGCTCGGCTTCAAGCTGTTCCTT
>WNGG01014149.1_pt1 | contig 10992 bp, 7 predicted proteins | sample 5400661 | NCBI WGS metagenome assembly WNGG01 (sample SAMN13153372, study PRJNA577476) | soil metagenome | isolation source: 100 cm soil or saprolite under Garry oak tree replicate 1 | place: USA:California | collected 2016-06-15 | reverse complement strand
CGTCGACGTCCTGCGGATCAACCAGCGTCTGCGCGAGAACCGGGACGCGGGTGCGCCGCAGCTGATCGTCGAGGACTTGTGGGAGCTCCTCCAATATCACGTGACGACGTACTTCGACAACCAGACGTCGGGAATCCCGCCGGCGAGGCACCGCTCCGGACGCCCGCTGAAGACGCTCGTGCAGCGGTTGAAAGGCAAGGAAGGCCGCTTCCGTTCGAACCTGTCCGGCAAGCGGGTGAACTTCTCGGCCCGCACCGTGATCTCTCCGGATCCGATCCTGTCGATCAACGAGGTCGGTGTCCCGGTCGAGGCGGCCCGCGAACTGACGGTCCCGGTCCATGTGCAGGCGTATAACCTGGAGATCGTCAAGCAGTGGGTGAAGCGCGGTCCGACGCCGCTCGGTCCATTGGGAGAGTATGCGCCCGGCGTGAATTACGTCATCCGCCCGGACGGCCGGCGGATCCGAGTGACGGAGAAGAACGCCGAAGTCGTCGCGGAAGCCGTCGAGATCGGTTACACGGTCGAGCGGCAGCTCGTCGACGGCGACATCGTGCTGTTCAATCGGCAGCCTTCCCTGCACCGCATGTCGATGATGGCGCACGAGGTCCGCGTCATGCCCCACAAGACGTTCCGCTTCAACCTCGCCGTGTGTCCGCCGTACAACGCGGACTTCGACGGCGACGAGATGAACCTGCACGTCCTGCAGAGCGAGGAGGCGCGCGCCGAGGCCCGGGTCCTCATGCGGGTGCAGGAGCACATCCTCTCCCCGCGGTTCGGCGGCCCGGTGATCGGCGGCATCCATGATCACATCACAGGCTCGTTCCTCCTGACGCACAAGGAGAGCAAGTTCACGCGGGAGGAGGTCACGTTCATCCTGACCAAGATCGACATGCGCGACCTTCCGCCGGCGGACATCAAACGGGGCGGCAAGGAGTTCTGGTCCGGGAAGGCGCTGTTCTCCACGATCCTGCCGAAGAACCTGAGCATGACGTTCAAGTCCTCGATCGCGCCGAAAGGCGACATCGGGCTGAAGGAACTCAAAGAGGAAGACTCGCTCGTCGTCGTCAAGGACGGCGTCATCGCGTCCGGCACGATCGATGAGAACGCGGTCGGCGCGTTCAAGGGCAAGATCCTGGACAAGCTGGCCCGGGACTACGGGCCCGACGCCGCGCGGGAGTTCATCGACCGGGCGACGAAGATGGCCATCGGGGCGATCATGATTCGGGGCTTCACGACCGGCATCGACGACGAGGACATCCCGGAAGAAGCGAAGAAGCAGATTGCGGACGTCCTCAGGACCGCGATCGAGAAGGTGGAGGACCTCGTGGAGTCGTACAAACGGGGCGAGCTCGAGCAGATGCCCGGTCGGTCCCTCGAGGAGACCCTCGAGGTCGAGGCGATGAAGATCCTCGGCCGCGCGCGAGACCAGGCCGGCCAGATCGCGGGCAAGCACCTGGGCATCGAGAACAGCGCGGTGATCATGGCCCGATCCGGCGCTCGGGGGTCGATGCTCAACCTCTCCCAGATGGCGGGATCGATCGGGCAGCAGGCGGTCCGTGGGGAGCGCCTAAGCCGCGGCTACTGGAACCGCACGCTCCCGCACTTCAAGAAGGGCGATCTCGGCGCGGAGGCGAAAGGCTTCGTGAAGTCGTCGTACAAGAGCGGTCTCCATCCGACGGAATACTTCTTCCACGCGATGGGCGGACGGGAAGGCCTCGTCGACACCGCGGTGCGGACGTCCCGGTCGGGGTACATGCAGCGCCGCCTGATCAACGCCCTCGAGGACCTGAAGGTCAAGGAGGACGGCACGGTCCGCAACACGGCGGACACGATCATCCAGTTCAAGTTCGGCGAAGACGGCGTCGATCCGTCCCGCAGCGTCCAGGGGCGGGCGGTCGACATTGACGACATCTTGCAAGAGGTCCTCGGCGAGGAGCCGTCGTGGAAGGAGCGGCTCCGCGAGCAGGAGATGGCCTCGTACGGCCTCACGGAGAAAGACATGTACGTCGAGATCTCCGAGGAAGAGGTCGAGGTCGAAGAGGAAGAGCCTCCGTCGGAGGAGTGACGATGGCCCGAGCGACGACGATTCAGGCGCTGCGGAACCGCGGGATCTCGAAGAAGACCGCGGAGATCCTGGCAGACGCCGGCTTCACCTTGGAGAAGCTCGCGGCCTCGAAGCCGGACCGCCTCGCGAAGTTCATCCCGAAGAAGGAGGCCGAGAAGGTCCTCAAGAAACTCGGCACGGTCCCCGCGGAGGCCAAGCCGGCGCCGAAGCGCGAGAAGGCCAAGCCCGCGGCCCGGGCGCGGAGGCCCTCGACGAAGGCGGCCGAGGCGGAGCCGGAAGCGCCCCTCACGATTCCCGTGAAGGCGCCGCCGCTCTCGGCGGGCGAGCAGGAGATCCTCGATGGGTTGAAGGAGATTGGACGATGGCTCCCCCGGTTCGTCGTGACGGAACTCTCGAAGATCCGCGCAATCGATCGGGGAACCGGGCACGCAGATGAGCCTGCCGTACGAGGAAAAGGTAATCGTCCGCGATGACGGCCGGGTCCGGGTCGTTCCGATCGGAGTCCTCGTGGATGGGCTCATGTCTCTACACGCGACGGATCGGGATGGCCCGACCGAGTGGTGTGACCTCCCCCACGGCCACCGTCTGGAGGTCCCGAGCCTCACCGCCGAAGGAAAGGTCGTCTGGAAACCCGTCCAATCGGCCAGCCGTCACCTTCATCGGAATCCGCTCCTGCGGATCCGGACCCGCCTGGGCCGAACCATCACCGCGACCACGAACCATTCGTTCGTCACCCGCCGAAACGGTCACATCGAACCAATCCTCGGCTCGGAATTGCGCCTCGGCGACCGTGTCCCCGTACTGCGGCGGTGGTCGGTCCCCTCGCAGGCTCAGGAGCTCAATCTCGAGGAATTCCTCCCGAAAAATCGATTTTGGCACGGGACCGAGGTGGCAAAGGCGAGAGCCCTGGGCGTGCGGTGGCGCAGAGGATACGGCCGGGACTTCGTCGTTCCGGTCGGCGTCGATGCACTGGCGCGACACCTCGCGGGCCGCTCCCAGTTCGGGATTGACGATGGGTTCGTGTACCCCATCCAAAACCACGGCCGAGCCAAGGTTCCGGAGATAGTTCATCTGGACGCAATGATTGGCTGGCTCCTGGGCGCCTACCTTTCGGAAGGCTGGGCGGCCCACTACTACGTCAACATCTCGAACACCGATGAAAGATTCCTCCGGAAGACCCGCCGAGTCGCCGAGTCGTTCGGAATCGGTTACGGCGAGTACGACAACACCCGGGGCTTCGCGAAGGGGCACGACCTGCATCTTCGTTCGGTCGTCCTCTCGGAGTTCCTCCGCGCGGCCTGTGGCCACGGATCCGCGCAGAAGCGAATTCCGGAATTCGCGTTCGGGGCGGGCAACGCTTGCGTGGCTGCACTCTTGCGGGCGTACTTCGACGGGGACGGCAACGTATCCGTTGATCGCGGTGCGATTCGGGTCAGCTCAAACTCCGCCGAGCTGATTGACGGAGTGGCGCTCCTCCTTGGTCGGTTCGGGATTGTTTCGAGCAAGGGACAGACCGGGAAGCAGTACACCCTCTGGATTCCACAGCATTACGCCGAAGCGTTCCGGGCTGCCATCGGTTTCGAATCCGCGCAGAAGAGAGCCTTGCTGGACCGGCTCTGCGCGAAGCCCCGTCGTGCATTCACCTACGACGGACTCGATATGATCAGCGGATTCGGAACCATCTTGCGGGACGTGTCTCGGAAGCTTCGACTCCCGACGCGTGACGTGAACAACTTTGCGCGTCGGCAGCGAGTCGGACGGACGACCCTTGCTCGGCACATCTTGCGGTTCGAGGCCCGGGCGAAGCAAATCGGAGTGAACGTGGACCGCGAGCTGCGAACGCTTCGGTCTCTGGCGGACGAGGATGTCCTCTGGGACGAAATTCTTGAGGTCCAGGTCGCCCCGGTTCCCGCAAAGGCGGTCTATGATTTGTCAGTGCCCGGCCTTGAGACATTCACGACCTCGGAAGGCGTGGTGACCCACAACACAATGCGGACCTTCCATTACGCCGGCGTCGCAGAGATGAACGTCACGCTCGGGCTACCGCGCCTGATCGAGATCGTCGACGCGCGGCGCGTGCCGTCGACCCCGATCATGGAGCTGTACGTCAAGTCGGGTCACACGGATCTCGAGCGGATGCGCAAGATCGCGACCGAGATCGAGATGACCTCCCTCGAGGACATCGCCTCGATCGAGACGGACCTCGTGAACATGCGGGTCCTCGCGTATCCGGACGATCACCGCATGAAGTCGCGCGGCGTCACCTGGCCGGAACTCGAGGAGAAGCTGAAGAAACTCGGCGAGATCCAAGAGGTCCGCCGCCAGGTCGGGAACGCGGAGAAGAAGGCGCGGGCGCTCGTCGTCGAGGCCGGGGAGCCGTCGTTCAAGAAACTCCAGCGCCTCGTCGAACAGGTCCGGATGATGAAGATCAAGGGGATCGACGGGATCTCGCGCGCGATCATCAAGAAGCGCGGCGAGGGCTACGTCATCTACACGGAAGGATCGAATCTCTCGAAGATCCTCGAGCTCCCGTACGTCGACGCATCGAGGACGACCACGAACTCGGTCCAAGAGATCTACGAGGTCCTCGGCATCGAGGCCGCGCGGAACGCGATCGTGAACGAGGCGTACAACACGCTCCAGGAGCAGGGCCTGACCGTGGACATCCGCCACATCATGCTCGTCTCCGACATGATGACGAACGACGGGGACGTGAAGGCGATCGGCCGCCACGGGATTTCCGGCCGCAAGTCCTCCGTGCTCGCCCGGGCCGCGTTCGAGATCACGGCCCATCACCTGCTCCGGGCCGCGATCACGGGCGAGGTGGACTACCTCGACGGCGTCGCGGAGAACGTGATCGTGGGCCAGCCCGTCACCCTCGGCACGGGCGCGGTCAATTTGATCTACAAGCCGCCTCCGGGTGCCCCGAAGCCGACGGCCGTCGCCAAGCCGAAACCCGCCGTGACGCCTCCGGTTCCCGTGCCGACCCCCGAGCCGGCCCCCGAGGAGCCCCTGGAAGAGGTCGTCCCGTGATCGACGTCCCCCGTGCCCTCCGCGTCGCGGCGGACACCGGCGAGGTGCGCTTCGGCCTGCGCGAGGTGCGTCGCGCGGCGAAGTCGAAGAAGGCGAAGCTCGTGGTCCTCGCCTCGAACTGCCCCGAGGAAGCCGCGCGGAACCTGGGGGACGTCCGCCTGTTCCGCTTCGGAGGCACGAACGTGGACCTGGGCGCCGCCTGTGGCGTGCCGTTCTCCGTCGCCGCGGTCGCGGTCATCAGCCCCGGGGAATCGAACATCCTGACCGTCTAGGATTCGCATGGCCGAGATCGTTTTCGACGAGCAGACGATCAAGTACGTCGCGTTATTCCAGGATCTCACGCGGACGACGGTCGTGGACTGCGTCGACGCCGGCGACAAGCTCATCTTCGTCGTCAAGGAAGGCGACATCGGCAAGGCGATCGGCAAGAAGGGCGAGAACATTGCGAAGCTGAAGCGCCTGATCAACAAGGACATCCACGTCGTCGAGTATTCGGAGCAACCGGACAAGTTCGTCGCGAACGTCTTCCGGAACTTCGACGTCAAGTCCGTCGCGATCGAACAACGGGGGGAGGTCGTCCACGCCACCGTCACCGTGGAGTCGACGAAGAAGGGGCGTGCGATTGGAAAGGACGGAAGGAACCTGCGCGTCTCGAGAGACCTGATCGCCCGCCATCATCCGATCCAGAGTGTGAGCGTCGCATGACGGCACCGGGTTCGCTCGTCACCGCGAGTGAGTAGGAACCTTAACGTATTCCGGTTGCTTCGTCGCGCGAAATCGGGTCGCCCGCGAGGGCCCGAACTCCGCCGACGGAGGCGAGCCGGATCCAGTACAGGTGGACGGTCTTGACGGTCACGACCGTGGGCGTGCTCATGGCCGGGATCGACTCCCGCATCGTGATCGTCGGCCTCCCGCAGGTCGCCGCAAGCCTTGGGGCCGACCTGGAACAGGCGATCTGGATCACCCAGTCGTACGTCCTCGGGAGTACGGTCGCGCTCCTCCTCGTCGGGCGCATCTCGGACATCGTCGGCCGCGTGAAGCTGTACACGAGCGGATTCGCCGTGTTCACGATTGGCTCCCTCCTGACGAGCTTGGCGCTCGACCCGGCCCAGGTGATCGCCTTCCGAGCGATCCAGGGCCTTGGCTCCGCGATCCTGTTCACGAACAGCGCGGCGATGATCGTCGACGCGACCCCGTCTCACGAGCTCGGGCTCTCCCTCGGGATCAACCAAGTGGCCTTCCGGATGGGGTCCATGGCCGGCCTGACGCTGAGCGGCATCATCCTCTCCTTCCTCGATTGGCGCGCCCTGTTCTACGTGAACGTGCCGATCGGGATCTTCGGCACCGCTTGGGCTCGCTTCCGCCTGCGGGAGGTCGGGAAGCTCGCGCGCGGTGCGCCGATCGATTGGGGCGGTTTCGCCGCGTTCACCGTGTTCATCATGGGCCTTCTCCTCGCCCTCACGCTCGCGGCGTACGGGGTAGCCGAGACCGGGACCGTGGTCGTGTTGTTCGCCGTGGCCATGGTCGGTCTCGGACTGTTCGTCGTCCTCGAGCGTCGGCATTCCCACCCCCTGCTCGACCTCAAGCTCCTCCAGATCCGCGAGTTCACCGGCGGCGTCGTCGCTCAGCTCCTGAACGCGATCGCGTTCGGCGCGGTCCTGCTCCTCCTGAGCCTCTACTTCCAGCTCGTGCTGAAGCAGAGCCCGCTGACCACGGGCCTCCTGATGATCCCGCTGGACATCGCCACGCTCGCGGCCGGACCGTTGAGCGGCCGCCTGTCGGACAAGTTCGGCCACCTGCCCTTCACGACGTCCGGCTTGGCCGTCATCAGCCTGTCCCTCTTCCTGTTCTCCACGACGGACGAATCGACGCCGTACTCGCACCTGGTCGCGTACATGTTGCTCTTCGGCGCGGGCCTGGGGTTCTTTGCATCTCCGAACATCAGCTCGATCATGGGGTCCGTCCCGCCGGAGCGACGCGGGATCGCGTCTGGGTTCCGTGCGACGTTCTTCAACGTCGGATACACGATCAGCTTGAACCTCGCGATTCTCATCACGACCTTCAGCGTGCCGTATGCGCTGGTCACGCAGATCATCAATTCCGGGAACACCGCCGGAATCTCGGAGGCGGACCGGATCCTCTTCGCGCAGGGGATCAAGACGACGTACCTGTGGCTCGCGGGCATCAACACGCTCGCGATCCTGCCGTCCTTGCTCCGGGGCCGGCGATCGAACGGAGACGCCAGCCCATCCATCGCCGCCGATCCCTGAGTCGCAACCTCTCCGGACGTGCGTCGTCGTCAACCAAACGATTATTACGGGCGGGGCCGTTTTCGCCTTGCCTGCGGTGGCAGGTGAAGGGATCCCCCCTCCATGTCCCTCCCGGCTAGGGAGCCCCCTCCCTCGGCAGATGCCTCTCTCCCCTTGCGGTTTGACGATTCGGATCGAGACCTCCTCGTCCGCGCGTTTGGGTCTCCCGGCGACGGACCCCGCGCGTGGCGCTTGAACGGCGAGGCCCACCGGATCTCTCTCGTCGACGGATTCGACCGCCTCCTCGCGTGGCCGGTCCTCCGCGGCGTCGCGCGGTACGATCACCAGGAGCGCACGGCGCTCCGGGTCTTGCGTGACTTGCGGGGTCGGGCGATCCTCGCCGACGAGGTCGGCCTCGGCAAGACGATCGAGGCGGGACTGGTCCTCAAGGAGTACGCCGTCCGCGGGCTCATCCATCGCGTCCTCGTCCTCACCCCGGCCGCGCTGACGGACCAGTGGCGCGAAGAGATGGAGACGAAATTCGCCTTGCCCTTCGCCGTCCTCCGGTCGGTCCGGGATTGGGACCGAAGGCCCTTTCTCATCGCGTCCATGGACACCGCGAAGCGCGAGCCCCATCGGCATGCGGCCCAGGCCCGGCCGTGGGATCTCATCGTCGTGGACGAGGCCCATCGACTCAAGAACCGCTTCAGCCTGAACTGGCGTTTCGTGGCCGGACTCTCGAAGAAGTACATGCTGCTTCTGACCGCGACCCCGGTCCAGAACGACATGGACGAGCTCTTCAACCTCGTCACCCTCCTGAAACCCGGCCAGCTGCACACGTACGATCGGTTCCTCGAGCGGTACGTGGCGAGCCCGGACCGGCGGGTGCCGATGCGGGTGTCGGAGCTGCGCGGACGCCTCCGGGACGTGATGGTCCGCAACCGCCGCGGCATCGCGTTCACGTTGCCGCCGCGACGCGTGCACAGCCTCGCCGTCCGCCTGAGCCCCGCGGAACGGCGCCTCTACGACGACGTCACGCAATTCGTGCGGGACGCCTACTGGTCCGCCTCCGGTCGGTTGCCGTGGACCGCCCGACTGACCTTGATCGTCTTGCAACGTGAGATTGGCAGCAGCACGTTCGCGGTGGCGGAGACGCTGCGACGCCTCGCCCAGAGCCCTCTCTTCCGGTCGGACGAACGGGAGCGTCTCGAGGACCTCCGTCAGGATGCCGCGGCGATCACCTCGAACGTGAAGGCCGCCCGGCTCCGCGAATTCCTCGAGTCCGTCGACGAGAAGGTCCTGATCTTCACGCAGTATCTGCGGACGCTTCAGTACCTCCAGGGGGTCCTGGAGGCCGATGGACATCGCGTCGCGGCCTACCATGGCGGCCTCTCGCCCGCGGCGAAGGACGCGGCGGTGCGGACATTCCGCGGGGACGCTGACATCTTCCTGAGCACCGAAGCGGGAGGCGAGGGCCGGAACCTCCAGTTTGCCCGGACCGTCGTGAATTACGACCTGCCGTGGAATCCGCTTCGGATCGAGCAGCGGATCGGGCGGGTCCATCGCCTCGGCCAGGACCGCGAGGTCCACGTCGTCAACGTATGGGCGGAAGACACCGTCGAAGCGAACCTGATGGAGCTCCTCGATCGCAAGATCCACATGTTCGAACTTGTCGTGGGAGAACTCGATCTGATCCTCGGGAATCTCGACCAGCGCCGGTCGTTCGAAGACCTGATGATGGACATCTGGGTGCTCCGGCAGGCAGAGGACCGGCGGTCCGCCTTGCGCCGCCTCGGGGATTCCCTGGTTCGCGCTCGGGCCCAGTACGAGGACGCGAAGGACGTCAACGAGGCGGTCCTCGGCGGTGCGGAGGAGGCGGCCTCCGCGTGAGCGAAACCCCGCGGTTGCAACCGTTCGTCGTCGAAGCGCTCACCGACCTCGGGGCCGTCGTGTCCCCGGGCGAATCGCTCGTATGGGTCCAGGCACCCGAGTCCGTCCAGCACGACCTCGAGGTGCCCGCGAATTTCGCGCTGACCTTCGATGCGGAGCGCAGTCGGGAGTTCGAGGCCGAGCTCGTCGCCCCGGGCAGCTACTTCCTGGAGCGCCTCATCGCCGTCGTCGCTCGTCGGGGCCAGTGGGATGCGGCCCGGTGCGCGGTCTCCGGTACGGATTGGATCCTGAGCGGGCTCCGTGAATCCGGCCTGGGGCCGGAGACCGGGGTGCGTTCGCACGTGAACGGAATCGAGGACGGACTCCTGTGGCTCTTCGCATTCCGCGTGACGCTCCTGTCGGACGAGAAACGAGAGAGCTTCCATCTCGTCGCGGTCTCGCCGTCCGAGCGGTGCGCGTGGACCGTCGACCCAGTTCGGCCGGACCAAGAGCTCATCCCGCATCCTTCCTCAGGGAATTCCGCGGATCTCGAGGCGGGGTATCGTCTTGCGGCCGAATCCCTTCGATCGATTACCGCGGGAGAAGTCGACCGATTCCGTACCCGGAGCCTCGGCCTCCTGGAAGAGGAGGTGCGTCGGATCTTCGGATACTTCGATCGGACGATTGAAGGGCTCCGCGAATCCGATCCGGATGGATCTCAAGAGCTGCTCCGCGCGGTCATGGCGGAGCGGGACCGCCGCCTCTCCGAAGCCGTGGAGCGGTTCGATCCGAAGGCCGCTGCTTCCCTCTGTTCAATCCGGGCCATCCAGGTTCCGACCGCTCGCCTCCGACTCGGGTTCCCGGACGGATCGGGGACCGACGCGCGGCTCGACGGGTGGTCCGGGCGGTTGCGGGGCCTCATCTGCTCGAATTGCGGCGGGACCGACGGGCCGTGGCGGTGGTCTCCGCCGGAAGGGTTGCGATGCGCGACCTGCGCGCCTACGCCAGCCGGGTCCGCTCGACCTCGAGGCCGTCCGCCGTCGGATACTCCTCGACGAGGAATGAGGGCCGGCGAAGCTTCGGCGCGATCTCCTCGAGGATCCAGGGCGCGATCTCGAGGCGCTTCCGCGGGCCGTCGACGCCCATGAGGTCGGGCGGGACGTGGTAGGTCCCCTCGAGGACTTTCCGCAGCGGCTCCAGATCGGACCCTTCGACGATTCCCTTCAGGAGGGTCCCGTCCTTGGTGATGACGTCCCAAGGATGTGCGACGTTCTCCGCGCGGCGCTTGATGCGCGACCGCAGCTGCCAGCCATCCTTGTAGCCGCTCGTGCAGTAGTGGACCGTCGTCCGCCATTTCCGTCCGAGGATGCGCAGGGCGACCGGGTCCGCGCCTTTGACGCCGTACGAGAGCTCGTGCTTCATCTCGTACCCGTGGACCTTCATCCGCGGGAAGTTCGCCTCGGAGAACTCCATCTCGTTCAGGTTGACGAAGGCGAGCCCCTCATCGCCCGCCCATTCGATGAGGCGGACCAGGTCGGCCTCCCGCTCCGGGATCAGCGGCACCTCGAGCCCGACGGTCAAGCCGAGCGACCGGGCAAGGCGCGACGCTGCGACGAACGCGCTCCGATGGGCGCGGGACCAGAGGCCCGGCGGAACGTGGAAGCGGATCTCGTCGAGGCCGGCGGCCCCGAGCGACCGGATCTTGTCGGCGTCGGTCGACATGGTATACAGATGGGTGTGGAACCGGGGTCCGAACTCGTCCTTCAGGAGGCGGAT
>WNGG01010093.1_pt1 | contig 10995 bp, 9 predicted proteins | sample 5400661 | NCBI WGS metagenome assembly WNGG01 (sample SAMN13153372, study PRJNA577476) | soil metagenome | isolation source: 100 cm soil or saprolite under Garry oak tree replicate 1 | place: USA:California | collected 2016-06-15 | reverse complement strand
CTTTCGCTTGTGCCAGCGTCACACCGGGTTTCAAGCGACCGATCATGAAAAGATTGTCGCTGTCGCGTGAATCGAGCCATCGGCTCCCGGGCTCGATCTCTTTTGCCATCATCATCGGCACCCAAAACGCTGGCGCGTATGCGACTTCAGTTCCGATGAAGCCCTTCGGCGCCACGCCCACGACGTTGAAGGTGTGATTGTTAAGCGAAATGCTCTTGCCGACAATCGATGGATCGCCTCCGAAACGGCCCTGCCAAAAGGAATAACTCAGGACCGCAACAGGATGCGATCCGGGCGTCTGATCTTCTTCGGGGAGAAATCCGCGGCCGAGAATCGGTTTGACGCCGAGAACATCGAAATAGTTTCCGGAAACGAGAAAGCCCCAAGCGCGCTGGTTGTTGCCGTCGTGGCTCAGGCTGGAAACGACAATTCGGTAAACGAACAATCCGGAAAAGACGTCGTTTCTATCGCGGTAGTCCTTGTAATTCAGGTACGACTGAAGGGTGAAATCAGCGCCGTTATGCAGCGCGCCGTAGACTTCGATCAGCTGCGACGGCTCCTTCACCGGCAATGGCCGGAGCAAAACAGTGTTAACAAGGCTAAAGATCGCAGTGTTCGCGCCTATGCCGAGCGCAAGCGAAATGATCGCGAGAATGGTGAACGCAGGATGTTTGAGCAGGTGGCGAATACCGTAGCGAACGTCGCCAAGCAGCGTTTCCATGTGGATTGGATGCAGTGCCAGCGGGATTTGGATTCACAAACTTTCGGAGCGCCGCACAAGACTGCGCCGCTATTCTTCGTCGAGATGGCCTAACCAAGGAGAGGCTGCTTCCGATGCTCGTACATGAGACGTTAATAGCGTTTGTTGCGAAAACCGCGAGGGGCGTCTACGGAAAATATGGAGCGAGCGACATCCATGAAGAAGTCCGCTGGGTTTAGCGGGACCGAGCGAGTGAAACCGCGCATGAAAAACACAACAAGCGATTTCATAACCGGCATCACGTGCAAAATATTGTGCATCACCATGTCCGTCTAAGCGGGTGCGCCTCGGTATTGAAGACAACTTGGTTGAACTCCAAAGTCCGGGGCGGAGCGAAGAGAAGGTAGAAATATTTGAAAGTCTCGGCCAGGACGAAGCTTTCCATTTCGTCGCGCTGCTGCTTGGTGACCACGTCGGCGAGGGCAGCGTAGCCGGCATCAGTGCGACAATATTTGGCGAAGTCGTTGAAAAGCTTCTCGCCCATTTGCCGATACTGGGGGTCACGCGTGAAGTGATACAGGTAGTAAGTGGATTCGACAATTTCAGGACGGAGGTGATACGTGCCGCTGACGACGCGCATCGTCTTATAATCGAGAATTTCCGGTTCGATATCGTACAGATTCCACATCTTGAAGGATGAAGCTTGGAGACGACGCGCCCGTTCGAGATCGCCCGAGAGCGCGAGCAGAGCCGGAAAAAAAGCGTCGAGCGCACCATAAGTCGTCTCCGTGCGCCTGCCTGTTTGCATATCGGCATGGCCGTACCACAATTCGCCGCGGATGTCGTCGGCAAGATACTTGTTGATCGCCGGGATGCTCGCGTTCCACATATCGCGACACTCTTTGTCGCCGAACAAGAGCCAGCATTTCCAGAGATACTCGTAAAAGGAATCGATGCCGCCGCTGATGTGACTGTCGGTATCCGTCCACGCGCCTGTTTCGACATTAATGCTCTGTCCAACGAGACCCAGTGGCGAACGACGCTTGTAGGTTTCGATCAGTGCTCGTTTGGCTTTGTCGTAGAACACGGATTTGCCGGTCAGTTTGCTCAGTGCGCCGAACTCTAAGAGCAGTGTGCCCGTTTCCGCCGGGTTCGTCACGGGGTCGCGCACCTGACCGGTACGGAGATTGACGTAAACGTAAGGAAGTCCGGTTGGCGAGTTGAAAGCGGGGAGTAGCCTGTCGCCCAAGTCTTCGGCCAGGCGCAAGAGACGTTTATCGCCCGTCAATTGGTAGCTCGACAATAACCCGCCGAGCAGCCGTATCGTGATCTCAAAGTTTTTGACGTAGATATTGCGATCGAACGAGAGATTGCTGACGATGAGCGCCTTCGCCTTTGCGGCCTCGGCATCGAGATTCATCAGGATCAGTGTGTCGAGCGCATCAACGGGAGTCATGAGAAGCGACTGCCCGTACCAATCATGCGGGGTCTTACTCAGCGGGCGTAGGGCATCGTGACTCCACGCATAGCATTCGTAACTATTCCAGGCGTGAAGAAATTCAGTCCGGACACGTGCAGCGACTTGTCGTGCATGTGTGTCCTCCGGCGACCTCGTGCAGGCTTGCATCGCAAACATGCCTAGCGCCGCAAGAAACAGTCCGCCTGCACCGATCGAAAAAACTGGCGCACGAGCTATCGTAAGCATTGTTTCCCGTGGCAATATCGACATGAGAAAATTCTGCGAGTTAATCGCGCCGTAAACAAATTGGGTACGTCTATTTTCCAGCTGCCACGCCGCTTTTCGCGACTGCGGCCGAAGACGGCAGAAACGCTGCTACAACGAAGATTTGCGTATTCCGCTGTTGCGCGTGTCTAAAATAAAAAGCGCCATCGGCACGCGGATGTTGACTTTCGCTTCGGGATTTGAAAAGAATTTTCGCCAAAGCAAATAGAGAGGACGAAGAACCAATGAAAATCGGTAACACAGCACCTGATTTCGAGGCGGAAACAACCCAGGGCCTGATCCGCTTTCACGACTGGATCGGCGACTCCTGGGCCGTCCTGTTTTCCCACCCGAAGGACTTCACGCCGGTCTGCACGACCGAACTTGGCTACATGGCCAAGATCAAGGCAGAGTTCGACCGCAGAAACGTGAAGGTCATCGGATTGTCGGTCGATTCGACCGGCGACCATCAAGGGTGGGCCAAGGACATCGAGGAGACGCAAGGGCACGCACCCAACTACCCAATTATCGGCGACGCTGACTTCAAGGTCTCGAAGCTGTACGAGATGCTCCCGGCCGATATTGCGGGCGATGCTACGAAGCGCACGCCAGCTGACAACGCGACCGTGCGCAACGTTTATGTCATCGGCCCGGACAAAAAGGTCAAGCTTATCCTGGTCTATCCAATGACCACGGGCCGGAACTTCGACGAGGTGCTGCGGGTAATCGACTCGCTGCAACTGACCGCGAAGCACCAGGTCGCTACACCAGTCAACTGGAAACCAGGCGAGGAGGTAATCATCGCCGGTTCGGTGTCTGATGAGGAGGCAAAGCGGCGTTATCCGCAAGGCTGGAAGGCGCCGAAGCCATATATCCGGATCGTGCCGCACCCGCAATAAGGTAATGACGGAGCGGCAGTATCATACCGTTGCTCCTCCTAGCCGCTCAGCTTAGTTGCCAGGATCTGAGAAGGAACTGCCGCCGTAGCGCGGTTCGAATCGCTATCAATTACCAGGCGTGTGCTCAGCAGAATATTCGACTGGATCCTGACGAAAATAGCTCTGTAGTTCGGCGTACAGGTTCGGATGACGAGCACGGAGCGCGTAAGGTCGCTCAAAAAAAGCCTCGGTCGAGACGGCGAAAAACTCAGCAGGATTAGTGGCACCGTAGGTATCGAGCAGCGTAGGAATTCCCGTCTCATCGGCGGCCCGCAGCAACGCGAATTCGGTTCGCATCACTTGGTGCCACGACAATTGCTGCTCGCGCGTCGCCAGGGCCGGTGTGCCATCCTCGGCGTGATTCTCGAAGTCAAGTTGGTGGGCGAACTCATGCAGGACGACGTTTTTGCCATCCGCAGGATCAGCTGCGCCGGATTTGGCCGCATCCCACGCGATTACCAAGGCTCCCAGCTGGCGGCCAGTCTCGCCCAGGCGAGCCATTCGCCCTTCTTCCCACACGGGACCTTCAAGATGCCGTTTCTCATCCACCATGTATGTCGATGGGTAAACAAGAATTGTAAGCAGGCGCGGGAAGTAGTCGGCTTTGCGGTGCAGGAGGAGAAGGCAAGCCTGCGCTGCGATAGTCACGCAGATTTCATCAGTGAGCTCAAGGCCACCACAACCTTCAAAACGTTTTTCGGCGAGAAACACTTGGATGTGGCCTAGAAGCTCGGTTTGATCATTGACGGAAAGCCTTCGGAAAAACGGAGCGTTGCCCTCAATTGTCCGAAGCCAGTCTTTTGGAAAAGGTCGAGCCCGCAGTCGTCGCCGTCGGTGCTGTTTCAGCAGTCCAAAAATCATCATCGAATGTAGACGTCTCGCTCCGAGACTTCCTACGAAAAATAATTCGACGCACTTCAGCCTCGCATTTCGTCGCGAAACTATTTATTAAGTCAGGTTGAGGAGGTTTCAAAAGTTCTAATGAATAGCATGTCCATTTCTCGTCGTAAATTTACGCAGCTGTTAGGCGTCGGGGCGGCTGCCGCAGTTCTCAGGCCCGCGTGTTCCCTCATTGCTGAGCCAGTCCCACAATCGACAACTACGGCCGTTGTGCGTTTGAGCGCTAATGAGAACCCTTATGGGCCATCGCCAAAAGGGCTCAAAGCCATGAGCGAGGCTTTCGACCTCGCGTGTCGCTATCCCGATGAACATAACAATTTGCTGATTGAAAAACTGGGGAAGATGAACGGCGTTAATCGCGATCAAATCTTGCTCGGTGACGGTTCCGCCGAGGTTCTTAAACTTTGCGCAGAGACATTTACCGGGCCGATGATGACCGGCAAGAATTCGGGCCGTGGCACGCTCGTGGTTGCCGATCCGACTTTCGAGGCGATTCTCAATCAAGCGAGCGCCGGTGGGGCTGAAGTCGTGAAAGTTCCGCTCAGCCCCAGCTTTAGTCACGATCTTCCAAAAATGTTGGCGGCTGCGAATGAAGGCCTGATTTACATCTGCAACCCAAACAATCCGACAGCCAGCATTACGCCAAAGAACGAACTGCGCGAGTTCATCACAAAAACTCCGCGCGAGACGACGATTCTTGTGGACGAAGCTTACTACCACTACGCCGACAGTCCTGACTACGAGAGTGTGATCCCATTGATCAAGGATCATCCGAATCTGATCGTGGCACGCACGTTCTCAAAGATTTACGGGATGGCAGGGCTGCGCTGTGGATACTGCGTGGCCCAACGTGAAATGATTAAGCGGATGCGGACGCATCAAATGTGGGACAGCGTCAATATCATGGCGCTGGCCGCAGCGATTGCGAGCGTGGATGATTCGGATCAAGTCACAAATGGCCGACGTCTAAACAGCGAAGCGAAAGCGTTCGTCACCGGCGAGCTCGACGCCATGGGATACCACCAGATTCCGTCGCAGGCCAACTTTATCATGATCGATGTGAAACGCCCAGTTGTGCCACTCATCCAGGCGTTGAAACAGCACAACGTGCAGGTCGGCCGCTTATTCCCGGCACTACCCAACTACATGCGTGTCACCATTGGCAAGAAATCCGAGATGGAGACTTTTGTGTCAGCGTTCCGCCAAGTAACAGCCTGATCAACATCAGTGGTGAATCGAGAAGTCCCTTGCTCGATGCTAAAATTGGCGGCGAAGCCGCACTCTACGTAGCCTCGCCCGACGAAGCGGCCGATCCACCGACGAAGTGTGCCTCAATCGTCGCCATTTTTACTTCGCGCGAAACTCGAGCGCGCCGTCTTTTGCATTGACATGGACGGTCTGGCCTTCGCGGACTTTGCCTTCGAGGATGTCGATGCTGAGTGGGTTGAGAATTTCTTTCTGAATTGTGCGTCTAAGCGGGCGTGCACCGTAAACGGGATCGTAACCTTCACGCGCAATCAGTTCTTTGGCAGAATCGGAAAGCTCGAGCGTGATCTTCTGTTGCTCGAGCCGTTTCGTCAGGCGGCGAAGCTGGATTTCGACAATCTTTTTGAGGTCCTCTTCAGTCAGTCGATCGAAGATGATGATCTCACCCACGCGATTGAGAAATTCAGGACGAAAATGCGCACGCAATGCGTCCATCACCAAACGCGAACGCGCTTGTTTTGACTCTTCCTCAGTGATGTATTGCGAACCGACGTTCGAGGTCATGATGATGACCGTGTTCTTGAAATCGACCGTCCTCCCCTGCCCGTCTGTGATGCGACCGTCATCCAGCACTTGCAGCAGCACGTTGAACACATCTGGATGCGCTTTTTCAATTTCGTCAAAGAGGACGACCGAGTACGGCTTGCGCCGGACGGCTTCCGAAAGTTGGCCGCCTTCTTCGTATCCGACATATCCCGGCGGCGCCCCGATCAAACGAGCGACGGTGTGCTTCTCCATGTATTCGCTCATGTCGATCCTGATCATGGCGTTTTCGTCGTCGAACAAAAATTCCGCGAGTGCACGGCTCAACTCCGTTTTGCCAACACCGGTCGGGCCAAGAAAAATGAACGAACCGATCGGCTGGTTCGGGTCCTGCAAACCAGCGCGCGCACGGCGCACCGCGTTTGAAACAGCCTTGATGGCTTCGTCCTGACCCACGACGCGCTGGTGCAGATGTTCTTCGAGCTTGACCAGTTTCTCTCGCTCGCCTTCTTGCAAGCGCGAAACCGGAATGTGCGTCCAGCTCGAAACAACTTCGGCGATGTCCTCTTCCGTGACTTCCTCGCGCAGTAAGGTTGATTGTCGATCTTTCGCCGCCTTGGCTGTTGCATCGGCGAGTTTCTTTTCCAACTGCGGAATGCGTCCGTATTGAATTTCACTCGCTTTTGCAAGCTCGCCGCGACGCTGTACGCGCTCCAGCTCAGTACGCAGTTGATCCAATTCTTCCTTCCATTTCCGCTGTTCCTGGATAACGGCCTTTTCCTTCTGCCATTCGGCTTTCAACGCGGAAGATTTCTCTTTCAGTTCGGCCAATTCCTTTTCCAATTTCTTCAAGCGCTCTTTGCTGGCCGGATCTTTTTCTTTCTTGAGTGCCTGCCGCTCCATTTCGTGCTGCATGATCTCGCGCTCGATCACGTCGATCTCCGTGGGCATGGAATCGAGCTCTATCTTCAAACGTGAAGCCGCTTCATCGACAAGGTCGATCGCTTTGTCCGGCAAAAATCGATCACTGATGTAGCGATGTGACAGCACCGCCGCCGCGACCAGTGCCGCATCCGTGATTCGCACGCCGTGGTGCACCTCATAGCGTTCTTTTAATCCACGCAGAATCGCAATCGTGTCTTCCACACTTGGCTCATCCACCATGACCGGTTGGAACCGCCGTTCGAGCGCGGCATCTTTCTCGATGTATTTCCGATACTCGTCGATCGTGGTCGCGCCGATCGTGCGCAACTCGCCGCGTGCCAGCATCGGCTTGAGCATGTTCGATGCATCAACCGAGCCTTCCGCCGCACCCGCGCCAACAATCGTGTGCAGCTCGTCGATGAACAAAATGACCTGGCCCTGCGAATCGGTCACTTCTTTCAAAAACGCTTTCAACCGATCTTCAAATTCGCCGCGGAATTTTGCGCCGGCCACCATCGCGCCGATGTCCATCGCGATAATCCGTTTTCGTTTTAACGAATCAGGCACGTCGCCGCTGATGATTCGCCGCGCGAGCCCTTCCACGATTGCGGTTTTACCGACGCCCGGATCCCCAATGAGCACCGGATTATTTTTCGTGCGGCGCGACAGCACCTGCATGATGCGCCGGATTTCGTTGTCGCGTCCAATGACCGGATCAATCTTGCCACGCCGGGCAAGCTCGGTCAGATCGCGCCCGTATTTTTCCAGCGTTTGATATTTGTCTTCGGGATTTTGATCGGTCACCCGTTGCGAACCGCGCACCTGCTGGAGCGCTTGCATCAGCATGTCGCGCGTGACGCCGAGATCTTTGAGCAGTTTGGCCGCAGGCACATTGGCGCCGGTCAACGCGAGGAGATAATGCTCCGCACTCGTGAACTCATCCTTCAATTTCGACATCTCCTTCTCCGCGCCATCCAGCACACTCCGGAGTTCATTTGCGAGTCGCAGATCGACAGCGGCACCGTGGACTTTCGGGCGGCGCCCCAACTCCGAACGCAAAGCGTCGCGCAACTGGTTCGCATTGACTCCAACCTTCTCGAGGAGCGGCCGCGTTATTCCATCCGTTTGATCGAAAAGAGCGGAAAGAAAATGCTCGTTGGCAATTTCCTGGTGATTGGATTGAGAAGCGAGATCCTGCGCCGCTTGCAGCGCCTCTTGCATCTTTTGCGTGAACTTATCGATGCGCATAAATCACCATCAGCTATCGCTCCGCGTGCATCAAACGCACTTTTGGCCTGCGCCCCGCGCGAGCAAATTTGCACCACCTCATTGCAGCTTCAGCGCTCCCCGCGTATCAGTCTTGGCCATGAGCGCGGAAGACAAATGGATTGGATATAGAGCGCTGGCGCTTTTGCGGCCGGGCGCTTTCCGGCGTTACATCATTGGTTCGGCCATTTCTGACACGGGGACTTGGATGCAGGTCATGGCGCAAGGATGGGTCATGAGCACGCTCACGAACAAGGCGATTCTTCTGGGCATGGCCAATTTCGCGGCCGGGATTCCTACTCTCGCCCTCACCATGTACGGGGGTTCTGTGGCCGATCGATTTGATAAGCGAAAAATTCTGATCGCAACCCAAATTGTACAGATTTTGCTTGCCGTCGGACTAGGCTGGCTCGTTCTCGCCGGCGGAATTCAGATCTGGCATATCCTTTGTTTTGCCGCGCTGCTTGGGATTTCGATTGCGTTTGAGATGCCGGCAATTTCCGCGCTCGTGCCTGAACTTGTCCGTCGGGACGAAATTGCGGCGGCGGTCGCGATGGACCGCTCGGTTTTTCACGGCTCCCGCCTGGTGGGACCATCGCTCGCTGGTTTGTTCGTCGGCTGGTGGGGCGCAGCTTCGGCTTTCTTCGCGAATGCGTTTTCCTTTCTGGCGCTGATTATCGCGCTGATTTCGCTGCCACCGCGAATAAAGGGAACTGCAGAAGAGGAGGAGCAACGGCGCAGCGGCATCATGGACGGTTTTCGCTACGTCCGATCGGATCGGACCATTTTGTCGATGATCGCCCTCATCGCGTGCACAACGATTTTCGTTTTCCCAACGATTTCAGTGATGCTGCCGCTTTACGTGCGTAATATTTTACAGCTCGGTCCACGGGAGCTGGGCTGGTTAATGGCGGTTTCGGGCACCGGTGCATTTTCAGGTTCACTCGGCCTGCTCACGATCGCGCGAGACAAGCGACTAAGGTTCATGAGCGGCAATGTGCTGGCCATCGCGCTCGGAATGTTTTTTATGTCGCGTTCGCGCAGTTTTCTTCTCACCGCTTGCTCTATGGGAATATTGGCGATTGCGCTCTCCATGAACTTCGGGCTGGCCAACACGATCGTGCAGGAGCACGCGCCTCCTGAATTGCGGGGCCGGGTCTCCGCCGTTTTCGGACTGAGTTTCTTTGGCTTAATGCCGATCGCCGGCCTCGTCGTCACGGGATTTTCCGATTTGGTTGGGATGCGCACTGCGCTCGCAGTTGCCTCGGTGATCTATGGAATTGCCGCGTTCGCTGTTTTGAGTCTCGCAGGTCGCCACGTTTGCGACCGCCCGATTTCACCGACGCCTGAGCCGGAACTCACGCCGGTAGCGTGAGCGCTCGTAGGCAAATGATTTCGTTTTCCACCTGTTGGAACTCCGGACGCCACACAGCCGGAGACGTCATGCTGCGCGAAATTACAGGCAAACTTGGCTTTGACCTGATTGAGCTGGGCCACGGTATCCGCATTTCGCTCATGCCGGGGATTCAAAAAATGTTCGATGCCGGCAAAGTCCGCTTCAGTAGTCTCCATAATTTTTGTCCGCTACCCGTGGAAGTCATGAGCGCTTCGCCAGACTGCTATAAATTTTCGGCTGCGCATCCGGAGGAACGCGAGCGCGCGGTCAAGCAAACATTTCAAACCATTGATTTCGCGGATCGAATTGGGGCACCATTTGTCGTTATGCATCTTGGCGAAGTGCCGATGCAGCCCATCACTGATCCGTTGATCGCTCTCGCGAAAAAGGGAAAACTGCTTTCCCGCGAATATGTGCAACGAAAAATTCGCGCCGTCCAAAAACGGGAAACGGTTGCTGCTCCCTATCTTGAGCGGGTAAAAGATTGCCTGCGCCGCATCATGACGCGCTTATGAAGAAATTCCGACCGAACGCGAATTGCCAGCGCTACTCGACGAAATGAACTCGCCGCAGATTGGCTACTGGCATGACTTCGGTCACGCTCAAATCAAGGAAAACCTGGCGTTTCTCGATCATGCCGAATGGTTGCGCACCATTGGCCCCCGCACGCTTGGCTGCCACGTGCAGGATTGTATCTGGCCGGCGCAAGATCATCAGCCGCCTTTTGCTGGAAATATCGATTTCGAGAAACTTGTTCCGCTCCTTCCCTCAAACTGCGTATTTGTCTGGGAGATGAGTCCAAATAAAACAGCCGATGACATTCGCTGGTCGGTGCAAATCTGGAAAGAACATTTCGAGGGATGAAGAAAATCCTAGTCACGCTTTTTCAGCTCGCCGTCACAATCGCGCTGCTCTACTGGGTTTATCACGATCCCAACAGACGCGCACAGATGGCTGAGGCCCTACGGCACGCGCATTATTCTTGGGTTGTAATCGGCATCCTAGCATACGTTGTCGTAGAAATAGCCGCTGCGTTTCGCTGGCACGTTCTGCTGAAGGTCCAAGGCATTCATCTGAGTTTTTGGCGCTTGTCGGGCTTGTTCTTGATCGGTATGTTTTACAACCAGTTTCTACCGGGTGGAACCGGTGGCGATATTATTAAGAGCTATTACCTGCTCAAAGAAACGCCCGATAAGAAGGCGGGCGCATTGCTGGCGGTGGTCTTCGACCGCCTTATCGGTCTGGTCGCGTTGGTCGCCATCACCGGCACGCTCATCGGTTTGCGTTATGATTTCCTTTCGCAAACGATCGAAACACGCCAGTTGCTTTGGATATTGCTCCTGGTCCTCAGCGCTTCAATCGCCGGATTGCTCACTACGTTTGTTATCACCGGATTTAA
>WNGG01017079.1_pt1 | contig 10996 bp, 8 predicted proteins | sample 5400661 | NCBI WGS metagenome assembly WNGG01 (sample SAMN13153372, study PRJNA577476) | soil metagenome | isolation source: 100 cm soil or saprolite under Garry oak tree replicate 1 | place: USA:California | collected 2016-06-15 | reverse complement strand
CCCGGCTTCGACCTCGTCGGCATCGTCCGCGCGGCGTTCGACAACATCCGCGCCGGCCATATCGTGGGCGGCGGCAGCACCATCACGCAACAGCTCGCCAAGCAGCAGTTCCTGACGCCCGAGCAATCGGTCAGCCGCAAGATCAAGGAGCTGGCCCTTGCGTACGAGCTGAGCCAGACCTACAGCAAAGACCAGATCATGGAGCTCTATCTCAACAAGAGCTTCTACGGGTCGCAGTCTTACGGAATCGAAGCCGCGGCCGAAAGCTATTTCCACATCCCCGCCTCCAAGCTCGACCTTGCGCAGGCTTCCGTGCTCGCGGGACTACCGCAGGCGCCGACAGAGTGGAACCCGGTCCTGCACCCCGATTCGGCCAAGCTGCGCCAGACCGAGGTCCTGCAGGCGATGGTGCGCTCGAACTTCATCTCGCAAGAGGACATGGACAAGGCGCTCGCCGAAAAGCTGGTCTATCAGGCACCGGTCAACAGCTTCCTCGCGCCGCACTTCGTCGACTACGTGCTGGCGGAGCTGCGGCAGCTTGGCTTCCAACCCGGGATCCAGCAGCTGAACGTGACGACGACCCTCAACTGGAAGATGCAGCAGATCGGCCAGTCGGTGGTCAGCAGCAACCTGAGCAAGAACCTGTGGCGCGACCCCAAGGGAGTCCTGTCGTCAGGCCTGGTCGCGGTTCAGCCGACTACAGGCGACATCCTGGTCATGGTCGGCTCGCCGAGCTACAACTCGAAGGGCGGCCAGATCAACTACACGACGATCCCGCGCAACATGGGCTCGTCGATGAAGCCGTACACGTACGGCGCGGTCATCAACGCACGGGCCGCGACCGTGGACACCCCCGTCTACGACGGTCCGAGCCCGCTGGTCTACAAGGACGCGTACAGCACGACCAAGTTCTACAACTACGACGGGCGCTCCCACGGCGTGCTGCCGCTGAAGAAGGCGATGGGCAACTCGCTGAACATCGCGGCGGTCAAGGTCGAGCTGTCGATCGGCGTCCCGGCGGTGCTGTCGTGGATGCGCAACCTGGGCGTCATCCCGCGCTACATCAGCCCCGACGGGTCGTACAACGCGACGGCGCCGGGCGATCAGTACGGGCCCTCGTTGACGCTCGGCGGCTACCCGATCACGCTGCTCGAGCACGTCGAGGGCATCGCGACATACGCCGACATGGGCGTGTACCACACGCCGCAGGCGATATTGAAGGTGACCGACTCACGCGGCGCAGTGCTCTACCAGGACCACCCCAACCAGCGCGCGCGGCTAGCGATCGACCCGGCGGTGGCCTTCATCATGGCCCAGATCATGGCCGACGACCAGAACCGCTGCATGATCTTCGGCTGCAACAGCGCGCTGCATTGGAAAGACCGCACTGTCGCGGCCAAGACGGGCACCACGGACAACTTCAAGGACGCGGCAACCATCGCGTTCACACCAGATCTCGCGACTGGCCTCTGGGTCGGTGACATCCTGGACAACCGCCACTTCATGAAGTACGGCTCGGACGGAGTGTTCGTCGCCTCCCCCGGCGTCCACACCTTCGTCTCGAGTGCGCTGGCCGGTATCCCGGGCAACCGCTGGTACACCGCGCCACCTGGAGTGGTGGCCGGTCCGAACAACAGCTGGTACCTGCTCGACGCACGCAGCATCGCCAGGCTGCCGGGTGACAATCCGCCGAGCCCGACTCCCAGCACGCCGACGTACGTCGTACCCCCGGACTCAGGAGACGGGCCGATCGTCGCGAGCCCGGTCCCGACACCCTGTCCGTCGCCGCCGGCGCCCTGCGTCTGATCTGAGCTCAGCGCGTCCGTAGACTTTCGGCCTGATGGCCGCGGAGTTATCGGTGGTGACTGAGCGCCTGCCCAAGAGCCAGGTGGGGATGAACATCGAGGTCCCGGCCGAGGTCGTCGACGCCACGTATGACCGCGTCCTGAACAGATTGGCTTCACGCGCGAAGATCGAAGGCTTTCGGCCTGGGCATGCGCCGCGCGCGCTGGTTGAGGCGAGGCTTGGTCCCGCCGTGCTGCGTGAGGAAGTGGTCGAGACGATGGTGCCTGATGTGATCCGGCAGGCGCTCGACAAAGAATCCATCGATCCGATCGACAACCCTGACGTCGAGGTCCTGGAGCTCGAACGCGGAAAACCCGCGAAGCTGAAGGCGACGATCAGCGTGATGCCGGCGGTCGACCTGGGCGACATGGACAAGATCAAGGTCGAGCCGCCCGACCACTCGCACGAGGTCACAGACGAGATGCTCGAGCGCCGCCTCGACGATCTTCGCGAGCCGCTGGCGGAGATCACGCCGGTGGAGCGCGAGGTGCGCCAGGGCGACATCGCGGTGATCGATATCGAGGTCGAGGTCGACGGCACGGTCGTCGAGTCGGAGAGCCGCAAGTCAACCGAGGCAGAGGTGAAGGAAGGTGTGCTGCTGCCGGAGCTGGTTGCCGTCCTGCCGGGCACGTTTCTCGATGAGACGCGCGAGGCGAAGGTCACCTTCCCGGACAGCTACAGCAACCCTGACCTCGCAGGCAAGGACGCCGCGATTCGCGTCACCGTCCGCGGTGTGAAGGAAAAGCTCCTGCCCCCGCTGGACGACGCGCTGGCGAAGAGCCTCACCAACGGCAAGCAGGAGACGGCGGAGGCCTACCGCCAGGCGGTTCGCGAGGAGCTGGAAGAGTCGGCGCACGCGGTGGTGAAGATGGAGCGCGAGGAAGCGGTGGTGAAGGCCCTGGTCGACGCCTCGTCCGTCGAGGTGCCCGACTCACTCGTCGACCGCGAGCTGACAAGCCAGCTCGAGTCGCTCGAGCGCACTCTCAACCGCCAGGGACTGAAGCTGGACCGTTACCTGCAGTATCTCGACCGGTCGATGGAGCAGTGGATGGCCGATCAGCGGCCCGAGGCCGAGGCCCGCCTCAAGGTCGACCTAGTGCTCGCCGAGTTCGCCAAGAGGGAAGGTCTCGAGCCGTCGGATGAGGATGTCATCAAGTTCCTGGAGGAGCAGGCGGAGCAGGACCAGGAGCTCAAAACGCAGGTCAAAGAGCTCAAGAAGAGCACGTCGGCCCGGCGTTACTTCGCGTCGCGCCTGAGGCGCCGGAGGGTCCTCGACCGTTTGCTACAGATCGCAGGTGCTTGACTGAACCGGGGCGACCCGTGTCTAGAATGACGTGATGCCCCAAGGAGACCCCATGAACCAGATCCAGCATCCATCCAGCTACCTCGTCCCAATGGTCGTCGAGAACACCGGCCGTGGTGAGCGGGCGTTCGACATCTACTCGCGACTCCTCAAAGAGCGCATCGTCTTCATTGGCACCCGACAAAGAGATCGCGCTGTACATCAACAGCCCGGGCGGGCAGGTCACGGCGGGACTCGCGATCTACGACACGATGCAGTACATCCGCCCGCCGGTCTCGACGATCTGCATCGGCATGGCCTACTCGATGGCCGCGGTTCTGCTTGCCGGCGGCGCGCATGGCCAGCGTTACGCGCTGCCGCACGCCAACATCCTCATCCACCAGCCATGGGGTGGGATGCAGGGTCAGGCCACCGACATCCAGATCCACGCCAAAGAGATCCTGCGCACGCGCGAGCAGCTGAACCAGATCCTGGCGAACCACACGCATCAGAAGATCGAGAAGGTGACGCTCGACACCGAGCGCGATTACTTCCTGACGGCCGAGGCTGCCAAGGAATACGGGCTGATCGACGACATCATCCTCACGCCGGCCAAGCCGGTCGACAAAGCGAAGAAGGAAACCCAGGACGAGGAGAAGGTCAAGGAGAAGGTCGCCGCAGGATGATCTTCCGACGCAGAACCAAGCGCGACGAGGTCCAAAGGCATCGACCCAAGTGCTCGTTCTGCGAGAAGACCCAGGGCGAGCGTGGCATTCGTTTGATCGCGGGCCCAGGGGTATTTATCTGCAGCGAGTGCATAAGCCTTGCCAACGAGATTCTCTGGGGCCATAATCCCCCGGCGCCGGCCTCGCCCTAAAACAATGACTAGGAACCAGTGAACGAACGAGAAGACCGCCGACGCTATACCCGCTGCAGCTTCTGCGGCAAGGGCCAGGACCAGGTGCGCAAACTGGTGGCCGGCCCCGGCGTGTTCATCTGCGACCAGTGCATCGACCTTTGCCAGGAGGTCCTCGAAGACGACAACCGGTCCGCCGGCACGAAAAAGCAGAAGACAGGTTTCATCCCCAACCCGAAGACGATCTGCGCCGCGCTCGACCAGTACGTGATCGGGCAAGAGCGCGCCAAGAAGGTGCTCTCCGTCCAGGTCTACAACCACTACAAGCGGATCAGCGCGTCCAAGTCGGTGGGCGATGTCGAGCTCACAAAGTCGAACGTGCTGCTCGTCGGGCCGACCGGATGCGGCAAGACCTATCTCGCGCAGACGCTGGCGAAGATCCTCGACGTTCCATTCGCGATCGCGGACGCGACAAGCCTCACCGAGGCCGGTTATGTGGGCGAGGATGTGGAGAACATCCTGCTCCGCCTCATCCAGGCCGCGGACTTCGACATCAGCCGCGCCGAGCGGGGAATCATCTACATCGACGAGATCGACAAGATCGCGCGCAAGTCAGACAACCCTTCCATCACCCGCGACGTGAGTGGCGAGGGCGTGCAGCAGGCATTGCTGAAGATCCTCGAAGGGACGGTCGCCAACGTTCCGCCGCAGGGCGGGCGCAAGCATCCGCACCAGGACTTCATTCAGATCAACACGACCAACATCCTGTTCATCTGCGGCGGCGCGTTCGACGGGCTCGAGAAAGTCGTCGAGCAGCGCATCGGCCGCCGGGCCATCGGTTTCGGTGCGCCGCACACGCGGAACGAGCGTAAGGCTATGTCAGAGACCCTCAAGCACCTTCAGCCGCAGGACCTGCTGAAGTACGGCTTCATCCCTGAGTTCATCGGTCGCCTGCCGATCATCGTGACATTGCACCACCTGGATCAGCAGGACATCGTGCGCATCCTCACCGAGCCGAAGAACGCGCTCGTCAAGCAGTACCAGAAGTTCTTCTCGCTGAACAACGTCGAGCTCGTCTTCCAGAAGGGGTCGCTCGATGCCATCGCCGAGCTGGCGCTGCTGCGCGGAACGGGTGCTCGTGCGTTGAAGTCGATCATCGAAGAGGCGTTGCTCAACTCCATGTTCGAGATTCCTTCGCGGCCGGAGATCAAGCGCTGCATCATCTCGGAGCGCTCGATCCGCGACGCACTCGAGCCGGAGTTTGAGGTGGCCGAGGAGACAGAAGGCCCGGCCCGGGCGGTGGGAGAGAGCGCCTAGCTTTCGGCCCGTTGCATGAGGCGGACGATCACCTCGGTCTTGGCGTCGGCGTAAGCGATTCGATCGTCGCGCCAGCGGCGGGCTGCCTCGAGCTTCGCAGCAAGGTATGCGTCGCGAGCAGATTCGTCGTCGGCCATGCAGGATCGTAGGGCGACGATCTCGACCGGATCCTCGGCACGCTCGGTCCCGGCTGGTGCTTGATAGCCTGGCCACATCACGGGAAGTGCGCGGTCGCGTAGGGCTGCTCGCTCGGCAAGCGGCAGCTCGTGAGCCGCCAGGCCACGGGCCTCAGCGGCGATCCGGTAGAGGACGATCAACGTCACGTTCGAGCCTTCTCGCTGCCGCCGCTCGCTCCAGATTTCAAACGGACCACGCTTTCTTGCCATCGCTTGGCCGAGGGTACGCGGAGGCGGGCCTGGCCGGCACCGACGCCTATCCTTCAGCGGTGGACCTGCGGGGAAAGACCGTCCTTCTCACCGGCGCGTCGACCGGCCTTGGGCCGCACATCGCCCGCCGATTGCACCAAGCGGGCGCGAAGTTCGTACTGTCCGCTCGCAATCGGGATGCGCTGGAAAATCTCGCGGCCGAGCTCGGCGGAGCGGATGTAGTCGCCGCTGACCTTTCGAAGCCGGGCGAGCCCGAGAGGTTGGCCGCCGAAGCTGGAGCCGTCGACGTGCTCGTGTCCAACGCCGGAATCCCCGCCACCGGACGCCTCGCCAGCTTCAAGATCGAGGAGATAGATCGTGCCATCGCGGTCAATCTGCGGGCGGGAATCGTGCTGGCCGCAAAGTTGCTGCCGGGAATGCTCGAACGCAAGTCCGGCCACATGGTCTTCATGGCATCCATCGCCGGCAAGCTACCGGCGGGCGGCGAATCCATGTACAACGCGACCAAGTTCGGCATTCGCGGGTTTGGTCTGGCGCTTCGCGAAGAGCTTTGGGGAACGGGCGTCGGCGTGTCCGTGATCAGCCCGACTTTTGTGAGCGAAGCCGGGATGTGGGCTGTGACCGGGCTCAAGCCTCACCCGATCGCCGGTGAGGTGTCGCCCGTCCAGGTGGCCGACGCCGTCTGGCGTGCGATCACCAGGAACCGGCGAGAGATCGACGTCGTGCCGATCCAGCTCAGGACTGTACTCAAGCTGCAGGCTCTAACGCCCGGCGTCTTCGCGACCACGGCGCGGTGGATGGGCGCGACTCGTTCCAACGAGGCTCTCGACAGGCGCCAGCGGGACAAACGTTAGAATTTCCAACACGATGAGCTCGGTCGAGAACGTATCCGTATCCTCGCCGGCTCAGTCGCCCTAACAGCGACCTTCCCGCCGGCGACACCGAGCCACCCAGCAGGATGAAACACGCCCCCATGCCAGAAACAGACTCAGAGATGCCGAAAGCGTTTGACCCTCAGGCCATCGAGGCCGGCTGGTACGCGCGCTGGGAGTCGGACGGTCTCTTCATCGCCGACGCGCAGAGCTCCAAGCCGAAGTACTGCATATGCCTGCCCCCGCCGAACATCACCGGCGAGCTGCACATGGGCCACGCCCTCAACCACACGCTCCAAGACATCTGCGCGCGCTACCGCCGGATGGCAGGGAGCGAGGTGCTCTTTCTGCCCGGCACCGATCACGCCGCGATCGCCACGCAAAACGTGATCGAGCGCCAGCTCGCGGCTGAAGGGATGACCAAGGAACAGTTGGGCCGCGACGCTTTCACGGCACGGGTCGATGAGTGGTATCGCGACGTCGGCGAGACCATCGTCAGCCAGGACCGCATCCTGGGCATCTCCCTTGACTGGACGCGGCTGCGGTTCACGATGGACCCGGCGTACGTGCGCGCCGTGATGACCGCCTTTGTCGAGTTCTTCGGTCGGGGTTGGATCTATCGCGCACCGCGCATCGTCAACTGGTGCCCGCACGACCAATCCGCGATCTCGGACCTCGAGGTCGAATGGCAGCAGCATCAGGACACGCTGTACTTCATCAAGTACCCCGTGGAGGGCGGCGGCGAGGTGACCATCGCGACCGTCCGGCCCGAAACGATGCTGGCCGACACCGGCGTGGCTGTGAACCCGGAGGACGAGCGCTACAAGCATCTGATCGGAAAGACGGCCGTCCTACCGCTGGTCGGCCGAAAGCTGCCCATCGTCGCTGACGACGCCGTCGAGAAAAACTTCGGCACCGGCGCGCTGAAGGTCACCCCGGGCCATGACCCGATGGATTACGAGATCGGGCAAAGGCACGGGCTCGAGATCGTCAACGGCATGCATCTGGACGGGAGCATGCAGGTGCCGGGCCTACCCTACGACGGGCTGCCGGCGCTCGAGGCGCGCAAGCGGATCGTGGCCGACCTCAACAAGCAGGGTTTGCTGGTCAAGGAGGAGCCGTACACGCATGAGGTGGGGCACTGCGACCGCTGCAAGTCGATCATCGAACCGCTGATCAGCGAGCAGTGGTGGCTGCGCATGGAGGAGATGCGGGACAAGGCGCTCGCCGCATCCGATGCGGGCAAGGTGCGCTGGCATCCCGAACGATACGAGCGGACCTACCTCGACTGGCTGCGCGGTCTGCGCGACTGGAACATCGGACGGCAGCTGTGGCTCGGCCACCGCGTCCCGGTCTACTACTGCGCCAACGGACACACCACCGTCGCGGTCGACCGACCCGACCAATGCGATGAATGCGGTGACGGTGATCTCGCGCAGGACACCGACGTGCTCGACACCTGGTTCTCGTCAGCGCTGTGGCCGTTCGCGACTCTCGGTTGGCCCGAGGAGACCGATGACCTGAAGGCCTTCTACCCGAACAACCTCAACGTCACCGCCCGGGAGATCATCAACCTCTGGGTCAGCCGGATGATCATGACCGGCCTCGAGTTCATGGGCGAGGTGCCGTTCTCCGATGTCGCCATCACCTGCCAGGTTCAGGCTGCTGACGGGCGGCGGATGTCGAAATCCCTCGGCACGGGCGTCGACCCGCGCGATCTCATCCAGAAGTACGGCACCGACGCACTGCGCGCATGGGCTGCGTCGGTGGCGATGTCGAGCCAGGACGTGCGTTTCGATGAGAGCCGCGTTGAGGGCTACAGGCGCTTCTGCAACAAGCTGTGGAACGCCACCCGGCTCGTCCTGAGCTCTCCTGGCACCAGATCGGCGCAGGCTCCGGGAATGCTCGAAGCGCGTGAGCACCTCGAAGACCGCTGGATACTTTCACGTCTATCCGTCGCGGCCCAAGAGATCAGCGCCGGCATCGAGAACTTCACGTTCCAGGACTCGATCAACGCGGCGTACGGATTCGCGTGGAACGAGTTCTGCGATTGGTACCTGGAATCTGTCAAGGACAGACTGCGCGACGGCGACCCGGTGGCGCAGGACGTGGCCTACTTCTGCCTCGACACCCTGTTCCGACTGCTCCATCCCTTCATGCCGTTCGTGACCGAGGAGCTGTGGTCACGCCTGCCCGGGGATCGTGAGTACCTGATGCGCGCGCATTGGCCCGAGCTGCGCGATCGATTCGTCGATCCGGGGGCGGAGGCCGAGTTCGAAAGGGTGATGTGGATCGTCGAGGAGGCGCGCGGCCACCGGCAAGCTGCGGGCGCGCCTGCGCGCGGGGGGCAGCTGCAGCTCGACAGCTCCATCAATCGCACCATCGCGCGTCTTGCCGCGAAGCTTGCCCACGCAGACCTCGTCGACGACCTCGATCGAGGGACGCCACTCGCCGTCGCCGCCGGGCGCGTCAACTTTCCCGCGGGATCGGGCGACGCGCGCCGGCAGAAAGAGAGGAAGCAGCTGGAAGCCGATCTGGCGAAGATCGAAGCCAGGCTCGACAACCCGGACTTTCAGGAGAAGGCGCCGCCCGAGGTCGTCAAGAACCTCGACGAGCGCGCCGAGGCCATCAGGGAGGCTATCGACCGCCTGAAGGATGAGGACAGCTAACCAGGCGTAGCGCCGGCGAGCCTCCTTGCATCTTCGCGGCGTCGTCGTCTCCTTGGCTCCGACCGTCCGATGCCGCGAATCTGCTGCGGATCTCGGCGTCGCTACGCTAGCGGCGATCATGCCGTCAGCCGCTGTTCTCGCGCCCGTCGCCCTACCGCTGGTGGCCGCCGGGGTGATCGCAGTCTTCCGCCTCGCGGGCATGAGCCTGGGACGCGTGGCAGCGGCAATCGGAGCCTGGGGCGCCGTCGCCGCCTTGCTCGCGGTGTGGATCCCGGTGCGCTCGTCGCTCGAGCTCACGCTAGGCGCGCTTGGCTACGGTTCGGCGTTCGACCTGCGCATCGACGCGGTCACGTTTGCATTCGGCTTGATGATCGCGACGCCGACGGCGGTGCTCCTCACACTTCAGCCCCGCACGTGGCAGGAGATGAGCATCTCACTAGTCGGCCTTGCGTCCGCCATCGCGGCGATCGAGGGTGGCAGCGTCGTGCTCACGGCGCTCGCCGGCGCCACCGCGGGGACGGTGGCGATCGTCCTGCTCGAAACCGAGGATCCCCGCGCGCCGCGGCCGAGTTGGGCGACGCTGCTCGTGGGCTGGCTTGCGCTGAGCTGGGTCGGCGTGATGCTCCAGGTGGGAGGCGGCACCGCCGTGTACTCCGCGGTCCCGGTTGCCACGGTGACGGCTCCGCTGTTCGCCGTCCTCGCTGTCGCCGCGCTGCTCGCGTCCAATCTCTTTCCGTGGCGGACCTGGCCGGCGGACCTGTGGTCGCGACCCTCCCTGCGGGCCGCCGGGGTCACCATCGCCATCCTGTTTCCGTTGGGCTTCTACTTGCTCGTGCGGGCGTACGAGCTCAGCGACGGTCGATACCCGCACCCGCTGTTCCATGCGGGACTCGCGATCCTGGGAGTGGCCGCCGCATTCGCCGCCGCGGCGCGCGCTCAGGCGGCTGCAACACGCCGCGGGTTCCTCGGCGAGGTGATCCCTTTCTTCGGTGGCTTCGCGCTTGCCGCGATCTCGATCGGCACGGCGCTGGGGCTGGTGGCCGGTCTTGTGCTCCTGGCGACTGCGGCCGCCATGGTGGCGTGTCTCGCACTGCTGCCTGACCGCGCCGGGTTGGCGGCGATTGTGAGCATCGCGGCGGCCGTCGGCCTCCCTCCAGGCCTCGCCTTCGGGGCACGTGTGATTGGCATCGAAGCGACCTTCGAGGCGGGCGACTTCCTGGGCCTGATCGGCGTCGCGGCTGCTGCCGCCTGGGCAGTGCTGATGGTGGGAGGCGCCCGGGCGATCGGCCTGCCGGGCGGTCGCGGCCATCCGGCGACCGAGACTTTTGCGGGCGTCTCGATGGGGATCGCCCTCCTGACTCTGCTCGCTGGGCCGGCCGTTGCCGCCGTCCAGAGCGGTTTCGCGAACCCCGTCGCCACGGAGGTGATGTCGACCGCGGCGCTTGGCGGCGGGCTCACCACTGTTGTCACGGTCTCCAGCGTGCTGCCGGCGGTGACGCTTTTCGCGCCGCTGCTGGTCCTTGGAATCCTCGTCTACGCGGTCGCGGGCACCTCTGCCATCCGCACGCAGTCGCGCGCGGCGCTCTTCAAGCTGCCGGAGGACGGGCTATGGCAGCGCGCGCGTGAAACGGTACGAGCGCTTACGGTACCCGAGCAGTACCGAAGCATCTTGAACATTCGCGAGCTCGAAATCGCGGCAGTCGGGGGACAACCCTTGTTGTGGTTGGCCGCGCTGGCCGCGCTGGCGTTCGCGGTCACGCGTTGATCGA
>WNGG01008920.1_pt2 | contig 10996 bp, 9 predicted proteins | sample 5400661 | NCBI WGS metagenome assembly WNGG01 (sample SAMN13153372, study PRJNA577476) | soil metagenome | isolation source: 100 cm soil or saprolite under Garry oak tree replicate 1 | place: USA:California | collected 2016-06-15 | reverse complement strand
AACAGCTCACCGACCATCCCGCCTTTGATGATGCCGCAGCCTTCTCGCCCGATGGCAAGCGGCTCGCATTCGTATCGAGCCGTTCCGGGCAGGCCGATATCTGGGTAATGGAGTTAGAAAGTGGGAAAACGTGGAACGTCACCAACTCTCCTGGCGGCGACTTCCGTCCGGCCTGGTCGCCGGATGGCGAATGGCTGGCCTTCTCTTCAGACCGCGGCACTCGGGACGAGAGCGATATCTATGTGATCCGGCCCGACGGGACCGGCCTGCGCCGCTTAACTGATGCCCCTGGTTGGGACGGCAGTCCCAGCTGGTCTCCGGATGGAAGACGGGTGGCATACTACTCCACACAAGGGGGGAGTGAGCAGATCTTCACTGTAGGGGTCAACAATCAGAGCGTTCCTATCCAGGTAACGAGCGGCCCTGGAGCCAAGCTCTCCCCTCACTGGATAGCGAGGGGACGCGTGTGTTTTTCCTGGGCGGGGAGCGAGGGTGCGCTCGGCTGTGTGGATCCGGACCGGCAAGGAGAGAGCACCCCACGGTTTGCCACTCGGGGCGAATTCCTCTCTCCCAAGTGGTCGCCAGATGGAAAATACGTGGTTTTCCATCGTCACACCGCCCGTCCTGCTCCGTCTGTGCGCGAACGGTTTAGCTTGGTGCCAGGGGTTCGCCTGCTGCGCATCGATGGAGCATTCCCCTCTTTTTCTCCTACAGGCGATAGCCTCAGCTTCACCGACAACTTCCGCTCGATCGAGAGCATGAAAATCGACGGTTCAGACCGCCGTGAGATTTACAGGGACCCCCGGAGCCCCGTTTTCGCTCCTGCCTGGTCCCCACTGGGCAATGAAATCGCTTTTACCAGAGGCCGGGTGTTTGCTGGTGGGAACACGGACAACGAAATTTACGTCGTACATCCTGATGGCTCAAACGTACGGAATGTAACCCAACACCCAGCCAACGATGCCCTGCCCAGCTGGTCCCCCGACGGTAAGCAACTAGTGTTTCGCTCAACCCGTGACGGCAATAAGGAACTCTACGTGATTAACGCTGACGGCACAGGGCTGACCCGCCTGACTACCTCGCCAGGCACCGATACGTTTCCCCACTGGTCCCCGCTGGGTGACCGTATCGTGTTTGCCAGCGACCGCACCGGTGACTTTGAGATCTACTCGGTGCGGCCTGATGGAAGTGATGTCAGACAGTTGACCCACTCGCCGGGTCTCGACATGCACCCAGTATGGTCGCCCGACGGCAAGTGGATCTGCTTTGCCAGCGCGCGAGGTGGATTGAAAGACGAGCACCCCCTCACCGGCAACCCGCAGCCCTACGGAGACCTCTATCTCATGCGACCCGACGGCTCAGAGGTGCGGGCACTCACCGACGACCAGTTTGAAGATGGCACGCCCAGCTGGACTCCTCATACCGATTAATGATTGCGGAATGCGGATTGTTAAGAAGCAGAACGTCCCTGAGATTTTTGCTTGTTTTCAGTATCAGGCTCTTCTAATTGACACAAGCCTGCTCCGAGCGGAATAATCTGCCCTTGTAGGAAGACCGCAAGAGGAGAGACACCGTATGAGTTCAGCACCCATCAGAGTTGGCATCGTCGGAGCGGGGAATAACACCCGCGTTCGGCACATCCCCGGGTTGCAGGCGATTGAGGGGGTCGAGATCGTCAGTGTGTGTAACCGCAGCCGCGAGTCCTCCCAACGGGTTGCCAATACCTTTCATATTCCCAAAGTCTATGAGGATTGGCGTGAGCTCGTGGCTGCGGATGACACCAACGCCATTGTCATCGGCACCTGGCCGTATATGCACTGCGCGGTGACCTGTGCCGCGCTGGAGGCGGGCAAGCATGTCATGTGCGAGGCGCGGATGGCACGAAATGCCGCCGAGGCCCACACCATGCTGGAGAAATCCCGGGCACAGGCAAACCTGGTCACACAAATTGTTCCTTCTCCCTTTACCTTTCGCGTGGACCGCACCGTACAGGACCTGATTGCCGACGGCTATCTTGGGGACCTCTATGCCATGACCGTGCGCGGGATCATGCCGGGATTCGCCGATCCCGCCGCCCCACTGCACTGGCGGCAGCGACAGGACCTGAGCGGGCTCAACATCCTCACCATGGGGATCTGGTACGAAGCCGTCATGCGCTGGGTTGGACCGGCCTCGCGGGTATTCGCCCGGACCCGCATCTACACCCCACAACGCCGCGATCCGGAGACCGGGGCGTTGATGACGGTTGACGTGCCCGATCACGTCGATATCGTTGCGGACCTGGTCTGCGGCGCCCAGGCCACCTACGAGTTCAGCACCGTGTGTGGCCTCGCTCCAGGGTCAGGGGTCTGGCTCTTTGGCAGCACAGGCGCGCTGCACTACGATCAGGCCAGCGACAAGCTGTTTGGCGGGCGACGGGGAGATAAGGCGCTACAGGAGATTGCCGTTGCCCCAGAGAAGGCGGGCAAATGGCGAGTGGAAGAGGAGTTCGTGGGGGCCATTCGCGGGCAAGAGGAGATTCGGCTCACCGCCTTTGCCGAGGGGGTCAAATACATGGAGTTCACCGAGGCGGTGCACCGCAGTGCGGCTTCAGGTCAGATCGTCTCGCTGCCCTTGGCAGAATTTCGCCACTGACCTAAGGAAGAGAGAGCTCTCGTCCACACGCGCCACAAAAACGGGCAAAGGCCCTGGGCTGGCCGGGCACCTGTTGCCAGTGTACCGCTGCGGGAAAATGCCCGAATATCTCGTAGTGATGCTGGCACTCCGGACAGGTCTCTTCCTCTGCCAAGCGCGCACAGAACCGGCACGGCCGCCTGAAGGCTGCTTGCTCATCCTCGTTTCGCTGGGCTGAGAGGAGTAACATGTTTCACCTTTTGGGTTGGATCTTTTTCGGGCTGGTTGTCGGTGTGATTGCGAAGTTCGTGATGCCAGGGTCAGACCCGCGCGGGTTTATCGTCACCATAGGACTGGGCATCGCGGGTTCAGTCGTGGGCGGCTTTCTCGCCCGACTGGTGGGATGGTACAGCCCGCAGCAGCAAGCCGGTTACCTCATGTCGATCTTCGGCGCCATCGCGGTGCTTTGGCTCTACCGGCGGCTTAAGGCACCGGGCGGCTAAGGTTCCACACTAAGGGCGCAGCACGCTGCGCCCCCTACGCCTAATCGTCTTCCTTGAATCGCGCGTCGCGCCAGTCCAGCGCCGCGCGTAGCCCCTTTTCCTGGCGGATGCGGTTAAACGTTTCCTGCTCCTCGGTTCGCGTAGTGTCGAAAAGTACGACCAACTCCAGGTTCTGAGAGATGCTGTTGAGGAAGCCCATGTTCTCAAAGGCGCGGTTGATCGCGGCTTTGTTGAACTTGACCCCGACCTGCGCGATCTTGATAAGTTTACGCGCGGTCTGCTCGCACGCGACCATAAGCCGGTCATGCGGCACAACGCGGTTGATCATGCCCAGGCGCTCGGCTTCCTGCGCAGAGATCATCTCGCCGGTCAGCAACAGTTCCTTGGCCTTGGCTAGCCCCACGCTGAACGGTGTGATCAGTACCGGCGGCCCGGTGCCGAAGCGAATCTCTGGCTCGCCCAACACCGCACGCTCTGAGGCGATCTTGATATCGCAGAGCTGGGCCAGTTCACAGGCGCCGGCCAGTGCATAGCCGTTGATCGCGGCGATATACGGCTTGCCCGAGTGCCAGATCTTGAGGAAGGTGTCGATATGCTGTTTCAAGCGCGACCGCCACTCGTCGGCCGAGCGCTCATAAATCTCCGGCTCGCCCGCTTTGGTGCCAATGTCAAAACCGGCTGAAAACGCCCGTCCAGCGCCGGTCAGGATGACCACCTTGACCTCGGCCTCCTCCTCGATCAGGTCCAGGGCGTGACGCAGCTCAGCCATCAACTCGACGCTTAAAGCATTGAGCTTGTCTGGCCGATTAAGGGTGAGATAGCCGATCCCGGATTTTTTCTCGAAGCGCAGATTCTGATACTCCATCGACCCTCCTATGGCCCGATTTCTAACCGAAAGTATGAGTAAAATCAATGTGGAATCGCAGTCAGAGCAATGCTGCCCTTCCTGGCGGATGGCTGCACACCTGACCCAGGTGCTTGCTTACAGAATAAAAAACATCCACACTACTCGGAAAAATAAGTTGTTACCGGTCTGGCCCGGCAGGCCCGGACCGTGGTCTTGACCGACAGGCTTTTGAGCACGTGGCCCCAGGGGCTCGACTCCTATGTCTCCCCCGGACACCCTGCGGCTACTCTTCTCTCACGAGGAGGACCAGCGATGAAACGTAGCTTCAGGACAATCCGGGTGCACGAAGTGATGACGACGAGCCCGGTGACCGTGAGACCCGAAGACTCTTTGCAGCGTGCTCTTGATCTGCTGGATAAGTACCAGGTGCACGAATTACCGGTAGTCGAGCACAGCGGCCGGCTGGTTGGTATTGCGACCCGTGGCGACCTAAAGTTACTGACTCCGGTCTATCCGTTGTTTCCGGCTCAGGAGGAAATCCGCCAGGCTTTGCGCGCCCTCAAAGTCGCCGAAGCGATGACGGTGGAGCCGGTGGTCATCGGTCCAGAGGCGACGCTGCTGGAGGCGACCAAGCGGTTGTTCGAGCACGGCATCGGATCGCTCTTGGTCGCCGAAGGGGATCGACTCCTCGGCCTCCTCTCGGTCAGTGACATTCTGCGCATCGTCATCGAGCAGCATGAGACGTAAAGCGTAAAACGTGAAACGTAAAAGGGAACCTCCTCTATTCCTCATTACGGTTTACGCTTTACGTTTTAGGGAAAAGTTCACGCCCGCGCATTCATATGGAGAGTCCCGTCTCCTATGCTCACCGCTGATCTGCTCCTGACCCGTAGCGAGGGGCCCTATCTCTATCCGCGCTCTATCCAGGTCGGGGCCCCACGCTTTGTCACGATGGCCGAGGAGCTCATTACTATCTACGCCCAGTGTCAGGGCAAGACCCGGCGCGAGCTGACCGCCGAGCTCGATCACTACGCCCAGGACAGTACGGACTACCGCATCCAGCGCGGTCTGGCCAAGCTGCTGAGCGACGACCGCTGCGAGTTTACCGAACGTAGCGTCGCCCCGCCGGCTGAGGTGCGCCGCCGGCTTTTCGCCCTGGCACGCGAGAACCACCCGGTGGTCTTGCACCCTGACTTGATCCACCCGGTGACCAAAGACGAGTTGGTACTAGAAGTGGCCCAGGAGTACAAGACCGACCCCGCGCAGCTCAGCTGGGCTCTATACGCAGACCTGAACGAAAACCACATCCTGACCCGCTTCGATCCACCCACCCCAGAGTGGCTGCTGCACCGTTACAACGTCGCCCTGGCCCAGGCACTGCTCTATCGCTGCGTGCAGATGAAACTGTCGGTGTTCCGCAATATCCCCAGTCGCTATAAACAGTTGTTTAAGTTCATCAAGTTTTATCAGTTGATGCATACCATCCAGGGCGACCTGGATAGCGGCTATGAGATCTTGCTCGATGGACCGGTGAGTTTGTTCCGGCTATCGCAGAAGTACGGCTTGCAACTGGCAGTGTTCCTGCCCGCGCTCCTGCTCTGTACCCGGTGGAAAATGGAGGCCGAGATCGCGCTGCCCGATGGCGCCCGACGTTTCTTTCCCCTTGATGAGAGCGTCGGGTTGGTGTCCCATTATCATGACAGCACGATGTATGACTCACTGCTGGAGCGGACCTTTGCCGAGCGCTTCGTCGAGATCGATAGTGGGTGGCAGATCGAGCGTGAGGTCGCGATCATTAACTTGAAAGACACGGTCTTTATTCCCGACTTCGCCTTCCGGCATACTGACGGTCGCACCGCGCTGTTGGAGATTGTCGGCTTCTGGCGACCCGATTACCTGGAGAAGAAGCTCAGAAAACTCAAGCGGGCCGGGCGGGCAGACATGGTGGTCGCCGTCTCAGCCGACCTGAATGTAGGGGAAGAGGACCTCAAGGACGTGCCGGGAAGCGTCTTGTTCTTCAAGCGTCGCCTCAATCCTAAAGAAGTGGTTCCCTGCCTGGAGCAGGTGGGGCGGGATGCAACACAAGAGTCTTGAGTCTAGGGTCTACTTGAGTCTTGAGTCTAGGGTCTAGAGTCTAGGGTCCGGAGGAATATAAATTGCGTTCACTTGATCCTTCGACGAGTTCGGGGTGAACGAGTTGTAGGGGCGGCCCTGTGTGGCCGCCCTGGGAGGCTTTGGTGGATCTATGCGGTTCGGTTTTGGCGCCTCAACCTTTGAGCTGATCGATGGCCAATCGCTCCCGGCGGCACACCAAGAGATGCTGGAACAAGCAGTGCTGGCCGAAGAGTTGGGGTTTGACTCGATCTGGGTGGCTGAGCAACACTTCTCGCCTGAGCGCCAGTGCCCGTCCCCGTTTCTCATCGGTACTGCCATCGCCCTGCGCACTCAGCGGATCAAGGTCGGCGTTTATACCACGATGACCTTTGCCCACCCGATCCGTTTGGCTGAGGATGCGGCAGTGCTTGATATCCTCTCAGGAGGACGGCTCATCCTGTGTGCCGGCACCGGCTATCGGAAAGAAGAGTTTGCCGCCTACGGCGCCGCTGCTGAAGGCAAGCGCTCACGCATCCGCGAGAGCCTGGAGATTCTGCGCCTGGCTTGGGCGGACGAGCCGTTTGTCTACCGCGGTAAGCATTTCACCATTCCTGCCGTCCCACCGGATGACACCGCGGGTGAAGAGTATCCCCCGCTCTCGGTCTTTCCCAAGCCGATGCAGTGCCCAATCCCGATCTGGATGGCCGCGTTCGGCAACGTCGGCGTGCGCCAGGCCGGCCGCCTGGGCTTGCCGCTGTTCACCTCGCCGCTGGAGTCGATCCCGCAGCTCAAGGAGCGCGACACCCTGTACCGTACGGCGCTGCAGGAGGCCGGGCAGAGCCAGACGCTCTCTCCGTTGATCCGCTCGGTCTACGTAGCTGAGACTCTGGACCAGGCACGAGCCGACACTGAAGCCGCCCTGCTGGCTCAATCCCGCCGCTACAGTCGGTGGCGACCACAAGCCGCAGTCGAGGGAACGTTTGAGCAGGTGACCTCTGACCGCTTCATCATCGGTGACCCGGACCGGTGTGTCGCTGAGCTCCGCCGTTACGAGACTGAACTGGGTATCAACTACATCGTCTGCCGCATGAACCTGGCCGGTTTGGCGCATGCGAAAGTGCTGGCCTCGATGCGGTTGTTTGCGCAGGAAGTGATACCGCAATGTGTTTGACGAGCGGGACGATCAACATGCACGTTGCTGAACTCGATACGCCCGCGCTGCTGATCGACCTCGACATCATGGAGCGCAACCTCCGCCGCGTGGCGGAGTACGCCAAAGCGCACGGTCTGCGCCTGCGCCCCCACACCAAGACCCACAAGGTGCCAGCCATCGGCAAGCTGCAACTCGCCTCCGGTGCCCTCGGGCTGACAGTCGCCAAGGTGGGAGAGGCTGAGGTGATGCTGGCGGCGGACCCGCCCGATCTGCTCGTTGCCTATCCTATCGTCGGCCAGGCGAAACTCGACCGCTTAATGCGGGTGGCCCGGCAAATCCGAGTGACAGTAGCTCTCGATAGTGTGCTCGCGGCACGCCAGCTTTCTGAGGCGGCGCGGCGAGCCCAGATTAATGTCGGGGTCCTGGCTGAGGTAGACGTTGGACTCGGGCGGGTCGGGGTTTCCCCTGGTGAGGAGTTGCTGCAGCTGGCGCAAGACATCGAGCGACTTCCGGGCCTCACGTTCGAGGGCATCGCGTTTTACCCTGGCCATATCAAAGTGTTAGGCGACGCAGGCGTTAAGGCCCTGCAACACCTGGGGCGGCTGATCCAAGCTATGCTGGACGACTTTCGGCGTGCTGGCATCGCCGTGCGTATTGTCAGTGGCGGTTCGACGCCCACTTTATTCCATTCCCACCAGCTCATGGGCCTCAACGAGATCCGCCCTGGGACCTACGTCTACAACGACCTGAACACGGTGTGCAGTGGCGCGTGCACGGTAGACGAGTGCGCGGTAGCGATCCTGGTCACGGTGGTCTCCACGGCGCGCAAAGGGCAGATAATCGTAGATGGCGGGTCGAAAACCTTTTCTTCGGATCTTCTGGTGGGTTCTGCTGAGAGAACCTTCGGCCGTGTTGTGGAAGCGCCGGAGAGTGTTTTCTTCAATATGAACGAAGAGCACGGCTTCGTAGACATCCGCCGCGCCGGTCGCACGTTTGCGGTGGGCGACCGTGTGTGCATCATCCCCAACCACGTCTGCCCGGCGGTCAATTTACACGAGCGGGTTTACGGCGTTCGCAACGGCGAGGTCGAGCAGGTGTGGCTAGTAGAAGGGCGAGGCAAGCTGCAGTAGTACCGTGTCTACGCTAAAACCGTGCAAACTGGCAACGACGGAGCCCAGATGAAGCAGAGCGGAATCTGGGGCCGAGAGACAGAGAGGGGTAAGGCGGGCTCTGTCTCCTTTCTCTGTCACAATTTCCCCTTCTCCCGTAATTCCCGTACCCGTGCTTCCTGCGCGATCACACCCTCACGGTAGAGCACAGCGATCTGCTCGGGCGTGTAGGAGAGGTAGCTTTGCAAGATCTCCTCGTTGTGCTCGCCGAGGAACGCGCCGCGGAAGGGAATCTTGACGGGCGCGGTCGAGAAGTGGAACGGGGACTTGGCGATCGGCGTGGAGCCCAGAAGCGGATGAGGCACCTCCTGGAAAAGTCCGCGTGCCTGGAGTTGGGGATGGGCTGCTGCTTGCGGGATGTCAAGGATCGGCGCTGCAGGAATGCGTGCCGTGGAGAGGATTGCCAGCGGGGTCTCGTCATCATTAAAGGTCTGCAGCCAGTCCTCGATGTACTTGCGTACCTCGGGCCGACGCTGACAGCGGGCGACCTGGGTGGCGTAGCGGGGATCGGTGGCCAGTTCCGGTTTCCCCATCGCCTTCACTAACGGTGGCCACTGGTGCTCGGCCACAGCAAAGACGATGTAGCCTTTCTTGGCTTTATACACGCCGTAGGGGCAGATGTTGAAGAAGTCACCGCCAAAGCGGTGAGGCTTGATCGCCCCCTGGCTCATGAGAAAGAGCGGGAAGTTAATGTAGTCGAGGTAGACGAGAGCTTCGAGTTGCGAGACGTCGATATACTCTCCCGCGCCGGTCATGGCACGATGAAACAGCGCCGCGCAGATTGCCAGCGCGCCATGGATGCCAGCATTGGGGTCGCCGAAGTAGTTGCCCACATACTCGGGTGGGCCGTCCGGCTCTCCCGTCATCGCCATCACCCCGCTTTGGGCCTGAGCGATGATGTCAAAACTCGTGTGATGGGCGTAGGGCCCATCTTGGCCATAACCCGAAACCGAACACATAATGAGACGCGGGTTAATCTCTTCGAGTGAGGCGTAATCAAGCCCGTACTTGGCCATGACACCGGGACTGTAGTTCTCGACCACGACATCGACCTGGCGCGCTAGCTCCCGCACGATCTCCAACCCTTTCGGGTGTTTGAACTCCACACACAGACTCTTCTTGCCGGCGCAGGCAGCGAGGTACAGCGCACTGAGCCCGTGCTCGACCAGGTGGATCTTGCGGCCGAGGTCGCCGTCCGGCGCGCGCTCGATCTTGATGACTTCCGCTCCCAGGTCGGCCAGCAACCGCGTGGCCGAGGGACCAGCCAGGTACTGGGTAAAGTCGAGAACTTTTACCCCGTAGAGAAGCTTTTTGCTGCCGTTCGGTTCCTGTGCCATGAGCCACCCTTTTGGGGTTATAAATTTGAGGATTATCGCTTATTGGTCCACAATTTACAATCGGCAATCTCAAACCCCTGAGACCCCGCAGGTTGACACTGATCGGCTTTGGCTTACGATAGCCGCGAGAAGCATATATCGAGAGGTATCTATTATGGTCGGCGGGAATCTTGGCAGGATGTGGACTGCGCTGTTCATCGGACTGGTGGTTTTTCTCGCAGCTCCCCTGGCGCATGCGACTGTCTACGGCTGGAGAGGTGAGGGGGGGGTGTTCATGCTGAGCAACGATGCCAAAGACGTGCCCGAGGCTCAGCGGGCTTCGGCCAAAACGTTTACCTCGAAGCTGGCCGGCAAAAGCGGACCAGCGGGCGCAGTCACACCGCCCCCTGCGAGCCCGGAAACGGGACGGGTGAGCGACTATGAACGCGGGCTCGAACAAGGCCTGCAGACCGCCGAGCGTCAGGTCACCTTAGTGGGTGAGCTAGCGCGCGATGTGCTGGCTGCTGTCCCGCCAGCGCCACCGACGCGCATCATCATTCAGCAGTCTGCCCCGCCAATTGTCAGATATGCCTATCCCGATTCCTACGCTCCGCCCTTTTACGGCTTTATCGGCCCTTACATGCCGGACTTTTCTGGCTTTGGCGCTCCGTATGGCTCCGGCTACGCCTATGGCTTTGGCCGGGGCCGCTTCGTGCCGCACTCCCACTTCTTCCCAGGCACGCGCGGGCGTCGCACCGGCCTGTTCTTCCCGCATGGCCACTTTTCGCAAGACGGATTTCTCTTTGGTCATGGCTTCGTCGTGCGCTGACGCAGAGGGCATTGCCCGGCGACACCAGGCGGCGGTGTGTAGCCTCAAATCAGCCGCACAGTAGATAGAAAGGACAGGTGATGTTGATTCGTATACGGCGCGGGTGGGAGATACCCGAGTGCCTGGCTACACCAGAAGATGTCTATCTGAACCGGCGCAAGTTTCTGCAAGCCCTGGGGATTACCAGCCTGGGCGCGTTCGGCGTGCTTGTCGGTGGCTCTGACCGCTCGTCGGCAGCAAACGAACCAGCCCCGCCGATAGGGCTACCCCCGCCCAGTACGACCGTCGATTTGTACCCCGCCAAACGCAACGAGCGTTTTGTCCTCGATCGGCCGCTCACTGATGAAGCGGTGGCTGGACGCTACAACAACTTCTACGAGTTCAGCCCTAACAAGCAGCGCGTGTGCGGTCTGGTCGAACCCTTCCAGACCCGGCCCTGGCAGATCGAGGTCACAGGACTGGTCAAGAAGCC
>WNGG01019156.1_pt1 | contig 10998 bp, 8 predicted proteins | sample 5400661 | NCBI WGS metagenome assembly WNGG01 (sample SAMN13153372, study PRJNA577476) | soil metagenome | isolation source: 100 cm soil or saprolite under Garry oak tree replicate 1 | place: USA:California | collected 2016-06-15 | reverse complement strand
CTCCCCCACCAATGGCTACGGCATGATCACCCGCTGGTTCATGGCGGGTTACGACGAGGTGTACGTCAAGTTCTTCGTGATGTTCGAAGAAGGCTTTAAGAACATGCGCAGTGACGGAAATGGGATGCACTTCTTTGCGCTAGCGGGCAACCGGATCGATGACGATCGCTCCTCCTTCGGCAAACCCGGGATCGCCCCCAACGGCACCGACTTCTTCTACGCGAGCCTCGACCCCGAGTACGTCCAGCGCGATCCAACGCTGCTTCCGTTCTCGTTCTACACCTACTGGCCGGACATGCGCTGCTGCTATGGAAACGTTTTCACCCAGAGCCCGGCCAAGATCCCGCTGATTGGCGGGGAGTGGCAGGAAGTCGTGTTTCACCTCAAGCTGAACACCCCAGGGCAATACGATGGCAGTCAGACCGTCTGGATCAACGGGATGAAGAAGCTCGACAAGCAGCACATGCGCTGGCGCACCACGACGGACCTGCGCCTCAACGAAATCCGCTTCGACAACTACATGCCGGGCGGCCTCCGGACTCAGCACGTCTGGGTGGACGACGTCACGGTCTGGCGGCCATTGAGGAGCTCTCGATAGACCCGCACATGCTGTTCGATCCACTGTTCCGTACCATGGCGTTCCAACAGACGTGCTCTGGCGGCGGCTACCCGCTCCCGCGTGCACAACCGTCCCGACCGAATATCCTGGAGGCAGGCCGCCAGGGCTTCGGGGTCATCTGGACGTACGAGGCACGCTTCCGATTGGGAGACGACGTCACCCACGCCCCCGACCTCGGTCGCCACGATCGGCACCCCCGCGGCCATCGCCTCGAACAGCACCATGGGGGTGCCCTCCGATCGCGAGCTGAGCACCCACACGTCGAACGCGCGGAACAGGTTCGCGGCCCCTTCCCTGCAGCCGTGGAAATGCACCCGCCCCGCCAATCCATTTTGCGCGGCCAGCGCGTCGAGTAGTTCCCGCTGGGGACCGCTTCCGATGATGGATGCGTGGACTGTGGGATCGCACAGCCTGCTGACGGCGCGCAGGAACACGTCGCATCCTTTGACGGGAATGAGCCGCCCCACCCAGCCGACGACGAACGCATCGCCGGGAAGACCGAGCGCGCTGCGGGCCTCGGCGCGCGACAAGAGCTGGGAACGACCATCCCACGCGTTCGGGACCAGGTGAATCCGATCCGGGGGAACCCGAACTCGTCTGAGTTCGGCGATCAGCGGACGTGACACAGCCAACACGGCGTCAAATCTGCGGGCCAAGCGATACTCCATCGCCTCGTACACCGCCGTTCGCCAGCTCATCAGGCTCGACCCGTGAATCGTCGTCACCGTGGGGATACCCATCCCGCGGGCGATGCCGGAATCCAGCAGGTCCGGCCGATACCCATGGGTGTGGACGATGTCAGGTCGCTGCGCCTCGAGGAGACGCCGGACTGCGCGACGCTCCCGCAGGTATCCCCGATGCGGCACCAGGATAGGATACACCGGCACCCCCCCGTCTCGCAGCGTGCGGATGACGGGATTCCCGTCCGGGTCCGATTTGACGACGGTAGCCACGGTGACGCCGGTGCCCCTACGGTGGAGCCCGAGAGGGGGTCCTCCCCGGTCCTCGGCCCTACCATTGGGGGCTCCGGCAGGCCGAGAAACCCGTGGTGCCGCAGCCAACTGGCGCTGAGAGCGAGCCCGCGCGACACGGGGAACTGGGAGCGATATCCGAGCAGCCCCCTTGCCTTATCGACCGGCAGGAACACGTTCCGTCTGAAGAGGCGGTATTCTGCGGGAGAGGGAGTGCGCCGGATGGCGCCTTCGACGCTCCGCATGAGCCGCTGCGCCACCGGGCTCCTCTGATAGACGGCCATGATCGGCTCTCGGTAGCGCGCGAGCACCCTCCGAGCGGTGGCGCGAACCGGAGCCAGGGCCGCGGCGCGAACCCGCCGGGCCAGCGGGTGTCCACCGTTCAACGATGGAAGACCGATCGCCCGGCTCAGGTCGTTCAGGTATTGCCACCACGTGAGGCGTTCTTCTCCATTCACGTTGAAGGCGTCCCCCGCCGCTTCGTTCCGGTCGAGCGCCAGCACAATGGCTGCAACCAGGTCGTCGACGTAGAGGAGGTTGCAGGTCCCCTGGCAGTCCGCGCGACCGGGAAAGGTTCCGCCGGCGACGAGTCGCTCGGCGAAGCCGACCGTCCAGTCCCGACTAAAGGGTCCGTAGACGATGGTCGGTCTGAGGATCGACACTGGAAGCCCACGGTCCACGTAGCGTCGACACAGGAGCTCGGCTTCGATCTTCGAGTCCCGGTATGGCCATCCGGTGCTGCGGAGGGGAGCGTCTTCGAGCAGGTCTCCCTCTACCTCCCCGTACACTTCCATGGTGCTGAGGTGAACGACGCGGTCGACGCGTGCCTCGAGGGCTGCCTGCAACACGGCGCGCGTACCCTCCACGGTCGCGTGCGGATCCCCGTAGGCGCAGTGGACCACCGCACCGATTCCCTCCATAGCGCTGCGGACCTGTCTGGGGTCCGTCATGTCGCAGAGCACGATTTCCACCGGGAGACGACCGATGCGGACGGCGCTGCTCCAGCGACGAACCGACGCTCTGACCGACGTTCCCCGCAGTCCGTGCAGCACCTCCACGACCCGCCCGCCGATGAAGCCTCCCGCGCCCGTAACGAGAATCGGCTGGTCAGAGGGCAACATCGGAGGTTTCCCGCACGATGTCTAACCACGGCATGGGGAAGCGCTCGCGCCGACCATAGCACTCCTCGATCATGGCGATGGAGGGCAGCACCTCCCTCCCCGGCACCGCCGGCCGGCATTCTCCGCGCACCGCCCCAAGAAAGTTCGCGATCACGTGGTCTTTCACCTGGGGAAACGACCGAACCTCGGGCCGCAACCTCAGCCTGCGAGAACGCCCGCCGGCTGCGGTGAGCCGGATCGCGTCCCATGCCAGGATTCCGCCTTCCACGGTCCCCTCTTGTCCCTCCAAGCGAAACGCATTCGGCAGCCGGCTCAACCAGCTCAGGTGGACTACCCCGGCGTACCCGTCGCCCGCGAACTCGACCCGAGCGACGGCTTCACTGCCCCCCATCGCGTCGTCCAAGTATCGGGTGATCCTCGGGCGCTCGCCCAGCCACCAACAGACCATGTCCAGCGCGTGGGCGCCGACATCCTGCAGCACCCCCTTGCCCGTTCCTCCTCGTCCGAAGGTGCTCCCGCCCGCCAGGGGCCAATTGAAAGAAGCTCCCTCATGGATCTCGACCCGTCGTATCGGGCCCAGGCGCCCGGACTGGATCCACTCTCGCGCCGCCCGAACCGCCGGGTAGAATCGCCGGGTGTTGTTGACCGCCAGCACCGTGCCGCCGGCGTCGGCCGCGGCGACGAGCGCCGAGGCGTGCTCCAGGGTCGTCGCGAGGGGCTTCTCGCACAGCACGGGAACTCCGGCCCGCAAGAAATCCATCGCGACTTCCGCATGGAACTCCTGGGGGACCGCGACGATCGCTCCGTCCGCCTCGTGGATCACGTCCCGATGGTCCGTGGCGGCACGGCTGGCTCGGAACTCTCGCTCTGCGGCCGCGACGCGACCGGGATCGCGATCCACGACCGTCAGATGGTCCGCCACCCCGCGGATGGATGCCAGCGCTGGAAGATGAAAGGACCGGGCGATGGCTCCACATCCCACAACGGCGATCCGAAGGGGGACCGGGGGGGCATGCGTCACGTGGCGCTCACTCCTTCCTCCAAAGCGTGGGGTCTACGCCCCAATCGTGGGGCCTGCGCTCCCGGGTTGGGTCGGGCAAGAACCGTGCTCATCGCCGAGTGCTGCGTCGGCGCCACAGCGCGGCGCGCCTGGCACCGTTCCTGCGCTGGTGGAGCCCGACGGGAATCGGAAAAGGGGTCCCCGAGATGTGCGGCCTTGTCGTGATGCTCGGTCTTGCCGGTCGCAAGGCAGACACAGCGATCCTGACCCGGATGGCGCAGAGGCTCGCGCACCGGGGCCCCGACGATTCTGGCCTGTACCTCGATCAGCAAGTGGGGTTCGGGTTTCGCCGCCTATCCATCCTCGACCTGAGCCCCACCGGCCACCAGCCCATGGCGTCCGAGGACGGCCAGCTCGTCATCGTCTTCAACGGGGAGATCTACAACTACGTCGAGCTGCGCGACGAGCTGCGGGCCGCCGGATTCTGTTTCCGCTCCACCAGCGACACCGAAGTCTTGCTCGCGGCGTACCGCCACTGGGGCGCGGAATGCCTTGCCAAGCTGAACGGGATGTGGGCGTTCGTCATCCACGACCGCCGCCGCGGCGTGCTCTTCGGAGCGCGCGACCGCTTCGGCGTGAAGCCCCTCTTCGTGCACCGGGGGAAGGACTGCTGGCTCCTCGCCTCCGAGATAAAGGCCATACTGGCTTCGGGCCTTTATGCACGAGACACAAACTGGCAGGTCGCTGCCGACTTTCTGATCGACGGCAAGCTGGATGAGACCCCAGCGACCTTTTACGCGGGCATCGAGCAGGTCCCGCCGGGATGCGCTTTCGAGCTCCGGCTCGATGGCGGCTGGCGGCAGTGGACCTACTGGTCTCTCCCGGCCGTCGAGCCGGAGTCGGCTGCGAATGTCGAAGAAACGTTGGCAGAGCTGCTCGAAGACGCTGTCCGCATTCGCCTTCGGAGCGACGTTCCCGTGGGCGTCTGTTTGTCCGGGGGGCTGGACTCGACGGCGATCGTTTGTGCCATGGCGCGAAACCGTGAGGGTGGTCAGGCGGCCCCGCCCCTGGCCTTTTGCTATCACGAGTCCGCGTTCGATGAACGCGCCTTCATTGCCGACACACTCGCGCAGACAGGTGCGCTACTGCGACGGATCTCGCTCACCCCAGAAGAGACGTGGGAGAGTCTGGCAGAGGTCTTGCGGTTCCACGACGAGCCGATCATATCGGGGTGGCCGATTGCAGGGTTCCACCTGATGAAACTGGCAGCCAGTAGCGGCGTCAAGGTTGTGTTAGACGGTCAAGGGTCCGATGAAGTATGGGCGGGCTATTCGGACTACTTCCACGATCACTGGTACACGCTGCTCCGCACCGCCCAAGGTGTCAGAGCGTGGCAGGAGATACGGGCGTACGCCACCCGCCACGGCGCGAGTGCCCGGCAACTGGCTCTGCACTCGCTGGGCCGCCTGTTCCATCGTCAGTTGCGGCGTTTCAAGCCGTATCGCAGCCTCGCGCGGACGTGGCGTTGGCGACGGCTCGAGCAGAAGCGCTGGTTTGCACCATGTCTTGTCGAGCGCGCCGCGCCGAGCGACGCGGGCTACGAGGACCCCGACTTGAACGCCGTGCTGAGACGCTCTGTGGAACGGACTCCCTTACCGCAGAATCTCCGGGTGGAAGATCGCAACTCGATGGCCCACGGGGTGGAGGCACGTCTGCCCTTCATGGACTACCGCTTGGTCTCCCTTGCGTTCCGCGTGCCCGCGGACCGCAAGATGCAGGGAGTCTGGAATAAGGCTCTGCTCCGCAGCAGTCTGCGCGGCCGGATACCGGACTCGGTGAGAAATCGTGTTGAGAAGATGGGCTTTCCCACATCTCTGCACACGTGGGTGACCGGCGTCCTCGCCAACCCCCTGCGCGACATCCTGGCCAGCAGGGCTGCCCGTGAACGCGGGATCTACGACGTCGACGAAATGTTGCGTCTCCTCCAGAACGGTCATCGCATCGAGCCCCGGGACGCGCTGCGGCTGTTCCATGTGGCCGAATTCGAGCTCTGGCATGGCATCCATCGCGGCTAAGAGGCCCGCGGTCCGGCCGGGGCGGGGGTCGGGAGCCGTTCGCATCGGCATCATCGGCTGCGGCGCCATTGCCGAAGGGGCCCATCTTCCGGCGGTGCTGTCCTCTCCCGAGGCGGAGCTGGCGGCAATAAGCGATCTAAACGCCTCGCGCCTGCAGTACCTTCGGCGTCGCTATGGCCTCGGCCCAATCGCGTTTCGGGACTATCGCGAGGTCGCGGGACGTGTCGACGCCGTGATCCTGGCGCTCCCCAATCACCTGCACGCGCCGGTCGGTGTGGAATTGCTTTCGCAGGGCATCCACGTCCTGTGCGAAAAGCCGCTCGCCCTTACACGGCACGAGTGCGAGCAACTCTGCCAAGCGGCCCGCTCCGCCGGCTCCATCCTGGCCGTGGGCTTCGTCGCGCGCTTCTTTCCCAGTACCGAGCTCACGAAACAGCTTCTCGAGTCCCGGTTTCTCGGGGAGCTACAGTCGTTTGACTATGAGTTCGGCTCACCGGGGGGGTGGTCGCCCCTCTCCGGCTACAACCTGGCGCGGTCCACGTGCGGCGGCGGGGTCCTGGTCGTGAGCGGCAGCCACGTTCTCGATCAGATGATCTACCTGTTCGGGGACGTCGATGTCACGAGCCACGCCGACGACTCCCGGGGCGGCATCGAGGCGAACTGCCGGACCTGCTTCGCGGCAACCGTGGACGGTCGCCGGGTGCGAGGCCGCGTGGTGCTCTCGAAGACCCACCAGCTCCCGAATCGCCTCCGGCTCGTTGGAGAGCACGGCACGCTAGACGTGCGGGGCAGCCAGACCCGCTCGGTGACGTTCCTGCCGTCAGGCTCCACGTTGCGGCACGAGATCACCGCAGCCGCGCTTCCCCCGGCGGGCACGGAACCCGACTGCTTCCAGCTCCAGCTGCACGACTTCGTCAACGCCATTCGGACCGGCGCGGCTCCCCGGGTCGACGGCGAGGGAGCCACCAGGTCCGTGGTGCTGACGGAGCGTTGCTACGCGATCGCCACGGCCCTCGAGGAACCGTGGTGCGAGGCAACGCTCGAGCGCCTGGCGCGAGCCGGGCCGCCACCAGCGCCCGATGCGGCCGCCCCGCAGCCGCCTGCCCTCGCGAGCGCGTCGTGAGCCCCGAGCGTCCTCGTCGCGTCCTGGTGACCGGTGCGACCGGGCTCATCGGCGGGCGCCTGTGTGAAGTGATGGCACTGACCGGTGCGTTCGAGCCCCGTCCCTTTGTGCATGCCACGGGGTCCGCCTGGCGAATCACACGGTTTCCACTCGATGTCGCCAGCGGCGACCTGTGCGACCGCGCTTCCGTCGATCGCGCGATGGACGGATGCGATGCCGTGGTTCATCTGGCGCGCGGCGACGACGCTGTGATGCGGCGCGGGCTCGAGAACGTCCTGCGCGCCGCCGTCACGCACCGCGTCTCCCGCTTCGTGCATATCAGCAGCGTCGCCGTCTACGGCAGTCAACCACCGCCCGACAGCGTGTCGGAGGCCGCGGCGACACGACCCGACCTCCCGTACGGCCATGTGAAGCTGGACCAGGAGCACCGCGTCCTCCGGTACCGCAGGCGCCGCGGTCTCGACGTCGTGATCCTCAGACCACCCAACGTCTACGGACCGTTCGCGTCGTTCACCGTGGGGATGGTCAACACCGTTCGCAGCCACGGCGTCGCGATCGTCGACGGCGGCCGGAACCCGTGCAACCTCGTCTACGTCGACAACTTGGTCGAGGCGATCTTGCTGGCACTGTGGAGGCCGGAGGCGCCGGGCCAGGTGCTCCACGTGACCGACCCGGAGCCGGTCTCGTGGGAGCGGTGCATCAGCGACCACGCGGCACTCGTGGGCGTCGATGTTCCGCGCGTCGCCGCGGCGGAACTGGTGCCTCCGACGCGGGAACGCCTATGGCGCGACTCGCTGCGCGCGCTCGCCGAGGGCGAGGTCCAGCGGTCGCTTGCGCGCATCCCCCTGGTCAGGCGCTGGTTTCACTGGCTTCCCGAGCCAGCCAAGCAGGCGGTCCGCGCGCGGCTCCGCCGCCGGGAGCCCGTGCGGCGCAGCGGATCACCGGAGCGCCGATTCCGCGCAGATCACCCGTTCATCGCCGGGCAGAAGCGCGCTGTCGCCCACTCCAGCGAGAAGGCCCGCCGGCTACTCGGCTACACGGCACCCGTGTCGTACGACGAGGGCATGAGACTCACGGAAGCCTGGCTGCGCCAGGCGCAGATCCTCGACGTGAGCTCCGCCTGACGAGGCATGGTCGGGCTGCCCGCGAAATACGCTGCCCACTCGCGACACCCTGTTGCGGCCGGGGAACAGGCAGAAGCGGCTCTGGCGTCAAGCTGCACGTCGAAGACGAGGGCAAGTCGCGGCTTAACACACGGTCGTACACGGGGATCCGAGCGTCGGGAGCGATGCACCGAACAGGTGCGGAACTTGCTTCAGGCTGCGGCGCTATGCCGTCCCTTAGGGCCTCGACGCCGCCCCGCATCGAGCCAGGCTCGGTGCGCGTCGCGTTCACCTTCCTCCTGTTGGTTGCCGCCTGCTCCCCGCGAGATGCGGTTGGGCCCGGCCGGGGCCGCGCTACGCCCTCACCCAGAGCCAAGCTCCTCTTCGATCCAGGCCCGGAGTTCTACGCCTCGCCGACCGGCTCTCCCTCCGGCGACGGATCGTTCGCGAATCCATGGGACTTGGCGACGGCGCTCAGCGGCCCGGCTGCGGTGACGCCCGGCAGCACGATCTGGTTACGCGGCGGAACGTACACGAACGCCGTAGACCCGAGAGGGTTCGAGAGCACGCTGATGGGGACGACGGACGCTCCCATCGTGGTGCGCCAGTATCCTGGCGAGCACGCGACGGTTACGAACACCCTCCTCGTGACCGGTCGTGACCGGTCCGTATACCTGGTTTTGGGGGTTCGAGGTCACGCATCCCGCCCCGCAGCAGCAGGAGACCCTCCATGGCGTCAACGTCCATGGGCCCGGGACGAAGCTCATCAACCTGGTCGTCCATGACGCCACGGACGACGGCATCTTCATCTGGCCGCAGGCCGCCGGGGCCGAGGTCAACGGCTCCACAGTGTACAACAACGGACGCACTAACAATCTGACTCACGGGATCTACTGCAAGAGCGAGACTGCCACGTTGCTGTTGAAGGACAATATCGTGTTCGACAATTGGGCGTTTGGTATAAAATGCTTCGCCAACGACGGACCGTATATCCAGAACATCGATCTCGAAGGCAACGTGGCGTTCAACAACTACGTCTGGGGCGTGCCGTGGGATGCCGACATTCTCGTTGGTGGCGTCGTTCCCGCGTCCGGCATCACCGTCAATGAGAATTACACGTACCGGACCGACAACGCCAACACGATGACCGCCGACATCGGCCAATACGCCGTTACGAACCAGGATGTTGTCTGCACCAACAACTATTTCGTCGGCGGGTTCTGGCGGATGGGCGCTTGGACCACGGCTACGGTGACGGGGAACACACTCTACAACTTTACGACCGGCGGCGTGGTGTGGACCCTTGGAACGGTCAGCGGCCAGAGGTGGAGCGACAACACGTTCTTTGGCGACCCCACGGCGGTGGCGTGGAAGCACGATAGCAACGACGTCACCACGTTCGATGGCTGGTCGATGCAGACCGGGCTCGTCGATCCGGGGACGTATGCAAGTGACGCCCCCACAGGGGTCAAGATCGTCGTGCGCCCGAACGACTATGAGCCGGGTCGAGCCAACATCATCGTCTACAATTGGGCGCAGCAGAGTACGATTAGCGTGGACGTCTCCGGCGTCCTCCATATGGGTGACCGCTACGTTGTACAGAACGCCCAGGACTTTTATGGCCCACCGGTCGCGAGTGGCGTTTACACGGGTGGACCGCTCCAGCTGCCCATGGTCCGCTTCACACCGCCGAGCCCGATCGGCGTCGACACGGCGGGGCCAGCGCCCGTCACGGGGCCGACCTTCAACGTGTTCGTGCTAATGAGGACGAAGCCGGGCCGCTGCACGCCGGATGATGGGAGTGTTCGGGGTTGCCTCGATTGGCATGAACACGGCGACCCACCGTCGCGTGCTCGTGCTCCACGAGCTGGGCGCTAGCATGCGTCAACTGGCGGCGACAGCGAGCACGACCGCGCCCGCCTACAGGAGGCTCAGGACCTAGGGCTTGGCTCTGGTCGGGCCCTTTACCGGTTTGGCGTCCTTGCCGCTCCCCTCCGTGGCAACGTGCATCCCAATCACGTTGACCAAGGGAGGGGTCACAATCACGCCGGAATCATCCCGTCCCAGGAGGGAAACCAGGGCCGCCGCCACCTACCGACTGTGGGGAGCCGTCATCGTGCTCGTTCTCCGTTCACGCCCTGGAAGTGCCATGGCCGCTACTTCCAGAGCGTCAGCATCGTCAGCCAAGCGAACCTCCGCGACCGGGGGAAGAGGCGGAAGAGACCGTCGTCAATGGCCTTGAGCCGCCGCGTCGTCCACCGGGCGGTCCCGGAGCCGAGGAGGCTCAGCGGCGCCGCCATTGGGGAGACGAGATAAATCTCCGTGTGCTCGACGGAGCGGAAATGCCTCCGGATCCGGTGGATGTCGCCCCACGTCAGCGGCCGCTCGTCCGCAGACCTGGCGCGGGGCGTGAGACGCCGCACCAAGCGGACCCACGGGTGCCCCGCCAGGGGCTCCTGGAAGAACGCCGATCCACCCGGTCGGAGGACCCGCGCGATCTCGGAAAGCGCCGCGTCCAAGTCCAAGTGGTGGAGGATGCCGTTGCCGAAGACGTGGTCGAAGAAGCCGTCGGGGAAGGATGTCGCGTGGGCGTCCATCACCTGGAAGACGGGTGCCGGCCGGGCGTCCTGCGGAAAGCTCCTCCCCGCCTGCGTCACCAGCCCCTCGCTGATGTCGATCCCGTGGACCCGCGCGCCGCGCTTCCAGAGCGCCCCGGAGAAGTCGCCGACGCCGCAGCCGTAGTCCAGGACGCGCTTGCCGTGGAGGTCGCCGATGGAGCGCCACACCGGTTCCCACAGGATGTCCTTGTCGTAGAGGCCGGCGCTGAGCATGTTGAGGAGACGGCGCCCCCGGAAGCCCGACTCGGCGAGCCCGTCGTGGAACGCCCGCTCCCGCTCGGTTCTGCCGTCCGGTTCAAAGGCACGCGAATGCACGGTCAAGCCACCTTGACGGACTGCCCGCCCCAAGCTCGCGTCAGATCGGCCAG
>WNGG01009800.1_pt1 | contig 10999 bp, 5 predicted proteins | sample 5400661 | NCBI WGS metagenome assembly WNGG01 (sample SAMN13153372, study PRJNA577476) | soil metagenome | isolation source: 100 cm soil or saprolite under Garry oak tree replicate 1 | place: USA:California | collected 2016-06-15 | reverse complement strand
GTCAGTTCAGTCGCCGCGACACTGAACACCGAAGCGATACGGTTTCTCCTTCAGTTCGGCCCAAGCCGAATCATCCTCCCACGAAGCCTGACAATTTCCGAGATCGAAAAGATTGCGACCGCGGTTCGCGATGAAGTCGAGATCGAAGTGTTCATGCTCAACGACGGTTGCGCGTTTGAAGAAGGCTTCTGCTCGACGACTCACCATCACACGGTCGGAGCTTTCTGCACGAGCCTTTCGGAAATGGACACGGAATTCCAGCGCAGCGGCGGGCGTGAGCTCACACGCAGGCAAAACGCGCGGCTGCGAAGGAACCTGACCGACTACCGCGAATGGATCTGGTATGTGAACGGCAACGGTTGCTCAGTCACGTCAAACGGGTTGCCTTACGGGCCATGCGGCTTGTGCGCGATTCACGACTTTCAAAGAATCGGCGTAGCTTCGCTAAAGATCGTCGGGCGTGAGGCATCACCGTTCAAGAAGCTCGCGAGCGTTCGAATGGTGCGTGCGATAGTCGATCAGGTTCGCAGCGGCACTGAGAAGCTCGTGACTATTGAGCGAGCCAAATCATTGCGCGGCGATCGCAAGCATTGCGACTCGGGTTACATGTGTTACTACAAAGTTGAAGCGCCGACGTAGAAACGCCCAATCAGACCCACGTTTACTTCGTGCAACACGCGCTTTTCTCGCACTTCCCGATAACCTATAATATCGTCTGTAACACTTTCCGCTTTTGCTTGAGATGACTCAAGCTGCTTGTGGACGCCGTTCGACTTTGTGGGTGACGGGTCTGTGTGTCTATGAGCAGATTGATGATCATATCGAACCGGCTGCCCGTGACGGTGAAGCTCGAACGTGGCGACGTAGCGATCACGAGCTCTGTAGGCGGGCTGGCGACCGGATTGCGCGGGCCTCACGAGCAGTCAGATTCGCTGTGGCTCGGATGGCCGGGCGACATCTCCCGATTCGATCCGTCTCAACGTTCTCACATTGAAAGAAACCTTTCAGATCGGCGTATGGTTCCGGTGGGGCTGACGTCAACGGAGATCACTCGGTATTACGAGGGGTTCTCAAACGGCGTATTGTGGCCGTTATTCCATTACCTAACTGACAAAGTTGAGCGCGAAGCGTGGCGCAACTGGACAACCTATGCTGAGGTCAACCAGAGGTTTGCTGAAGTCGCGGCGCGGCATTATCAAGCTGGAGACCTGGTTTGGATCCATGATTATCATCTTGCGCTAGTGCCGCGGCTGCTTCGCCGGCTAATTCCGGACGCCCGCATAGGATTCTTCCTGCACATTCCGTTTCCTTCCTCGGAAGTGTTTCGCATCCTGCCGTGGAGGTCTGAGATCCTGGAGGGAATACTCGGCGCCGATGTGATAGGCTTTCATACCTATTCTTATCTGACTCACTTTACTCGCGCTCTGCTTCATGTGCTCCGTTTGGAAACCGACGGCGGGACCTTCCAATTCGATGACAGACTAATCCATCTCGGCGTCTTCCCAATGGGAATTGACGCCGCCGAGTTCAGCCGGCTCGCCAATGACGAACGCGTCGCGGCGCAGGTGGCATCGATCAAGAGAAAGGGCGGGGACCGCAAGCTGCTGGTCGGCGTGGACCGGCTCGACCATACCAAAGGGTTGACCCGACGGATGCTGGCAATCGAGAGACTGTTCGAGCGCGAGCCTTCGATGCGCGGAAAGATTCGGCTGGTGCAGGTGGTCGTTCCCTCTCGCGACAGAGTGGAATCTTACAAACAGCTTCGCCGCAATCTGGATGAGATAATAGGCCGCATCAATGGCGCTTACGGCACGGTCGACTCGGTCCCGATTCACTACCTGTATCGCTCGATAAGCCAGCGCGAGCTGGTCGCGCTATACCAGGCTGCCGATGTGATGCTTGTAACACCGCTGCGCGACGGGATGAACCTGGTCGCCAAAGAATTCGTTGCCTCGCGGACAGACGAAAGCGGCGTGCTTGTGTTGAGTGAATTCGCCGGCGCGGCAGCCGAGCTCGCCGAAGCGCTTCACGTTAACCCTTATGATTTGGATCGCGTTGCCGGGCTGATAAAAGAAGCTCTGGGCATGCCCGAGCAAGAACGCCGGACTCGCATGCGCGCGATGCGCCGGCGCGTGCAATCTTACGACTCATATCGTTGGGCCAACGCGTTCATCGATCAACTGAAATACTCTCGGCGAGATGAAGTACACCAAACTCGCGCGTTCTCTCCTGCTACGGAGATCGCAGGTCTGTCGCAGGAGCTTCGCGGAGCCGAGCATTTGGTTCTACTGTTGGACTATGACGGAACGCTCGTTTCCTTCGCCAGCACGCCGCAACTCGCCTCGCCCGACCCGGATCTTCTAAGCCTTTTGAATGCGCTTGCGCAGCGTCCGCGCACGACCGTTCACGTGCTCAGCGGGCGCACGCGCGAAACGCTGGAGCAGTGGCTTGGAGATTTGCCGATTGGGCTTCACGCCGAGCACGGTTTCTGGTCGCGGATAGAACCGGGGAGTGAATGGGAATCGCTCAACGGGCGTACGTCGGAGTGGAAGCAAGAAGCGTTGCCAATACTCGAAGAGTTTTCTGCCACGACTCCTGGTTCGCTGTTGGAAGAAAAGACTGCCGGCTTGGCGTGGCACTATAGAATGGCCGACCCGGACCTCGGCCAGCTTCATGTTAGCAAGCTGATATCGAGACTAGAGAAGGAACTCGCCGGCTTGCCGGTCGAAGTGTTGTCGGGCGACAAGGTAATCGAGATCCGCGCGCAGGGAATCAGCAAAGGCGTCGTTGCTTCTCGAGTTATTGCTATTCAAAAAGGGCCCTTCAGCGTTCTGGCAATGGGAGACGATCAAACCGATGAAGACGTCTTCGCCACGCTTCCGCCGGAAGGCTTCACGATACACGTCGGTCCCAGACCGAGCCGCGCTAAGTATCGGCTGCCGGATTCGATGTCCGCACGCGCGTTTCTGAGAAGTCTGTTGGTTGGTGAAAAAGAAAAAAGTGTGACCGCAAAAACAATAAGATGAACAACGGCTGTGGTCGCAGGGTTCGGCCCATGGTAGAATAAGCGTCGTGATTGACGAACTGAGAGACAAATACGAAGACTTGGCCGCCCGGGCCGCGGAGTTGCGGAGGTTTCTTTGACCCTGAGTCCAAGCGAGCCCAGCTTGAGCGAATAGAAGAAGAGTGCGCGAAGCCTGATTTCTGGAGCGACCAGCAGCGCGCACAGAAGGTCCTACGTCAGCGCAGTCGCCTTGAAGCCGCGATCCACAAATCCGATCAATTCCAACGCGACCTCGAAGACTCGGCGGTGCTGATCGAATTCGCCACCGAGGATGAAGCCTCTCTCAAAGAGCTGCAAACAGTGCTGGATCGGCTCGAGCGTGAAGTCGATGAAACCGAGAGCGAGATGCTGCTGTCGGGGCCTAATGATGCTCGGGACGCGATTGTGACGATTAATGCCGGCGCGGGCGGGACTGATGCTCAGGACTGGGCGGAGATGCTTTTGAGAATGTATTTGCGCTGGGCCGAGCGCCACGACTTCAAAACTGAGATTGTGGACGAGCAGCCGGGGAAAGAGGCGGGCATAAAGTCTGCGACATTCACCGTGTCAGGTGAATATGCTTACGGGTTGCTTTTCGCTGAGGCAGGAGTGCACCGCCTGGTGAGGCTGAGTCCGTTCAACGCCGGATCGAGCCGCGAGACCAGCTTCGCTTCGGTATTCGTTTACCCGGACATCCAAGAGGACGTCGAAATTGATGTGAACGAGAAAGACTTGCGCGTGGACACGTATCGTTCGTCTGGCGCAGGTGGCCAGCATGTCAACGTAACAGACTCAGCGGTTCGAATTACTCACATCCCGACCGGGATCGTAGTCACGTGTCAGAATCAGCGATCGCAACATCAGAATCGTGAAGTCGCGATGCACATTTTGAAGTCACGATTGTATGATCTAGAGATGGAGAAACGCCGCGCTGAGACGGCTCAGCTCGAGGAGTCGAAGCGCGATATCTCGTTTGGCTCACAGATCAGGAACTACGTCTTGCACCCTTACAGGCTAGCCAAGGACGTTCGGACGAAGCACGAGACATCGGACGTTGATGCAGTGCTGGATGGCGACATCGACGAATTCATCAAGCAGTATCTTGTTATGAAGAGTAAAGCGGGCTATCATCCAACCGCGGAGGAATCAAAAACAGCGTAGGCAAGGAATCCGAGAACGACCTATGACGACGAAGTTGCAACTACTTCTGATAACACTGACTTTCTTTGCCGCTGCAAGTATTGGAACGGCTCAGACGAAGCGTTCCATGAATCCTGCTTCACAATTGCCGGATTCTGCTTTCAACCGATGGGTAGAGTTCAAGCCGCCTGATGGAAGGTTCAGTATTCTTTTCCCGGGCGTTGCAACGATGAGATTCATGGATGACGAACAGTCATCGGACGGTCGCAAAAAGTACTATGCTACGTATCAGTCGACCATCAAGTACTCGGTGATGTCCTATGAGCATCCAGAGAACCTCGAAGCACCAATTGTTGCAAAAGATGTCATCGATAGCACTCGGGACGCTGGAATTGCTGCGTCTGCTCAAGCGGGAGAAAAACCAAGCGTCATCAGTGAAACGGTTACCAACTTCGAGGGACATCCAGCAAGAGTGCTCCAGATAAGTATGGCCGGCGGCGGAAGGACCTGGTGTAAATTCATAGTCGTCAAGAACCATTTCTACTTCATCGAAGTGGTGCTACCTAGTTCGGGCGGACGAGTTGGTATTTCAGTGGCCCAAGGGAAGATCGCTGAATTCTTCCTTAACTCTTTTCGCCTCTATCGAGAGGTCGCTTAGTTTCACGTGAGGAGCAACCATTGATGTCACACAAGACCTTTAGCAGTCACTTGTCGAACGTCATCCTTACCCTCCTTTTGGCGACGTGGATCGGCCAGGTCTCATTCGCGGCAGCTGCTCGCCAACAACCGTCACTCCCAAAAGGCGTTGAGCGCGTCACGTCGGTTGAAGGCATCACCGAATACCGGCTCTCAAACGGATTGCGAGTGCTCCTGTTTCCCGATCAGTCGAAGCAGACCGCAACAGTCAACGTTACCTATCTGGTTGGCTCGCGACACGAGAATTATGGCGAGACGGGAATGGCCCACCTGCTCGAGCACATGGTTTTCAAAGGCACCCCAAAGCATTCGAACATCCCGCAGGAGCTGACCGAGCATGGCTCACGGCCTAATGGCTCGACCGAATGGGACCGCACCAACTATTTCGAGACCTTCTCGGCGACCGACGTGAATCTCGATTGGGCATTGGACCTTGAAGCTGATCGAATGGTCAACTCGTTCATTGCGAAGAAAGACCTCGATAGCGAAATGACTGTCGTTCGCAACGAGTTCGAGTCAGGCGAGAACTCTCCGTTCGCGGTAGTGCTCAAGCGAGTTATGGGCGCTGCATATGATTGGCACAACTACTCGAAGTTGACTATCGGTAATCGCAGCGACATCGAGAACGTTCCGATAGACCGCTTGCAGGCGTTTTACAAGCGATACTATCAGCCCGACAACGCAGTCCTGCTCGTCGCCGGCAAATTCGACCCGGCGAAGACGCTGGCTCTCATCGTCGCCAAGTTCGGCTCAACACCACGACCCACGCGCGTCCTGCCCCCGATCTACACAACCGAGCCGACGCAGGACGGCGAACGCACCGTTGTGGTACGACGCACCGGCGACACACAGTTGGTCGCGGCCGCTTATCACATTCCAGCCGGCCCTCACTCCGACTTTGCGGCGCTCGACATTCTTGCCGAGGTGCTCGGGGATGAGCCGTCAGGCCGTTTGCACAAGGCGCTTGTCGAGACCAAGAAGGCAGCGTCATCCGAAGCGTTTACGCTTCAACTCCACGATCCGGGGTTGATCTTCTTCTTTACCGAAGCACGTAAAGAGCAGTCGCTCGATGAAGCGCGCGGTATCATGATCAAGACCATCGAGGAGTTCGCAGCCAAAACGCCTACTTCCGAGGAGGTCGAGCGGGCCCGTGCAAGGCTTCTGAAGGACATTGATCTTTCGCTCAATGATACGAATCGTGTCGGATTACAGATGAGCGAGTGGATCGCGCAAGGTGACTGGCGGCTCTTCTTCTTGCATCGTGATCAAATCAAGAGAGTGACGCCCGGCGACGTGCAGCGAGTCGCGGCGGCTTACCTGAAGCCCAACAACCGCACGATCGGAGTATTCATTCCGACGGAAAAAGACAAGCTTGATCGTACAGAAATTCCGGCTACGCCAGATGTTGCGGGGATAGTTAAGGATTATAAAGGAGAAGCCGCCGTCGCGGAGGGAGAAGCCTTCGATCCGTCGCCCGCCAACATAGAGTCGCGGACAATACGCGAAAGTGCGCCGAGCGGACTGAAGTTGGTCTTTGTGCCCAAGAAGACTCGCGGCGGCGCAGTGAGCGCCACGATGACGTTACGCTTCGGCGATGAAAAGAGCTTGATGAATCGCGGAATGGCCGCGCAACTCGCCGCGCAGATGCTAATGCGAGGCACCGCGAAACACACGCGGCAACAGATTCAAGACGGGCTCGATAAGCTGAAGGCGCGAGTGTTCGTTGGTGGCGGAGCGACCTCAGCAAACGTCTCGATCGAAACCACCCGGGAGAATCTACCCGCGGTCCTTAAGCTCGTTGCGGAAGTCTTGCGCGAGCCTTCGTTCCCGGCCGATGAGTTCGAGCAGCTCAAACAGCAAAGGTTGGCCGGCATCGAATCGTCGCGCAGCGAGCCGCAGTTCATTGCTTTTGTTGTTTTCGGTCGCCACATCAACCCTTATCCGAAAAGCGACCCACGCTACACGCCAACGATCGACGAGCAAATAGAGATGACTAAGGCCGCCACTCTTGAGGATGCAAAGAAGTTCTATGCGGATTTCTACGGCGCGTCAAACGGCGAGCTCGCCCTGGTCGGCGATTTCGACGCGAAGGAGATCCAGAGGTTGTCAGCGGATCTATTCGGCTCGTGGAAAAGCACGCATCCGTTCTCGCGACTAGTTAACGAGTACAAGGATGTTGCGCCCATCAATCAATCGATCGAGACTCCCGACAAGGCGAATGCGACGTTCATTGCCGGGATGCAGCTAAACATTCGCGATGATGACCCTGATTATCCGGCGCTGGTGTTGGGGAATTACATGCTCGGCGGAGGATTCTTGAACTCGCGGCTTGCCACGCGATTACGGCAGAAAGAAGGGCTGAGCTACGGCGTCGGGTCGAGCTTGAACGCAAGCTCCCTGGATCGCACTGGTCAGTTCACAGCTTCGGCAATCTACGCGCCACAGAACCTGGCGAAGCTGGAAGCCGGAGTCAAGGAAGAGATCGAACGGGCGCTCAAGGATGGCTTCACAGCGCAGGAAGTGGAAGCGGCCAAGAGCGGATATCTGCAGTCGCGCCAGGTCAGCCGCGCGCAGGACAGAGAGTTGGTTGGACGATTGTCGTCTTATGCCTTCTTGAATCGAACGCTTGCGTGGGACGCGGAGTTTGAGAAGAAGATGACGGCGCTCACACCTGAGCAGATCAACGCGGCGATGCGAAGATACATTAACCCTGCAAAGCTGACGATCGTGAAAGCGGGGGACTTCGCGAAGGCGGCTGCGAAATCAGAGTCCAAGCAGGATTAGTCAAGACCAGAGAGCGGCGGAATTTTCCTTATCGCTCGGCACGGCCAAGTCCGGGTGGCTCCCTCCAAAGCGGCGCCGACGCGATCAGGATCAATCTTACTAGTCATTCCTCTCCACTCTGTGACAGGTCACTCGCGGCCATTTGACTCCTACGTCATCTCATTTCGTTCTGCTGACGTACCGTGTTAAGATAGCCGTCTCTGTTCTACGACTTGCCCATATCTAGAACAGCGGAACCCCCGACAGGAATTCCATTAAAGGTTGTGGAAACCGCATAAGAATTCTGCTAATGTTCTGCTGGGCGCGCAATGAGCACCAAGCCACGCTCAAAAGCTTCTCCTCACAAGTCGCTCGCCGGCGAAATTCTGGCCGTAGTCTTGATCGCCGCCGCGGTCTTGCTAACACTGAGCCTGTTCACTTATGACCCCGAGGACCGCAGCTTCAACTCGGTTGGGCCACAGGCGGAACCCCACAATTTGATCGGAGTTGTGGGCGCTTTCATCAGCGACGCGTTTCTTCAATGGTTCGGCTTGGCGTCACTGCTGATTCCGATCCTTCTGGTCATCGTTGCGTTGCGGGCGTTCTCGACAACGGACAAAGGTTTTCCCACCCGTAAAGTGGTTGGCGCCACCTTGCTGTTGATCGCGTTCTCAGGCTTCCTTGCGTTGTTTCCTAAGATCGACATCACACTTCTCAGACATTCGAACAACGGTGGTGCAATAGGGCAGATGCTTGAAGCCGGGCTCGTCGGGCTGATGAGCAAGGTCGGAGCCGCGATCGTGCTTGCAGCAGCATCGGTTTTGACGCTGATGGTGACGATGGAGATTTCGCTTATGCGCGTCAGCGGTTGGGTAAAATCGATTCGCGAAGCACGCGCTGAAATAAACCAGACCAAGCCGTCGGTCTTTGCGCGCCTGAGGGCCTGGTGGGCCGACCGGGCCGAAGAGCGCAGATTACTCGCGGCCCAGCGCCAGGCCGAGAAGCTTGCAGAGCAAAAGCGCCAGGAGGAAGAGAGAATAGAGAGTGAACGGGAGCGCCTGCTTCAACAACAACAGAAACGCGAGGAACGTCTCAGGCGACTGGAACAGGCGCACAGGTTGAGAGAAGAACAGCCGATACCTATTTCTGATTCAAAGCCTGAGATTGCAATGGCGGCAACCGGTGGCTCAACTATCACAACCAGCCGACAGGTGGGCCGCGAGGTCGTCGAACCCGTTTCGACTGTGACGCCGACTCGCCTCCAGATGAGAGAGGTCATACAAGAGCATACGGCGAAAGTTGAACAGATGAGAGCCGGACGAGGCTTTGCGCCCGAGGTCACGATGGACCCGACCGTGGCGGAAATGATCTCCACCGCGTCGATCGTGCGAACCGCCGCCACCGACAAAGCGACCGGGGAAGCGAAGAGTGCCAAGGGTCGCAAGTCAGCCATCGAAACGCTCGCAGGCTATGTCTACAAGATACCGACTATTGATTTGCTCGAGCCGCCGATCGGGCACTACGAACAAGCCGAAGAAGAGCTTCGCGACCGCGCTACGATACTCGCCGAGAAGTGCAAGGAGTTTACCGTCACCGGTCACATTCACCGCATCAATCCCGGTCCGGTCGTCACCACATTTGAGTTCAAGCCTGATCCGGGCGTCAAGTACAGCCGCGTGGTTGGACTCGCCGACGACCTTTGTCTCGCGCTTAAAGCTGAGTCGATTCGCATTGATCGAATACCCGGCAAGTCGACAGTTGGAATTGAAGCGCCGAACGCACAGCGCGAAAAAATATGCCTCCGCGATGTGATCGAGTCGGCCAAGTTTCAGCAATCAGCGTCGAAACTGACGATTGCGCTCGGCAAGACGATCAACGGCGAAGAGTACATCGCCGATCTGTCGAAAATGCCGCATCTTCTGATCGCGGGTGCAACCGGAGCAGGAAAATCCGTAACGCTCAATGCGATTATTTGTTCGGTTCTTTATAAAGCGTCGCCCGAAGACGTGAAGTTCATAATGGTCGACCCCAAGCGAGTCGAGTTGGGACTTTACGAAGGCATTCCGCACCTGCTGACCCCCATCGTAACGGATCCGAAGCGCGCGGCGAACGCATTGAAGTGGGCGGTGAATGAAATGGAAGCGCGGTATCGGCAGCTTGCGACGCTCGGGGTTCGCAACATTGAGCAGTACAACCGCCAGGTGCGCGAGATGACAAGCCCGACGCTGTTTGACGATCCTAACCAGGAGACCAAGCCGCTTCCTTACATAATCATCGCCATTGACGAGCTTGCGGATCTGATGATGATCGCTCGGGCCGACGTCGAGACCTCGATCGCGCGGCTTGCCCAGATGGCCCGGGCGGTCGGCATACATCTTGTGCTCGCTACACAGCGTCCGTCGGTTGACATCATAACGGGTGTGATCAAAGCAAACATTCCTTGTCGAATGGCCTTCCGCGTGTCGTCGAAAGTTGACTCGCGCACGATTATTGATTCAAACGGCGCCGAGGCGCTGCTGGGGCAAGGCGACATGTTGTTCTTGCCGCCGGCTTCGTCGCGATTGGTCCGCGTGCATCGGATACGGACGCGCGGCAAAGATTTTGGATATGATGGAGAGGCAAGGATTCATTGGACCGACAGAGGGTTCGAAGCCGCGAAAGGTTCTGAAAGCGGCGCACGATTTTCGCGAACGGGTCAGCCAAAGACTCGAAGATAAGTACGATTAGAGAGCGCTGGAAGGGCGGTTTTTGTTGGTATCCCCGCTAGGTTTTGCACAGGTTTTCAGCAACTCCTCGATTCACCCTAGATAAACACGGCAAAAACCCCAAGAAAATGAAGGCTTGCGCCTGTAAGTGAATTAATATTTGATCTTGCGGGTGCGTACCAAGTTTGAACAAAATATGTGCAAAGCGGCAAAAGTCCGCGGATTTCAAAAGTTTGCGCTTTGAACAAGAAGGTTTTCAACAGGGTTTTCCACAGATTTTGTTGAAAACCAAATCGGTCATTGGTCATTCGTCAGTGGCCGCAGGTGCACATCCAACCGATGAGCAAAACAAATGACCAAGGACCAAGGACAAAGGACAAATGACGAAGCCCCACATCGCAGCCTCAAGCTACCTCAACGCGGCGCCTCTTTGTTATAGCTTCATAGCCGGTGAGCAGAAGGACCGTTGCACATTCCTCTCGGATGCGGCGCCGGCTCGTTGTGCAGAGTTGTTGGCGATAGGGCTCGCAGACGCGGCGCTGATCCCGGTGATCGAGTATCAACGCATTCCGGCGCTTAGAGTCGCTCGCGGCGCTTGTGTAGCTTCGAAGAGCAGCGTGAGGAGCGTCCTGCTGGCGTCTCGAGTGCCAAT